>Ga0307372_10012642_pt1 | contig 11019 bp, 9 predicted proteins | sample OX1MG_FD_202533 | JGI IMG/M metagenome (GOLD analysis project Ga0307372, IMG submission 202533) | Soil microbial communities from Risofladan, Vaasa, Finland - OX-1 | ecosystem: Environmental > Terrestrial > Soil > Coastal area > Acid sulfate soil | place: Finland: Risofladan, Vaasa | collected...
CGGATCGCGAGCGGAACGCAGGGAGCCGGGGTCCGGGGCGGAGCCCCGGCTGGAGCAACCCCGGCGCGCAGGCGCCGGCGGCCCGCCAGCGGGCCCGCGACCGGAGAGGAGCGAGCCGGATCGCGAGCGGAACGCAGGGAGCCGGGGTCCGGGGCGGAGCCCCGGCTGATCAACGAATTCTTACGCGGCTCTGCTCGCGCATGAACTGCTGCACGTAGTGCGGGCCGCCGGTGCCGCGGCCGGTGGAGCCGCTCGCCTTCCAGCCGCCGAACGGATTGATGCCGGGCCAGGCGCCGGTCGTGGCGCCGGCGCGGCGGTTCGCGTAGGTGACGCCCGCCTCGATCGAGTCGAAGAACCGCTGAATCTCCGCCTCGTCTTCCGAGAAGATGCCGGCCGTCAGTCCGTACTCGGTGGCGTTGGCGAGGCCGATCGCCTCGTCCAGCGAGATCACGTCGGTGAGGACCGTGATCGGGACGAACAGCTCCTCCTTGAACAGCGGATGATCCTTCGGCAGGCCGTCGATGATGGTCGGCTCGACGAACCAGCCGTGGTCGAACGGGTCGCCGGTGAGGCGCCGGCCGCCGGTGAGGATCTTCCCGCCGTCGGCCTTCGCGCGGGCGACGGCGTTCTCGTACGTCTTCACCGCCGCTTCGTTGATGACCGGACCGAGCCAGACGTCCCGATCCAGCGGGTTGCCGATCCTGATCTTCTTCGTCTTCTCGACCAGCAGCTCGACGAATTTCGCGCGGACGTCCTTCTGCACGTAGACGCGCGAGCAGGCCGAGCACTTCTGGCCCTGGGCGCCGAACGACGACCGCATCACGCCGTCGCTCGCCTTCTCGAGGTCGGCCGAGCGCATGACGAGCGCCGGGTTCTTGCCTCCCATCTCGATGATGAGCGGCCGCGGCGTCGGCCGGGTGGCGTTGTCACGGATCAGGTGCATGCCGACTTCCTTCGATCCCGTGAAGACGACGCCGTCGATGCCCGGGTTCTCGATCAGCTCCTGGCCGACCGTGCCGCCGCCGCCGGTGACGAAGTTGAAGACCCCGGCCGGCAGGCCGGCGGCGACCGTCATCTCCTGGAGCTTCAGGCCGAGCAGCGGCGTGTCGGAGGCCGGCTTGAAGACGACCGTGTTGCCCGCGACCAGGGCGCCGCCCGCGGGACCGGCCGCCAGCGCCATCGGGAAGTTGAACGGCGAGATGACGGCCCACACGCCGAACGGCCGCATCACGCTGAAGTTCTCCTCGCCGGGGCCGAGCGTGTTCATCTTCTCGGCGAAGCCGCCGTGCTTCTCCATCTGATCGCAGTAGTACGCCATCAGATCGGCCGCCTCTTCGACGTCGCCCACGCACTCGAGCCGGTTCTTGCCCGCTTCGTAGCCCATCAGCGCGGAGAGCTCCCAGCGGTTCGCCCGGATCGCGTCGGCGACGCGGCGCACGAGCGCCACGCGCTCCTGCCACGGCCGGCTGCTCCAGGCCGGGTAGGCGGCGCGCGCGGCGGCGATCGCCTGCTTCACGTCGTCGCGCGTGCCCTTCTGGAACTTCGCGATGAGCATCCGCGTGTCGATCGGACTGCGATCCTCGAACTCCGCGGCAGCCCGGACTTCGCGGCCCCCGATGAACATCGGGTAGCTGCGACCGAACGTCGTGCGGACCTGCTGGATGGCGGCGTCCAGCTCGCGGTGGAGGTCTTCCATCTGGTCCGCGCTCATCGTGGCATAGGTGATCTTCATCTGCGAGCGGGGTGTGTCGGTTTTCATGGTCTATCCTCGGGAAGAGAAGGAGAACGGCGGCACGTCACCGGCCATCTTGCGATCTTACCCTGAGACGGTCCCCGGGACCCGGACGCCGTGCCGCCCGCGGGCGCTGCGTATAATGGCGGCCTGGATCCGGCCGGCGGGCGGCAGGGAGGCGAAGCCGCCCGGGGCCGCGGCAGGCGTCAGGGGAGCCCCGGAGACGATCATGCGCATCGCGCTCGTTCAGCAGCACGCCACCTCCGACCGCACCGCCAACGTCGCCCGCGGCCTGCAGGCGCTGGAGCGCGCGGCGCGGCAGGGCGCCGGACTGGTCGGGTTTGCCGAGCTGGCCTTCGAGCCGTTCTATCCGCAGCATCCCGCCGGGCCGGACGCCCGGAAGGCTGCGGAGCCGGTGCCCGGCCCGATCACCGACGCCTTCAGCCGCCGGGCCCGCGAGCTCGGGGTGGTGGTCGTCCTGAACCTGTTCGAGCGGGACGGCGACCGGACGTACGACTGCTCGCCGGTGATCGATGCGGACGGGACGCTCGTCGGGCGCACGCGCATGGTGCACATCACCGAGTACCCCTGCTTCCACGAGCAGGGATACTACGCGCCGGGCGACCTCGGGGCCCCGGTGTTCCGGACGCGGGCCGGGCGGATCGGCGTGGCGATCTGCTACGACCGGCACTACCCGGAATACATGCGGGCGCTGGCCCTCGGCGGCGCCGAGGTCGTGGTCGTGCCGCAGGCCGGCACGGCCGGCGAATGGCCCGAAGGGCTGTACGAGGGCGAGATGCGCGTCGCGGCGCTGCAGAACGGTTATTTCGTGGCGCTCTGCAACCGGGTCGGCGTCGAGGACCAGCTCGTGTTCGCCGGCGAATCGTTCGTGTGCGATCCGGGCGGGAACGTCATCGCGCGCGCGCCGCTCGGCGAAGACGCGATCCTGCAGGCGACGCTCGATCTGCGCGAGGTGCCGGCGTCCCGCGCGCGACAGCTGTTCCTCCGCCACCGGCGGCCGGAGCTGTACGGAGCCTGGCTGGGGAAGGGGGGATCCGAGGCTCTCTGACGGAGCGCGCAGAACGCAGAGAACGAGCCGCCTCCGGCAGGATCCGGAGCGTCGGCGACGGCTGCGCGCGGGGGTGGCCGCCTTCGCGCTGCCGGCTACTCTTCTTCACTCTCGTAGACGTTCTCCCAGAACGTCTCCCGCGTCTTTTGCTCCCTGAGCGGCTCGTTCAGAAAGCCGACCAGCGGGGCGGCCTGCCTGAAGGTCGAGATGAGGGTCCGGTAGAACCGCGGATCGGCGGCAAATGCCGGCGGGAAGTCGGCGCCCGCCAGAAGGTCCTTGAGCTTCAGATATTCGGCTGCCGCGTGATCGGCGGGAAATCCCCGCGGCACCCGCTGCAGGCGTTCGCCGTCGACCTCGCCGCAGGTCCGGCGGAACCCCGGCGAACGGACGAGCGAGCGGAAGCGGGCGAAGTTCGACGCGAGGTGCTCGCGGACCGCGTGGAGCTTCGCGGTGTCGGGATGGTAGAGGCCGCCGCCCATCCGGACGCCGTCGGGGCCGATGTGAAAGTAGAGCACGGCTCCCTCCCCCTTGCCGAGCCGGCGGTCGGGGAAGACCCCGGCGACGTGCGTCTTGAGCGGCGACTTGTCGGCGCTGAACCGGGTGTCGCGATAGATGCGGTAGGTCGAGATCTTCGGATCGGCGACCATGTCCGGCGCGAACGCACGGAAGTCGACCGCGAGCCGCTCGACGATGGCGAGCAGCGGCCCGCGCACGTGCTCCTCGTACTCGTCGCGCCGGGCGCGGAACCAGTCGCGGTCGTTGTTCCGCTTCAGCGCGCGCAGGAACGACAGCGAGCGCGGAGTGAAGCGGGGAGCGGGTGTGGCGGCCATGGTGCATCGCCCCGGGCGGCCGGGGCGCCGGTGTTCAGCCTTTCGCCGCCTGTGCCATCGCGGCTTCCCGCCGCCGCGTCAGGTGCGGCACGATGCCGAGCAGCCGCTCGACCAGCATGAGCTGCGCCCGGTGATGCATCTCGTGCTCCTTCACCGACAGGATCATCTCGAAGCGGGTCTTGGCCGGCGGCGTCAGGTGCGGCGGGAACGTCACCTGGTCGGCCAGATCGGCCTCGGTCAGTCCTTCCAGGTACGCCGCCCACCGCGTGCCGTCCGTCTTCAGCAGGTCGACGATCTGCGCCTTCGTCGTGAGCGCCGCCTGCTGTTCGGCCATCGCCTGGTGCCACGCGGCGAAATCGAGGCCGACGAAGGTCTTCAGCTTCTTCACGGCGTGCGTCTCGTAGTTCGCCTGGGAGCTGACGGCCAGGTGGGCCAGGAGCTCGCGCACGCTCTGCGCCCCGGGGGCCGGGCGGAACGAGTACTTGTCCTCCGGGATGTCTTCCGCGATCTGAATCGTGTTGTCGCGCACGGTGCGGAACGACCGCGCCAGATCCTTGCCACCATAGCCTGTCATCGATACCTCCATCCGTCGCTCTCGCACCGGACCTTCAGTGTACGTTTTCGATCAGACTGATATTCTCTTCCAGAACCTGTTCGATCTGGAAGGCCAGGCAGCGGCCGCCGGGAGAGACGTCGCACTGCGAGTCGAGCAGCGTGTGCCCGCAGCTCAGGAATCTGGAGGCGCCGATCAGTACCAGCCGACCGGCCGCTCGTCCAGATTGATGTAGACCTGCTTGACCTGCAGGTATTCCTCGACCCCCCAGCGGCCGAGCTCGCGGCCGAAGCCGCTCTGCTTGCAGCCGCCCCAGGGCGCCTCGACGTAGGTCGGCTGCATGTGGTTGACCCACACGATGCCGGCGCGGAGGCGCTTGACCACGCGCAGCGCCCTGAAGATGTCGCGCGTCCAGACGGCCGCGGCCAGGCCGTAGTACGTGTCGTTCGCGATCCGGATCGCGTCGGATTCGTCCTCGAAGGGGATCACGCAGGCGACCGGCCCGAAGATCTCCTCGCGGGCGATGCGGGCCGAGTTGTCCACGTCGCAGAAAATCGTCGGCTCGACGAACCAGCCGCGGTCGAGCTCGCCGCCCGTCGCCCGGTGGCCGCCGATCGCCAGACGCGCCTCGCCCTTGCCGATCTCCTGGTACGCGCGCACGCGATCGAACTGTTCGCGGCTGACGAGCGGCCCCATCTTCGTCTCGCGATCGATTCCGGGACCGAGCCGGATGCGCCGGGCCTTCTCCACCATCGCGTCCAGGAACCGCGGGTAGAGGGACCGCTGCACCAGGATGCGGCTGCCGGCCGAGCAGATTTCCCCCTGATTGAAGAACACGCCGAACAGCGCGCCGTCGACCGCCGCCTCGAAATCGGCGTCGGCGAAGAAGATGTTCGGGGACTTGCCCCCGAGCTCCAGCGAGAGCTTCTTCAGCGTGTCGGCGGCCGACCGCATGATGATCTTGCCGACCTCGACGCTGCCGGTGAACGCGATCTTGTCGACCCCCGGATGGGCGACGATCGCGGCGCCTGCCGGCTCGCCGTATCCGGTGACGATGTTGACCACGCCGGGCGGCAGGCCGGCGTCGGCGAAGCTGCGGGCGAGCGCCAGGACGCTCAGCGGCGTCTGCTCGGCCGGTTTCAGCACCGCCGTGCAGCCGGCGCAGATGGCGGGCGCCAGCTTCCACGCGGCTATCAGCAGCGGATAGTTCCACGGCACGATCTGGCCGGCCACGCCGATCGGCTCGCGCAGCGCCAGGCTCATCGCCTGGTCGGGGACCGGCAGCACCTCGCCATGGATCTTCGTCGCCAGGCCGCCGTAGTACTCGAAACAGGTCGCGACATCCTCGATGTCGAACTCGGCTTCGACGATCGGCTTGCCGCTGTTGAGCGTCTCGAGTTCGGCCAGCTCGCCGGCGCGATCGCGGACGATCTGCGCCAGTGCGAACAGCACGCGCCCGCGATCCTGCGCGGTCGCCTCCGTCCAGGGGCCTTCGTCGAAGGCCCGGCGGGCGGCGCCGACCGCGGCGTCGACATCGCGGGCGCCGGCGGCCGGCACGCGCGCCAGCTCCTCCTGCGTCGCCGGATTGAGCACGGCGATCTCGCCGGACGAGGCGGCCGGCACGAAGGCGCCGTCGATGTAGAGCGACAGGGTGTCCATGACGGGAAGGGCGGCGATCACCCGATCGCGCCGGCCGGATGCCGGATCGCCACGGCCGTTCGGACGGCCGCCATCCAAGGACTATATTCAGTTGCAGGCGGCGCTGGCAAACGGGCCCGGGCCGCCCGCGCGAGACAGCGCCGGCCGGATGCGGTTACACTCCTGTGCCGGGCGGCCGGACGCGGAAGGGCCGCCGGGCGCCGACAGGACCGCGCATACAGACAGGAGACGGACAACACGCTATGGGCACGCACGCGACGTACGACGATGTGAACCTGATCCTTCATCTCTACGAGCTCCGGCGCGAGGAGCGGATGCGCCAGGCCCGCGCCTGGTTCGCCGCGTCGTTCAAGGCCGGCAGTCTCGACGAATTCAACACGATCTGCGCGCCGGGCACCGATCCGAACGCGTCGTTCAGGATGGTGACGTCGTTCTGGGAAATGGCGGCGTCGTTCGTCACCAGCGAGGTCCTGAACCAGGAACTCTTCTTCCAGAGCGGGCGCGAACTGCTGTTCGTGTGGGAGCGGCTGCGGGACCTGCTGCCGAAGATCCGCGAGACGAACAGCGACGCGGGCTACCTGCGGAACCTCGAGACGGTCGCCACGGCCTACATCGCGTGGCTCAATGCCACTTCTCCGGGCGCGTACGAGGCGTTCAGCAAACGCGTGCGCGGCCGGTAACGCGGACGCGGCCGGCCGCGCGGCCGCGGATCAGTGCCGCGCCGCGTCGGTCGGCCGGGTCATGCCGGGCGGCACGACCGGCGCCACCGGCGCCGTCCCTTCGGCGTGCGTCAGGGTGGCGTCCGGCACCACCCGCTGGTAGACGAGCTCTCCGTTGAAGATCGTGGCGTCGACCACGGTGTCGGACAGCGCCGACGGCGGCGCCTGGAAGATGTCCTTCGAGAGGATCACCAGATCGGCGAGCCGGCCGGGCGCGATGGTGCCGACCCGGCGATCGTCGAACGACGCGTAGGCCGCGCCGCGCGTGTAGCCGTCGATGGCCGTGGCCAGGCGCGCGGTCAGCGCCGGCGTCCAGGCGTCCGGCGCGTCGGCGCCGTCCCCGGCGGGGGCGATCGCCGCCGTGACGGCCGCCAGCGGATTGAGCGGCGCATCAGGCCAGCCGCTTCCCAGCGCCAGCCGCCCGCCAGCGGCCTGCAGGGCCTGCCATTGATCCGCATTCCCGCTCGTCGACGCCGGAATTCCCGCCCACGCGAACAGCCGCGGCGCCCCGCGCGCGGCGTCGATCTGCTGCGAATCGATGATGCCGGCAGACGCGAGTGCGGTGAGGCCGTGCAGATCCAGCTTGCCCGTGTGCTCGATCCGGTCGCGCCGGCCGCGGGCCGGCGCCGGGTTCACGGCGGCCGCGCGCTGCAGCGCCTGCAGGGCCCGCTCGAAGCTCGCCCGGTCCGCCTCGATCAGCACCTGCCAGCCGCGGCGGTCCATCATCGCGGCGATGCGACCGATCCCGGCCGGGGGGATCGTGCGGACCGCCTTGGCCGCGGGCGCCGGGTGGGGCGCAAGCGCCGCAGGTGCCGCGGCGCCAGGCCCGGCCGGCCGGGTCGCGCTCCTGGCGTCGAGCACGATGGCGCCGGTCCGCAGCAGGGCATCGTCCGGGAGCTGCTTCCAGAGCGTGTCGAACCGGTCCGCGTCGGCGGCCGTGAAGGATCGCGGGATCGCCAGCGCCGCGTACACCCGCAGCCCCAGATGCCCGGCCTGGCGGGCCGCGGCGTACGCCTCGAGGTCGGCCGGCGTCGCGCCGATCGCCTGGATGCTCGTGATCCCCAGCCGGTGCGCGCGGTCGGCCAGCGCTTCGATCGCCCGCAGGCGGGTCCGGCCGTCCGGCGACGGCAGCAGGCGGTCCACGAGGTGGCGGGCGGTTCCTTCGAGGACCCCGGTCGGCTCGCCGTTCCAGCTGCGGACGATCGTGCCGTCCGGCGGATCCGGCGTCTGCGCCGAGATGCCGGCCAGCTTCAACGCGCGCGAATTGGCCCAGCCGACCGACCCGTCGGCGCTCACGAGATAGGCCGGCCGATCGGGGACGAGCGCGTCGAGGCGGGCGCGGGTCGGGCCGTCGGGCCCGAAGACCGACGGCCGCCAGCCGCTGCCTTCGATCCAGGCCTGCCCGGGATGCGCCGCGGCAAACGCCTGGATCCGCTGCTCGACCTGCCACGCCGTGAACGCGTCCGACAGATCCACGCCGGTCAGCGCCGTCTGTTCCACGAGCGCGCCGACGTGGGCGTCGTCGAAGCCGGGCAGCACCGTCCGGCCGTGTGCGTCGACGACGCGCGTCTGGCGGTGGCGGAGCCGCTCGACGTCGGCGTCGGTCCCGACGCGCACGATCCGATGGCCGCGGATGGCCACAGCCTGCGCCGGATGCGACGGGCCGGCCGGGGTGTAGACCCGGCCGTTGATGACGATGAGGCTGGCCGGACCGTTGCGGTCGGGACGCTGCGCGCCCACGATCAGGCCGGCGATGACCGTCACGGCGACGATTGCGACCACGATCCAGGCGGTGAGTCGTGACGCCACGGGGCCTCCGGAGCCAGAGGGTCGACGGTCGCGCCGGCCTGTCTTCACCGCCGCGCTCCCGTCGTCCCGGTCGGATGGCGACGCGGCCCGGTGCGGGGCCGCGTCGCCCGTTCTGCCTATGGTACCTGCCGCGCGCGGGCGGCACGAGAGGAAGCCGGCACCGCTCGTCCGCGGCGGCGGATCAGCGCGAGACCGCGCACCGGTTGGCGCCGGCCTCGAGCGGCCGCAGATCGGGCGGCATCGACGCCTTCCCTTCGTTGATCTTCACGATCTGCACATGGTTGGGCGGCGTCGGCGGGATCCGGCCGAGCACGGCCTCCACGAAGGGGCCCTCGTCGAGCGCCAGCAGGGGCAGACCGGCGAGAATGCGCTCGAGCGGCGCCGCATGGACGACGCCGTCGAACGCGATCGGCTCGCTCGTGTGGCACGGGAAGACGAGCAGCGAACCGGGCAGCGACGCCAGCGTGTCCTTCAGCGAGTGGAAGAGCATCCGTGCCCGGCGTGCCGGCTCGTCACCCGGCGCCACCAGGTCCGGCCGGCCGACACTCTGCAGGAACAGCGTGTCTCCGGTGAAGAGCGCCTGGTCGTTGACGAGGTAGCACATGCTCTCGGTGGTGTGGCCGGGCGTCTGCAGCGCGCGCACCGTCGCCGCGCCGAACGTGAGCCGATCGCCGTCCGCAATCGGGCGGAACGCGTACTGCACCCGCTGCTGCGGCGGCAGGAGCAACTCGGCGCCGGCCTGCTCGGCCAGCGCGCGGGCGCGCGAGACGTGGTCGGCGTGGACGTGGGTTTCCAGCACCTTCACGATGCGCCAGCCGCGATCCCGCGCCAGCTGCAGGTAGACGTCCGGTGCGACCGACGGGTCGATCACGATCGCCTCGCCGGCCGAGCCGATGAGGTACGACAGGCAGCCCTTGCCGGTCCGCCGCACCTGCACGACCGCGACGGCGTCCGGACCGCCGGTCGGCGGCAGCACCGCCTCCGCCGTGTTCCACGCGTCGCTCCACGCCGTCATCCCGCCCGTCAGCGAGTACGCGCTGAAGCCGAGCTGTTGCAGCACCTGGGCGGCGATCAGGCTCGTGCGGCCCATCGCGCAGACCGCGACGACCGGCCGGTCGCGCGGCAGTGCTTCCGCCGTCCGGCACAGCGACGCTGTTTCGCCACGCCAGAGTTCGTCGTACGCGTCGACGTGCCGGCTGTCGGGAATCGCCCACTCGGCCCGCTGGGCCGCCGGGCGGACGTCGAGCACGGTGAGCAGCTGGTGCGCGTCCAGCGCCGCCTGCAGCTCGCCGACGCTCATCTCCTGGATTGCCATCTGACCCTCCTCCCCGCGCAGACCTGACGCCTGCCTGAACTCCTCACATTGTAGGGCGTTCACGCGGAAAAATGACCGGGTCCTGAATTTTCGGCCGGGCTGTGGTACTGTATCGGAAACCGGGGGGCGCATCGGGCGCGACCCCGCCTCGACGGTCTCCGACGACCGCGGTCGCGGCCCGGCGCGTTCCCGCCGGCCGGCCACGGGTCTTTCCGCCGGGGATCGAACACCGCCCAACGAATCCGCGTGGAGCAATACCTCATCAGGAACTCTGGGACCGAAACGGTCGGCGGCGCCCGTCGATGACGTGCCCCCTGGCCTTACGTGCCCACGGAGCCGGCCGGCCTGTGCGGGTGGGTCCCGCGTAGCCCCTGCGCCTTCATATGTATAGTCAAACGGCATCTCTTCTGTGGCTGTTCAAGATCGCGGGCGCGTCGCTGGCCGGCGGGGTGGTCGGGTCGATCAGCGGGCTGGGCGGCGGGATCGTGATCGTGCCGGTGCTGACGCTGTTCCTGAGGATTCCGATCCAGGACGCGATCGCGGCGAGCATCGTGTCGGTCATCGCGGTGTCGAGCGGGGCCGGCTCGGTGTATGTGAAGGACCGGATCACGAACATCCGGATCGCGATGTTCCTGGAGCTGTCGACGGCGGCCGGGGCGCTGTTCGGCGCCGCGGTGCTGACGCGGTGGGTCAATCCGCAGATCCTGTCGATCCTGTTCGGGTCGATCCTGCTGCTGTCGCTGCTGCCGATCATCACGAAGATCGGCGAGGAGCTGCCCGAAGGGGTGCAGAACGACCGGCTGGCGGCGTATCTGAAGCTCAACGGCTCGTATTTCGACAAGCGCCTCGACCGGGAGGTGTTCTACAACGTCACCGGTATTCCGGCGGCGATGGGGCTGATGACGATCGCCGGGGTGGTATCGGGGCTGCTGGGGATCGGGGCGGGCGTGGTCAAGGTGCTGGCGCACGAGATCGCGATGAAGGTGCCGACCAAGGTGTCGACCGCCACGAGCAACTTCATGATCGGCGTGACGGCGGCGGCGGCGGCGGGCGTGTATCTCAAGCGGGGCCTGGTGCTGCCGTTCCTGGTCGTGCCGGTCGCCGTGTCGGTGCTGATCGGCGCGTTCCTCGGGACGGTGATCATGGAGCGGATGAGCAACGCGCGCGTCCGGCAGGTGTTTGCGGCGGCGCTGGCCGTCATCGGGGTGGAAATGCTGCTGCGCGGGTTCGGCATCCGGTTCTAGGGGCGCCCCCGGCAGCGATGAGGCACGTATGAGCAGCGAGCACGTCGAATCCCGTCCCGCGGCGTCGGATACCTCCGCCTTCGCCCCGG
>Ga0307372_10012643_pt1 | contig 11018 bp, 8 predicted proteins | sample OX1MG_FD_202533 | JGI IMG/M metagenome (GOLD analysis project Ga0307372, IMG submission 202533) | Soil microbial communities from Risofladan, Vaasa, Finland - OX-1 | ecosystem: Environmental > Terrestrial > Soil > Coastal area > Acid sulfate soil | place: Finland: Risofladan, Vaasa | collected...
GTACCAGCAGCCGGGACGGTGCGTTGCACGACTGACCGGCATTGTTCATCGCGCTCGCGACGCAAGTCGCGACACCGCGCGGCAGTTCGTCGTCGTCAAGGACGATAAACGGGTTCTTCCCGCCCAATTCCTGAAGGACGCGCTTCACAGTCGTCGCCGCGTTTATCGCGACCGCGACACCCGCCCGCGTGGAACCTGTGATGGACACCAAGTCCACGAGAGGGTGTCGGGACAGTGCCGCGCCGACGGTAGGTCCGTCGCCGTGCACGAGGTTGAAGGCGCCTGCGGGTACTCCGGCGGAATCGAGGACCTCCGCGAATATCCTCGCCGAGGAGGGTGCGAGTTCCGACGGCTTGAGTACCATCGTGCATCCGGTCGCCAACGCTGGTGCGATTTTGCACGCGATCTGGTTGAGCGGCCAATTCCAAGGGGTGATCAGCGCGCAAACCCCGATCGGCTCGCGCACGATGCGGGTGGCGCCGTGATCCTCCTCGAACCGATAGTCCTTCAGCACCGCGGCGGCGGTGGCCAACTGTGCGTCCCCCAATCCGACCTGTGAGTTGATCGCCAGGTTGGCCGGGGCGCCCATCTCTTCGGTGACCGCCTCGGCTAGGTCGGTGGCTCGTCGCCGGTACTCGACGAGCACCGACTCAAGCAGTTTGACGCGGTATCGCGGACTTGTCCGCGAAAAGGCGTCGAACGCCCGACGAGCAGCCTTGACCGCTGAGTCCACGTCGGCATCGCCGGCGAGCGAGACGCGGCCGGCCACCGCCTCCGTGGCGGGGTTGACCACGTCCAGCGTCACTCCGCCGGAGGCCTTGACCCATTGCCCGTCGATGTAACACTCGTCCATTACGCGCACGACTCGCACCGCCTGTCCAGGATCGATCACGCTGGCGAAGCGCCAAGTTTGTTGTAGAAATCCTGCATCGCCGCAATGTGTTCGCCAGCCACGACCGACGTGCCGCTCTTGTTGACGATCACTGCGTCGAGACTGGGCTGGTTGAAGTACACGGTGCTCATGCGCGACTGATGCGGGTTCTGGACCACCTGGTGAATCGGCGCCTCGGTGCCGAGCCAGTGCGCGAACAATTGGCCGATCAGCATCACCGCGAGATCCGCGTCGTCCGACCCGCTGGTGACCGACTGCCAGCCGTCGCTCGCTTGGAACTGCAGGGCGTCGAGCCCGGTGTCGACCTGGACCATCGTCAAGCCACCGAAGTCAGCGTGCGGTTTCATCTTCACCGCAACCGATTGGTTCTTGACCGGTACGGATCGATAGTTGTTGACGACGAGCGTGCTTGCGTCATCGTGGCACCAGAGCCGCCGCGCGGCATCCGGGTCCCTCCCTGACACCTGCGCCACTCCCTCGACCGACGCCGCAACAAGGTCTTGTGCGATGGCATTGGCCGCGCTGAGGACCTGCTTCAACTCGCGCGCCTCGGCACTGAGCCACGGCCATTCCTCGTCCGAGGAGACGAGCATGGCCTGGGAAACCTCGAACCGGTCAACCTGATCGACGATCTCGGCCTCCCCGTCGGGCATCGGCTGATAGCCCGCCCACATGCCGTGCCCCGGCCACTCCGATAGCCGCAGAGTTTGGGGCGGTGCCCGGAAGAACCGTTTGGCGGTCTCGCTCAACCGCGCGAACGCCTGGGATTCCCCCGGGTCGAGCCGGAACGTCGCCCATCCCCGCCTCACCAACTCGGGTGCGATGTACTGGACGCGTATGTCTGGCATTGATCCCCCTCATGCGACGCTGATCACGTTGGGCCGGCCGCAGTACGCGGAAGCTTGAGCGAGTAGGTCAGCTGCCGACGCGAAGCCGTGATAGAGACCGACTGCCGAGGCAGTCCGGTCATTGCAACCACGCGATCCTCGACAGCCGACCGCTCCTGATCGAGCAGTTCGGACAACACATGGATCTCAACTAGCTCGCCGCTGCAGCGAACGCTTGCCGTTCTTGCCCCGAGCACCTCGCCAATGTCGTCCAGGATGTCTCTCGGCCACTGGCCGCCCAGCCGTACGTCCCCGACTCGACCGACGAGCCTGAGCCGTCCCGCCGCGTCGAGAACGCCGAGATCGCCGGTGTCGATCCAGCCTGCGTCGCCCTCGCCGCAGGGCTGGAATGAGTTGTCCAGTAAGGCGCCGGCGAACGGCGAACGGACCGACACGCTGTTGTCGTCACCGATGCGGCAACATACCCCGCGTACCACGCAGCCAACGGTTCCGGCTGACTCCCTCGACCCGTCGGTGTCAAAGTGCGTGAGCGACAGCGTCTCTGTCGTCCCGTACCCCTCCCGGATGTCGACACCCGAATCGCGTAGTCGCAGGAGGTACGGCCGGGAGACGGGCGCGGCGCCGGAGTCCACCAGGAGATCGGTGTGGTCGACCCGGTGCAGCCCTTCGCGCTCAAGCAGCACCGGGCTGGCCAGGATGACGACCCTACCGAGGTCGTGGCGGGTGCGGAGCCATCGCACGACACCTTCGTGGCGTTTGGCGAATACCATGCTCGCGCCAGCCTCGGCGGCGGAGCAAACGCCCGCAACGAACGCGAAGTTGTGCGCTGCCGGCAACGCGGTGACGATATGCGCCGCCGGATCAAGACGGTATGCCTCCCGGTAGAGGGCTGAAATTCCGCCGATTTGATCGAGTGTGAAGCCGTAGGTGCGGGGGTTCCCGGTGGTCCCGGACGTCGACATCGCGACGTCCCACGTTCCCTCTCGCTGCGGCAGCTGCCCGCCCTCGACCACCTGGTCGTCGAAGTCAAGAACGACCTTCAAGGAGTAGGACGGCGCCTCCCATCGTCCAACATCGGGCCGGCCGGCCGGGAACGCGACCTGCCATCCCAGATGGAGCGCGTACATCGCCAATCTGGCGAGGCTGACCGAGTCGGTCCCGGTCACCAGAATGCGACCGGGCGCACGCGTGTCCTCGATCCGGCCGATGGCGGTGTTCAAGGACCGCGCGCTCGCCAGCGACGGCACGTGGTCGGACCAGACAGGCACTAGACGCCACTCCACACAGCCACCCCCGTCGTCATCTCGTCGGCGCAGATCGAGCCGTGTTCGAACGCGTAACCGGGATCGGGTACCGGAAACCGGTTCGACAACGCGACGATCACCACCTCGCCGACCGCATCGCTGGTGAGGTGCGGATTTCCGCACGCCGCGCCGAAGTCGTGCCATTGCTGGCTGTCCCGGGCGAAGATGCCGACTTCGTCGCCGAATGAGTCGCGCAGCCGGGTCAGGATCGACGCCGCGGCGCCTGGGCGCGGGTACAGCCACCGCACCCGGCCTGCGCCTCCGGCCGGGGCGGTGCAGAGTTCCGGTACGTCGACCGATCCCCAGATCGCCTGATCCGCGGCCGAGGTCACGTTGCGAATGTGTCCGTGATCGGAGTGCACGAACGTCGTGTAGCCGTCACGGGCAAGCCGCTCAGCCGTGTGAATGACGCTCCGCAGCGCAGTGAGCACCTCGTCGTCGTACCCCGTCTTGTGGATGCGGTCGTCGAAGTTGATGTACACCCACCGCACGGCGGCCGGACCGCTCCGTTGCCGGGCGAGTAGGTCGTGGACGGCCGTCTCCTGCAGGGCCGCTGGCGACAGGCGGATCGCGTCCAGGCGTCGGCTGGGGTCGCACCGCGTCGCGCCCCGGGTCAACAGCGACAGCCATGATTCGCTGATGCCGTAGAAGTCGCCCACCATCACTTCGCTGGCGAGGCCGTGGCCACCGAGCGTTTCGAACATGCTTGTGCCGGCGTGACCGGCCGGCAGCTCCGGGCGGGCGGGGTCAACACCGCCCCAACCGACATCGTTGTCCGCGATGAGGTTGCTGGTCAGCTCCGGCCGGGTCGCGAACACTGGTCCCGCGACCGGATGGGAACCGGGTGGCAGTCCGACGGCGGCTAGCCAACTGACGAGCGACGTCGATGGAAACGTACTGCGATAAGGAACACGGAGGTCCGCCGTCGCGCAGACGTTGTCTAGCACCGGCCATGAGATTCCGTCGACCGCGAACACCACGACCTCGGCGCGACGACCGCTGCCGACCGTGGCCGATCCATCGAGGAGGCTGGAGAGCACCAACTGTGGAACGATCTCCGGACCGGGCAGCCGAAGGTGCGGATAGTCCGCGAGAAGTGCTGCGAGGGCGGTATCAGCGCGCATCGGCCCACCCGCTCGCCGCGCTCGGAATCTGCCCCAGCCGATCGAGTGCCAGCTTCAGCTCGCCGAAGTCCCGCCCGAGGGTGACGCGAACGCTGCTGTCTGCCAGGTCGAAGGTGAGGATGTTTGGGTACACCGAGACGCCAAACTGGTCGAGTGCTTTGCGGAAAAAGCCGTAGCTGCTGCGGCCATCGATCGCAACCGTACAGTTCACCGAGTACCTGGGGTTCGTAACCGCGTACCCCGCCGCCCGCAGGGTGTCGACCGCGTACGTCCGCTGCGCGAGGAAGTTCGCGTCCCGTGCATCCCGCTCTGAGCTGTACTCGACGTACCACTTCTGGGCCGCGGTGGGCGAGAGGTTGTATCGTACTGCGATGCCGCTGAGCGCCTCGCTTCGCGCGGCGTCCGTCCCCGACTGCTTCACGTATTCGAACGTCGCGTATACATCGACCAGCGAGTAGAAGAACGAGGCGGGGCCGCCGTAGATCGTCGAAGCGTACTCGTAGAAGTCGTCCACGAACTCCCGCGCCGCCAGTATCCATCCGACCTTCATGCCGGGGACGGAGAGCTGCTTGGAGAGGCTCGCTACCCGGATGACCCGCGGATGCGTCCGCAGTTTGCTCAGCAGCCGCAGCTCGCCAAGGCACTCGTGGGCCTCGTCGAGAATCAGGTATGTCAATGGACCCAGCGAACTGATCAAGCACTCCAGTCCGGCCTCCGAGATCGGTAGGCCGGTCGGGTTCGTCACGGACTGCAGCAGCACGATGCGCGTGTTGTCGGTGATCGCTTCGGTGATGCTGTTGATCGACGTGCAACCATCGTCACCGACGTGCGTGTCGACCAGGCGTAGCGGCATCCTCTGTGCCACCGATTCGACCAGCGGCGGATAGTTGGGAATGGCGCACACAGCCGCACCGGCCGGCAGCGTCTTGGTGAGGTAGTCGACCAGGCAGGACACCGCGAATGTGCCGCCCAGCGTGATGGCGACGCTGTCCTCGCTGTAGGACTCGACGCCGAGGCGCTGGTTCTCCAGACGTGCGATTGACGCCCTCGCGTTCACCCGGCCGCGCGAGTCCGAGTACCCGTACCAGTCCCGCTCCAGCGCGATCTCCAGGCATCTCTTCATGCTCGGCACGAGCCCGAACGTCGGTTCGTGCATACTCCCGGACGACAGGACCAAGAAGTCGCGCCGCCGGTTGGGCCCGTAGAGGTCGTATCGGAAGTAGTAGTTGAAAAGATGTTTGGTGAAGCGAACGAGGGCGCGGGAACCCTCCCCCCACAACATGTCTGGCGCGGCCAGCGCGGGATCGAGGCCCTCCGGCTCCAGACCACCGCAGGCGTATGTCAGGTACTCGCGAATGAGCTCATCGGCTTCAGGTTGATCGGGTCCGGTCAAGCGGTTTGCGAAGAAAGGGCTGAGACGGTGCGCGGTCACAACCACGTGTGCCCCGCAATGCTCGGGTCGACGTGCAGGTCCCGGCCCGGCAGCTTGATGCCCAACAGCCGCAGCCGCTCATCCGATGCGCCGAGCAGCGCCTGCCACGGCAGCGCGGAGTCATGCTCGTACCGCTTGAGCCACCAGTGCCCGAAGTACAGCAGAACCAACCTTCGGCTGCCGTCCGACTGTTTTGGCGTGCTGCTGTGCATCAACGTCGACCAGTTCAACAGCACGTCGCCCGCGCGGACCGAAACAGTGATCTCCCTGGGATCCAGCCGGCCTTCGCTCGTCACAACATCGCGCTCACGGTGCGTCCCCGGGAGGACCGCAGTGCCACCGTCGTGGGCGTCGAGGTCGTCGAGGTACAGGATTATGTTGAGGGAGATAAGCCGGTCGGTGACGAAGTCGAAGTCGCGATGCCACTTACGCAGCGGGCCGCCGTTGGGGTCGCGGCCTTGCCGCAGGGCGTACATGAGGAGTTGGCATTGATCACCGAAAGCCTCCCGGGCCAGCCCGAGAACGGATGGGCTGTCCAGCAGTTCGAGGAAGACCGGCGAGGTCAGCAGGACCCTCTGGTCCACGCCGTTTGGATACTCGGTGAAGAGGCGGTCGAACTCGGCCCGCAGCGCCCCCAGATCCGGTTCGGCGACCACACCGCCGCACACGAAGTAGCCGTCGTTCGCGAGTTGGCGCACCCACTTCGGTTCCTCGCCGGGCGCACTGTCAGTCATTCAAGCCCCGCAATCCCGCACCGTAGGGGGAGAAGAGCAGGCAGTCGAGATCGATCTCGATCCCGAGCTTGCGCGCGAACTGCTTAACCTTCAGCTCCAGCGGTTCGTAGTAGTCTTCCAGAACATTGAGAACTATGAGTGCCGTTTCCGTGTCGAGCCGGCTGCGCTGGACCCGGTGGTAGGCGTCGAGGTACGGCGTATCGGTCTCCGCGACGAGCGTCGCGAAAGGTCGCTTCCAGAGCCGGTCCAGGCGCCGGCGGTAGGCCGCACGCTCCTGCGGATCCATGATGCTGTCGTACTTCGCCAGCATGTGATGGTGGATGTTGCCTTTCTGGCCGGTCCGTCCGTTGAAGAGTGACTGCGTGGCCTCGCGAGCGCCGCGGTACAGCGTCAGCGCGGTGTCGTACACGATGCAGCCGACACGCATCTCGCCTTCGACGTCCTCGATTAGCTCAAGGCGCAGTGGGTCGCTTACGAGGTAGAGGTTGTTCCCGCGGCGCTCCAGCGCATAGCCCTGCCCGTCGTTTCGGACCGCCATCTTCAACAGGTCACAAGCGATGTCCAGCATGATCGGACTGGACTCCAGCACGATCTCAGCAGGTGCCACCCCCTTCTCCGCAAGGATTCGTTGGTATCGCGAGTACGAGAGCCTGTTCACTACATGGTCGTCATCGATCATTGGGATGATCTCGAATTGAATCTGGCTCTGCGGCGGTCGTGCTTCGTTCAGCGCGGCGACTTCGCTGACGATCATCCTGCCGATGTCGATGCCCCGCTCCTGGATCGGGCCCAGTTCGCGGTCCGCGTGGACATGCCCAACCTCCATCGACACAGTCACCGCGCCGGTGTGACCCGCGATGCGCGAATCCACATAGTCGCGGACTACGGCCAGATCCCCGTACTGCTGGTCGTCGGTCCGCGGCGGCTTGAACACCGCCGTCAGCGCGGAGGAGAAGGTCGCGGATACGTTGTCGTTGAGGTGGATGCGCCCCTTCTTGTTCGGACGGCTGAGTGCCTCGGAGAGACCGACCTCGTCGACGGTATGCTCGCCGAGGACTAGGACCAGGCGGTCCGCTTCGTTCAGCGTGATCACGGTTCGGCCGTAGGCCGTCGATCGGTTGCCGAGGAGGCCGCCGGTCAACCGGTGGATTCCCGATACCCGCTGCGAGTGGCCGTCCCGGGACGCCTTGAACACGAGCGCGTCCCCGCATGCCCACACCCGGACCTTCCGCTCACCGAACCAATCTGACGCCGAGGCCGCCAAGAGCGTGCAAGTCGGCTCGGTATTCATGTACATCTCGTAGTCCAACAAGCCGATCGCGACGCCCAGCGGATGCTTGCCGCAGTACTGCTGCAGCCGCTGGAGGCCCGCTTCGGCATTGGCCCCGACCGCAACCGCGACGAGCTGTGGCGCGGCGTCGCGGGTCAGCACCGCGCCTTCCGGGCTCACGTTCGTGATGCGCCCCGGCTGTTCCGAACCGGTGTTTAGCCACTCGGGTGCCTCGTCTCCGCGCAGTACCCGTCGTTCGTACGTGAGGGTCAGCAGCCGCTCGGCGGCGGCGAGGGCACCGGTGTCCCAAACGTGTTCTCGCCGCCGCTTCAGGTCCCGTCCGCTCGCGAGTGCGTCTAGGTCCATGATCCGGTCGAAGTGCAGGATCTCGTCGCGGATCTGCGACCGCGCCACCTGTTCCACCTGCTCCTCAGTCAGATCGTCCGGCAGCTGGCCGAACTCAACGAGCGCGTCGAGATCACCGACGACATCCGCCCTATCCTGCTCGGCCAGAACCTGCTCGACGAGGCGGCTGGCACCCGCTCGCGAAAGCTCCGCCGCGACTGAGAGGCGCTTGGCCAGGTCGTTGGCGTGACGCTTGCGTGTCCCTGCGGTGAGCGATTCGTAGACCGACTCGTCGACGGGCGTGAAGGCGTCGAGCGCGATCTCCATGCTTGAATGCCGCGTACGTGTCCTGCTCATGTTCGTGGCGTTCCCTCTCGTGGATCTACCGACCTCCAACGGACGGTCGTCAACTGATGGTCCCGACCGTGGACGGATCCGGACGCGTGCAGTCCGCATCCGATAGGGCCACAGGGAAGTACTGTGACTGTTGCTTGGACCGTCCGGTGCGCAGGTGGCGCGCGAAAAGATCGCGTTGGATGTTCGAGTACATCGAGACGTTGATGTCGTCGGCGAACTCGATGCCGGTTTGTGACAACCGCCAAGCCGATGCCTCCTCGCGTAGGACGCCTCGATCGCGCAGCTCGGCCAGCATCGAAAAGTCGTCGAAAGGACTCGCGCGGAACAGTCGTGAGTAGACGTCGGCATCCAAACCCAGTTCGAGAAGGCTGTTGACGACGAACGCGCGACGAAGCTCCGCATCGGATGTCCGGCTGTAGCCGCTGACCGCGCCAGCCGCAGCATGCTGCTGCCACAGCGCCCGGTCTGGCTCGGATATCACGGGCATGCCGTCGACGTAGCCGTAGGCGCCCGGGCCGACCGGGATGATGTCGAACCCCAGACCGGAACAGAGCCTGTTGTACCGATGAAGGTGGTCGTCGCGGTAAAAGTTCCGCGCCCGCTGGTTCGTGTAGCCGAGGCCGTGAAGCGCGCGGCTGGTCTCATAGAGCCACCTGCGCTTTTCGGCGGATCCAGCCTCGGTTCCCCCAATAGCGCTGTAGGGCGTGCCCGAGGCCAGCTCCAAGATGTTCGTGGAGATCATTGCCGCACCCATCGAGGCGGCCCGCTGGACGTCGGCAAGATGGTCATCGAGGTTCTGGCCTGGGACATTGGACATAAGGTCCACGTTGAAGTTGTCGATCTGGCGATTCCGCAGCATCTCCAGAAGGTGGTCGACCTGCTTTGGGTCGTGATGGCAGCCCAACGCTTTCAGAACCTTGGGGTTCCAGCTCTGTGCGCCGATGCTGAACCGGGTCACCCCATGCTCGATCGCGGTGTCAAACTTGTCGGCATCGCCGTCCGCTGGATACCACTCCATCGTGATCTCCGCGTCGGACGCGACCTTGAAGGCGCCCCGAATCGCGTCAAACAGCGCCGACATCCCGCCGGGGGTGAGTGCGCTCGGGCTACCACCACCGAAGAACGCGGCGGACACATTCGTTGGCTGATCCCCGAGGACCGAACCCCACCACGTAAGCTGCTCCACGGCCCCGGTCAGGAACCGCTCTTCGATACCCCGCGAGTTCGGGCCAGGATAGAAGCGGCAGTAGTGGCAGCGTTGGTTGCAGAACGGCACATGGAAATACAGCAAGCGGGTGCGTTCGCCATCGGTGTACTTGCCGACCCAGTTCGGATCGAACGGTACGTCGGACCGCGTCGTCGGTAACGGGTAGAAGCCGACCGGGCGGGCGCGCTCGGGAAACATTTCGCGAAGCCACTCGTACTGTGCCGACTCCTGGTCGGCCTCTGTGAGCCGTCTTTGCATCATGTTGTGCCCTTGGGCGACTGGACCCGGATGCGTTGAAGATGTCGCCTGCCGACGCGCCCGCTTGTCCGCGCGTGAAGCCATCGGTGATTGTCGACAACCACCAGCAGGCCCTCCCGCCACGGAATACCCACCGTGGCGTCCGAGTCGTAGATGGCCGACAGCAGCTGGGCGAACGCGCTAACAACCTCGGCTCGATCGTACTGCGACTGCCACCGGAATTCCGCCGGTGCCGGATCGCGGAAGTTGAGCGTGCGCTGGTTGCCCCGCTCGTAAATGACGGGAGCGGTGGTCGCCTCCGGGTTGAGGACCGTGCTGGCGAGGACGGCCTGCGTCGTCTCGGCCAGCGCCGCCAGCGTGTCGCTGATGGAACGAACGATCGTCTGCCCGCCACGATCTACCGCTGGGCATTCAAGGCATTGGAAGAGCAGGTACGCCGGGCTCATTCCGAGTGGTCGCCGACTGCCCTCGATGTGGTAGGTGAGGGGCTGCGGAGTAAACGGCTGGCTGTCCTCGGTGAGCGGTAGCGTGCTGTCCGGCGTGAGGTTAAGGATGATTCCACCGGTGACCCTATCCATCAGAGACCGCTCTGTCTCCCGTTCAGGCAGGCCGAGCGTGGCCGCGAGCGCGACGAACTCGTTGGTGTCGAGTGGCCTGGTTAGCTGGAACAGCGCCAAGCCGGCGTTGTCGACGCGTTCGCGTACGATGGCTGCCTCCTCGATCAGCATTTCCGCGGTCGAGTTCGAAATGCTGATGCCGCTGCAGGGAAACCAGCGAGGCTCGCGCAACACTGCGTCCCGCCGCTGCTGAACCGAGGGGCCGTCGATGGTCGCGGACGCGATCGCGTTCATCATTGCCTCCATCCGAGTCTCGGACCGTACCGCGGCGACACCGCGCGGCTCGAATCTAGTAAGCGCCACGGATACCACATAGATCTAGAGGCGGCATGCAGACATCAGATTTGTCTGCATGCCCGCGGGGTGGGAAGCCTGGTTGGCATCGATTGGGTCCAGTGCTGCCAGCGAAGTCGGCCCGATGCCGATGAATCTGGCCCAGGTGCGGTCTTGGGCCGACTTCGTTGTCACGCCCCAGGTCAGGGTGCCAATCCGATTCCGTCGAGCTATCGGCAACGACGGGTCAGACCGCCCGGGAGAGACACGCACGGCGTTAGCGGCGTGCCAACCAAGCAGGCCCGCCCTGGTAGGAGCCGACCGGGGCCGTCTTCGTTGGCAACGGACAGATCGCCC
>Ga0307372_10012644_pt1 | contig 11017 bp, 9 predicted proteins | sample OX1MG_FD_202533 | JGI IMG/M metagenome (GOLD analysis project Ga0307372, IMG submission 202533) | Soil microbial communities from Risofladan, Vaasa, Finland - OX-1 | ecosystem: Environmental > Terrestrial > Soil > Coastal area > Acid sulfate soil | place: Finland: Risofladan, Vaasa | collected...
CCAAACACGACGCCCACACGCCAGGGCAACCACGCCAGCACGGCGACCGCACACCAGAGCGCACAGCCAACCACGGCGGACCGGGGCCAGGGCGACCGCGAGGGTCGCCCCTACCCTATTACGAACGAGGTGGCGAATCCCGTACAGGGTAGGGGCGACCGCGAGGGTCGCCCTGGCCCCGGTCGCGGGTCCCTCGGTCGCCCCAGTACATCAAAAGTATATGTTTCGTTCACTATGAGCGATGGTGATAACCTGCAATATAATCAGCACCGTTTGTACCAGATGTGGCAAGACCCGGCGCGCGGCAGCATCCCGCTTGGCTGGACGGTTTCTCCGGTGCTTTGTGAGGCTGCACCAGCACTGGCAGCTTACTATGAACAGACAGCCACGCCGGGCGATGAATTGATCGCCGGACCGAGCGGCGCTGGCTACATGTGGCCATCAAGCTGGCCAGCTGATCAACTATCCGCGTATACGCAACTGACAGGGGCTTTGATGCAGCGCATGCACCTGCATACTATCCAGGTCTTAGATGGTCCTTTATCGCTGTTTTTCCCCAGGCGTGCCTGGCAAAAGCAGTACGCAGAGCTACTTGCTCCTTATGGCCTGCGAGGCATACTTAGTGGAGATTCATACTGTCGCACCGGCTGGTGGGTGGCTGCCGGTGTAGCGGTCATACAAAACCTCGGACTTAGTAAAAGCGTTGCCCGGACGCTTAAACTGATTAAAAACAATACTCCGGCGCACGTCCACCGCCCACAATTCATCAATGTCTACATCTACGCCTGGACAATGACGCCCACAGACATCAAAAAGGTGATAGAGACGCTGGATAATCGCTACGAAGTGGTCACGCCGGGGCAATTGTGCGCTTTAATCGCGCAAACGCGGGAGCGAGCATGACATTACCTTACTTACATTACCGGCAGCCGCAGCCAGGATGCTATCGTCTCGCGCGCGGTGTTCATTTGCGCGACGAAACGCTCATCTGTGATTATCCCCTGCGTGTCATACGCCCCGGCGCAACCGCGCTCAGGCTGCTGGCTTACTGTGACCAGGAGCGAACAGGCGCGGAACTGGCCGCGCTGCTCGGCCTATCCTTCAAACAAGTTGAGAGGCTTTGCGAGCGACTCTACTGGAAAGGTCTGCTCGCTGCCGGCCCTCACCTGCCGCCTGAGACATGGCCGGGTGTCTCTATCGTCATACCCAGCCGTAATCGCGCGCGGCAGCTGGAACGCTGTCTCTCCTCGCTGCTCAACCTGGATTACCCGCCAGATTGCCTGGAAATCATCGTAGTCGATGACGCGTCCAACGATCGCACCGGCGCGATGCTGGCACAATTCACGCGAGAATGCCAGGCTCGCGGACTATCCCTGCGCATCGTGCGACACACAAGACAACGCGGCGTGGCAATTAGCCGCAACAGCGGAGCAGAGCAAGCGTGTATGGAGTTCATAGCCTTCATCGATAGCGATTGCGTCGCTACGCCTGGCTGGTTAACAGAACTAACGCCTGTCTTGCAGGACAGGGCAATTGGCGCGGTCGGAGGCATGATTCGCGCTCACGAGCGGCACAGCGCGCTCGGCAGATATGAAGACGCGCGCTCTTCACTCTACATGGGAGAGCGACCACAACAGGTCAGGCTTGAAGGGCCTCTTACCTATCTGCCCACCGCCAATTTCCTGGTAAGGCGCGGCGAGTGGCAAAAACTGGGCGGCTTCGCGCCGCTCACCCATGGCGAGGATGTCGATTTCTGTCGCCGCCTGCTTTTGAGCGGTGCCGCCATTCGTTACCTGCCACGCGGCATCGTCCTGCACGAGTATCGCACCGACGTTGCCGGATTCGTAAAAACACGCATCTCCTACGCCTCCTCCGAGGCCGTGCTGCTCCAGCGCCATCCTACCGAACGCCGCGTGCTGGCGCTGCCACCGGAACAAGCCACATTCGCTGAATTGACGCTTGGGGGATTGTGGGGGATATTGTCGATGTTCCATAGGAATACACGAACCAGGAATATACGAACCAGGGCGGGGACAAGCCCGCGCCCTGGTGACGGCATGGGGAGCCGTCCTTTAAGGCCACCTGCATCAGGGATAGCATGCATATTTTTCTTCATCCTCGCCATACTCCTCACCCTTTATGGTGCGCGCAAACGTCTCGTTGCGGTTCGCCGCCAGCGCATCTCGATCAATCCGTTTATCATCTTGCGTGCTACTTTGCGCGCTCACCTGGCTTATGTCTATCACCTGTGCCGCCACGTGACACGCTACTATACGCTGCCCATGCTGTTAGTTGGTTTTGTGTTTCCGCCGCTCTTATTGCTGGCATTGATGCTGTGCGCTATTGTGATCAGCATAGATTATGCGCGCTTGCGCCCGCGTATGACATTGGGTGGTTTCGCGCTTTGCTCGCTCCTTGATGATTGCGCTTACGAGATCGGCGTCTTGCTTGGTTGTATCAAGCAGAGAACCTGGAAGCCCCTGCTGCCCGTGATCAGTGTTGTGCATAGGACACGATAAATCGTGTCCCTACAAGTGGATGGTGCGCTTAGGACACAATAAATCGTGTAAATCCCAATATTCTGATGGTGGAAATTGCATAATTATCCTGTGGATGAGTTATCTTATGCGTTCTGTGATGAACTCATAGGACCAGAATAATGGTACGATCCCCACTGTAAATCCCAACATTCTGATGGTGGGGGTCGTACCATTATGCCGATTACTCGAAAGGCCGTTTCCTACCGAAAGTTTGGCCACAAGTCCTACAGGAAACGGATTTGCTTTGGCTGAAAGGCTGTGTTACGCTTTTGAAGCGCCTCAGCGTTTCATTTGTGTAAGATGAGAAAGGAAAACCATGAACGATAGCATTAACCTTGCAGAGAAGCTTGCCCTCTTTTCAGAATACTGGTCCCCACGAACCGTCTCGCGCTTGAATGAATACGATATTATGGTGGTGAAAGTTCAGGGCGAATTTGTCTGGCACAAACATGATGATACTGACGACTTCTTTCTGGTCCTCAAGGGATACTTGACCATCCGTTTGCGTGATCGCAATGTGGTTTTGGGTCCAGGAGAACTGTTTGTCGTGCCACGCGGTATTGAACATCAAACGTTCGCAGAAGAAGAAACGCATCTGCTCTTGATAGAGCCAACTGGAACCCCGAATACCGGAGACAGGGCAACTGCTGCACCACAGCAGTCCATCTAATCAATGACAAGAAAACACGTCTGATGTGAGGGTTGCTGCCTGTATCTCTTTGATGTAAAGCGGCAACCTCTTCTTTGGGCAAAGTACAAACGTGGCCAAACTTTTGGTAGGAAACGGCCAACCTTTCGGGTAATCGGTACATTATTCTGGTCCTATGAGTTCATCACAGAACGCATAAGATAACTCATCCACAGGATAATTATGCAATTTCCACCATCAGAATGTTGGGATTTACACTACAATAACACGCATTCGGGGTCTTTGATCTGCAAGCTTTGATGCACGAACCACTTGGTGGCGGGACAGCCGCCATGACAGACGCCATATTGCCCGCAGCCGCTACAGGAGCCGCCGCCCATATTGCGATAGAAGGAGAAAAGCGCGGAAGCGCGCCATATTTCTTGAAAGCTGTGATCGTGCAAGTTGCCAGCTTCGAACTCGGGAGCCTGGAAGAAGGCGCAGGGATACACCTCGCCCTCAGGACAGATGCAGCAGGTGGCAGTGGCCGCGCCGCACATATCGAGTCCGGCCAGTTTGTTGCCAAAGGCGTTGAGGTGGAAGAACGAGTCGGCGGTCAGCACGTCGGGATGCGCGCCTAGCCAATCGGCAAATTCTTTATACTGCTCGCGTGTAGGATGCAGTTCATCCCAAACCTGCTGGCCGCGACCGGAGGGACGCAGGCGGGTGACGCGCAACTTGGCGTCGAAGCTGGCGGCAATTTCGTACAGTCGATCCAGTTCGGCGAAACTATAGCGCGTCAGCACGCTGTTAACGGTCAGGCTATGCTTTTCCGCCGCCAGCAGTTCCAGGCCGCGCATAGCCCGTGTGAAGACGCCCTCACCACGAATGCGATCATTGGTCTGAGGCGTGCCACCATCCAGGCTGACTTGAAAATAGATGGGATCAAATTGCGCCAGGCGGCGCGCGCGTTCCTGCGTAATCAGCGTGCCATTCGTGCTGATGCACATCACCAGCTCGCGCTCGCGGCAGCGTTCGAGCACCTGCCAGATGCCTGGATAGAGGAAGGGTTCGCCGCCGCCAAAGTGTATTTGAAAGACCTGCATCTCCGCCAGTTCATCCACCAGCGCCAGCGATTGCTGCGTGGTCAATTCGCGCGGGCGTCTTTTCCCCGATGCCGAAAGGCAATGCACGCAGGCGATATTGCAGGCGGCGGTAATCTCCCACGTCACGGTGATGGGCGCGGACAGCCCGCCTTGCAGGAAGCGCTGCGAGCCACGCTCGGATGGGCGCGGCGTCACCTGGCCTGTTTGCTGCATGGCGGTCAGAGCCGCCGGGTGCAGCGGGCCAACCGTCCCAGGCATGTGCGTCTGCGTGCGTGTCTGTCGCCCTAAAAAGCGTACTAATTCCGGCATCGAGAAAGGCTCCTTTCAAATATTTGTACACCATCTGTAGCCGCCAGCGTGATTTCGCGGCACGGACGCGATAAATCGCGTCCCTACATACCAACCAGCACATAGCCGCGCCGGGCGAGATCATCGAGGGCCGTGTACAACTTTTGTTTGCTGGCGGCGGAAAAGTTGGAATGCTCGACAGCCGCGCTCAGGTCGCCTGCATAGGTATCTTGAGCCACAAGCAGCAAGTCGATGAGTTGGCGTGAATTGATGAAGGAGAGCGCGCCCCGGTCGGCGCAACCGTACTTATAGAGAATGCCCCCAAAGGCTTCGCGGCGAATCTTGATCTCGTCGATCAGCCGATAGCCTGGGGAAGATTGAGACATGGACATGCTCCTACACTGGCATATGCAACGCATTTCCTCAGTCTAAGCAAGCATACCCTGTAAAAGGCAGTGAGTCAATATCAAGAAACTGGGTTACATCAGTTTCTGCAATTGGAGAACTGTATTCCAATTCCTTCCGGTTGCAATGGTTTTTAGCTTCCTCTCAATCAGAGTGAGGGTCAGTTTTGAGCGTCCGATGCCATTCGTATAATAGACATACAATTCCTGGCCGATCAGGTAAAGTTCTTCAGGGCCAGCATACGCCTTCTTGAGATCTTCCAGCGCAGTACTCTGCGGGCGAGTCGTCAGAAACAGCACGGCGATCCACTTTGACTCTTTCTCTGGTTGGTTCTGAAAGGGATTGTTCGTAATAATCTCCTGTAACTCGGCTGAAGTGCGCAGCATGACTTGCGAATGAAAACCGAATTTTTGAGCAAAGCTATCCTCAATTCGCCCCGCAAGTTGAGCCAGGTCGGCGTCACCGCTGCTAAATACCACGTTTCCACTCTGAATAAAGGTGATGATATCTTGTAATCCCAGGGATGCATGCAGTTCTTTGAGTTCGTTCATGCGTACTACTCGATTACCACCAACATTGATGCCCCGGAACAATGATACAAATGTAGTCATCAACGTTCTCCTACTTCATTTCATGTATGATTTGCTCTGTTTAGCTGCTGATAACCATTATACCAGTTTGCTTGCGCTTTCCATCACCCAGGTCTGCTGGGACTGACTACTATTCTTTAGCCAGCAAAGAAATATGGTATACTTGTCTTTACTGATAGCGACATCTACATTGCACAGCAATAGAAGAGAAGCGAGGTATAGCTGATGGCCGACGTTACTATGCTTACTGATCAGAATGCTTCACCCGATCTACAAACCCCGGACGAGACAGACATGGCAACCGAAGCCGAGCTGGAAGAAGAACTGGAAGAGTTAATTATCGAAGATTTCACCATCGATGGCATCTGTGGCGTCTACTAAGCGGCGTTTTCAGGAGAAGGTTGTATTTGTCACTGGCGCGGCGCACGGAATGGGACGCGCGCATGCCCTGGCCTTTGCGCGCGAAGGCGCGCGGCTGCTTATTTGCGATGCCTGCCGCCAGTATGAAACCATTCTCTATCCACTTGCCACGCCCGAAGAACTGACAGCCCTGGCAGATGAAATCGAGAGTCTGGGCAATGCCGTCATAGCCTCGCAAACCGACGTGACCGACCTCGCAGCGATGCAGGCGCTGGCTGTACGCGCTAAAGAGGAACTTGGCCCCATCGATATCGTCGTCGCCAATGCTGGCCTCTACTCCTTCGCACCGAGCTGGGAGATGAGCGAGCAGCAATGGGACGAAACCGTCAACGTTGACCTGAAAGGCGTGTGGATCACCTGCAAGGTGAGCATTCCGCATATGCTGCCCAGGCGAGCGGGAAAGATCATCTGTATCTCCTCAACGGCGGGGATGAAAGGAATGCACAGTCTCGCACATTATGTAGCAGCCAAACATGGCGTTATCGGATTGGTAAAAACGCTGGCTATCGAGTTGGCTCCCTATGATATCAACGTCAACGCTATTTGCCCGACCAGCGTCGATACCAACATGTGCAAGAACCAGGCCATTTACGACGCCTTCGCGGGCGGTCCCGGCCCGCTGGCAACCTACGAGCATATGCTCGAACTGACAAACCAGATCAACCTGTTTCCCGACCGCAATTTGCTGCCGCCGCAAGCTATCAGCGAAGTTGTGCTATGGCTGGCCTCGGACGAGGCGCGCCACCTGACCGGCTCGGCCATTCCGGTTGACGCGGGTTATTTGACGCGCTGATAGAAGCGAGCAGTGTTTTTGACAATCGCTCTTTGCCTGTGATAGCATACTTGCTGTTGTACTCTTTTGGTTGTTAAGGCGCATCATCAATACAGGATTGTTTCCCGACAGAATGCCCGGTCTACCCAAAGAAGGGTGGTAACGATGACGGTATTCCCGTTGAGCGCAATGGTTGGACAGCCCCGAATGCGGCTTGCCCTGGTGCTGAATGCCATCGACCCATTGATTGGTGGAGTGCTGATCTGCGGACGACGTGGCACTGGTAAATCAACGATGGCGCGCGCCCTCTCCAGCCTGCTGCCGCCCATCGCGGGGGTTGCCGACTGCCCTTATTTCTGCGATGTCGCCGCTCCGCAGGCCATGTGCAGCGAGTGCCACAGACGCTTCATAGACGGCGAAAGCCTGCCCATCGTCCATCACCAGACGCCATTTGTCACACTGCCGCTCAATGCCAGCGAAGATCGCGTCGCGGGCAGCATCGACGTATCCGCGACGCTGCAAAGCGGTTCCTACCACTTCGCTCCTGGTCTGTTAGCCTCTGCCAATCGCGGCTTGCTGTATGTCGATGAAATCAACTTGTTGAACGACCAGATCGCCGATATCCTGCTGGACGCTGCCGCCCTGGGCATGCATCGCGTCGCGTGTGACGGCATCGCCATCGCGCACCCGGCGCGTTTTGTGCTGGTAGGAACGATGAATCCTGAAGAGGGACAACTGAGGCCGCAGCTGCTTGACCGTATCGGATTGTACGTCGAAACCGAAGATCTACGCGAGCAGGCCACCCGCATGAGCGTCGTTGAGCGCCGCCTGGCATTCGATAGCGATCCCGCCGCTTTCGCCGCGCAGTGGGCAGATGCCGAACAGGCTTTACGGGCGCGTATTGAAGAGGCGCGGCGCGTGCTGCCAGAGGTACGCATATCGCGCTATTTCCGCATGGTAGTGGCGCACCTGGTTGGGCGCGAACTACACGCGCAGGGACATCGCGGCGACATCGTGGTGGTACGCACCGCGCGCGCCCTGGCAGCCTGGGAGCAGCGTCAGGAGGTGCAACAGGCCGATATCGAGCTAGCGATTTTGCTGGCAATGCCGCACCGCTCGCGTCCCGGCGCTTCTCTCTTACAACAGCTTGCGCGCGCGCAGGAACAATTGCCAGCCGGGGGAACCGACTCCGAACAGCCGCAGGATTTGGGTACGATCGATGATGACCTGGACGAGCGCACCAACGAACGCGAAGGGCCAGCAGGTCTGAGCCATCCATTACGCGGCGCGCTGGACGCGGCGCAGGTGCAGCGCCTTATCACGATACCGCGTGACCGCCTGACACGACATGAAAGCGGGAGACGTTTCGTGTCCCTGACAAGCAGGCGCAGCGGGCGTTACATACGCGACCGGCAGGCGCACCCGGTAACAGATATCGCCTTTAGCGCGACGATACGCGCAGCCGCACCCTATCAGCAAGCGCGCGGGCGGACCAGCGGCGAGAAACTGGAGCTGCGCGCCAGCGATTTGCGCCAGAAGGTGCGCGAACGCAAAACACGCGCCCTACTCATCTTCGTGGTAGATGGCAGCGATTCGGTCATGGCACGCCAGCTTATGCCCCAGACCAAACGGCTGCTGCTGGCGCTGCTGCAAACCGCCTACGAGAAGCGCGACCGCGTAGCCATGCTCGTCTTTCGCTTTGCCCAGGGGCGCGTGGTATTACCCCCTACGCGCAATTTCGCCCACGCGCGTCGCAGCGTCGAAGAATTGTACGTGGGAGGCTGCACGCCACTGGCAACCGGCCTGTTGGAAGGGCTGCGCCTGGCAGAAACCGAACGCCTGCGCGATCCAACAACCGCGCCCGTCCTGGTAGTGCTGACCGATGGGCTGGCAAACATCGATCTTGCAGGCAATATGCGCAGCATCACACCCAGGCGTGACGCGCTCTCCGTCGCTCACGAGATTGCGGCGCGCCGCATTCCTGCCGTCATGATCGATACTACCATCAAAGCGGCCAGCAATCCCTTTGCCGGTGAAGGGCCACTCGCGCAATTGCCAGTTCAAGATGAGGGCATAAGCCCGGCTAAAGAACTGGCGCTGGCCTTATGCGCCGACTACTACCAATTGTCTCCACCGGATAGGCGGGGCGGTCTTACTACTACTTTATTGAAAAGGGGGTGAAAGCGCGCCTGTTGATCAATTAGTCTGGCTGGCACACGAAACCTGACATGCATGTTATTCGATAAATCCCGCCAGAATGAACTGCGGGAACCATACTACTCAGGAGGTATGTCCATGAAAACACGAACCGCTGTCATCTATGCGCCGGGCGAGCCTATCCGCGTTGAAGAGGTTGAGCTTGACCCACCGAAGGAGCACGAAGTACAGGTGCGCATGGTAGCCGCCGGCATCTGCCACTCCGACTATCACATCGTTGTAGGAGAATTGCCGAGCTACTTGCCGCTTGCGCTGGGACACGAGGGAGCAGGCATCGTTGAAGAAGTTGGACCAGGTGTGACGAATTGCAAACCTGGAGACCACGTTGTTCTCACCTTCATTCCTTCATGCGGGCATTGCCGCTATTGCACTGCTGGTCATGCTAACCTGTGCAATATGGGCGCGTCTATTTTGATGGGTCCCCAGCTTGATGGTACCTTCCGCATGCATGGCGAGCAGGGCGATATCGGGCAGATGTGCGTGATCTCGACCTTCAGCGAACGCAGCGTTGTTCCAGATGCGTCAGTTGTCGTGGTTGGCGATTACTACCCGCTCAACCGCGCTGTCCTGGTTGGCTGCGGCGTACCCACGGGCGTCGGAGCAGTCATCCATCGCGCCAAAGTCGAAGCAGGCAGCACGGTTATGGTCATCGGCTGCGGCGGCATCGGCATGAACGCCGTGCAAGGGGCTGCTATTGCCGGGGCGCGCATGATTATCGCGGTCGATGTCAACGACTTCAAGCTGGAGAAGGCCAAAGAATTTGGCGCGACCCATACGATCAACTCTACGCGCGAAGATCCGGTACAGGTTTCCAAAGACCTGACGTGGGGAGCGGGCGTCGATTACGCCTTTGAAGCCATTGCCACGCCTGCCACCATCGGCCAGGCTTACGCCTCGACAGGCAAAGGCGGAACGGTTGTGGTCATCGGGTTAACTCCTTACACAGCTGAGTCGATCCCGGTATCCCCGTTGGACCTGGTGCTTTTTCAAAAGACGCTGATGGGAACGCTCTACGGCGATTCGCAGCCGCGCTATGACATTCCGAACATGCTGGCCATGTACCACGCGGGCAAGTTGAAGCTGGACGAGCTGGTGACGCGCACCTACACGCTGGACCAGGTCAACGAAGCCTACGCCGATATGGTGGGCGGCAAGAACATCCGCGGCGTAATCGAGTTCTAGCAGAATTTGTTACTGGTAGCAGCAGGGCGGTGGTAGCATCACCACCCTGCTGCTACCAGTAACAAAGCTGGGAGCATACATGTATACCTACCCGTTCAGCGCGCTCGTCGGTCAGGAAAAGATGACGCTGGCCCTCGTCCTCAATGCCATCCAGCCAGCCATCGGCGGCGTGCTGATTCGCGGCGAAAAAGGGACGGCCAAATCTACGGCGGTGCGCGCGTTGGCGGCGGTGCTGCCAGAGCTGGCTGTAGTGGAAGATTGCCCATTCTCCTGCTCGCCCGATCAGCCGGAGCACATGTGTAACTCCTGCCGGACGCGCTTTGAAGCGGGACAGGTATTGCCTGTGACGCGCAGGCGGATGCGCGTCGTCGATCTTCCCATCAACGCGTCCGAAGACCGCGTTGTCGGAACGCTCGATATCGAACACGCGCTGCGCGAAGGTCGCAAGCGTTTTGAGCCTGGGGTACTGGCCGAGGCCAATCGCGGCATCCTCTATGTTGACGAAGTGAACCTGCTCGACGATTACGTGGTTGATCTCCTGCTCGACGCGGCGGCGATGGGTACGAACATCGTGGAGCGTGAGGGCATCTCGTTCAGCCATCCGGCGCGCTTCATCCTGGTGGGAACCATGAATCCCGAAGAGGGCGAGTTACGCCCGCAACTGACTGATCGTTTCGGGCTGTGCGTCGATATTGCTTCTATCACCAATATTCAACAGCGTATCGAAATCGTTGAACGACGTGAGCGCTTCGAAGCTGATCCCCAGGCATTTCTTGCCGCATATGCCCCGGCTGAGCAGGCTTTACGCGAGCGCATAACAAGCGCTGCAACGCATCTGCCGCGCATCACCATGCCCCGCGCCATCGCGG
>Ga0307372_10012645_pt1 | contig 11016 bp, 9 predicted proteins | sample OX1MG_FD_202533 | JGI IMG/M metagenome (GOLD analysis project Ga0307372, IMG submission 202533) | Soil microbial communities from Risofladan, Vaasa, Finland - OX-1 | ecosystem: Environmental > Terrestrial > Soil > Coastal area > Acid sulfate soil | place: Finland: Risofladan, Vaasa | collected...
AGATTGCCGGCGATTGGAATGAGCCCGGCGACCAGCGTCAAAGCGATCATGCTTTTCACCAGCGGCAGATGAATGCCGGCCAGCGGCAGTACCAACAGCAAATAAAGGGCCGTGAAAAAAGTGTTGACCAGTGCGATCCAGGCTTGTGCAAAAACCACTCGGCGGAACGACAGGGCAAACCGTTCGGCGGTCTGCGTACCCGCAAGGGCAAACGGACCTTGATCGTGGCGCGCCGAAGCGCCGCGCAGTGCCAGCAATGCGCCCAGGATCATGCCGATCAGAACATGCGCCAGAGCGCGTCCGACTTCACGCCCGGCGATCGACAACGCGCCCGTATGCGTACGGACCATCTCGACCAGCGCCTTTCGCAACAACTGCGGATCGGATGGCAGATAATCGGCCATCCAGCCTGGCAGGACATCGCGTACGGCCTCGATGCCGTCCGTCAGTTTCTGTATCAACGCCGGCAGGCTGGCACTGCTGTGACGGATGTAGGCAGCGGCGCCGAGACCGGCCAAGGTTAGAAGCGCGATCACTACCGTCGCTAGCAAGGCAACCGCCAGCGCACGTGCCCAATCGCTGCTGAGCGCGGCGAAACGCAGCCAGCGCGACAGCACCGCTACCAGTTCGTAGACCGCCAGGCCGCCGAGCAGTGCGGGCAGCAGATGCAGCAGCAGGGTCAGCACCATCGCGATGGCTACCACCGTCCAGGTCAACAGATCGCTGCGCGCCACCGGCATGCGCCCAGACGACGGCGATACAGGATCGATGTTCATGGATCAACCACGCTGTGGAACACTGCGGTGAAAGACGTCATCCCTACTGTGCCCGTAAAACAAAAAGGACACACCAGCAGTTGGCGTGCCCTTCTGCTACCGCATCGGGACGCGTTCTTCTTTTGCAGCCTTCTTGGCTACGACTTTCTTCGTCGCTGTTCTTTATAGCTAGTGTTTTTCGTAAGAGCTCTCTTCTTTGCTGCGGCCACGTTGTTCTCCTCTCTACGGATGATGATCGTTGTGACGACGTCTGCCACTGACGCTGTACGGTCACATCTAATAGTGGATCAAACCGTCACAAAACACAAAATGTAGTGGTTCACTGTCTGTCAAGATTTTTAATCGGTGGTGTTGACGATGTCGCCAGCTTGGTTGCGAGCACTTTCAGAACCTGCCGATTGAACACCAATCCGAAATGGCTGCCGCCGACTTCGATGTGCTCCGTGTTGGGCGCAGCATCCTCGATGCAGCAACGCCAGGCGACGATGCCGTCCTGTCTTGAATAGAGCGCAGTGCAGGGGACCGGCGGCGCCTGCCGATGTTTGTTGAAAGCGTCCCAATCGGTTTTCACGGGACGGTTGCGGTTGGCCAGCCGGAACAACGATTGCATGTTGTTGGCTCCCTGGTTGCCGTTGATTGGGCTGCCCAGCGTGTAGACATGGCGCACCCGTTCAGGTTGATGTCGTGCCAGCTCGCGCGCGAAAACGCCGCCAAGGCTCCAGCCGATCAGACTCACTGGCCCGTGATGCCGCGCGTTCAAACACAACAACTGGTTCGCCAGCGCGAGCCTGATACCGCTGCGCATTCCCAGATTGCGTCCCTGTTTCCAGCCGTGAACCGCGTAACCCAGACGTTTCAGTGCACGGCGCAGCGGCGCGGTGGCGAGGTCGTCGGCACCGAAACTGGGCAGAACGACAACTGCATGGCCATCGCCGTGCGGCAGGCCGCGCACCGACAGTGTTTGCAGTAGAAACAGCGGCAGCTCAGCGAAGATACGCGATTCCAGCAGCAACAGGTGCAGCGGTGGAGCGTTGATGCCAGCTGCGTAGTCGGGCGTCTCAGTGCGCGGGCCCCGTTCGTTCATGTGCTGCCTCTGCCCCTCAACCCGGCGGCCATTTCAGGGGGCGCCCGGCCAGAATATGCACGTGTAGATGAAACACCGACTGTCCGGCGTCGGCTCCATTGTTGATGACGACACGGAAGGCTTCGCCATAGTCGGCTTCGGCGGCGAGCCGGTTGGCGACCAGCAACAGATGGCCGAGCAGCGCTCGATCTTCCACGCCGGCATCGCACAGGCGTGGTAATGGTTTGCGCGGGATCACCAGCAGGTGCAGCGGAGCGCCGGGATTGATGTCCTTGATCGCCACGCACAATTCGTCCTCATGTACGAAATCGGCCGGCAGATCGCGGTCGATGATTTTCTGGAACAGAGTCTTGTTGGGGGTCTTGTTGAGAGTCTTGCCGGGAGCGTCGCCGCTGGATGATGCAGTCATGGCTGGTGTTCCTTCAAACGAATCGACAGTCTAAGCGAGATGAATGCGCATATTGCTAACATGCCCGCTGGTTCTCGATTTTTCAAACCGTGGACGCTGACGCTCCAGACCCTTATCGAGCTGTCGTGGTGTATCGTCGACTGCTGCGTTATACGCGGCCGTACTGGAGGATGTTCGCGCTGGCCTTGTTGTGCATGCTGATTTCTGCCGGCACCGATGTCACTGTGGCGCGTCTGATCAAGCCGCTCACCGACGGCAATTTCATCCAGCACGATGCGGCCACCATCCGATGGATGCCGTGGGCCATCCTCGCGGTTTTCCTGATCCGCGGCGGTGCCGGGTTCGGCTCGGCCTACGGTATGGCCTGGGTCGGTCAGAACGTGGTGATGACGCTGCGCAATCAGGTATTCCAGCATTTGCTTGAGGTCCCGGTGGCGCACCACGATCGCAACCGCATCGCCGATCTGCAAACCAAGCTGACCTACCACGCCAGCCAGATCGCCGACGCCGCCACCGGGGTGTTGACTTCAGTGGTACGCGACGGTTTTAGCACAGTCGGCCTGCTCGGTCTAATGTTTTACACCAGCTGGAAACTGACGCTGTTCACACTGTTGATCGCGCCGGTATTGAGCGTGTCGTTCACTTGGGTCAACCGGCGCTTCCGGGTGCTGTCCAAGCGGATCCAGAACTCGATGGGCGGCATCGCTCATTCCGCCGATGAAGCCATCACTGGTCGGCGCATGGTCAAGGTCTATGGCGGCGAGCACCTGGTGCTGAACGCATTCAAGCGTGTCAACGATTACCTGCGGCGTCAGAACGTTAAACAGACTGCCGCCAGTGCCGCCAGTAACGGCATCATGGAAATGATCGCCGCGGTCGGTGTGGCGGCTTTGGTGTATCTGGCAACATTGCCGTCGATGCGGGAGACGATGACGCCCGGCACCTTTGTTTCGTTCGTCGGTGCCATGCTGTTGCTGCGCCAGCCCTTGAGTGCGATGACCGATCTCAGTCAGCGGCTGCAACGCGGGTTAGTGGCCGGTGCCGACCTGTTCGGTTTTCTCGACCTGCCGCGTGAACCGGATATCGGCACGCGGTCATTGACACAAACGCAGGGTGCGATCAAATTTTGCGGTGTGCGCTATGCCTACGAGGAGTTCGGTGACGCGGTGCTGGACGGCATCGACCTGGAGATTCCAGCCGGCCGGCGCGTGGCGCTGGTGGGCAAGTCCGGCAGCGGCAAGTCAACGTTGATGTCGCTGATTCCGCGCTTCTACGATCCACAGGAAGGCGCGGTGCTGCTCGACGGACATGATCTACGCGAATACCGGCTCAAGGATCTGCGACAGCAGATCGCGCTGGTCGATCAGAACGTGGTGCTGTTCAACGCCAGTATCGCCGAGAACATCGCCTACGGGATCGAGCCGATGCCCGACGCAGCAAAGATCATCGAAGCGGCGAAGCTGGCCAACGCCTGGGCCTTTATCGAGAAGATGCGCGACGGTATCCAGACCCAGGTCGGACAGGATGGTGTGCTATTGTCCGGTGGTGAACGCCAGCGCATCACCATCGCCCGCGCGCTGTTGAAGAACGCGCCAATCCTGTTGCTGGACGAGGCCACCTCGGCGCTGGATACGGAGTCCGAGCGCCTGATTCAGGATGCGCTGGACCGGCTGGTGAAGGGGCGCACGACGCTGGTCATCGCGCATCGTCTGTCGACGGTGCAGACCGCCGATTTGATCGTGGTGATGGGCCGTGGCCAGATTATCGAACGCGGCAGCCACGCCGATCTGCTCGCATGCAACGGCGCCTACGCGGCGCTGCATCGGCTGCAATTTCGCGATCAGCAACCGTCAGCCGTTGCGTGAGTCCTGCATGAAGGATTGGCTGGAGCGGGTCTGGTACCGCTCCGAACCGCCGCCACTGACATTGCAAATGCTGGCCGCGGTCTATGGCTGTATCGCCGATGCCCGCACCCGGCGTCAGCGCGCCCGCGCCCAATCCTTGCCGGTTCCGGTCATCGTGGTCGGCAACATCGCGGTCGGCGGCACCGGCAAGACGCCTTGCGTGCTGTGGCTGGTGCAGTGCCTGCGTGAACTCGGATATACCCCCGGTGTGATCAGCCGTGGCTACGGCGGCAAGGGTCCGTTTCCGTTTCGAGTGCGTTCCACTGACGCGGCTGCCGTCTGCGGCGACGAACCGTTGCTGCTTGTACAGCGCACCGCAGTCCCGTTGGCGGTGGCACCCGATCGTCTGGCCGCCGCACGCCTGTTGCTGACCGGGCAGCCGCAGGTCGACGTGCTGATTTGTGATGACGGTTTGCAGCACTATCGTCTGGCCCGCGACATGGAGTTGTGCGTGATCGACGGCGTACGCAGTCACGGCAACGGCTGGCGCCTGCCGGCGGGGCCGTTGCGTGAAGCGCCAGCGCGTACGCAGCGGGTCTCGCTGGTGCTGGTCAACGGCGCCGATGCCGCGCCTTACGGAGACAACGCACTGCGTTTCGATTTACATTTGCAGGATGCCGTTAATCTGTCGTCCGGTGAACAGTGCCCGTTATCTGAATTCGCAGCGGCGCCGGCCTATGCGATGGCCGGCATTGGCTACCCGCAGCGGTTCTTCAATGCACTGCGAAACGAGGGTCTGAACATCCAGACACAGGCGTTTGCCGATCACCACGTCTTCACCGCGGCCGATTTTCCCGGGATCGGCGGTGTGCCGGTGCTGATGACCGAAAAAGATGCAGTCAAGTGCCGTCCATTCGTGGCGTCCAACCTGTGGGCAGTGCCGGTCAGTCTGCATTTTGAAGCAGCGGCTGAGATGCGTATGCGACAATATCTGCAGAGGGTCTTGGCCGCAGCACGCGCCTGATCTCTGCGGTCGAATCGACATCGAAAAAGTGCCCACTTCTCCGCCGTTTCCGCATGTCAAGCTGCCGCTGCCGCTGCCGCTGCCGCTGCCGACGCCGCTGTGCGGTTGGGCGCGCTTCATGGCGTGGATGAACATGTTGTGGATCGATCATTCGATCTTTCGTTTTTTCTTTAATCCCCGCCGGTGGGTCGCAGCCGGCGTCTACCGTTCCAGCCATCCTATGCCCTATCAGTTGCGGGCGGCAGCAGCGGCGGGGGTCCGGAGCGTGCTCAACCTGCGCGGTGTTGAGGTCCATATCGGCTCCAACCGGCTCGAATGGGATACCTGCCAACGTCTCGGCTTGACGCTGGTGCATTTCCCGCTGGGTTCGCGCGACGCACCTGCGCGCGAAGAGATTCTCGGCCTCAAGCGCTTGTTCGACACGATGGAAAAGCCGCTGCTGCTGCACTGCAAGTCCGGCGCCGACCGTGCCGGTTTTGTCAGCGCACTCTATCTGCTGCTGCAGGAACACCAGCCGCTGGATGTGGCGATGCATCAACTGCGATTCTGGTGGCACGGTCACGTGCGCCAGGCCAAGACCGGCATCCTCGATCATTTCTTCGACTGCTATCGCGCTGAGCACTTGCGCGATGGCATCGAGTTCCTCGACTGGGTCGAGCAGCGCTATGATCGCGAAGCGGTACGGAAGTCCTTTCACGCGCAGTGGTGGGCCACTCAACTAATTGACCGCGTGCTGCGGCGCGAGTAACCCTCTCCACTAATTTTTCCTTCTCCTGCAAGTGGGAGGGCAACTGTGTTCACAGTCAAGTGGTGCCAGGGTGCGCATTCCAAGGTTTTTGATCGCGCACCTTGGCATTGAGGGCAGTCAGGAGTTTTCGCATGGCCGCAGTGAGCGCGACTGTGAAAGGCTTGCCGACGTCGATCAAGTGCTGATGGAACGCAGCCAGAGGCCCTTTGCCGGTGCGCACCCTCGAGAGTGCGGCCCTGGGTCAGGGCACTGCGTACCGCAGAGCGTCCGCCCCAAATGGTGCGTTTACCTTTGAAGGGGCCGCTGTCGCGGTTGAGCGGCGCCAATCCCACCCGCGCAGCGATCTACTTGCGGTTGAGACGCCCCGGTTCCGACAGCTCCGCCAACGAGGTCATCGCGGTCACATCGCCCACCCAGGCGCGGTCTTGAGCAAATCCGCCTTGACCTGCCAGGCCGGGCTGTCCTCTCCAGCACCTGGCGCATGCCGTCACGGCTGTCGGCGATCTGCCGACGCAGCCACACTCCAGATGTCCGCGGATGCGCTTGCGCAGTTTGGGTAGCGCCTGCTTGAGACGGTTCTTCTCCTTCGTCTGCATCCCGACCCACTGGCGCCGGCGCACCACCAGGGCTTCCAGTTCATGCGCGATCTCATCTTGCAAGAGCCGCAGTTGCGGGCGGATCACCGCCGCAAACTGCGCCAGAACCTGCGCATCCAGCGCATCGGTCTTGGTCAGGCCTTGGGGGCGCTGGCGCGCTTCAGCGTGACGACGGGCATCGTGCCGCGTCCGCTCAAGGATGCGGCTTTGCGTGGTCTGGACGCGGGGGTGGCGCTGCGGCGGCAGGTGATCGGTAGGCAGACGAAGGAGAAGAACCGATTGTCTAGAGTTCGCGAGCGGCGGGTGAGACTCACCGTGTAATTGGAGACAGGGTCGGAGCGGCCGTTCATCTCGCGTTTTTATCCGCTGTGCAACAATATCGCTCGATTTCATCTGGTGATTCCCGTTATGGATGAGCGTCTGCTCGATATTCTGGTCTGTCCGGTGACCAAGGCGCCGCTGGAATGGCGCCCGGAACAACAGGAATTGATCTGTCGCGCCTCGCGGTTGGCCTACCCGGTGCGTGACGGCATTCCCGTTATGCTCGAAGACGAAGCACGGCCGGTGACCGATGAAGAGCTGAAACAGCGGTGAATTTTGCCGTGGTCGTGCCGGCGCGGCTGGCCTCGACGCGTCTACCGCGCAAGTTGTTGCAGTATCTGGCTGGAAAGCCGCTGCTGCAATGGACTTGGGAAGCGGCGCGGGCCTGCGGCGCCCGCACGGTCATCATCGCCACCGACAGCGCTGAAATCGTCGAGGTCTGCCGCGGTTTTGGCGCAGACGTCCGTCTGACCGCGGCCACGCACAATTCCGGCACCGATCGCGTCAACGAAATCGCCGCCGCCGAAGCCTGGAGCGATGATGCCGTCGTCGTCAATTTGCAGGGCGACGAGCCGTTGATGCCGCCGGCCCTGGTGCGTCAGGCTGCACAACTGCTGGTGGATGATGCGGAGGCCGATATCGCCACGCTCGCCCATCCGTTGCACACGCGTGAGGACTGGCTCAATCCAACAGTCGTCAAAGTGGTGCTCGATGAGCAGGGTCGAGCACAGTATTTTTCGCGAGCACCGATTCCATGGAAACGCGTCGGCAGCGAGCCGATATCACCGCTGCCCGAGGGCTTGGCCTTGCGTCATGTCGGTCTCTACGCCTACCGCGTCGGTGCGTTGCGGCGCTTTTCCGCGTTACCGGCCACCGCGCTGGAAGATTGTGAAGCGCTGGAGCAGTTGCGTGCACTTGGCCGCGGCATGCGGATCCGCGTCGGTGTGATCGAAACTGCGCCGCCACGCGGAGTCGATACCGAAGCCGATCTGCAGGCGGTCAGATCGATGTTGAGTACCGGCTGATACCGGTCGGAGGCAACCCTCGTTCCCCCGAATATCAAAGGGAACGAGGAGCGTTGAGGGTGAAATCCCCGGCAGACCAACAGAAGATCAGGACATCTGATCGCCGTGAACCGCCTTCGACGGCTCGCTGTCATCGGTCGTAGCCGGAACCTGTGTTTCAAACCCCACCGGATTGTTCCGACGTGTGCGGCGACCGCTCTGATTCTGGCCGTGATGTGCGTGCTTCCTCAACCGTTTTGACGACCACCGGTGGCGGTTCGGTGTTCCCGCCGTCGGACAGGTGTTCTACCGGAGTCAGCGGCAGGATGGTCTGCACACCGCGATGCCGATTGGTGTACTCGGTTGCCGGTGGTGTGACGTTGCCAGCATCGCTGCGATTTGTTTCGGCGGGTTCAGGTTGGAACTGGGCATCAGTTAGGGACCGGCTTTCGCCATCGACAGTGCTGTCTGTCGATGTAACGGTCTCCAGTTTTGCATCGGCCTGAGGTGTGGGCGATTGATGTTCTTCGACGGTTTGCGCGGCCGGACGGTCACCGCGCTTCCGGGTGGCCGGGTTGGCCGAAGGCAACTCCGTCAATACCTCTGTTGCAACCCCCTCCGTAGCTTCCACTACGTGCGGCACCGCGGTGTTTTCGATTTCTTCGTGGGTACTACCTTGATTATGCTGTTGTTCGTCCTTGGGTGGGTGGCTGCGAGTGGGAGCGTTGCTGCCATTTGCGACGCGCGATTCGTCAATGCCGGTGTTTGTAGCACCGCGATTCTCCTCCGCACCCTCTGCCGTACGTGCTTCGCTGCCGCGGCTGCGTCCGCGACCACGACGGCCGCGGTTGCTGCCTTCACGAGGGGTTTCGAGAGTTCCACTCCAGCTGTTGTCGGATGCCGGAGTTGTAGTGTTACTCTTGTGCTCGTCGACGGTATTCGTCCTTGCATCGACTGGCTTGGTGTTTGCAGCAGCCGGTGTGGCTGGCGTTGCGGTTGATTTGGGCGGGGTGTTGCGCGCGTTGGCAGTGTTTCCGCGTTGGCTATTGCCGCCGCGGTTCCGGCCTTCGGCGCGATTGTCATTGCGGTCGCGGCCGCCTCTGCTGCGGTTACCGCCGTGGTCGCCACGCGCACTTTCGTTGCGATTGTGCCCGTCACTTCGCCCCGCGTTGCGGCTGTTGCCATGCGAGTCTTGGCCGCGGCTACCGGTGCGCGTTCCTGATCCGGTCGCGCGGGGGTCGGTGCGCCGGGTCGGGACTCCTGTGTCGGCTGCGGGTTTTGCAGCGTTGCCGATACCGAGCCAGGCAAGCAAGCGTGACCACAGCAATGGGTCCGACGCTACCGGTGTGAGCTTCGGCCGGGCAGTGGCGGCAAACACCGAGGTTGCGTCGAGCGGCAGTGGCGCCGGTGCCATCGGCAGGATGGTTTTGACAGCGGGCTCTGTGGCCGCTTTGACCAACCGGCCATCACCGGCACGTTCGGCACGTGCATGGGCCTCGAAATCCTGCGCCAGTGCGTAGCTGACGCCGGATTCTTCGCCGCTCTGGTCGGCACGCAGACGCAGGATCTCGTACTTGGGAGCGTCCAGCGTTTCGTTCGGCACCAGGGTCACGACGACGTTGTAGCGATCCTCGAACTCGGCGATGGCGGCGCGTTTTTCGTTGAGCAGGAACGTGCCGACATCCACCGGCAGTTGCGCGATGACGCGGCTGGTGCGGTCCTTCATGCACTCTTCCTCGATCAACCGCAATATCGACAGCGACAGCGATTCGACCGAACGGATCTGGCCAGCGCCGTCACAGCGCGGGCAGGTGACTTGAGTATGTTCGCCTAGGCTGGGGCGCAGCCGCTGGCGCGACATCTCCAGCAAACTGAATCGCGACAGCCGGCCGACCTGCACGCGGGCGCGATCAATCGCGCAGGCGTCGGTCAGTCGCTTCTCGACTTCGCGCTGGCTCTTGCTGGCCGACATGTCGATGAAATCGACTACCACCAGACCGCCCAGATCGCGCAGTCGCAGCTGGCGGGCGACCTCGTCGGCGGCTTCCAGATTGGTCTGAAAAGCGGTTTCTTCGATGCCGCCGCCGCCGGTGGCCTTGGCGGAGTTGATGTCGATGGCGGTCAGTGCTTCGGTGCGGTCGATGACGATGCTGCCGCCCGACGGTAACCGCACCAGACGCTGGTGCGCGGACTCGATCTGGCTTTCGATCTGGTAGCGCGAGAACAGCGGAATGTTGTCCCGGTAAAGCTTGAGTTTGGGCAGGTCGGCTGGCATCGAGTGCTGCATCTGGGCGCGTGCACTCTCGTATATCTCGGCGCTGTCGACGATCACTTCGCCGATGTCGGGTCGCATGTAGTCGCGCAGCGCGCGCAGCACCACATTATTTTCCTGGTAGATCAGAAATGGCGCGGGTTTGTCAGCGGCAGCTGCGGTCACTGCCGTCCAGATGCTGACCAGGTGGTCCATATCCCACTGCAACTCCTCCGCGCTGCGGCCCATGCCGTTGGTGCGGATGATGGTGCCCATACCGTCGGGGATGTTGAGCTGCGCCATTGCTTCGCGTGCTTCGGCGCGCTCCTCGCCTTCAACCCGGCGCGAGATGCCGCCTGCGCGCGGATTGTTCGGCATCAGCACCAGATAGCGGCCGGCCAGAGAGATGAAGGTGGTCAGCGCCGCACCCTTGTTGCCGCGCTCCTCCTTCTCGACCTGGACGATCAATTCTTGGCCTTCGGACAGTTGTTCGCGGATGTTGTGGTGGTTGCCGTCGCCCTTGAGATACTCGCGGACGACTTCCTTGAGCGGCAGAAAGCCGTGACGTTCGGCACCGTATTCGACGAAGCAGGCTTCTAGGCTGGGCTCGACGCGGGTGATGCGACCCTTGTAGACGTTGGATTTACGCTGCTCTTGTGAGGCCAGCTCGATGTCGAGGTCGAACAGTTTCTGACCGTCGACGATGGCCACGCGCAGTTCTTCCTGCTGGGTGGCGTTGATGAGGATTCTTTTCATTGTGTAGTGGAGTCCCAGAAGTGCTCGACCCCACGGTGGGAGAGGATGAGCGCGACAGATTCGCGCCACGACCACGGCACGCCGCTGCGTAGTTGCAGGCGTGTCCTGGGCGGTTGATCGACCCCGCATCGTGCGGGAACACAAAATAATTAAATACCTGCCGGAGACCGGCAAGCGCTGTTGAAACCATGATTAAAACGGTT
>Ga0307372_10012646_pt1 | contig 11016 bp, 7 predicted proteins | sample OX1MG_FD_202533 | JGI IMG/M metagenome (GOLD analysis project Ga0307372, IMG submission 202533) | Soil microbial communities from Risofladan, Vaasa, Finland - OX-1 | ecosystem: Environmental > Terrestrial > Soil > Coastal area > Acid sulfate soil | place: Finland: Risofladan, Vaasa | collected...
CGGGCACCGCTGCCTCAGGCTCCTGCTCGTCGGCGTCGAGCAGTGCGAACACCCGCTCTGCCGAGGCCACGCCAGATTGCAGCAGGTTCGCCATGCTGGCGACCTGCGTCAGCGGCTGGCTGAACTGGCGGGAGTACTGGATGAAGGCCTGCACGTCCCCCAGCGACAGCGCGCCGGCGGCGACCCGCAGTGCCCCGACGACAGCGACGAGGACGTAGTTCAGGTTCCCGATGAACATCATCGCGGGCTGGATCGTGCCCGAGATGAACTGCGCGCGGAAACTGGACTGGAACAGTTTCTCGTTCTGCTCGGTGAAAGTTGCCACCGACGCCTCGGCCTGGCCGAAAACCTTCACCAGGGAATGCCCGGTGATGTCCTCCTCCACCTGGCCGTTGAGCTTGCCCGTCGTCGACCACTGCCGGATGAACTGCGGCTGGGCGCGCTTGCCGATCCACATCACGATCCGGATCGAGGCGGGCACCGTGACCAGTGCGATCAGCGCGAGCAGCCAGGAGATCCAGAACATCATCGCGAGCACGCCGACGATCGTCAGCAGAGACGTCACCACCTGGCTGAGTGACTGCTGGAGCGACTGGGCCAGGTTGTCTATGTCGTTGGTGACCCGGCTTAGGATCTCGCCGCGCGGCTGGCGGTCGAAATAACTCAGCGGCAGCCGGGACAGCTTGGCCTGGACCTGCTCCCGCATGGTGAACACCGCACGCTGGACGATCCTGGCGACGACCCGGCCCTGCACCACCCCGAAGACTGCCGCCCCGGCATAGATCAGGGCCACGATAGCCAGCACCCGGCCGACATCGCGGAAGTCGATGCCCTGGCCGGGCACCAGGTGCATGGCGCCGAGCATCTTGGCCTGGGTGGCGTTGCCCTGCGCCCGGAGGCTGGCGATCATCTCGGCTTTCGTCACGCCAGCGGGGATCTTGCCGCTGATGTAGCCGGTGAAGATCAGGTTGGTGACGTTGCCGAGGATCTTCGGCCCGAGCACGGCCAGCGCGACGTTCGCTACGGTCATGGACAGCGCGGTGACGATCAGGGCACGCTGCGGCGCCAGCATCCGCAGCAGCCGCCGGCTGGACGTGCCGAAGTCCAGCGCCTTCTCGGTAGGCATGCCGCCCATGAATGCCCCGGGTCCGCGGCCGTGGCCAGGCCCGAACCCGGCAGCCGGACCCGGCCCGCGTTTCGGGGTCGGCCGCTCCCCCGGTCCTAGCTGGACCGCTGGCTGCCCGGCACCGTTTAGCTGCCCGGCACCGTTTAGCCGCGGCACGCCGTGCGCCCGCGCGGGCATCTCGGGTACCTGACCGTCCGGTTGCTCCCGTACACCAGAGCTCATGCCGCAGCCTCCGTCTCGGTCAGCTGGGAGAGCACGATCTCCCGGTAGGTCAGGTCGGATGCCATCAGCTCGTGGTGCGTTCCGGTCGCGACGATCTGGCCAGCCTCCAGCACGATGATCTTGTCGGCATGCCTGATCGTGGCGACCCGCTGGGCCACGATCAGCACGGTCGCCTCGGCTGTCTCCTGGGCCAGAGCCGCGCGGAGCGCGGCGTCGGTGGCATAGTCCAGGGCCGAGAAGGAGTCGTCGAACAGGTAGATCTCCGGCCGGTGCACTACCGCCCTGGCGATCGCCAGCCGCTGCCGCTGGCCGCCGGAGACGTTGGTGCCGCCCTGCGCGATCCTGGCATCCAGCCCGCCCTGCATCTGCGCGACGAAGTCGCGAGCCCGCGCGATCTCCAGCGCCCGCCACAGCTCCGCGTCGGTCGCGTCGGGCCTGCCGTACCGCAGGTTCGACGCCACGGTGCCGGAGAAGAGGTATGGCCGTTGCGGGACCAGGCCGATCACAGCGGACAGGATCGCCGGGTCGAGTTCACGGACGTCGGTGCCGTCCACCAGGACCTCGCCGCTGGTGGCGTCGAAGAGCCGCGGCACCAGGTTCAGCAGCGTGGTCTTGCCCGCCCCGGTGCCGCCGATGATCGCGGTCACCTGGCCGGGCTCGGCGACGAGGCTGATGTCGCGCAGCACAGGCCGCTGCGCGCCCGGGTAGCGGAACTCGACGCCACGCAACTCGAGCCGTCCGTGCACCTGGCCGAGGCCGACCGGGCTGGCTGGCGGCTTGACGTCCGGCTCGGTATCGAGGACTTCGACGATCCGCTCGGCGCAGACTTCCGCGCGCGGCACCATGACGAACATGAAGGTCGCCATCATCACCGACATCAGGATCTGCATGAGGTAGCTGAGGAACGCGGTCAGCGCGCCGACCGGCATGGCTCCGCTGGCGATCAGGTGCCCGCCGAACCACAGCACCGCGATGCTGGAGAAGTTCAGGATCAGCATGACCGTGGGGAACATCAGTGCCATCAGCCTGCCGGTGCCCAGCGAGACGTCGTAAAGCTGCGTGCTCGCCACGGCGAACCTGTCCCGCTCGCGTCGGTCCCTGACGAATGCCCTGATCACCCGGACTCCGGTGATCTGCTCGCGGAGCACCCGGTTGATCTCGTCGATCCGCTCCTGCATCTGGCGGAACAGCGGGCGCATCCGGGAAATGATCAGGGTCACGACGATGCCCAGCGCCGGGACGGCCACCAGCAGCAGCGCGGACAGCCGCACGTCCTGGTTCAGCGCCAAGATGATGCCGCCGACGCACATGATCGGTGCCGACACCATCAGCGTGAAGGTCATCAGGACCAGCATCTGCACTTGCTGGACGTCGTTGGTGTTCCTCGTGATCAGGGACGGGGTGCCGAAATGGCCGACTTCGCGTGCGGAGAATTCCTGGACCCGCCGGAAGATCGCAAGCCGGATATCCCTTCCAGCCGCCATCGCGGTGCGCGAGCCGAAATAGACAGCTCCGACGGCGCAGACGACCTGGGCCAGCGTCACGGCCAGCATCAGCCCGCCCGTTCGCAGGATGTAGTGGGTGTCTCCGCTGATCACGCCGTTGTCGATGATGTCGGCGTTCAGCGTCGGCAGGTACAGCGTGGCGAGCGTCTGCGCGAGCTGGAGCAGCACGACGAAAGTAAGGTCCCGGCGGTATGGCCGCAGGTGCATGCGGAGCAGTCGGATCAGCAAGGTCTCTCGCTCGGGTCTGGATCGGGCGTCGGTCGGGGCCGGGATTGGCCGGTGTCAGTTCTAGTCGCCGTTCCTGCCAGGCTATTCCGGGCTGGCCGGATTCTCGCCGAACCTGGTGCAGGGCCGGCCGCGCCATGCGGCGCCGGCATCCCGGCGCGGCCAGAGGTCAAGGATCGGCGGCTTTGGTCCCGATCGCAAGCGAATTCGCCCCGAGGTTGGCGGGCGAGACGGTCACCTGGCGCACGCCCATGTCGCATTTTTGCTAGACCCGGACCGGGGTGAGCGCCGATGCTAGCCAGGTGCACCAGGACACCGAGCGCTGCGTCAAGGCCGTGCGGTCGAAAGACGCCAGGTTCGACGGCTGGTTCTTCACGGCCGTGCTGACCACCGGCATCTATTGCCGGCCGAGCTGTCCCGCAATGACGCCCAAGCCGCGGAACATGCGGTTCTTCGCCAGCGCGGCCGCTGCCCAGCAGGCCGGTTTCCGTGCGTGCAAGCGATGCCGCCCGGACGCCAGCCCCGGCTCGCCGCTATGGAACGAGCGGGCGGACCTGGTGGCCAGGGCGATGCGGTTCATCGCGGACGGCGCTGTGGACCGCGGCGGCGTCCGCGGGCTTGCCGCCGAGCTTGGCTACAGCGTCCGGCAGGTCGAGCGACAACTGCTCGCCGAACTGGGGGCTGGCCCGCTCGCGCTGGCCAGGGCGCAGCGCGCCCAGACGGCGAGACTGCTGATCGAGACGACCGCCCTGCCGATGAGCGACGTGGCCTTCGCGGCGGGCTTTCCCAGCATCAGGACCTTCAATGACGCGGTGCGCGAGGTGTTCGGCCTTACCCCGACCGAGCTTCGCCGCCGGGCGGCGGGCGCTGACGTGGCCGCGGGATCAGTAGCCGGCACCGGAACCGCCGGCACCGGAACTGCCGGGACCGGGGTCGCGGGCAGCGGGACCTCGCTGGCCGTCATGTCGCTGCGGCTGCCGTTCCGTGCCCCGATGTTTCCGGACAACCTCTTCGGTCACCTGGCGGCGACGGCGATACCCGGCGTCGAGGAGTGGCGTGACGGCGCGTACCGCCGTACGCTGCGGCTTCCGCACGGACCCGGCATCGTGTCACTCAAGCCTGGACCGGAGTACGTCTGGTGTCAGCTCGCCCTCACCGACCTGCGTGACCTTGCCGTGGCGATCAGCCGGTGCAGGCGCATGCTCGACCTGGACGCGGACCCGGTCGCCGTCTGCGAGCAACTGCGCGAGGACCCGGTGCTCGCGCCGCTGGTCGACAAGGCTCCTGGCCGCCGGATTCCGCGCACGGTCGACGCCGCCGAGTTCGCCGTGCGCGCGGTAATCGGCCAGCAGGTGTCGACCGCGGCGGCAAGGACCCACGGTGCGCGGCTCGCGCGGCGTTACGGCGAGCCGGTGCACGACCCGGCTGGCGGCCTGCGCGTGCTGTTCCCCGCCGCGGCAGTGCTGGCCGGGGCTGGCGACGCGGCGCTGCCCGGGTATCCCGCCGCCCGGCGCCGGACGCTGGTCGCGCTGGCCCGGGCCATCGCCGCGGGCGAGATCGATCTCGGGGCCGGCGCCGACTGGGACCTGGCCAGGACCAGGCTGGCCGCGGTACCGGGGCTCGGTCCGTGGACGGTAGAGGTGATCGCCATGCGCGGACTGGGTGATCCTGACGCCTTCCCCGCGACCGACCTGGGCGTCAGGCAGGCAGCCGCGGCCCTCGGCCTGCCTGCTTCCCCTGCCGCCCTGACCAGGCGGGCCGTCCCGTGGCGTCCGTGGCGCGGGTACGCGGTGCAGTACCTGTGGGCAACCTCCGATCATGCCATCAATCGTCTTCCGGCGGACTGAGCCGGATCAGCGGATAAGCTGCGCCGTCTGGGGACCGCCAGGCCGCGCGGCACAGCAGGAAGGAACCGTGATGGTCACGCTCGAATCCGGTCAGCGGCTGCACGCGGTCGTGGACAGTCCGATCGGCCCGCTGACCCTCGTGGCCGGCGCCGGCCGGCTCGCGGGCCTGTACATGGACGTCGTGGGCCACGAACCGCCGGCCGAGGCGCTCGGCACCCGGGTCGCCGGCGACAGTGACGAGGTGATCGCCGAGACGGCCCGCCAGCTGAGGGCCTATTTCTCCGGCGAGTTCACCAGCTTCGACCTGCCGCTGGCTCTGGCGGGCTCGCCGTTCCAGCGCACGGTCTGGGCTCAGCTCCGGCAGATCCCGTACGGCCAGACGATCTCCTACGGTGAGCTGGCCAGGCGGATCGGGCAGCCGGCCGCCTCGCGTGCCGTGGGCCTGGCCAACGGACGTAATCCGGTGAGCATCGTCGTTCCCTGCCATCGCGTCATCGGCGCGAACGGCAGGCTCACCGGCTACGGCGGCGGCCTGGACAGGAAGCAGTACCTGCTCGCTCTCGAACAGCGAGTCAGCGGCCAGACGCTCACCTGACGGGCGACCGGCTCGGCCGCAGGTTTGGCGTTAGCTTGCGTCCGATTCGATATTTCCTTCGCCGCCGCGGCGGGTTAACGTTGCTACTTGGTCCTCACTAGGGAACGCGGTGCCTCGCGCGGGAGGCCTGGCGGCGACATGAAAACTGCTATTGACGGCATTGCGGGCGAGGAATTCAACGCCTTCATCGGCCGCGTACGTGAACTCCGGGAGCTTCGCGGCCTCCTCTCGGCGACCCGCGCCCTGACCCTGTGCGGCGCGGCAGGCATCGGCAAGACCAGGCTTGCCGTCCGGCTGTTCACCGAAATCGTGGCTGAGTATCCGGACGGCGTGTGGTTCGTCGACCTCGCGGAGCTACAGCAGTCCGACCTCGTCGCCAGCCGGATCGCGTCGGTGGTCGGGGTGACCGAGGAGCCCGGCCGTGCGCTGTCGGAGACGCTGGCCGATGCCCTCAGGCCGCGCCGGATGCTGATCTGCCTGGACAACTGTGAGCACCTGGTCGACGCCTGCGCGCGGGTATGCCAGCGGCTGCTGGCCAGCTCACCGGGCCTGCGGATCGTCGCCACCAGCCGGGAGCCGCTCCGCGTCGCCGCCGAGACCGTCTGGCAGGTCCCGCCGCTGTCGTTGCCGCCTCCGGGAGCCACCTCGGACGCCGAACTCACCTGTTCGGACGCGCTTCGGCTGTTCGCCGACCGTGCTGCCGCCGCCAAGCCGGGTTTCGCCCTGATGCCCGGCAACGTCAAGCCGGTCGCCGTCATCTGCCGTGCACTCGACGGCCTGCCGCTGGCGATCGAACTGGCCGCGGCGTGGGTGCGGGTACTGACCGTCGAGCAGATCGCCGCGCGGCTGGCCGACCGGTTCAGATTGCTCAGCTCGGCCGACCGGACCGCGCCGGCCAGGCACCGGACCTTGCGCGCCGCGATCGACTGGAGCCATGACCTGCTTGAGCCCGGGGAAAAGGTACTGATGCGCCGGCTGTCGGTGTTCGCCGACTGGCCGCTCGATATGGCCGAGCAGGTGTGCGCGGACGACCCGCGGCCCGCTGCCGCCGGCCAGTCGTCCGAGGTGCCCGTCTTGCGGATCACGGCCAGGGACGTCCTCGACCTGCTTACCGGGCTGGCTGACAAGTCGCTGGTGATCGCCGAGCCTGACGCCGGTGGCGCGACCAGGTACCGGATGCTCGACACGATCCGCGAGTACGCCGCGGCCCGGCTCCGCGAGGCCGGAGAGGACCAGTTGCTGCAGGAGCGGCTGCGCGAGTACGCCGTGCGGGAAGTGGAAGAAATAGCCTGGGTCGGGATGGCTCAGGTGCCCGCGCCATGGTCGGAACGGGTCGCGGGTATCCGGCGTTTCGAAGCCGAGACCGCGAACTTGCGTCTGATCCTCAGCCGGTGCCTGACCGACGGCGACGCCGAGGCCGGGTTGCGGATCTGCGCGAGCATGCGGCCGGTGTGGATCATCCAGGGATCTTTCGCGGAAGGCTGCCGGTGGATGGACGCGCTCCTCGCGCTCGGCACCGACGGGCTGCCTCGTCCCGTGCTCGGCTCGGCGCTGGTCAGCCGGGCACAGCTGTCACTGGCCACCGAGTCGGCCACCGCGCGCGAACTGGCCACCGTCGGCCTCGAGCTGTGCCGCGTCGAGGGCTGGGAATTCTGGGCGGGCTCGGCGCTGAACCTGCTCGCCGAAGTGGCACTGCATTCCGGCTCGCTGGACGAGGCGGCGGCCAGTGCCGACGAGGCACTCGCGGTCGCGCGGGGTGCGGGCGACCGGTTCAACGAAGGGTACGCGCTGGGAACCCATGCCACCGTGGCCGCCTATCGCGGCCTGCTGGATCGAGCCAGGGAACTCGGTGAGACCGCGCTGGCGATCACCCGTGAGATCGACCAGCAGTGGGGCGCGGCCAGGACGCTGCTCGGGCTGGGTGACCTTGCCCGGATCAGCGGCGACAACGGTCGCGCCCGGCGCTGTTACCAGGAGGCACTCGGCATCCTGCGTGAAGTCAAGGCCCGGCCCGAGATAGCCCGTTGCCTGGCTGGCCTCGGCCGGATCGCCATCAGTCAGGGCGAGCTGGCGGCCGCACGCGAGTTCTTCCGCGACAGCATCGAGCTAAGCAAGTCCATCGGCAGCAGGGTCGGCGTCATCCGGGCAGTAGACGCCTTCGCGTTGCTCGCCGCGGTGGAAGGCGAACTGGACGTGGCGGTGCGGCTTGCCGCTGCCGCCGAGAGCCTGCGCCTGCACGCGAACCTGCCTGCCGCGCCGGCCAGCAGGAGCAAGCGCATCCTGGACGCCGCCGCAGCGCTCGGCGAGCAGGTGATCTCGGATTTGTGGGCGGCGGGCTCGGCGCTGGGCAGCGAGGAGGCGGTCGAGCTCGCCCTGCGCGTGTCCGCGGAGCAGCAGTCGCCGCCAGGCCATAGGACGGCCGCGGCCGGCGCCGCACGCCAGGTTCCCGCCGGCGCTGCTGATGCTCGGTCTGCTGGCGGTTCGACTGCTCCCGGTCCGGCTGGCGGCGGCCAGCCCAGGCTGACCGCCCGGGAAATCGAGGTCGCGAATCTGCTCGCCCAGGGGTGCAGTAACAAGGCCATAGCCGGCGAACTGTTCATCAGTCCCGCGACCGCGGCCCGCCACGTCGCCAACATCATGGGCAAGCTCGGCTTCTCCTCCCGCGTGCAGATCGCCACCTGGGCGCTGCGCCGGCCGCCTGACGAGCTTGCGGCCGAGTAGCGTCTTACTGATGGTCGTCGAACAGAGCGCTGACGGACTCGCCCTCGTGGATCCGTCTGATCGCCTCGGCGAGCGCCGGAGCTACCGAGATGACGTGCAGCTTCTCGGTCCCGTCGGTGTCCGGGATAGCCACCGAGTTGGTACAGACGACCTGCAGCACCTCGGGCCAGGCGGCGATCCGCTTGAGCGCGCCGTCACAGAACAGGCCGTGCGTGCAGGCGATCCGCACGGACCGGGCGCCGTGCTCGCGCAGCCTACCCAAGATCTCGATGATGGTGGTGCCACGGGCGATCTCGTCGTCGAGCACGATGACATTGCGTCCCGTCACGTCACCGATGATGGAGGTGATGGTCACCTTGTCGTCGCTCAGCCGCTCTTTTGCGCCAGCAGCGACCGGCAGGCCGAGCATCCGGGCCAGCGCTGCCGCAGCCTTGGCGTTGCCCAGGTCGGGTGAGACCACGACCGAGTTGGACAGGTCCTCGCCGCGAAAATGGTCGGCGATCTCGCGCAGCGCGTGCAGGTGGTCTACCGGGACCGAGAAGAAGCCGTGCACCTGAGGCGAGTGCAGCGTCATCGTGAGAACCCTGCTGGCGCCCGCGGCCACCAGGAGATCAGCCACCAGGCGGCCGCCGATCGACACCCTGGGCATGTTCTTCTTGTCCGAGCGGGCGTAGGCGTAGTGCGGGACCACTGCCGTCACTCTGGCCGCCGAGGCACCCCGAGCGGCGTCCAGCATCAGCAGCAACTCGACGAGGTGCTCTTGAACCGGCGCGGCGAGCGGCTGGATCAAGAACACGTCCCGTTCCCGGCAGTTCGACTGCAACTGCACTTCCAGGCAATCGTTGGCGAACCGGCGGACGGTCGCCGGCTGCAGCGGTACGCCGAGATGCCCGCAGATCTCCGCCGCCAGGTCAGGATGGGCGGTTCCGCTGAAGACCGAGATTTCCCGCACAAGTTCAGGCTAAAGCCATCGGGACCCGCGCTGCCGTGGTTCCCCAATGTGAACTCCGGCAGCACCGGTTTCTGAGCCTGCCGCGCCGGTTGCGAACCCGACCCGCCCGCCCGACCCGCCCGACCGCTGGCGCGGGCGGGAGTTCGCCGGGCCGGGGCAGGGCGCGGGCGCGGATCTAGAGCGCGGGCTGGGTTGAGAGCGCGGGCCGGGAGTCGTATGGCGGCAGGTCGAGTCGCTTCCTGATGTCCTGCTGGATCTCGACCCGGCCCGGGGTGGCATCCACGCTGATGACGTACTCCTTGCGGCGGAAGATGGCCAGCACCGGGTTGGTCTTCTCGTGGTACTCGCGCAGTCGGACCGCGAGCGCCGCCTCGGTGTCGTCCTCCCTGGTCACCAGCGACGCGCCGCACGCGTCGCACCGGCCGGGCACCCGCGGGCTGCTCGCAAGCAGGTTGTAGTCCATCCCGCAACCCGAGCACAGCCGCCTGGCCAGCACCCGGCGCCTGACCTCGCTGTCGGGCAGGTCAAGCTCGATTACCCCGTCGATGTCGTAGCTTTCCAGGAAAAACTCAGCCTGCCGCTCGTTGCGGGGGAAGCCGTCGATGATGAAGCCGTAGTTCCAGTCATGCTGGTTCAGCCGGTCCCTGACCACGCCCTCGACCAGGTCGTCACTCACCAGCCGCCCGGCGGCCATCGTGCGCCGTACTTGCGCTCCGAGCTTGGTGTGGTTCTGTACGTTCCACCGGAAGATGTCGCCGACAGCGATGTGCGTCAGGTCCAGGTCCGCGGCCAGCATTCCGGCCTGGGTGCCCTTGCCGCTGCCCTGGACGCCCATGATCACGTACTTGCGCACGTCGCCAGGGTATCGCGGGGCTCGCGGGAGACCTTAGCGGGAGACTCTGCGGGAGACCCTAGCGGGAGGCCCTCGCCGCCTTTACGTTCGCGCTGCCTGCCGAGGTGCCGGCGCGGAGCGCGAACTGCCGCTCGCACCAGCGGCGCAGTTTCGGTTCGAGCGAGCCCCTGATCAGCGGCCAGTCCTGCCGGAGCAGTGCCGCGTTAACGAAGCGGGCGATGTCGTTGCGCTTGCCCTGGCTCAGCAGCACGCTGTACATGCTGCGCCTGGTGCCGTCGTCGCTGACGTCGCACTCGCGCATCCCCGGCCAGGACAGGTTCATGGGCAGCATGACCACTCCCTTGGCCGGCCCCCGCAGGTCGTCCATCCGTCCAGGCAGCCGGCGCGCCAGCCCGTGTCGGTTCAGTAGCAGGTCCGCAAGAGACATAGGCCGATTATTACCCGCCGGCCCGGCTACAGTCGGGACTGACTCGCTGGGATGCCCCGTCCCGATCCGGGTCGTGCCTGGTCGTCGCGCCGACTGCTGAAAAGCGGCGCTAGGCTTCAGGGCATGCCCGATGCACCAGCCGCGCCCGACGCTTCGGCGGGGTCCGGCGTGTCACCACAGCCACGCTGGCGGATCCTGGTCACCCCGCGCTGGATCGGCTGGCACCTGTTCGCGGTTGCGACGGTGGTCGGCATGATGTGGCTGGGTGACTGGCAGTTCCGGCGTGCCCTAGCCGGGAATACCCTCAGCTGGGCCTATACCTTCGAGTGGCCGATCTTCGCCGTCTTCGGCGTCTTCTTCTGGTCCAAGACCATCAAGGACGAACTCAACCCGCCGGCACAGCGAACCGGGCAGCAGGACGAGATCACGCTGCCGGCCGGTGCCCGCTCCCCCGGTGCCAGCCACCAGGCCGGACCGGCCCGGGTGCCAGGGACCGGCCAGCCCGGACCCGAGGACATCGAACTGGCCGAGTACAACGCCTAC
>Ga0307372_10012648_pt1 | contig 11015 bp, 10 predicted proteins | sample OX1MG_FD_202533 | JGI IMG/M metagenome (GOLD analysis project Ga0307372, IMG submission 202533) | Soil microbial communities from Risofladan, Vaasa, Finland - OX-1 | ecosystem: Environmental > Terrestrial > Soil > Coastal area > Acid sulfate soil | place: Finland: Risofladan, Vaasa | collected...
GACCCGCCCAGCACGGCGAGGGCCACGAACCCGATCCGGATGATGACGACGTCGATGTCGAGAAAGTCGGCCAGGCCGGCCGAAACGCCGCCGAGGATCCGGTTGTGCCCCGACCGTCGCAGCGACCGCCGATGCCCCGCCGCCGGGGGAGGTTGGGACGGAGGTTGCCAACCTCCGGGGGGAGGGCCTGGAGGCCCAGGAGGCTCTGGCGGTCCCGGGGGATCAGGAGGCGGAGGCGGGGTCGACCCGTAGGCCGCGTCCGGTTCCGCTTCAGCTGGTGCGAGCTGATCGGTCGGGTTGTCCAGGGTGATGTCGTCCATGTGTCGATCATGAGGCCCCAGGCGTGAAAGCGACATCGGGAATGACCCCGAGGAATACCCCGACCCCCACCCTCAGCTCGGGGGTGTCCCTCGTGGTCCACCCCACGCCCGCATGCGATCATCGCTGTATCCCCGAACACGCCGAACCGGTCGAGCCCATCGTGTCCCTGTCGCCTCTGACCCCGTCGATGCCCGACAGCTCCCTGCCCCCGCCTCCTCCACCGATGTCGCTGCCGCCACCGATGTCGCTGTCGCCACCGATTGCTCCGCCGCCACCGTCCCTTGCCCAGGGTTCCGTTGCCCAGGGTTCCGTTGCCCAGGGTTCGCCGCCGCCCGCCCCCCGGCACCGGCGGTCGTGGTGGCGGGCCGTACGAGGACCGGGCCCTCTCCGACGCAGTCCCACCAACCGCATGGCCGGTGGCGTGGCGGGTGGCCTGTCGGCCCGATTCGGGATCGACGCCAACCTCTTCCGGATCGCCTTCATCCTGGTTGCAGTGGGGGCGGGGACAGGCCTGGCCGCGTACGTGGTGGCGTGGCTCCTCATTCCCGCCGACGGGTCGACGACCTCGATCGGCCGCCGTGCCCTGGCGGACCGCCGGACCGTCACGATTGCCCTCGCCTTTGTCACCGCCCTCGTGGCCGTGCTCCTGGTGCTCGGCGCCGCGGGTCTCAGCTTCACCGCCGGCCTGATCTGGCCGGCATCGATCGCGGTGGGCGGGCTCGTCCTCGTGTGGCGGGGTGCTGACGACGAGGAGCGTGCCCATCTCAGCGAGCTCGTGGGCCGCGCCCCGCTCATCGGGTCACCGGAGTACCGCACCCGACGGTCCACGGTGGCGCGCGTCGTGGTGGGGGCGGTCATCGTCGTCATCGGTCTCGGCGTCCTGGTGGCGTCGAGCCGTCCCACCCTCGCGACCGTGCGAACGGTGATCGCCGCCAACGTGGTCATCGTCGGTGTCCTGGTCCTATTCGGCCCGTGGTGGTTGCGCCTGGCCCGTGACCTCGCCCTCGAGCGTCGCGAGCGCGTCCGCAACGAAGAGCGCGCCGCCATGGCGGCCACCGTGCACGACTCGGTACTCCAGACCCTGGCGCTCATCCAACGGGCTGCGGGCGACCAGGGAGAGGTGACGCGCCTGGCCCGGGCCCAAGAGCGTGAGTTGCGGGCCTGGTTGTTCGAGGGCCGGGCGCCGGGGTCGTTCAACCGAGAGGTGTCGACGGTCGCCCAAGCCGTGTCGGTGATCGAAGGCGACGTCGAGGCCAGTCATCGGGTGGCGGTGGAGTCGGTGACCGTCGGTGATTGCGAGCTGACCACCGAGCTCCATGCTCTGCTGGGGGCGGGTCGGGAGGCGACGGTGAACGCGGCGAAGTGGTCCGGGGCTTCAGTCGTCTCGCTCTTCGTCGAGGTCGAACCGGCTCAGGTCTCGGTGTTCGTGCGCGACCGCGGCCGGGGTTTCGATCCCGGCGCAGTGGCGACCGATCGCCAGGGCATCGCCGAGTCCATCCGGGCCCGCATGACCCGTCACGGCGGGACGGTGGTCATCCGTAGCGCGCCCGACCAGGGAACAGAAGTCGAGCTGGTCATGCCCAGGACGGGAGTCGGGCGTGCCTGAGGCCGAGGTCGGCGGCGAAGCCGTCGGGCCGCGGCGCAAGGTGCGGGTGTTCCTGGTCGATGATCACCACCTCTTCCTCTCCGGGGTGCGCGCCGAGCTCGGTGACGCGGTCGAGGTCGTGGGGGATGCCGATGAGGTGGGAGCCGCCATCGAGCTCATCGCGGAGCGCGTCCCTGACGTCGTCCTCGTCGACGTCCATATGCCCGACGGCGGCGGCCAGGCCGTGATCGAGGCCATCGGACGCACCCACCCCGAGGTCCGGTTCCTCGCCCTCTCGGTGTCCGATGCCGCCGAAGACGTGATCGGGGTCATCAGGGCGGGGGCACGCGGTTACGTCACGAAGACCATCTCCGGCCCTGAGCTCACCGACGCGGTCGAGCGCGTCGCCGACGGTGACGCCGTCTTCTCACCCCGGCTGGCCGGTTTCGTCCTCGACGCCTTCGCCGCCGATCCCGGCGCCGCGGGCGGGGCGGTCCCGTCGTTCGACCCCGAGCTCGACCAGCTCACGCCGCGCGAGCGCGAGGTGCTCCGGCTCATCGCCCGCGGCTACGCCTACAAGGAAGTGGCGCGCGAGCTGGCCATCTCGGTGAAGACAGTTGAGAGCCATGTCTCAGCGGTGCTGCGCAAGCTGCAGCTGTCGAGCCGTCACCAACTGACCCGCTGGGCGACCGAGCGCCGGCTGCTCTGAGCTCGTCGGCCAGCGCGCGCTTCAGGGTCGCGTCAGGGGTCGCGCCGGACCATCAACACACCGCCGATGACCAATGTCCCCACCGCGTAGGCGCACAGAATGACGAAGCCGTGCCAGAACGGGAACGCCGGTAGGAATTGATCGTGGGCGCCCTCGGACGTCGTACTGGTCATGGCCGAGCCGATGGTGGCGGGCAGGTACCGGCCGATGGGATGGCCGATGCGCGCCGGGAAGGCCGAGACGACGAGGGGCAGGATCAGCAAGATCCCCACGAACGTGGTGATGGTGCCGGCGGTGTGGCGGATGATGGCCGCCAGACCGAGCGCCACGAGCCCGAGGACGGTCAGGAACAGGCCTCCACCGATGACGGCGCGCAGGACCTCGTGTTGGGACAGCGTTGCTGTCGGGGTCGAGCCCGACAAGATCGACTGGCCCACGAAGAATGCCGTGAACGACACCGCCTCGGTCACGACCAACGCCATCACGCCGAAGACCACCGCCTTGGCGGCCAACACCACGGGTCGCCTCGGGATCGCCGCGAAGGTGGCCCGGATCGAACCCGATCCGTATTCGGCGCTCATGGTGAGCCCACCGAGCACACCCATGGCCAGCTGCCCGAAGAGAAGCCCGGTCAGGCTGATGCTGGTGGGATCGAACAGGGCCTTGTCGATGAAGCCGGCGTGGCGCCAATTCGACGCCTGACTGGAGGTGGCGAGGATGCCGATGCCGATCCCGAGCACGACAGTGGCGACCAGGCACCACAGCGTGGAGCGCACCGTGCGCAGCTTCGTCCATTCCGAGCGCAGCGCGCCGGAGAAACGGTAGTGCCCGGCCGGCAGGACCCGGCGCGCCGGGGTCACGGCGACCGTCATGTCGGGAACTCCCCGGTCGTGGGGGGCATCGTGGTGTCGGACCCCTCGGCGCGGAACTCGACGCTGTCCTGGGTGAGCTCCATGAAGGCCTCTTCGAGCGACGCGGCTTTGGGGGCGAGCTCATGGAGGGCGATGCCGAGAGCCGCCGCGAGGTCACCGATGGCCGCGGCGCTGAGCGCGTTGACGACGAGGGACCCGTCGGGCTCGTTGTCCACGGACCCTCCCGCCTCGAGAAGGGCGACTGTGAGTGGTTCGGGCCTCGGTGTCCGGAGCCGGACCGAAGCCCGTGAGCTCTGAGCCAGGAAGTCGGCCACGGGCTGATCGGCGATGAGCTTGCCTCGGCCGATGACGACGAGGTGATCGGCGGTCAACGCCATCTCGCTCATGAGGTGGCTCGAGACGAACACGGCCCGACCTTCGCTGGCCAGGCGCTTGAGCAACGTCCGCACCCACAAGATCCCCTCAGGGTCGAGGCCGTTGATGGGCTCGTCGAAGAGGAGCACGCCAGGATCGCCGAGCAGCGCGGCCGCGATCCCGAGCCGCTGGGTCATGCCCAAGGAGAACTTTCCGGCGCGCTTGCGCGTCACCGCGGCTAGTCCGACGAGCTCGAGAACCTCATGCACGCGCCCGGCGGGGATGGCATTGGTCTGGGCCAGCGCCCACAGATGGTTGAAGGCGCTGCGACCCGGGTGCACGGCTTTGGACTCGAGGAGCCCGCCCACCTCCCGTAGCGGCCACGGCAGGTCGTGGTAGCGGCGACCCTCGATCATCACGCTTCCCCCGTTGGGCCGGTCGATCCCCATGATCATGCGCATCGTGGTCGACTTGCCCGATCCGTTAGGCCCGAGAAACCCCGTGACCTGTCCGGCCCGGACGTCGAAGGACAGCCTGTCGACGGCCACCGTCGAGCCGTAGCGCTTGGTCAACCCTCTGGCCTCGATCACCGTCTGACACCTGGTCCGTGTATGAATCCGTGCCGGTCTGGCGGTCCCCGGCGCGGGTGGTGGCGCGCAGCGTAGGTCACAGGCGCAGGTTCGCCGGCGCGGGCCGGTCAGCGTTGGTGGGGGTGGCCCCCACGGAAGAACCGGTCGAAGAGTCCGTCCACGCCGGCACCGTGCAGCGTCATGCCGCCGTCGACCACGATGGTCTGACCGGTGATGAAGCGGGCCAGATCCGAGCACAAGAACACCATGACGTCGGCGACGTCTTCGGGCTCGCCCACCCGGGCCGCGGGGGTCACCCGCCCGTAGTGCGCGTCGGCATCGGGGACGAGCTCGAGAAGCGGGCGCGTCAGGTTGGTCCGGATCATTCCCGGTGCCACGGCGTTGACGCGTATGACCGGGCCGTACTCGAGTGCCGCCGATGACGTGAGGGCGATCACCCCCGCCTTGGCGGCCGAGTACGGGGTCTCGCCCGCCGAGGGTCTCGTGGCACTGATCGACGCCGTGTTCACCACCGACCCGCCCCCGCCAGCGAGGAGATGGGGGACACCGGCGCGCATCCCGTTGAACACCCCGGTCAGGTTCAGCCGCACGATCCGGTCCCACTGGTGGGGATCCCAGTCGGCCAGGCCGACCATGGTGCTCCCCCCGGCGTTGTTGACCAGGATCGAGATGCCCCCGAGTTGGGCCGCAGCGGCGTCGACGGCGACTCGCAGCGCCTCGGCGTCGGTGACGTCCACCGCGGCGGCGAACCCGTCGATCTCCTTGGCCGTCGCCCGGGCGCTGTCGCCGTCGATGTCGAGTACCGCCACCTCGGCTCCTTCGGCGGCGAAGGCCAGACACGCGGCCCGGCCGATGCCCGACCCACCTCCGGTCACCACGGCCCGTCCTCTGTCGAGCAGTCCCATGTCAGGCCGTGCGCTCGGCCGTGGCGGCCTCGGTGAGGCCGTCGCCGACAAGGCTGTCGCGCAGCTCTCGCTTCAGGACCTTTCCCTGGGGATTGCGGGGGAGTGGCTCGGACCGGAACCAGATGTGGGTGGGCACCTTGAAGCCGGCCAGACGCTCCTTCACATGACGGGTGAGCTCCTCGGCGGTCACCTTGGCCCCCGGGCGCAAGACCACGGCGGCACCCACCTCCTCTCCGAGGACGGCATGGGGCACGCCGATCACGGCGGTGTCGGCCACGGCGGGATGCTCGAACAGCGCAGCCTCGACTTCGACCGAGTAGACGTTCTCCCCGCCGCGGATGACCATGTCCTTGGCCCGGTCGACGATGTAGACGAAGCCGTCCTGGTCGATCCGGGCCACGTCGCCGGAGTGGAGCCACCCCTTGGTGAAGGTTGCCGCGGTGGCGTCGGGCTTGTTCCAGTAGCCCCGCACGACGTTGGGCCCCTTGATCCACAGCTCGCCGGTGACCTCGGGGCCGCGCGGGAGGTCGTCGGTGGGCTCATCGCCGTCGAATCCGTCGGGCACGACCCGGACATCGCACACGGGGACGGGCGGCCCGACGCTGTCGGGCCGGCGGACGTAGTCGTCGCCGCTGTTCATGGTCGTCACCGAGGACGTCTCGGTGAGCCCGTAGCCGTTGGAAGGCGCGCTCACGGGAAAATGCTCCTTGATCCGACGCACGAGGTCGGGCGGGGCCGGTGCCCCGCCATAGGCGACGGAGCGGATCGACGACGTGTCGCGCGTGGCGAAGCTCGGCGCGTCGATCACCTGCATGACCATGGCAGGGACCCCCCCGAAGGTCACGATGCGTTCGCGCTCGATGAGCTCGAGAGCTCGTTCGGGATCCCAGTGGTGCATCATGACCAGCTTGTTCCCCGCCGCGGTGTTCGCCACCAGGACCGAGTGACACCCCGTGGCGTGGAACAACGGCACCGACAGGAGGTACGCGCCCGGTCCGCCGCTGTCGTCGTCGCGGGGGGCGCGCTTGGTGGGGGAGCGCAGCCCGGCCCGGGTGTTGAGGAAGAAGAGGCTCATCAAGTTGGTGCTCATGTTGCGATGGGTGCCCACCGCGCCCTTGGGCTTCCCCGTCGTGCCCGAGGTGTAGAAGATGGTGGCATCGTCTTCGGGGTCGATGGTGAGCGCAGGCAACGTCACGTCGGCGGTCGGCGTGCCCACCAGCTCGGCGAAGGAGACGACCGGCACGGGGGCCTGGGGGAGGGCGGGGACCTCGGTGCGGTCCTCGTGGGTGACCACCACGGCCCGGAGATCGGGGAGCTCGGCCAGATGCGGCGCCACGCGGTCCAGGCGGGCCGCGTCCACGAAGGCCACCTTGGTTCCCGAGTCGGCCAAGCCGTAGTGGAGCTCGGGGCTCGTCCACCACGCGTTGAGCGGCACCACCACACCGCCGGCCACGGCCGCCCCCCAGAAGGCCATGGCCCACTCAGGAAGGTTGCGCATGGCGATGGCCACCCGGTCACCGAGCCCGACTCCGAACCGGTCCCTCAGCACATGGGCGAGGGTGGCGGCGATGCGAAAGTTCTCTTCATAGGTGGTGCGCTCGTCCTCGTAGACGAGATAGTCACGATCGCCGTGGCCCCGTGACAGCTCCAAGATCGTGGCCAGGTTGGCAGGGCAGTTCTTCCACACCCGCATGGACACGCCCCGGATCTCGACATCTTCCATCTCGAACATCTGACCGGGGGCGGTGATGGTGCGCGTTGCCTCCTCGATCGACATAGAGGTTTCCTCGGGCATCGGTGGGTCTCCTTCGGGCGCGGGCGTTCAGCGCGCGCCGGCTCGGGTGGCGACGGGACGGCGCCGACGCCAGGCCTCGGCGACCTGCGGCGGCGTCCACCCCGCGTCAGAAGGGTCGATGGTGGTGCCGGGAGCGACGATGGTGTCGATCCGGTCCAGGACCTCGTCCGACAGCGCCACGTCGATCGCACCCAGGGTGCCGGTCATCTGCTCCATGGTGCGGGGGCCGATGATGGCCGAGGTCACTGCAGGGTGGGTGAGCACGAAGGCCAACGCCAGGTGGGTGAGTGCGACGCCGGCCTCGCGTGCCACGTCGACCAGGGATTCCACGACCTCGAGCTTGGTCGCCACTTCGGGACGCGAGGGTGAGAACCGGTCGGGGACCCGGCTGGCCCGCCCACCTTCGGGCAGGGGGGCGTCCTGGCGATACCGGCCCGTCAGCCACCCTCCATTGAGGGGGCTCCACACGATGACTCCCATCCCGTAGCGCTGACAGGTGGGCAAGACCGCGGCTTCCACTCCCCGCGCCAGGATCGAGTAGGGAGGCTGCTCGCACTCGAAGCGCTCACGCCCGCGCCGCTCGGCCACCCACTGCGCTTCGACGATGAAGTCGGCGGGGAACGTGGAACAACCGATCGACCGGACCTTCCCCTGATGCACGAGGTCCGACAGGGCACCCAGGGTGTCGTCGATGTCGCAGGTGGGGTCGGGCCGATGGATCTGATAGAGGTCGATCCAGTCGGTCTTGAGCCGCTTGAGGCTCGATTCGACCTCGCGTGTGATCCAGCGCCGCGAGTTCCCTGACATGTTCGGATCGGCTCCCATCGGCGCGTGAACCTTGGTGGCCAGGATCACCCCGTCACGGCGGCCGCCAGCAAGGGCCTTGGCCACGATCTCCTCGGACTCACCACCGGAGTACACGTCCGCGGTGTCGATGAAGTTCACACCGGCGTCGAGCGCACTGTGGACGATCCGCACGCAGTCGTCGTGATCAGGGTTTCCCCACCCGCCGAACATCATCGCTCCGAGACACAGCGGGGAGACCTTCATGCCGGTGCGTCCCAAGGTGCGAAGATCCATCTCGTTCCTTTCGAGTCTGCGCGGGGGAGTGGTCGTCTTCGACGGTTACGACGACTCGGGTCCCGCCGCAGGTGGGGCGAAGATGGAGTCCCGGTAATAGCCCAGTTCGGCGACGGATTCGAGGACATCGTCAAGGGCCCGGTGCGCCGTCTTCTTCTGGGGAGCCTTGGCCAGGACACCGGGATACCAGCGTCGGCACAGCTCCTTCACGGTGGAGACGTCGACCGACCGGTAATGCAGCCAGTTCTCGATGTCGGGGAGCTGCGCTACCAGGAAGCGGCGGTCGGTCCCGATGGAGTTGCCACAAAGCGGAACTGTGCCCTTGGCCGGGACGTGGGTCTTCAAGAACTCGAGGGTCTGACGTCCGGCGTCGTCGAGGGTCAAGGTGGAGGATTCGATGGCCGCCAGCAACCCGGACCGGGTGTGCATGTCTCGGACGACGGGCTCCATGGCGCCGAGCTCCTCCGGCCCGGCGTGCACGACCAGGTCGGGGCCTTCGGCGATGACCGCCAGGTTGTCGTCGGTGATCAAGGTGGCGATCTCCACGATCACGTGGCGGGCGGGGTCGAGCCCGGTCATCTCGAGGTCCATCCATACGAGCACTCGGGGGATGCTATCGGCGCACCGGGGAACGCCTCAGGCCGGGGTTTCGGGCGATCGGGCACGGACGATAGGGTCATGCGGTGCTCGAGGTGCCTCTCGTCCTCCTCGATCCCGGTCTGCCCCTGCCTTCGTACGCGCGCCAAGGTGATGCCGGGGCCGATCTCTACGCCCGGGAAGACGCCGTGCTGGCGGCGAGCGGTGGCAGGGCGCTCGTGCCGACCGGTGTGGCGCTGGCGATCCCACCGGGCTTTGCCGGCTTCGTGCAACCCCGTAGCGGGCTCGCCCTTCGCCACGGTGTCACCTGTCTGAACACCCCGGGTCTCATCGACGCCGGGTACCGCGACGAGCTGCGCGTCCTCCTCGTGAATACCGACCCTTCGACGCCCTATGCGGTCCACCGCGGGGACCGCATCGCCCAACTCGTGATCCAAGCGGTCGAGGAGGCCAAGTTCGTCGAGATGGTCGAAGGTGCGCTTCCCGACTCTGCCCGGGGTCTGGGCGGATTCGGCCACACCGGTCGATGAGTCCGGTCCCCCCACATCACCGGCGCTCCGAGGCTAGTTGATGGAACGCCTGAGCGGGATGGACGCGGCGTTCTTGGCACTCGAGACCGACACCATGCACATGCACGTCGGAGCGGTCATGGTCTTCGACCCGTCATCTCCCGAGATTGTTGAAGATGGTCCGACCCGCTACTTCGACCGATTGCGCGCCGTCGTCGAAGAGCGCATCCACCTCGTCCCACCGCTGCGCCGACGGGTGGTGCGAGTGCCCTTCGGGATCCATCACCCCATGTGGGTGGAGGACCCTGACTTCGAACTTGACTATCACCTCCGGCGCGCCAGCCTTCCGGCCCCGGGTGGTCCGACCGAGTTGGCTGCCTTCGTCGCCGACCTCGCCAGTCGACCCCTGGACCAGAACAGCCCCCTGTGGGAGATCCATGTCGTCGAGGGGCTCGAGTCAGGACACGTGGCCGTCGTCCCGAAGGTCCATCACTCACTCTTCGACGGTGCTTCGGGGGTGGAGGTGGTGGCCTCGTTCCTCGACACCGGGCCGGTGCCCCGAATCGTCGCATTCCCGGGTCGACCCTGGCGGCCCGAACCCATCCCCACCGAGGCCGAGCTCATCGCCTTGGCCATGTCGTCGCTCGTCCGCCAACCCGAGCGGGCTGCAGGTGTCATGCGACGGACCTTCGGTGCCGTCCACGACTTGGCCGAACGAAACCGTCGCCTGCGCGAAGAGGATGACGTGGTCCCACCCCCGGCGCCGTTCCGGGCGCCGCGCACGTCGCTCAACGGATCGATCTCGCCCCACCGGCGCTTCGCCTTCGCCCAGGTGCCCCTCGACGAGATCCGCACCGTCCGCCGGGTCTTCGGCGGCACCGTCAACGACGTCGTGCTCGGGTCCGTTGCGGGAGCGCTGCGTCGACTTCTGGCCGAGCGCGGAGAACGGCTCGAGGAATCGGTCGTGGCCATGGTTCCGATGTCACGGCGAGGTGACGCCGATCGGGGAACCCTCGGCAACAAGGTCTCCGCGATGCTGGTGGCCCTGGCCACACAGATCGCCGATCCCGTCGAGCGTTACACCACGATCACCGCCGGCACCCGGCTGGCCAAGGACCAGGCGCGGGTGCTCTCTGAGGAGCTGATCCAGGGGTGGGCCCAACTGGCATTCCCAGCACTGTCGTCACGGATCGCCCGCATGGCAGGCAACCTGCGCCTGTTCGACCATCTCCCCCCCTTGTTCAACGTGCTCGTGTCGAACATCGCGGGGCCCGACTTCGCGTTGTGGTGCGCGGGGGCCCGGCTCGTGGCGCTCTACCCGATGGGCCCCATCATCGAGGGAGTGGGCCTGAACGTCACCGTGGCGAGCTACGAGGCAACCTTGTACGTCGGGATCCTCGGCTGCCGTGAGCTCGTGCCCGAAGTGGCGCATTTCGGCGACCTGGTGACCGACGCGTTCGCGGAGTTGCTCAAAGCCGCCGAGCGCAACGGGGGTCATTGGGCCTGACCTGCGCCGATATCGGTCTCCCGTCCCGATCGTAGTATCGGCTCGTTCACCGCAGGAAGGGAAGGCGAGGGACCAGACCGTTGCTAGGATTCTGGCGTTACAAGCGGACGTGGCTCAGCTGGTAGAGCATCACCTTGCCAAGGTGAGGGTCGCGGGTTCGAATCCCGTCGTCCGCTCCAAAACTCCTGGTC
>Ga0307372_10012649_pt1 | contig 11015 bp, 11 predicted proteins | sample OX1MG_FD_202533 | JGI IMG/M metagenome (GOLD analysis project Ga0307372, IMG submission 202533) | Soil microbial communities from Risofladan, Vaasa, Finland - OX-1 | ecosystem: Environmental > Terrestrial > Soil > Coastal area > Acid sulfate soil | place: Finland: Risofladan, Vaasa | collected...
GGAACTAAAACTTCCCGTGAAACCAATGATAGAAGAGGGAAATACCTTGGGGATCGATCTTGGACTAAAGGATTTTGTGATTACTTCCGATGGGATTAAAATTCCTTCCCCTAAATTCCTAAGACAGAAAATAGATCGTTTGAAGATATTACAACGCAGGGCTTTCCATCACCAGAAAGGAAGTGGGGAAAGGAAGAAAGATAACCATAGGGTAGCCATACAACATGAAAGAATAACCCACCAACGAAATGATTTTTTACATAAGCTCTCTACCCAATTAGTATGTAATAACCAAGCTACCACATTGGTCGTAGAGGACCTTGCAGTCAGCAATATGGTCAAAAATCACCATCTGTCCCAATCCATATCGGATGCGGGATGGGGTGAATTTATCCGGCAACTGGAGTTCAAATCTAACTGGTACGGCAAAAACCTGATCCGGATAAATCGATTTTCTCCCAGTTCCAGGACTTGTTCAGATTGTGGATATGTATTGGATGAACTTGATCTTTCGGTAAGGGAGTGGGAATGTCCGCAGTGTGGAACATTACATGACCGGGACATCAATGCTGCAAGGAATATAAAGAAAATGGGATTATCAGGGTCAGGTAGATCCGAAGTGCCCGTGGAGCAGCGGCGGTTACGCCGGGCGAAGAAGCGGGAAAATGTACTTGTCCCAATAAGTATATACCTCAAACTGTAGCTTTGTGACAGGCTGGATAAAAACAGACGGGTAATTGATTAGGTGAGGTTATCGGCATTTCCCATAAAGGTTAAAACAAGACAGAGGGGTGAACAGGAGTTTCCCCCTAATTTGAATCCGGCAATGAAGGCGAACACTGATATATCTAAAAAAAATACCGTTAACCTCAGGGGCCCGGTACCCATGGCCCTGTCAATACCAGACTATGAAAAAATCCCGCATCCTAAGCATTGACGGAGGTGGCATAAGGGGGATCATCCCGGCTACTATCCTGCTTTACCTGGAAAAGCAGTTAAAGATCAAGACTGGCAAGGACCGTAACATAGGGGATTGGTTTGACATGATTGCCGGGACAAGTACGGGTGGGATATTAGCCTGTATTTATCTCATTGCTGATTTTAATGGTAAAGCCAGGTATTCGGCTGAGGAAGCATTGAACCTGTACCTGAAGGACGGTCCATCCATATTTCAGTTAAATGAACTCCAGGAGATAAGTAGCGGATTTGGTTTATTACACCCTAAATATTCCAATCTAGCATTATGCAGGTTACTGGTTGGATTCTTTCAGAATATGCTGATGAGCGACATCAAGAAGCCATACCTGATCACGTCTTACGATATTGAAAACAGGAAGAGCGTGCTGTTTTGTTACGGAGATGACAATAAAGATTCCCCGATTGCCCTGGTTACTCAGGCTACAGCGGCAGCACCTACTTATTTTGCCCCTTTGCCCTTTGGAGATACCCAAAAGCACATGATCCTTATTGATGGCGGGATGGTGGCCAATAATCCCACCATGTGCACTTATGTGGAGGCCCAAAAAACCAAAATTGGGACAATTTTAAACGATACATTTAAAAAGGATAATCCGGATATTCATGATATGCTCATCGTCTCTTTGGATACAGGAAATACTAAACTACAACCCTATACTGATATGCAGAACGCGGGGGAAATAAAATGGGTTAAGCCGCTTTTTGACATCATGATGTCCACCAGTTCAGAAATTGTAGATTACCAGGTAAGGAAAGAATTTGAAGGTACCGATCAATATTACCGGATTGCTTCCCCGCTTATTAATGCTTCTCCTGTTATGGATGATGCCGAAGCTATTAATATTGAAGCATTACATCAGGATGCGCTGAATTACATATCCGGTAACGAGGCCATATTGGATGAAGTAATGGATCAGTTAATTGAAAATGATTGATCAGCTGATCAGCTGAAGGAAAATGGCAGGATGCCTATCAGTATCAGAAAACCTGTTAGGGCAGCGCAAATCATCATTAACCGGTGCTGGCTTTTGGAGATTCCATCCTTAACGGAAGCACCGGGTACATTACTTGTTCAGTTATCCCTTTTTTTTCACCCTTCAGGTGACCATTTCCTACAAATAAGCCATCCTCTTTTATCAATTAATTTTCCCGAATTTGAAATCATTTTAATGAAGGACTGCAATCTTCCTGGACATTGGGTGTTAACTTCGCCCCTAAACACGGGCCTTGATACTGGTTACGGGAGCAACGGGGTTTATTGGCAGCCATCTGGTGAAGGAGTTGTCTGCATCAGGTGAAGAAGTCCGGGCCATGTTCCGCCGGGAAAAGCCCGGGATGGGAGAACAGTTCCCAAACCTGCAGTGGGTACAGGGAGATATCCTGGACATGCATTCCCTGGAAGAAGCCTGCCGGGGTGTCCGCACTATTTATCATGCTGCCGGAAAAATATCCTTCTGGTCCAGGGACCGGGCCATGCTGATGAAAGTCAATGTGGAAGGGACGGCGAATGTGGTCAATCTCGCCCTGGAGCAGGGCGTCCACAAGGTAGTGCATATCAGCAGTGTGGCTGCGATAGGCAGGCCGGTCAATGGCCAGCTGATCGGGGAATACTGTAAATGGGAGGACAGTCCCAACAATTCCCAATATGCGCTAAGCAAATACCTGGGGGAAATGGAAGTCTGGAGGGCTATCGGAGAAGGGCTGGATGCAGTTATTGTAAACCCTTCCATCGTGCTGGGCCGGGGAAACGGCAAAGATGGATCCTCCTCCCTGGTACGTTCCGCATACCGGGAGTTTCCCTGGTACACAAAGGGCATTAACGGTTTCGTGGATGTGAACGATGTGGTGCAGGCGATGATCCTGCTTGGCCAAAGCCCTATCACCGCAAGACGTTTTATCCTCAGCGGGGATAACTGGTCCTACCGGAGACTCTTCACTGAAATGGCTGTTGCGTTGAACAGGCGCCCTCCCCATATCAAGGCCTCCCCCATGCTGGGCAGCCTGGTCTGGAAAATAATGGCCTTCAAAAGCCTGTTCACCGGAAAAGCTCCCCTGATCACCCGGGAAACTGCCCGTACGGCGCAACTGAAAGTGTATTATGATACCGAAAATATCATCTCCGCTTTGCCGGGATTCCGGTTCACGAACCTGGAGCTTTCCGTTAAAGCCGCTTGTGCAGCCTTTTTGGAACAGCTTGGCCATTAATTGACCCCCGGTTTCTTCATCATCTTTTCCCATAATTCCGGGATCCGGCGGATCCATACCAATTCCCGCTGCCTGGCTCGGGCTTCGCCAGCCGGGAACCCCATATACACCTTACCTCCTTCCAGGCTATGGGTGACCCCGGACTGGCCGAGCACCTCTGCGCCTTTGCCGATAGTCAGATCCTTGGCTACCCCCACCTGACCCCAGATGATCACTTCATCCTCGACACACACTTTACCGGCAATGCCTACCTGCGCCACCAGCAGACAATTTTTACCTATGACCGTACCATGCCCGATATGCACCTGGTTATCCAGCTTGGTCCCCTGTCCGATAATGGTGTCACCGCTAACTCCCCTGTCCACCGTGCAATTGGCCCCAATCTCCACATAGTCCTGAATGATCACCCTCCCACAGCTTTCCAGTTTGTCATATTGCGGTTCCTGCTGCTTTCTTCTCTTAAAATAAAAAGCATCTGCACCGATAACCGTACCCGCATGAATGATCACCCCCTTTCCAATGGTACAATGATCATAGATCGTTACATGAGGATGGATCAGGCAATCCTCACCGATCCGGACATGATTGCCGATAAAGACTCCGGGCTGAACCACCGTCCGGGGTCCAATCACCGACGATTCGGAGATCATCCCGGCGGCAGGTTCAAAAGGCCGCAGGTGCCTGACCAGTTTCACATAGGCGCTGAACGGATCTGCAGTGATGAGTAAGGCTTTGCCCGCAGGGCAATCCACCTGCTTATTGATGATGATCACTGTAGCGGCGGAATCCAGGCAGGCCCGGTAATATTTTTCCGTATCCACAAAAGAAATATCTCCGGGACTGACTTTATGGATCTCATTGATTCCCGTAGCTTCTATGGAAGGATCGCCGGTCAGTTCAGCGTGGATGAAATCAGCTATCCATCTGACAGACAACGGAGTGTTCAGTTTCATGGTAAATAGATTGAAGATGATCCGAAGGACTCTTTGGGGCGGCAGGAATTGATTGGCACCAGACAAAGTTAAGCACTGTAATATTCTGTATCAAGGAATCTGGATCCTGGCATAATTCCGCAAATCAGTATTTTCCAGGGAAAATCATGGGAAAAACAGCGGCGGTTATCCACAATGAAATATTGAATGTGTATAAAATTTTTACAAAAATTTTCTTTTCTGAATAAATTCTTTTTAATATTGTGTAGGGAAATTTGATTCCCTGTACTTACTAACCCATTTACATCGCACAAAAGCCCGGTTGTTCCTGCAACCGGGCTTTTTTTTTGCTGAAGTTTCCCGCTGTCCCCGGGTGTTGATCGGATGCTTCGTGTTCACGCAAACTCTTCCGATCCGAAAAAGATAATTCCCTGCACTTCCGGGAACCCATATCCATTCAGCTTCCGTACCCCGCAATGAAAAATAGGGTAATTTGGGATTTGATGAATGCGTCTATCTGGCATTATTTTATACTGTATAAACCTTACCGTATTCTTTCGGGATTTACCGGGGAAGGATCGCAACAGACACTCGCCAGCCTGACTGTTTTTCCAAAGGATGTTTATCCTGTCGGACGACTAGACCAGGATAGTGAAGGCCTCCTGCTGCTGACCAATGATAAAACCCTTAATCACCGGCTGTTGTCTCCCGGGAACCGGCATGAACGGGAATATTGGGTGCAGGTGGAAGGGGATATCACGGCCGGTGCCCTGGCACAGCTTAGAAACGGTTTGCCGATCCGGCTGGACGGTATTCCCTACCTGACCAAACCCTGTCAGGCTGAAAGATTCAGGTATCCGCCGGAAGTACCTGTGAGGATTCCCCCGGTACGCACCCGGATGCAGATCCCGGACAGCTGGATCAGGCTGGTGCTTCAGGAAGGTAAAAACCGGCAGATCCGCCGCATGGCCGCTGCAACCGGGTTTCCGGTGCTGCGGATCATCCGCTACCGGATAGCGGGGATTACCCTGGCGGGCATGCTTCCCGGGGAACTGAAGGAATTGAACAGGGATGAGTTCTATCAATCCTTGTTTGTCCCCTGAAACCGGGTAGGGGCAGAGGAATTACGGAAATTCTCCCGTAGGTTTGTTCCACAATTTCCTGTATGCTGAAATCCATGACCGGGTATGGAAGGGCCGAGATGACCAGGGGGGAACGCCTGATCACGGTAGAGATCAAATCCCTTAACGGCAAACAGCTGGAGCTATACCTGAAAATTCCTGCTGCCCTGAAAGCATTTGAATTCGATATCCGCAGCCTGCTCCAGCAGCAGTTGCAACGGGGCACACTGGATTTCACTGTCACCCTCAATCAGCATGGTACCGCAAAGCCTGTCATCATCAACAATGAGCTGGCCAGGCAGTATTATCTCTCTATCAGTGCACTTGCCAAAGACCTGCATTTACCGGAAACTGATCTGCTGAGTGCCTTGATCCGGCTTCCTGAAGTGATCAGTCCCGCAGCTGAACAATTATCCGAAAAGCAGTGGCTGGAGGTACGGGAGGTGATCCTTGCCGCGGTGACTGACCTGGACAAACACCGGCTGGATGAAGGGGCCATGCTGGAAGGAGACTTGCTGCTGAGGCTGGACAACATTGAGGCTTACCGGGAAAAAATTATCATCCAGGATCCCCTGCGCAGAGAAAAAATGAGGCTCAGGCTGGACAGCCTGCTGAACGGTCAGCAGATCAAGGAAAAAACGGATACCGGAAGGCTGGAACAGGAACTGGTCTTTTATGTGGAACGCATGGATATTGCCGAAGAACTTTCCAGGCTGGCCAACCATTGCAGGTATTTCAGGGATGTACTGCAAGAACCTGACCCGGCCAAGGGGAAAAAACTGGGTTTTGTACTCCAGGAGATAGGCAGGGAGATCAATACCACCGGTTCGAAGGCCAATGATGCAGCCATACAGCAGTGGGTGGTCATGATGAAGGATGAACTGGAAAAAGCCAGAGAACAGGTCCTCAATGTGCTTTAACCCGATTAATCATGCCCCTGAAACGGATATTTTACGCCTGTCTTATCCTGTGCACGGCTTCCTGCAGCAAGCTCGACAGCCTGAGGGTATTTGAACAAAACACTCCGATACCGGAATATGCCTGGCGCTATCGTTTCAGGCCTTCCTTTCAGGTGGCTATTACCGATACCTTAAGTTATTATACCTTTTATGTCACGATCCGGCATACCGATGCATACCCCTACAGCAATATCTGGCTGCTGATCACTTCCCGGTATCCCGGGGAAAAGGACACCACCAGCCGGGTGGAATTGCCTTTGGCGGATCCGGATGGCCGGTGGATGGGATCGGGGATGGATGATATATTTTCCCAGCGGGTGCTCATCCGCCAGCATGCTATCCTGTCCAAACCCGGCAACTATACATTTACCTTTCAACAGGACATGCGGCAGAATCCCCTGCCCCATGTGCTGAGTGTGGGGCTCCGCATTGAGAAGGCAGGGTCCCGGCAGCCATGAAAAGTGCAACAAAGAACCGGATAAAGGCCACGGGTTTCATTTCCGTCCTTTATGTCTTCCTGCTCTGCTATACCATTGCAGCGCTGGTCGCCTGGGGAATTTTCCTGGAACACCAGAACCAGCAACTGGCCCGACAGCAAATCATCATCCTGGGACTCCGGACTGACCGGATTCGCCAGGCCGGGGTCTACAGGGCTGGATTGAACCATATATTAAATCAGGAAAAAGGGCACACCTGGCAGTATTTCGGGGAAGGAGGAACCTTCCTGATCATCATCCTCATCGGCGCAGGCTATGTTTATGGGGGGGTACGCAAACATATCCGGCTTTCCCAGCAGCAATTTAATTTCATGATGGCCGTCACCCATGAATTAAAATCTCCCATTGCCGTGATCCAGCTCAATATGGAGACCCTGTCCAGGCACAGACTGGATGAACATACCCGCACCAGGCTTCTGGAAAATACCATCCTGGAAACCAGCCGGCTCAACCACCTGTGTAATAATATGCTGCTGGCTTCCCAGCTGGAAAGCCGGCAGTTCCGCATCGTGAAGGAAGAATTTGACTTCACCGGACTGGTGGATCAATGTGTCCGGGAAAACAACCTGCGCAGTAATTACCATGAATTCACCGCTGACCTCCAACCGGAGTTGCTGATCAGCGGGGACCGGCTCATGTTGCACCTGGCAGTGAATAACCTCCTGGAAAATGCCGTCAAATATTCACCCCGGGGTTCTGTGATCACCGTGCAGCTCCGGGTTCGGGAGGGCCAGGCTATCCTGCGGGTGTCCGACACGGGTGCAGGAATCCCGGATTCAGAGAAGAAAAAAATATTCAACAGGTTTTACCGGATCGGCAACGAGAATACCCGGACTACCCGGGGAACCGGTCTGGGACTGTATCTAAGCCGTTTTATAGCCCGACAGCACGGAGGAACCATCACGGTTACTGATAATAATCCCAAAGGAAGTAATTTTGAGATCATTCTCCCGGGCGCCGAAACCGGTAATCTGCAAATCTGAATCCCATGAAAGTACAGGGAAAAGCCTCCATCCTGCTGGTGGAGGACGAAGAGAACCTTCAGGAGGCCCTTAAGCTTAACCTGGAACTGGAGGGTTATGAGGTCACCTCTGCAGACAATGGTTCGGCTGCCCTCAAGGCGGTGAAAAATGAATATTTTGACCTGATCATCCTCGATATCATGCTGCCGGAAATGGACGGAATCGCCGTTTGTGAAAATATCCGGGTCCAGAACAATGATGTACCCATCCTGTTCCTCAGTGCCAAGAACAGCAGTGCTGACCGGGTGCAGGGATTAAAAAAAGGGGGTGACGATTACATGACCAAGCCTTTCAATCTCGAGGAGCTCCTGCTGCGGGTGGATAAGCTGATCAGTAAAAACAGGAAGATGAAGGAAAGGGGCTCGGTCCCCAATGAATACCGCTTCGGGGATAATATCATTGATTTCTCCGCCCAGCAGTGCACAGGCAGGGACGGGAAAAAATTTGAACTCAGCAAAAAAGAAATGATGCTGCTCAGGCTGCTTATTGAGAACCGGGGTGAAGTGGTCACCCGGGAACATATCCTGCGGGTGGTCTGGGGTTATAATGTCTATCCGACTACCCGGACCATTGACAATTTCATCCTGAACTTCCGCAAATATTTTGAAGCGGACAGCCGCAATTCCCGGTATTTCCACTCCGTCAGGGGAGTAGGCTACAAATTCACTGATTGAAAAATAATATGGAACTTGCAGGCATGCTGCCGCAGCACCATGAGGGACATCATCACCATGAACCGGTGATCACCGGGGTGAACCGGATCCTCATCATTGGCATCCTGCTCAACCTATTGTTTGTGATTGCAGAAGCGCTGGCGGGGTTTCTGAATCATTCTCTGGCCCTACTCACAGATGCCGGCCACAACCTGGGGGATGCGGCCGGCCTGGCCCTGGCCCTGCTGGCTTTCCGGCTTTCCCGGATCAGATCCAATGATAAATTTACCTATGGCTACCAGAAAACCACCGTGCTGGTGGCCTTGCTCAATACCGTTATCCTGCTGATCGCCATCGGCAGTATCGGGATCGAAGCGCTGCACAGGCTGGTCCATCCTGTCCAGGTCAGGGGCATGGTAGTGGCCGCTGTGGCTGGCGCAGGGATATTCATCAATGGGGGTACCGCATGGCTGTTCGCCCGGGAAAGCAAAAAGGAACTGAATATGCGCAGCGCTTACTTGCATATGACAGCCGACGCCCTGGTCTCCCTGGGAGTGGTGGCAGCCGGAATAGTGATGGCGTACACCGGTTGGTACTGGATGGACAGCCTGGTAAGCTTTGCCATCATGATCGTGATCCTGATTTCAACCTGGGGAGTATTGAGCGACAGCCTCAGGCTCTCCTTGGATGGTGTGCCCCGCAATATCGATATCCAGGAAGTCGAAAGAGCGGCCCGGAATGTGGAGGGGGTGAAAGATATCCATCATGTGCATATCTGGGCGATGAGCACCACGCAGAATGCCCTGACTGCCCATGTGGTGATTGATAAAACGGCCGGCCTGACCGGGGCCGGAATGATCCTGCACCAGCTCAGGCACACCATGGAGCACCTGAACATTCAGCACAGCACATTTGAAATGGAAACAGGCCCGGGAGACTGCGGGGAAAAGACCTGCTGACCGGTCAAAGCGTTTTTAACATATTGCTGGAAGTCCATCCCATGCGGCCATCCTCGAGCCTGATCTTCTCCCAGTTCCCGGCTGTATCCAGCAACCGCACCCGTAGTCCTTCATGGATTCCAAATAAAGCGCTACTGCCCGTATCTGGGGCTTCCCTGACCTGGGCTTCGGGTTGCATGACAATGGCAAATCCCGGTCGGGTTACCTGCTTGTACCGGTAAAAGCCGCAGGTAATGCTTCCTGCAAACATTATGGCGAAAATAACCGCCAGCCAGATCGTCCACCCCCTGCGTGCAGACAACAACCACCGGCAAGCCATAAAAAAAAGACAGACCCAGAAAAAGGACACGCTGATGATCATCCAGGTATTGGTATCATACAGCATCCCTAACTCATGCGCCCAGTTCACAAAGAAAAGCGGGGGAATGGATTCCAGGTGGTCGGCGATATGCTGGTTCGCAAACTGCAGGTTCTCCCTGATGAAAGGATTATCCGGCTCCAGCATCCATGCTTTGTTAAAATAATAAATGCTTGCCCCCAGCCGGCCTGCTTTATAACTGGCATTGCCGGCATCATTATATAATATCGCATTTTTATAACCGGCATTGATAAGCTGTTCAAAAGCAAAAGCTGCGGAATCATATTGCTGCCGGTCATACAAACCTGCTGCCCTGTTGAACTGCTGTTGCGGAGTCTGTCCGGCACAGACCCCGGCAGTCATTGCCAGCAGGAAGATACCGGCAAGGGATTCCAGGGTCCTATATCGGTGCTTTCTCATCTTCTCAGTTGTGTTTCCAGGTTCCCGATAATCTCCAGGGCATCCTGGTAGGTTTGCTTCATCCTGGCCTGCCCACCCGCCGGTGCATAGAGGGCCACTTCACAATCGTCAGTCAGGGCAAATAATCTTTCCGTGTGGGTTCCATTGATTCCGGCTTCTTTCAGGGACTCCCTCACCCGCTCCCGGCTGAGTGAGCCGTAGGGTATGTCCAGCTTGTGACTGAGATAGCCCCAGATCGCCCGGGATGTCTCGTCGTAAAAGGCTTTATCCTCCTGACCTTTCAGGTAACCCGCGGCAACACTAAGCCTGCGGAGGGCGATCCGGTTAGCCCGCCTGTGCTTTAGCAATACCGTGTCGGCTTTCAGTTTCTGCTGTTTATTGCGGATCATGACCGCCAGGATAAGCAATAGGACCGGAAGGATCATTAATGCCCAAAACCACCATGTTCCGACAAGCAGTAAATCCCCCTGGGTCCAGGCTAGTTTCCCCCTAAGCAATGGCTGCAGCATTCCTCCGGACCCATGGGTGTAATCAGACAGCCCGGTGCCTGGGGAAAGGCTGCCCGGCGTCACCTTTATCCGGAAGGGAGGGGTGGAAACAGTTTCATACTTCCCGGCATCAGGGTCAAAATAAGAAAAACTGACGGGAGCAATTTCAAAGTTCCCTGCACTCTTGGGCATGAATACGTATTCAAAGGTCCGTATGCCTGAAAAAGGATTGGCATTTTTATTGAAATGATCGGTGATCTTCGGATCATAGCTGTCAAAATCAGCCGGGAAATCAACTTTCGGGGCACTGATCATATCAATATTTCCAATCCCGGAAACCGAGAGGGTCAGGGTGGCAGCATCATCGGTGCTCAGGGAGGTTTTATCCAGGCTGGCATTCACCGTAAAATGACCCACGGCTCC
>Ga0307372_10012651_pt1 | contig 11013 bp, 8 predicted proteins | sample OX1MG_FD_202533 | JGI IMG/M metagenome (GOLD analysis project Ga0307372, IMG submission 202533) | Soil microbial communities from Risofladan, Vaasa, Finland - OX-1 | ecosystem: Environmental > Terrestrial > Soil > Coastal area > Acid sulfate soil | place: Finland: Risofladan, Vaasa | collected...
GGTTTTGAAGACACCACCACCGGCCGCGCCGACATAATAGACATTGGGGTTTCCGGGGATGCCCACGGTGGAAGTCACCCGGCCACCGGCACTCGCGGGACCCAGATTGCGGAATTTGAGATTGTTGAAAATATCTTGATTGGCGCTGGTTGTAATCGCTGTCTCAGCCAGCGTGGATAGCGAGGTCATGGCCAGTGCGGCGAATAGGGTGATCAAGCCGAATAACATGCGCATAGTTTTCATCTTGTTCTCCAGAAACGAATGCGGCAGACATCTCCAACAACACCGCCTGCCGTATGCGACGTTGGTTTTACTCCCTGGGAAAATTCCAGATTATGACCTTTGTTGTTAGGCTGCAGCGTTGTGGTGGTAGTTCCTGACTGACTCTAGAAATACGCCCGCAAACGCAGGCTGCTGGTGTTGTTGGTGGCGCTATTATGCGTGTAACTCACGCCTACGGCCAGCCATGAGCTGGCGTTAAACAGCAGGCCAGCAGTGCCATCGTTGGATGACTGATTCACAGAATTATGCGCGACGCTGACATCGAATTCTATCCATTGACTGAACAGGTGGCGCATGCCCAGTGCCAAGCGGTAGCCATCATTATTGCTGCTCATTCCCTGATAGCTGGCATGATTGTTGAGATACAGGATATCCGTGTAAAAATCGGTGCTGTCGGTGAAATTGCTCTCGCCACGGATGCCAGCATAGGAATTATCATTAATGATATCTGAAATTGGCGCTGAGGTACTCACGTGGGCATATCCGCCCACCAGCTGCAACTCGCTCCACACGGTGTATGCCACAGCCAGGCCGGGTCCGTTGGCGGTGGAACCATCATAGAGCGATTGGTGTTGGTAATTGGCTTCCACGTAGTCGTAATTGAAGGGATCGGCAGCCCAAGCAATAACCGGAAACAGCAACATGCAACCTAAAATACGTGCGGAAAGTCTCACTGGTTTCTCCTAATGAACCATCTGGTTGAGATCGAAAATCGGTAGCATTATGCCAAGAACAATTAGCAATACTAGTACACCCATGACCAAGATTAAAACAGGCTCAAGAACTCCCAATAACATGCCGGTCAAAGTTTCCAGTTCACGCTCCTGACTAATTGCAGTTCGTTCAAGCATTGTATCTAGTTCACCGCTCGCCTCGCCACTCGCAATGAGGTGCACCATCATTGGGGGAAATAATTTACTGTGTGCTAGTGAATGACTGATTGCAGCGCCTTCGCGTACACGCAGGGCAGCGTCTGCTACAGCGTCGCGCATCGGTACGTTCATGATGACTTCACCAGCAATGCGCATAGAATCCAGTACTGGCACACCGCTACTAGCCAGAATACTCAGTGTTCGGGTGAATCGTGAGGTATCGACGCCGCGTACTAAACGACCGACTAGCGGCATGCCAAGCTTGGCGCGATCCCATCGCCGGCGTACGTTGGGTTTAGTAAGCGCTCGTCTCAGTAAATAAATAACGATAATAATCGCGATTAATAACCATATGCCGTAATGGGTCAGAAAGTGGCTGATTGCAATGAGAGCGATGGTGAGCCATGGTAGGGATTGATTTGTATGAATGTAAACAGTGGTTACTTTTGGTACCACATAGGTCATTAGCAGGATTACGATTGAAATGGCAACTACAGTGAGAATCAATGGATAAATAATCGCAATAGATATTTTCTGCGTTAGCTTCTGCCGATTCTCGGCATAATCCGCTAGCCGTTCCAAAACGTTGTCTAAGTGACCAGAATGTTCGCCGGCAGCGACCGTGGCGCGAAATATCTCTGGAAAAATATGGGGATATTGTCCCAGACCATATGCCAGGGTATGACCTTCCATGACCCGGGCACGAACAGACAATAACACGCTTTTAAGTCGTGGCTTTTCGTTTTGCTGAGATGCGGCAAGCAGCGCTTCTTCTACTGGCAAGGCTGAACGTATCAGTGTAGCTAATTGACGTGTGATGAGTGCCAGGTCAGTGGCACTGATGCCGCGATGCAGGCTGATGCGGTGGCTTGTTTGTCCTTCCTGCTCGGCAGCTTCGTTGATAGCGAGCGGCGTCAAGCCCTGATCACGCAACTGCTGGCGAACCTGCCGCGGGGTGTCGCCCTCGACTACGCCCTTGCGTTCATGGCCGCGGCTATCCAAGGCGGTGTATTCAAAGGCACCCATGTCAATAAACTTGAGTGCGTAGTGCGCACTGCATCTGTTAATCCGCCCGTGTTACGCGTAGCACTTCTTCGATGCTGGTCTCACCGGCCAGTACGCGGCGTTTTCCATCCTGGCGGATGCTGGATGTATGGGTGCGTGCATAATGCTCGAGCTGCTGTTCACCTGCGCCATCATGGATCATACCGCGCATGTGTTCATCCACGATCACCATTTCATAGATGCCGGTGCGGCCGCGATAGCCGCTGCGGTTACATTTATCACAGCCTGTGGGCCGATACAGGGCCGGCGGTTTTGTGTGCGACAGGTCCAGGGCCTTGCACTCGCGCTCACCGGCGGTGTAGGCCTGTTTGCACTCGGGGCACAGGATGCGCACCAGCCGCTGGGCCAGCATGCCCAGCAAGCTGGACGACAGCAGGAAGGGTTCCACCCCCATGTCGCGCAGGCGCGCAATGGCTCCCACGGCGGTGTTTGTATGCAGGGTCGAAAGCACCAGATGTCCGGTGAGCGAGGCCTGCACCGCGATTTCGGCAGTTTCCAGATCGCGGATTTCGCCCACCATCACTACGTCCGGGTCCTGCCGCAGGATGGCGCGCAGGCCGCGCGCGAAAGTCATTTCCACGCGGGTATTCACCTGGGTCTGGCCGATGCCATCGATGTAATATTCGATCGGATCCTCCACCGTCATTATGTTGCGGCTGCGATCGTTCAGACGTGCGAGCGCGGCGTATAGGGTGGTGGTTTTGCCGGAACCTGTCGGCCCAGTGACCAGGATGATGCCGTGGGGAATATGGATGAGTTCGTCGATGAGTTGCCGGGTCTCCGTCTCCATCCCCAGATGCTCAAGTTCCAGCCGGCCCGCCTGCTTGTCCAGCAGACGCAGCACCACGCGTTCACCGTGACCGGAGGGGATGGTGCTGACGCGCACATCCACCGCACGCCCGGCGATGCGCAATGAAATGCGTCCATCCTGGGGCAGACGTTTTTCCGCAATATCCAGTTTCGCCATGACCTTGATGCGTGACACCACCAAGGGTGAAACCGCACGCCGTGATTCCAACACCACCCGCAGTACGCCGTCCACACGGAAGCGCACCACCAGGCGGTTCTCGAACGGTTCGATATGGATGTCCGATGCGTTTTCCTTCACGGCTTCCGTGAGTAGTGCATTGATCAGCCGGATGATGGGCGCATCGTCCTCGCTTTCAAGCAGGTCTTCCGGTTCTGGGAGGGCCTGGGCGACGCTGAACAGGTCCACATCTTCGTCGAGTCCTTCCATCATCTGCATGGCTTTGTTGGATTGTTCTTCGTAGGCTTCTTGCAGAAGTGTGTCGAATTCGTCGCCGCTGACGGCACGCAGAACCAGCGGTATGCCCAGCACGCGACGGGTCTCCAGCAGGGTTTCCGGCGTCACATCGGCGCGGTGAATGAGATGTGCAACTCCGTTGTCGATATTTTCCACCAGCACCCCATGGCGTTTCGCGAACGGGAACGGGATGCCACGCACCTCTATCTGTGCTTCAGGTGTAGGAACGGCTGCAGAAATTTCCGTATTAGCGCTTATGCTCATGGGCGTTTCAATTCTGGACGTCCGGCGGCAGGGCAGCAGCGAGTTTAATGGTCGTGGCTGCGACCGGTGCAACTGCGGTGTGAATCGCAGCGGCAGGCGTGGATTTGATTTGGCTGGCAGCCGCAGGTGCCATGGTATGAGTGGCGCTGGCGGGCGCCGGAGTGTTCTGGACAGCGGTTGCAGGTGTGGGTTTCACCTGTGCTGCAGCGGCCGGCGCTGCGGTGTGGCTGGTGGCAGTTGCAGGCGTCGAGCCCGGCGCGGAGGCAGGTGGGCTTAAGTTACTAAATGGCTTCAACATGGGCCGTTTCACATCCGGCATGAGTTGCACGGGTGCCTGGTTCTGCAGTTGCAGATCGCGCAGATACTTGTAACCCTGGCCGGTGTAATAGTCGGCGGCTTCCTGGGTACGCAGGATGGTGGGCTGGATGAACAGCATCAGATTGCTTTTTTGAGCGGTGGTACTGCGGTACTTGAAGAGGTTGCCGATCAGCGGGATGCTGCCGAGTATCGGCACGTGCTGTTCACTCTCGGTCAATTGGTTATCCAGCAGCCCACCGAGCACAATGATCTCGCCATCTTGTGCCATCACACTGGTCTTGATCTCACGCGTATTGGTGATCGGCTGACCACCGACACTGCTGCCGGTGAGGTTGGAGATGACCTGATCGATCTTCATCAGGATGGTATTGCCCTCATTGATCTGTGGCGTGATCTTCAATTCCAGTCCCACGTCCTGGCGTTGCACAGTCTGGAAGGGGTTGATGACCGCACTGCCTCCGGTAGTGCTGCCACTGGTGGTATTGGTGTACTGACCGGTCACAAACGGCACCTGCTGGGCTACCTTGATATCCGCCTCCTGATTATCCAGGGTCACGATGCTCGGCGTCGAAAGGATATTGGTGTCGGAATCGCCCGCCAGGGCGTTCAGCAGTGCCGCGAAACTGAAACCACCGCTCACGATTTTGCCGACACCGAAGGTCAGGCCCTGGGGTACGGTAATGCCGGTGCCAGTGGTGGTGGCAACGCTGCCGCTGGTGAGCCCACTCTTGGCAGCCAACACCTGTTCGGCAAGGCTTCCAATGCTGGGTCCGGTGTTGCTGAAATCGGTGATGCCCGCTCCGGTATTGGCTGACTCAGCCGCCCAGGTGACGCCCAATTGTGCGGATTTGCCGGAGGTCAGTTCAGCTTCGATGGCCTGTACCAGGACCTGCGCGCGGCGTATGTCCAGTTTGCTGATGACATCCTGGATGGAGCGCATGATCTTGGGTGGTGCAGTGATGACCAGTGAATTGGTACGCTCATCGGGAATCAACGAAACATTCGGCTGGCTGGCACTGGCGCCGGCACTCGCAGCTGTACCACTACCCGATTGTTTCTGCAGTTCAGTAAGTAAAGTCTTGAGTTCGTCGGCGATATCCTTGGCTTTGGCATAGCGCAGGTATATCACCTGGGTATTGCCGGTCTCGGTGGGCATATCGAGGCGCGCGATAAGTGCGCGGATGCGCAGGCGATTGCTGGCATCGCCGCTCAATATGATGCTATTGGTGCGTGAATCGGCCACGATCTTGAGGGGCATACCGGTTTCTGCACCTTGCTGGGCGTTCTGCATCAGGGATGTGAGTACTTGGGCCACATCGCCGGCGGAGGCATTTTGCAGCGGGATGACTTCCACTTCGCTGGAGGTCGGCTGGTCTAGTCGCTTGATGATGTCCAGCAGGCGGGTCATGTTACCGGCCCGGTCGGATATGATCAGCATATTGGAAGGCGGGTAAGCGGCAAGCTGGGCTTCCGCGGACATCAGCGGCCGCAACACCGGCACCAATTGGGCGGAAGATACATTGTTGATCTGCACGACTTGGGTCACGACCGCATCCCCAGGCGTGCCACTGCCATAAGCGGAGCCCGGCATCTGCCGGGCTTCCAGCGCCGGTACGATCTTGGTCATGGAGCCGGCGGGAACCGCCGCCAGACCATGGACTTCCAGCACCGACAGGAATGCGGCGTACACCGCATCAGCGCTGATAGGCTTGCTGGAAATGACCGTGACCCGGCCCTGCACGCGTGGATCGATGATGAAATTCTTGTGGGTGATCTGGCCGATGGTGGCTGCCACCTCGCGGATGTCCGCATCCTTGAAGTTGAGGGTGATGCCGTTGTCCGCGTGCACAGTATGCATGCTGAATGCCAGCACACAACAGATAAAGACAGCGCTGATGCGTGGCGGATAAATCAAGCGCATGATTGTTTTAATTGTATGCCGCACGTTATTTATCCATTGGTTGGCCATTCGTATCTTGCATCTGCAACACTTTTGTCTGCTGCAGTCCATTGCGAGTGAAGGTGATGGATATCTGTTCAGAGGTCTTTAACTTGTTGAGGATACTCATGCTTTCAGCGGGATTGTCTAATGGCATGCCATTAACAGCGGTGACTACATCTCCAGGCTGCAAGCCGAGCTTGGCAAAGGCGTCTGAATTGCCCACCGGGAACACCCGGTAGCCACTGAGTTTACCATTCTCCATCACCGGCATGGCGCGCATTACATCCAGTAGGTGTTCCGGATGCCGTATTAAGTCTTTTCTTAACTGATTGAGGTTGCGCATTGCCGGCAGGTTACCGCCATAGATCGCATTCGGAGCGGCAATCGGTGCCACGGTATTTTCACCGATAACCCCGTTGCCTGTGGATTTTGGCAGTTGCAGAGACTGTATTCGACCATTGACACTCAGCAACACCCGGTCCGGATAGATGGATTGGATTTGCGCACCGCCGGGTAGTTGCGCGCCTACCATGTACATCTCTTCGGTGCCGTTGGATGAAATAATCGCGAGTGATTGCTTGCTGTTGCGGGCAGCCGCCACGATTCCCCGCAAGATCAGGTTCAAGGTGGTCGCTGGTGCATTAGCGGGCGCGCTAACCTCAGCGATGCCGAAAAGATGCATGTTGGCTAGTTTGTCGGCATCGAATGCGGGTACCGCGGCGGCTTGTGACCTATATATAGATGTGCTCTCGTGGGGACGCGGCAACAGTGCCCATGTTAGCTGGGCCAGGGTCCAGGCGATGAGCAGTCCAAACACCACACTTGTCCACACTGGCAGATGCCGCTCCGCCATCGGCATAACGCGGCGCAGGAGCGTTTGCGCATCCGCCATGTTAAGACTGCTTATTTGCATACTGTCATCGAATCAGTGATTGTCACCCAGGACCCGGGCCGGCAAGGTGGGCGCCGGCTGCCTGTTCGCATGATACTGATATGCCCGGTAAGGCCTCAAGGCCTGGGGGTCTCGTTGGGTGCTACCCTGTGATTGCGCAACGCGCATGCCGCGCTCAGGTGGGCCCACGTTTTGGGAAAACCGCAGGCCGCACGCTCATCCAAAAGCCGAAGCGGGCCTGGAACCGGCGTGTTTCAGCCAGTTACGACCCAATGTAGTAAGCCACCGCCGGGCACCCGTGGGCTACAATTCGGCTAAACTTGCTGTATGAGCGAGGAACGCAACGACGAGGAATACCAGCGCGGCCTGGTGGTGGAGGAGGCCAAACCGCGCATCAAAAGGCCGCCGCTCTACAAGGTGGTGCTGCTGAATGACGATTACACCCCCATGGAGTTCGTGGTGGAGATTTTGCAGACTTTTTTCCGCATGAACCGTACCCAGGCCACGCAGATCATGCTGCATGTGCATACCCGCGGCAAAGGCGTGTGCGGGGTGTTCACCTATGAGATCGCCGAGACCAAAGCCGCGCAGGTGAATGATTATTCCCGCAAGCACCAGCACCCGCTGTTGTGCACCCTGGAGGAAGCATGAGCATGCTCAGCAAAGAACTGGAGTTCTGCCTGAACACCGCCTTCAAGGAGGCACGTGCCAAGCGGCATGAGTTCATGACCGTGGAGCATCTGCTGCTGGCTCTGCTGGATACGCCGCGCGTGCTCGAAGTGCTGCGCAACTGCGGTGTCGAGATCGAGCCCATGCGCCATGAGCTGGTGAGTTACATCGACGCCAACACCCCGCACCTGGATCAGTCGGACCCGGATGTGCAACCCACCTTGGGTTTCCAGCGTGTTTTGCAGCGCGCCGTATTCCACGTGCAGTCCTCCGGCCACCAGGAAGTCACAGCGCTCAACGTGCTGGTGGCGATTTTCGGCGAGAAGGAATCCCATGCGGTCTATCTACTGAGCCGCCAGGGGATCGCGCGGCTGGATATCGTGAACTACATCTCCCACGGCATCTCCAAGGTGCACGAGGATGAAGGCCATGAAGGTGTGGCAGAACAGGGTGAGGAGGATGCGGAAACTCCATCCAAGGGTGGCAAGTCGGCACTCGAGCTGTACACATCCAATTTGAACCAGATGGCGCGCGAAGGCCGCATCGATCCGCTCATCGGCCGTGAACACGAGATCGAGCGCACCATCCAGATACTCTGCCGGCGGCGCAAGAACAACCCGCTGTTCGTGGGTGAAGCCGGCGTGGGCAAGACCGCACTGGCGGAAGGCCTGGCCTTGCTGATCGTGGAAGACCGGGTGCCGGAGATATTGCGGGATGCCACTATCTACGCTTTGGACATGGGCGCGCTCATCGCCGGCACCAAGTATCGCGGCGATTTCGAAAAGCGTCTCAAAGGCGTGGTCACGGAACTCAAGAAGGATTCCGGCAATATCCTGTTCATCGATGAGATCCACACGGTGATCGGCGCGGGCGCCGCATCCGGCGGCGTCATGGACGCCTCCAACCTCATCAAGCCGGTGCTGCAAAATGGCGAACTCAAATGCATCGGATCCACCACTTACCAGGAATATCGCGGCGTGTTTGAAAAGGACCGGGCATTGGCGCGCCGTTTCCAGAAGATCGATGTGCCGGAGCCGACAGTGGAGGAGACGGCGCACATCCTCAAAGGACTGCGTCACAAGTTTGAAGCGCATCACCAGGTCAAGTATCCGAATAAAGTTCTGGAAATGGCGGCCGAACTGGCTGCACGTTACCTGAATGACCGGCATCTACCGGACAAGGCCATCGATGTGATCGATGAAGCCGGCGCCAACATGCGTCTGCGCGCACCCGGCAAGCGCCGCAAGACCATCACCGCGCAGGACATCGAGGAGATCATCGCCAAGATGGCGCGCATCCCCCCCAAAAGCGTCTCGACCTCCGACAAGGAAGGCCTGCGCAACCTGGAACGTGATCTGAAGCTGGTGATCTACGGACAGGACAAAGCCATCGGCTCTCTGGCCGCGGCCATCAAGATGTCGCGCTCAGGGCTCGGCACCGATACCCGGCCCATCGGTTCGTTCCTGTTCGCCGGTCCTACGGGCGTGGGCAAGACCGAAGTCACCAAACAGCTGGCGCTGATACTCGGCATCGAGTTTCTGCGCTTCGATATGTCCGAATACATGGAGCGCCACACGGTCTCGCGGCTCATCGGCGCGCCGCCGGGCTACGTCGGTTTCGACCAGGGCGGCCTGCTGACGGACGCCATCCTCAAGCATCCCCACTGTGTGTTGTTGCTGGATGAAGTGGAGAAAGCCCACATGGAAGTCTTCAACCTGCTGCTGCAGGTCATGGACCACGGCACGCTCACAGACAATAATGGGCGCAAGGCGGATTTCCGCCACGTCATCATCGTCATGACCACCAATGCCGGCGCCCAGGAGATGAGCCGGCCATCCATCGGCTTCACCCAGACGGACAATACCCCTGACGGCATGGAGGCCATCCGCCGGCTGTTCAGTCCGGAGTTCCGTAACCGGCTGGACGCTATCATCCATTTCAACAGTCTGGATGCACACACCATCGCCCAGGTGGTGGACAAGTTCGTGATCGAATTGGAGCACCAACTGGAGCAGAAACACGTGACCCTGGACGTGGACGAGGAGGCGCGCAAGCTCATCGCCACCCGCGGTTACGACGCCAAAATGGGCGCACGGCCCATGGCGCGCGTCATACAGGAAGCCATCAAGAAACCGCTGGCCGAGGAACTGCTGTTCGGCAAGCTCGTCCAGGGCGGGCATGTAAGCGTGGGTGTGAAGAACAGCGAATTCGCTATCACTATCGAATCAATGACCATAACACCGGCATCTGCCGCACCGGCACAATCCTGATTGAGGCACGACCCTTGCATAAGGGGCGTTAAAAAATATTAAGCCAAGATTTTAACTGAGATAGCCCGGATAAAACGCACACGGAGTTAGAGGACAGTGTGGGTACCTTCATACTTCGTCGACGAGCAAAGCCATGTTACGAATTGGCGTGCTGCCGGTTGTAGAACACCTCGATAAACTCGGAGATTTCTCGCGCGAACCTGGTCGCACGCGGATTTCACGTTGGCTTGTCATGTTTTAGGTTTGAGCTTTAGCGCTGCTGAGATTATCGGCTTGGCCCACTCTGGAGCTTGGGGTAAAGCGTCTGGATTAAGGATCTTTCCGTGCTGCATGCGAAGGACCAAGGCTGGTTGAGGTTGTTGCCCGGCCGCTGGGTCCGCCTCTCGGCTATTGTCAAAAACCTGAAGTGCCGTCAGATGGGGCAGCAGATTGATGAGATTCCGCCTGCTGTTGCCATAGCGCTCACGAATCTTGTCCGTCGGAATAGCGTGTCCACCCCGTTTCACCCGTGTGGCCACACGCGCGATATGCAGTTCTGGACTGCTTAGGCCGACGTACCAGATGTGCACTTCAATACCCGACGATGCCGCAGCTATCAACGTCTCAGAAATTGTGTTCCCGCCCAGAGTGGTTTCGAACCAGTAGTCCTCTCGTTCCTGAATGGCAGATTGCAATCGCCGCAAGCCCGCTTGCCATGCCAGGCTGTTGGCTTGTGCTTCGGAAATACCGGGTTCTACGGCAAGGATGCGCTGCGTCGCGTCATCCGGGTTGAAGTATTCGCCACCCGCCGCACGCAGAAACGCACCGGCGACGCTGCTCTTGCCGGCACCGTTTGTTCCAGCCAGAACTCCGATACAGGGGTTAGGTTTGGTCACGCTTGCGCGCGGCGGCTACCGCTGCTTTACCAAGCTCAACCGGTGATGCCTTGAGCAGGGCCTTGCCGGCAGCCTTCGCTGTAGGCGTCTGCATGCGGGCCACCAGTTCATCGAACTCTGCACTGAGCGTCTTCAAGGGGTCAGGTACACGTTCCAGCAGGGCCTCGTATTCCTCGACCGAGAGCACTACCGCCCGCGCTTTGTCGCGCTTGGTAATCGCCACCATACCCTTGGACATGGCCTTCTCCAGGACTGTCCCGAAGGCATTCTTGGCATCGGTGGCGGTGAAAGATTCGACCG
>Ga0307372_10012653_pt1 | contig 11012 bp, 6 predicted proteins | sample OX1MG_FD_202533 | JGI IMG/M metagenome (GOLD analysis project Ga0307372, IMG submission 202533) | Soil microbial communities from Risofladan, Vaasa, Finland - OX-1 | ecosystem: Environmental > Terrestrial > Soil > Coastal area > Acid sulfate soil | place: Finland: Risofladan, Vaasa | collected...
TAATTTGTGCACCTTCTGTCTGCGCAAGATTATTGTAACGGCGAGGAATATGTAAATGCGCACCTGTTTCAACAACCCAACTATCTTTCAATTGTTTGCTCGCAAGAGCAGCGGCATCTTCTCCGTAAAGTTTTTCAATATGTGCTGTAATAATCATTTCTAATGTTTTGGCATGAGGAAAAATATTTTCCTGTTGTTTCCATGTAAGAGCCGGCCGGAGATAATCAAGAATTGATTTATCGGCTATAAGCTTCCTCAACTTCGGCCTTTTTTGAATGATATTTTGAAGCATGGTATTAATAGACTGTGATGTTTCTTTTGTATGGTTTTGCGGTAATTCAAGAACACCATTCTGCAATATTTCTATAGGAGATTGAATCTGTGCATAACCGAATTTTTTACCATCAAAGGAAACTGTTACCCTAATATTCAAGCCTGATGGCTGGAGTATCGGCATTTCATTGATTGATTTGCCTTGCTGAAGCGCAAGCAGCTGACCCAAAGCTGTCGTTCCACTTCCACAAGCAGTTTCGTAAAAGAGTGTATCAACATCCCGGATATACACAATGGGATGAATAGCGCACCAATCTTCCCGCTGATCAACATATATAATTCCGCAACATACTTGCTTATCAATACCCATATCAGCCATTTCTTTCCGTGCTTTTGCTTTTATTTCATCAGTTGTTAATCCTCTAATTTTACTGAAGTCAAAGTCTATATAATGAGTTATTCCTTCCATTGTAACAAGCGCATTTCCGGGGTGTTTGGGATCAGGGGTGATTAAGTAGGGATCTTCGTAAATGGGAATCTGACAGTAGGCTTCTCCACGCTTAGTAACCCCCGCCAGAAGCTTCTTTTTTACACCTGAAACTTTTATAAAAATTTTACCTGGTTTACCACGTAAAATTTGATAAGCTGCGCTTCTTGTTGCATTTCCGCAAAATTCACCGCCAGCCATTATCAGCTCAGCATTATTGGAGTCAGGGTTAACAAATCCCACTTGTTCAATTGAAGGGTTCATTTCCTGCAACAATGAGGCTATTTCTTTTCTCCGCTCGGCATCAGGTATGATTCCGGTAATTAATCCGGTATCATTGCCCGCAGGTTTAAAAACGGCATATCGAAATGTGCCGGTGTTACTTTTTGTAGTAAGTGCCCGTTGTGTACTGACACGCAAAGATCGTAGCATACAGAATAGAGCTCACTCAATATTGCCACGAAAAAAAGATTATATAACAAAAAGCAACTTTTTACAATTTAAAAAGAGATACCAACCAAACAGTGAGCTTTCTGGCTCAAATATCTGGAAGATATTGCTGTTTGGGAAGATAATTGCGACGAATTTATGAAATATACGGAGTACGATTCAGAGAAAGGAATTAGTTTCGATAAAAAAATATATTGAGGTAATGCAGGAAAAAATGAGATACTATATCAAAGCAGCTTAACTCTCCTGCCGTCAGCCCATCTGCTCTTGCTTATCAAGCAATAATCAAAGAGCATAGGCATGCCCCGTCGAGCAAGCCTATGCTATCATCAAATCCCTAAATCCTTACCTCAAATTTTACCAAATAAATGGGAGAAGAAATTTTCTATTGACACCATCACATTGGCATTCCCAGTAAGAACCACGGAATTATTCCCGGTTTTATTTCCTCCGGTATTAGCGCTGACATTTACCGATTCGGAAACACTTGGTCTCACCGACTGGCCGGGAGGGCCAGTATGAATATGATTCTTATCACCAAACCCCCATCCGGGCTTGATCGTCCCTGATGCCGCAAACGCAGTTTGTGTCATCAACGTTGACGTAAGAAATACCGATAAGACGATAAATAATCCAATTAATTTTGAAATAGCAATCACCCCCTTTCTCCCTCGGATTGAACACATAGCTCAAAGGGCCACAAAAGACATGTCTTAATTCTCACGAAAGATAATTTCAGCATAAATCAAAAAACTACAATAAAAAGAACATTAAAAAGAGAGGAGATTTATATTTATTATGCCAATGAGGTTCCGGGTGGACCGTAATGTATAAGCGTTTGATAAAGAATATAAACCATTTTTTAATCACCTCCTTTCATAATAATTAATTATCTTCATTCAATAAAAGAATTATGTAAACAATGTTCTAATTTATTGTAAATGTTTTTGGAAGAGGCTAAAAAAGGATAATTCTCCAGAAGCGTATATAAAAGTAGATTAACCTATCTAACAACAGTTGTCAAACTCAACAACGGAAAATTTTTGTAATTCCACAGAAGAAGCATGTTTATGGTAATTCGGATCGTGGCATTTTTTGAACTGTCTTTGCACTTCCTGCCCGATAGTATCCTTAGCGTTCAACCAGGAAGTACTACATATCTTAAGGAGTACTTACTGTACGTCGATACTGGATACCGTATGGCCAGGCAATGTTATGGTAATCTTTGAACCTGTGAAGTTTGTGCTACCTCGGACTTCTTTGATAGGTCCGGTGGTGTCGGTTTGCCACACCGTGTATGAACCAGTTGTCAGACCGCCAAGACCTATCGTTATGTTCTCAGCGCCACCGTTCTTGTTTATCGCTACGATCTTACCATTGTTCATCGCGAACAGTTCTACTTGCTGAGATAGTCCTGACTTACCACCGTTTGTCACATCAACACCACCCACACTAGAGTTAACGAGCTGACTGCCGAAGCGGTCGAACTGACCATTCATACCCGTCCAGATACCTAAGCCGTAATATGCTGGCATAGGTGCGCCACCATTATATAGGGTACCGCAGCCGCCGGAATCAGCGTACATGTAGGCGTGACCAGCACCCCCTGCGAGAGAGTTGCCGATGACACTAGCAATGTACACGCCACCTTCCCAGTCACTATATCCATTTCCTCCTGCACATCTAAAGTTCCAGTTGAACTCTTCGAGTGCAGGTGTTTTACCGTAGCTATTCTTGACATGCTGTGCCTCGGTCAGAAATTCCGGTGTCGAGTACACGCCTTGTCCATCCCCACCTGTATAGGCATGATAACTCATGTAATTAATATACTGTCCGGCAGTATTATTAGCTGCACCCATAAGACCATCATCAAAATGTGAAGCAGCCGGAGCGGAAATCTGAATACTTGGATCAGCTTGCTTCATGGCTTTCGTCGTAGCGTTTAAAGCACCAATGTAGCCGCCCGAATTTCCATTGTCAGGCTCATTACCGATTATCCATATTTTAACTGGACCGCCATTTCGTCCACCACCATCGTTAAAGTAGTGAACCAACTGTACACTCATGTTAGGGTCAATATCGTAATCTCCAGTCTTGCCAGCAGCAATGACAACGGGTACGCCGTTCATAGCCCTAATATCTTTGACGTAGGCAGTTCCGTCACCATTGCCACCACCTGCACCAGCTGCTACGCTATTGCCGTTCATACGTAGAGCGAGACGCCACGCCAATGGTCCGAGCTTGGCTAGCGTACTTCTCCAAGTGGCATTTGCAATATTGTTGTTAGGATAACCAAATTCTGAAATAGTGTCCCCGATCGAGTAGACATTCAGTGCCGGAACTGATAGATTTTTACGGAAATCTACCACAGCATTGGTGCCAGCAGGTGGAGCGTTATTGCCTATTTTCAGAGTACTATTACCTGTAGGGGGAGTGTTAGTACCAGTTGATGGAGATACTGAAAAAACAGTTGGCGTAGCTACAACACTTGATGGAATACCTGAGGAAGGTGTTGAGCTTACTGATGAAGCTGGGGAGATAGATGGTGTTCCTGATATTGTTGGTGTGCCAGCGGTTGGAGGTTGCATACCACATAATTGAAACAACTGCATAATAAGTTGCACGAGTAATGTTATAAATTTACTTATTAATCCATTGTTGGGATTACCACCACCATTGCCACTACCGCCGCCACTATTTGCTGGTTCACATTTGATATGGATTTTTGCATTGGTGCTGGTTTGTATAGGAACGAGCGTATTTAAAAGTTGACTAAGATTAGTACATACTCCTCCTGGGATATTGGGACCTGTTCCTGTGCTGGGGGTCACTGAAATTGAAACGGAAGGGCTTACTATGCCGGAAACAGGATTGATAGTACCGCCTATACTCGAAGCTGGGGAGACTGAAGGACTACTATTTACTGTTGATTGCGTTGGGGCAATAGTAACACAAGGAGGTTGAGGATTATTACCAACACAATAAAAAACTGACGGAGAAACAGATGTTTGGGCATAGGCAAAAGAGAAATTCGCAAATAATGAAATCAGAGTAAGTGGTAGCAATAATAAATATTTCACAGGTATGACTATTTGTATATCTATTATTTAGCGTAATCAATTCTTACAGAGCAGTCAAGATACGAACGTTTGGGGTACTGGGTCAATTTGACTAATCTTAATACAGTATAAAGAATGACTTGAAATAGCTGATTAGATCAATATATCAACCTATCTGAGGATAGTGGCATTTCTTGAGCTGTCATCCAAATAAGGCACATCATAAACTTATAACATTTTTGTTGTATTATTACAGCATCAAAATTTATACTTTAATACTTGACAGTAACTTTGAATACTCGTAAGTTAGAATTAGAGTCTTTTTCATTCATTTTTATGAGGATAAAACTATTTATAAAGCACTATTTCTCTAGTGTTAGTAATGGTACGCATGCTACATTAATTGTCCTCTTCCTACTTGCGGTGAGTTTGCCAATTACGCTTCTTGCCTCAAACCAACAGCAGCAAATAAAACAAGAAGCAGCGCCAATGACTCAAGCTTGTGGACTTACCAATACGTCTCTTTGTCCGGTAGGATATGAATGCAATATCAATGGCAGCATTCCGGATACCGGAGGTACCTGTGTTCCGATACCCAAACCAAAACCCATATGTCTTTCCGGCTCCGCCGACATTCTCTTTGTTCTTGATATTTCAGATAGTATGCATGGCAAATCCGGCTCCCAAACGAAAATGGCTGCAGCAGTAACAGCGATGAATAATTTCATAGACTTAATTTCAATTGATAAAAGTAGTAAGGCCGGTTTGGTAACTTTCGGACGAGCAGCAACATTAGATCAAAAGTTAACAAAAAATTATTCCATGTTGAAATCTGTTGTCAAAAAAGCTGCAGGACATCTGGAATACCGCACTTGTACCCAATGCGGAATCGATGTAGCTAAAGGAGAAGAGATACAAGATGCCGCGAGCGAAAATAATAAAGTAGCAATAGTTATAACTGATGGAGAAGCAAATTGGACTGAACTTATGCAACCACCACAGGCATTAGACACATCTCAAGGAAAACAAGCAGCACTTCAAGCAGCTATAAATGCTTATAAAACATCAGCAATGACATTCTTTACTGTTGGGGTTGGGACACCCGGAAAGAATGCTAATTTTAATTCTCTTAAAAAAATAGCAGCGGACACCGGGGGTGCATTCTTTTATGCGCCAACAGCCGATCAACTTACCGGTATTTTCCAGCAGGTCTCAAATGCAATAAAACAAAATGCAAAAGCATCTAGCTCCATAAATCAACCAGTCTGCGGACCTATTCCATCGTGTATTCCAAAGCCTCCTCAGTGTTATCCGGGTTCAAAATTAGGAATCATGTGCCCTGCGGAGCCACGTGGCGGGTGGTGTCCATCTACCTCTACTTCGCCGGCGCCATCATGTATGCCGAGACCTAAATGTCTGGATGCTACGCCACGATGTATGATTGCAGAACCTGTAGGCGGCTGGTGCCCTCCGCAGCCAAAACCAACCTGCACCCCAAAGCCTATATGCAAACCCGGAACAATGTGTCCAGCAATCATGTTACCGAAAGGCGGATGGTGGTGTGGAAGCGTACCTACTAACTAACCTCTTTTACCCTAGTTGTGAATAGTGGCATTTCTTGAGCTGTCATCAATATAGGGAACCACACAAATAAGTAATGTTTATAACTATTACGACTAATAAATTAGAGCTAAGTACTAGTAAATGTCCGTTAAATGATTTATCTTATCTTGACACCTCCAGCATAATATTTTAATCTGAGATTGTATCTATTTTAATGAAATATTTTCTGCTCGTTTCCTTGTTCGTTTTCTCTATCCTTACCTGTGTTCCTGTTTTTGCTCAAAGTACTATTCCTATTCCTTCCCCTCATTGTCTGGGTTCTTGTAAGACTCAACCTTCTGTTACCGGTAACACAACAAATCCTATCAGCTCTGCTCCCTCCAGTATCTCTTCCGGCACTCCCAGTAGCTCCCAACCCAACCCTTCTGCTGCGCCTTCCGACGCGCAATCTCCCACTTCCACGCTTCCTTGTTCTTCTTCTCAGCCTTCTCTCTCTTCGCAAAATACCGGAACTGTATACTCAATGCATTATCATGGCAAGAGACATCACTCGGTGAATGGGGGAAGTATCCAGCAGTTTTTTCAATTACTCTGGCAATTACTCCAATTTCTCTTCCAAAAATTAGGTATTCAGCTTCCTTCACTAACTCCCTGCAGTTCTAACACTTCACCTTCTGCAGCACCTTCCGCCGCTGCTCCCTCTGCAGGTGCAGGGGGCGGTGGTGGAAATATATCCGGTACTCCCTCATCAGCGCACGGTGGTAATCCTACACCTACTATCTTTGGACAACCAAACCCCAATTCGCAACCGCCGAGTTCCAACTCAGGATTTATAACGGCATCCGGGACACAATTGATGCTCAATGGCAAACCGTTTCGGTTCATAGGTTTTAACCCCAACGGTATAATCGGACAATGTTGGAGCGGCAACAATTGGACAACAGCAGAGATGGACACGTACTTTTCCAACTTGCCTGCAAATGGTATGGCCCGTATCTTTGCGGTTCAGAACAATCCAGGAGGCGTCTCCTACATTGAGAGTATCGTCAATGAGGCGACAAAATATCATCAGCATCTTATTATCGGCTTGAGTGATGACAATAGCAATTGCAGCGACCTGAATGGTTCAGGCAATGGTCAGCAAGGCAGTGGCAAAACCCTCTCCTACTATCAATCCTCTTATCAATCAGGCAGCAATTACGCGAACTGGGTTAAACAGCTGGTAACACCACTCGCCGACAATCCTACCGTTGCGATATGGGAAATCGGTAACGAACCATTTCATAGCGGCAATGGTGAAGGTGGTGCTACGGTGGTAGGTCAAGGTATACCGCTTTCGACAGCCCAAGCATACATAAACGGCGCGGATACACTGATCAAGGCTGCCGGTGCAAAACAGCTCATCAGCATTGCACCAGCTGATGTCTCCGACATGGGCGGAGCAGCTGACTACCAAGCGCTTTTCAGTAAATTGGATATTCTTGATTTCCACGACTATTCTTGGGACTGGGGTGGTGGACAAACAATCTCAGGAGATTTTGCACAAGTTAAGCAAGCGGCCAAGAATCTCAACAAACCATTCATCAGTGATGAAGTCGGTGTAAGCGGGGGTTCAGGCTGCACATCCAACACACCAAATCCAGGTACTGCGGATACTTCTGCAAACCACTCTGGCTTTAGTCTTGCTGCCCGGAAAACCTGGCTGATAAATAAGACAAATATGGAGCTGAGCACTACCGGTACGAACGGTGGAGCATCAGGAGTTGTCTATTGGAACTATTTAAACGCGAATGAACAAGGATATAGATGCGGATTCAATATGTCTCCTAGCGACCCGATGATCTCTGCAGTTAAGAATTATAAACTACCAAACTAAAAAAGAAGTCTTAAGCAGGCATTTGCGGATAGTGGCATTTCTTCCACTTTTTCCCAGATCCGCACCAGCAGGGATCGTTACGACCGAGCCTCTTTGAGGCGAGGGAGTCCTCTTGAGGACGGCTTTTTTTCTTCCCATCGTCCGAAATTTCACTCTGTGGTGTATTGGTGACTATTTTTCGAGGTTTGGGAGCTGGAGCTGCTGCTTCCGGATGTGCCGGGCCTTCATGAACACTACCGTCTTCATGGGTATGTGTTTCACCTGTAGGTCCTGAACCTGCTGCCGGCTGCTGCACCTGAACTTTGTAGATCCTATGTACTATCTCATCATCAATTGCCCAGACGAGCTGCTCAAACATCCTGAACGCCTCATTCTTATACTCGACCAATGGATCACGCTGCGCATACCCACGCAGACCAATCCCCTGGCGCAGATTATCTATGGCATCGAGGTGGTTGGTCCAGAGATTGTCGATGACTGACAGCATAATATATTTTTCAATCTCCCGCATAAGACGTATACCAAGCTGTTTCTCCCGATTATCATAAATGTCATCCGCGATTTTGGTGAGAAATGCTATTTTCGCATCAGTATCATGATACTGCTCAAGTTGTTTGCCCAGTTGCGACTTGGATGCCTCATCAAAAGGAATAATCGTGTTGAACGCGTCACTGATATCGTCATTTACCGAATCTGTCGTTGCTACTTGATTGGCAACCGCAAGCTCGACCAAACTTGACACGGCATCATGAATTTTCTCACGAATAAGTTCCTTAAGCGTACTCTTTTCATCAAGCGTATTTTCTAGAATCTTACGGCGACGTCCATAGATAATTTCCCGCTGCTTATTCAGCACATCATCATACTCAACTAAATGTTTGCGAGAATCGAAATTGAAACTCTCAACTTTTACCTGCGCGTTCTCGATGGATTTGGTCACAAGTGCATGTTCGAGAGGCACGTCCTCAGGCATATTAAATCGTGTCATCATCCCTGCTATCCTGTCTCCGCCGAAGAGCCGCATGATTTCATCGTCCAGTGCGACAAAAAATCGTGACGCGCCCGGATCACCCTGCCGGCCGGACCGACCCCGCAGCTGATTATCAATACGCCGAGATTCATGACGCTCGGTACCGACAACATATAATCCACCTAATTTCAACACTTCGTCATGCTCTTTCTGCCACTGCTTCTTTTCTGCATCAGTTGCGCCCACGTCAAGCGATCCGCCAAGAACAATATCAACTCCCCGGCCAGCCATGTTGGTTGCGACAGTCACCGCACCCTTCTTCCCGGCATTAGCGATAATTTCCGCTTCCCGCAAATGGTTCTTTGCGTTCAGGACTTCATGCTTGATTTTGCGGCGGCGAAGCAGTTCTGCAACAATTTCATTCTTATCAATTGAAGTTGTACCGACAAGAACCGGCTGACCTTTTTTATGCGCTTCCTCGATAGAATTCGCGACAGCTGTGTATTTCGCACGTCCGGATTTATATACTGCATCCGCATGATCAATACGCTGAACCGGACGGTATGTCGGTACCACAACAACATCCAGATTATAAATCTTCCGGAACTCCTCTGCTTCTGTCACAGCAGTACCGGTCATGCCAGCCAATTTCTCATACATACGGAAATAATTCTGTAGAGAAACCGTTGCGAGTGTTTTTGATTCACGCTGGATCGGAACGCCTTCTTTTGCTTCAATTGCCTGATGAATGCCTTCGGACAGACGACGACCCTCAAGTAGTCTTCCGGTAAACTCATCGACCAACACCACTTGATTATCTTTGACAATATAATCTTTTTCACGATGGAAGAGCGCACGCGCTTTCAATGCGGCTTCCAAATGATAGACAGTGTCAAAATCCTTCTCATAGATATCTTTGATACCGTAGAGCTTCTCAACTTTGCCGATTCCATGATCGGTCAGATGAGCAGTACGGAACTTCTCATCAATTTTATAATCCGTATCAGGCGATAACTTATCAACGACTTTGGCGTATTCATAATACCGTTGTGAAGGTGATTCGTCGGGTGCTGAAATAATATGCGGCGTCCGGGCTTCATCAATGAGAACTGAGTCAACCTCATCGACAATCGCATAATAGTAGCCGCGCTGAACGACGTTGGTCATGTCTTGTGCCATATTATCACGGAGATAGTCAAATCCGAACTCAGAATTGATCCCGTATGTCACATCGGCATCGTATGCTTCTTTGCGGGATATTGGCTTGAGATGCGTCAGGCGGTAATCATTTGCCTCTTTATTGACAAACTCCGGATCGTAGATAAATGATTGATCATTGATCATAGCGGCAACCGAAACTCCCAATAAATTAAAAACCGGTCCCATCCAGCCAGCATCACGCCTGGCCAAATAATCATTGACCGTTACCAAATGAGCACCTTTGCCCAGCAAACTGTGAAGATACAATGCCGAAACAGCGGTCAGCGTCTTTCCTTCACCTGTTTTTTGCTCGGCAATTTTTCCTTGCGCTAGGACTATTCCTCCCATCATTTGTTGGTCAAACTGCCGCAGACCAATAGCCCTGCGGGATGCTTCACGAGCCAGAGCAAATGCTTCCGGCAAAACATCCATCAATTTTTCTCCGTCTTTGATACGGTCCCGGAATTCCTGTGTCTTTTTGGGAAAGTCTTTGTCTTTTAATTTCTTGACCGTATCTTCTTCGGCATTGATCTTATCAACGAGCGGCTGGAGCGCGTTTATTTCCCGCTTATTGGAATCGAAAACTTTGTTGAGTAACCCTAACATACGTAATTAATCTTACCATATCTCAGCCTCAAAGGAAAGCCTAAACGATAGTAACGTATCTTCAAAATCAAACCACTTAAAGAAAAACCCCCACCATGCTGGCAGGGGTTTTTACCAATTGATCAGTTGGTAAAGTGATAATTCACCTTACATTACTATTTCTTTTTTGCTGCTGTTTTCTTTACTGTTTTCTTAACAGCCTTTTTAACAGTCTTTTTTGCAGCTGGTTTCTTTGCTGCGACTTTCTTTTTTACTGGCATGAACAATCACCCCCTCGCAAAGTTGGGATAATTTAATAGTGGTACGAAAAAATAAATTTGTCAAGAAATTATATTGGCCTCAAAAAATCGTATTTAGATTGTCACATAAGCATAAAATGCTTTACAGAAAAAATAAAAATTCTCAGGCTTAATTCAACTATGCAGAAGATGAGAAACATCGGTTACACATTGCGGTAGAATAGAAGTCTGCCAAAAGGAGGTGAAACCGATGACAAAACCAACTGATTGGCATAAAACGAAATTCTTT
>Ga0307372_10012655_pt1 | contig 11011 bp, 8 predicted proteins | sample OX1MG_FD_202533 | JGI IMG/M metagenome (GOLD analysis project Ga0307372, IMG submission 202533) | Soil microbial communities from Risofladan, Vaasa, Finland - OX-1 | ecosystem: Environmental > Terrestrial > Soil > Coastal area > Acid sulfate soil | place: Finland: Risofladan, Vaasa | collected...
AGCGGAATTGGGCCACGCACCTGCGCACCGGTGCGCTTGGCGGTGTTGACGATCTCGCGCGTCGACGCATCGAGGATGCGGTGATCGAACGCCTTGAGTCGGATGCGGATATTTTGGCCGTTCATTGCCTGTTGCTCCAACACAAGGGCCGCGGCGAGGCCGCGGCCCTTGTAAAGTCGTTACTCTACGATGCTGGCCACGACGCCAGCGCCGACGGTGCGACCGCCTTCACGGATGGCGAAGCGCAGCTTCTCCTCCATCGCGATCGGCACGATCAGCGTGACTTCCATGGCGATATTGTCGCCAGGCATCACCATCTCGGTGCCGGCCGGCAAAGTCACCACACCGGTCACGTCGGTGGTGCGGAAGTAGAATTGCGGCCGGTAATTGGTGAAGAACGGCGTGTGACGCCCGCCCTCCTCTTTGGTGAGGATGTAGGCTTCGGCCTTGAACTTGGTGTGCGGCTTTACTGAACCCGGCTTGCAAAGAACTTGGCCGCGTTCCACTTCCTCACGTTTGGTGCCGCGCAGCAGGCAGCCGACGTTGTCGCCCGCCTCGCCCTGGTCGAGCAGCTTGCGGAACATCTCGACGCCGGTGACGACGGTCTTCGTCGTCGGCTTGATGCCGACGATCTCGACTTCCTCGCCGACCTTGATGACACCGCGCTCGATGCGACCGGTGCAGACCGTGCCGCGGCCCGAGATCGAGAACACGTCCTCGACCGGCATCAGGAACGGCTGATCCTTCGGGCGTTCCGGCTGCGGGATGTTTTCATCGACCGCCTTCATCAGCGCCATGATCGCTTCTTTGCCAAGCTTTTCGTCTTTGCCCTCAAGAGCCATCAGCGCCGAGCCCTTGATCACCGGGATCTTGTCGCCGGGGAACTGGTATTTGGAAAGAAGTTCACGGACCTCAAGCTCGACGAGTTCAAGGAGCTCGGGATCGTCCACCATGTCGACCTTGTTGAGGAACACGACGAGCGCCGGCACGCCGACCTGGCGGGCAAGCAAGATGTGCTCGCGGGTCTGCGGCATCGGACCGTCGGCCGCGCTCACCACCAGGATCGCGCCGTCCATCTGCGCCGCGCCGGTGATCATGTTCTTCACGTAGTCCGCGTGACCGGGACAATCGACGTGCGCGTAGTGGCGCTTGTCGGTCTCGTATTCGACGTGCGCGGTGGCGATGGTGATGCCGCGCGCTTTCTCCTCAGGGGCCTTGTCGATCTGGTCATAGGCGGTGAATTTCGCCTGACCTTTCTCGGACAAAACTTTGGTGATCGCCGCCGTCAACGTCGTCTTGCCGTGATCGACGTGGCCGATCGTGCCGATGTTGCAATGCGGCTTGTTGCGGTTGAATTTTTCCTTGGCCATAGGGCTCTCCGTTCCGGCTCTTTCAGTACCTTCGTTAAGGCGTTATCAGGCGAACTTGGCCTGCACTTCGTCGGCGATGCCCTTGGGCACCTCGGCGTAGTGGTCGAACTGCATAGTGAACGTGGCGCGCCCCTGACTCATGGAGCGTAGGTTGTTGACGTAAGAAAACATGTTGGCGAGCGGCACCATCGCGGTGATGACATTGGCGTTGCCGCGCATGTCCTGGCCCTGAATCTGGCCACGCCGCGAATTCAGATCGCCGATGACGGAGCCGGTGTAATCCTCCGGCGTCACCACCTCGACCTTCATCACCGGCTCAAGCAGCACCGGGCCGCCTTTTTGCAACGCTTCGCGCAGCGCCGTGCGGGCGCAGATTTCGAACGCCATCGCCGACGAATCGACGTCGTGGTAGGCGCCGTCGATCAACGAGACTTTCAGATCGACGACCGGGAACCCGGCAAGCACGCCGGAGCCCATGACCCCCTCGAGGCCTTTTTCCACCGCAGGGATGAATTCCTTCGGAACCGAGCCGCCGACGATTTCGTCCTCAAACTCAAAGCCGGTGCCGGGCGCAGCCGGCTCGGCCTTGATCTTGACGCGGGCGTATTGCCCGTGACCGCCGGTTTGCTTTTTGTGGGTGTAATCGACCGTCGCCGGGCGGGTAATCTTCTCGCGATAGGCGACCTGCGGCGCGCCGATGTTGGCATCGACCTTGTATGTGCGCTTGAGGATGTCGACCTTGATGTCGAGGTGAAGTTCACCCATCCCCTTGATGATGGTCTGACCCGATTCCTGGTCGGTGGTGACACGGAACGACGGGTCCTCAGCCACCAGTTTCGCCAGCGCGACGCCAAGCTTTTCCTGATCGGCTTTCGACTTCGGTTCAATCGCGATTTCGATGACCGGATCGGGGAAATCCATCTTTTCAAGAATCACCGGCTTCTGCGAATCGCAGAGCGTGTCGCCGGTGCGTACATCCTTGAGGCCGGCCAGCGCGACAATGTCGCCAGCGAAGGCCTCTTTGATGTCCTCGCGGTTGTTGGCATGCATCAGCAGCATGCGGCCGACACGTTCCTTGCGCTCTTTGGTCGAGTTCATCACGCCAGTGCCGCTTTCCAGTTTGCCTGAATAGATGCGGCAGAAGGTGATGGTTCCGACGAACGGGTCGTCCATGATCTTGAACGCAAGCAGCGCCATCGGCTCGTTGTCCGACGCCGTGCGCTCGACTTCGTTGCCCTTGAGATCAATACCCTTTACCGCCGGCACGTCGGCCGGCGACGGCAGATAATCGACCACGGCGTCGAGTAGCGGCTGCACGCCTTTATTTTTGAACGCCGAGCCGCACAATACGGGGAAGAACGTGCTGGCAATGGTGGCTTTGCGGATCAGCCGCTTGAGCGTCGCGACGTCCGGTTCCTTGCCTTCGAGATACGCGGTCATCGCGTCGTCATCGAGCTCGACCGCGGCTTCGACCAGTTTCTCACGGTATTCCTTGGCCTGGTCCATCAGCTCGGGCGGAATTTCGATGTCGTGATATTTCGCGCCGAGCGTCTCGTCGTCCCACACCACGCCGACCATGCGGACGAGATCGATAATGCCTTTGAACCCGCTTTCGGCGCCGATCGGCAGCTGAATGGCGACCGGTCTGGCGCCCAGGCGATCGACGATATCTTTCAGGCACTGAAAATAGTCCGCGCCGATTTTGTCCATCTTGTTGGCGAATACGATGCGCGGAACATTGTAGCGGTCGCCCTGCCGCCACACCGTCTCGGTTTGCGGTTCGACACCCTGGTTGGAATCGAGCACGCACACCGCGCCGTCGAGCACGCGCAGGCTGCGCTCCACCTCGATGGTGAAATCGACGTGGCCGGGCGTGTCGATAATGTTGAGCCGCTTGTTGTCCCAGAATGCGGTGGTCGCGGCCGACGTAATGGTGATGCCGCGCTCCTGCTCCTGCTCCATGAAGTCCATGGTCGCGGCGCCATCGTGCACCTCGCCCATCTTGTGGCTTTTGCCGGTGTAATAGAGGACGCGCTCGGTCGTCGTGGTCTTGCCGGCATCGATGTGAGCCATGATGCCGAAGTTGCGGTAGTCTTCGATTGGGTGGACACGGGGCATGGGGATTCCTTCGCTATCGCTTTACCAGCGATAGTGCGAGAACGCCCGATTGGCCTCAGCCATCCGGTGCGTGTCCTCGCGCTTCTTCACGGCGTTCCCCCTGTTATTCGACGCATCCAGCAACTCCGCCGAGAGCCGCTCGGTCATGGTCTTTTCATTGCGTTCACGCGCCGCCGAGATGATCCAGCGGATACCCAGCGCCTGCCGGCGCGAGGTGCGCACTTCGACCGGCACCTGATAGGTGGCGCCGCCGACGCGCCGCGAACGGACTTCGATCGACGGCATCACATTATCGAGCGCCTGCTCGAACACGGTGATCGGATTCTGCCGCGTCTTGCCTTCGATTTGATCCAGCGCGCCGTAAACAATGCCCTCGGCCACCGATTTTTTGCCGGCATGCATCACCGAGTTCATGAACTTCGTGACCACGGCGTTCCCGAATTTCGGGTCCGGCAGGATCTCGCGTTTTTCTGCCTTGTGGCGGCGGGACATTTGTCTCTATTCCTCGTCTTCCGTTCCTTTGAACACAAAGAGGCCGACTATTTCGGCCTCTTTGCCCCGTATTTCGATCTTCGCTGCTTGCGGTTTTTCACGCCCTGGGTATCGAGCACGCCGCGCAGAATGTGGTAGCGCACGCCCGGCAGGTCTTTCACGCGGCCGCCGCGGATCATGACCACCGAGTGTTCCTGGAGGTTATGACCCTCGCCGGGGATGTAGCCGATGACTTCGAAGCCGTTGGTCAACCGCACCTTGGCGACTTTGCGCAAAGCCGAGTTCGGCTTCTTCGGCGTCGTCGTGTAAACGCGAGTGCAGACGCCCCGCTTCTGCGGGCTCTGCTGCAGCGCCGGCACTTTCTTCTTCGCGCGCTGCACCACCCGCGGCTTGCGAATGAGCTGATTAACTGTCGGCATCCGCCTCAACTCTCGGTTCTCTGCGCGAACCACTCGCGCAAACGAAAACGCGCCATCCGCTTCCGGTGCGGAAGGGCGCCCTAAATTCGCAGAGGACCACGGCGCGTTCGCCCGCGGTCATGCGCTTTGGTTAGTCTGACTTTCCGTTAGTCAGAGGCAGCGTTTGAGCCTGCTTATGTCGAGGCGCCGCGTCGAATCCCGCGCTCGAAATGAAGCCAAATAGGCTACGATTCCAACAGCTTAGAGACCGACAGGCCGTTCCGACGGGCGAAGCTCACCGCCTGCCGTAAAGTTCGCGGTATGTATCGGCGCTACCGTGCGAAGTCAAGCGTATATGGCCATAAACCGCGATGGCGCAAGCACATCTGCAATGCCGTGACATTTAAGAACTTGCCGGCTCCATGCCTTTGGCACGGATGATCCAGACCACCTCTGGCGACGCCAAAAACCGGACAAAGTCACGCGCCGCCGCGTCATCCGTAACCCCCGCGGCAAAACCGGCCGTATAGGCAACGAAGTTGCCGAGTTCCGGCGGTAACGGCCCGACCAGATGGGCCCCCCTCACCGGCTGGTTTTCGATGATCTGCTGCATACCGATTTCGGCTTCCCCGCCGGCAATCACCTCTCCGACCGGGCGGCCGATGGCGAGTACGGTTTTCCCCTTCATTTCGGCGGAAAGCCCGAGCCTCTCCAGCAACGCGCCGACATACTGTCCGCTTGGGCCCGTGCTGTAGGAGATCGACTTCGCCTGCCGCAACACGTCGATAAACTTGTCGACGGTGCCGATGTCCGGGTCCGGTGAGCCGGTGCGCACCATCAGACCGACGCGGGAGCGCACGACATCGATCGGGGTACCGGATGCGATCTTGCCAGACTGCGCCAGTGCATCGATCGCCGAACGCGGCAATAGCGCGACGTCGAAGCCGGCGCCGGCTTCGATTTCGGCCTTCATCTCGCGGGTCAAGGCATAGCGGATCGCTACTCGATACCCGCTCGCGCGCTCGAATAGCGGGATGGCTTCAGTCATGAAGCGGCGCATGGCGCCGCCGCTGAGCACAACGATCTCTCCGCTTGCACCCATCAAGTGTTCCTACGTTTCGCTGGGCCGGCGCAAAAGATAGGTATCCATGATCCAGCCCTTTTCAGCTCGTGCTTGCGCGCGTTTGACGTCGATCTCCCCGGCCACGTCGGCGAGCCGCCCCGAAACAAGAATTTCATCCGCGGTTCCGACATAGGCGCCCCAATATATCTCCACGTCGGCGTCCTCGACCTTTTTGAAAGATTGTTCGCCGTCGAGCATGACGACTACGGTTTCCGGGCCGATCGACGGCTTCTCCGCAAGCCTGCGCCCGGTGGTGATGTGAACGGATTCGCCGATGGCGTTGAGGGCGATGCGGTGTCGCGCCGCCAGCGCCTGGATGCTGCTGATGCCGGGTATCACTTCATAATCGAGCGCGACGACACCCCTCGCCCGGATCTTCTCGATAATCCGCAACACGCTGTCGTAAAGCGTCGGGTCGCCCCAAATCAGGAAACCGGCACATTCCCCCTCGCCGACTTCCCGGCCGAGTAATTGCTCATAGTCCTGCTCGATGCGGGAATGCCAGTCTTCGACGTTACGTTTGTAATCCGCAGGATCTTTCGACCGTGCCGGCATCTTGAATTCGACGAGACGATAGTTTTTGCGTTTGATGTAACGTTCGCAAATATCGAGGCGAAGCTTTTGCAGATCTGCCCTCTCCGCGCCCTTGTCCGGAACGAAAAACACATCCACCCGATTGAGCGCATCGATCGCCTGGACGGTCAGGTAATCGGGATTGCCGGGGCCGATGCCGATAATCAGAACCTTGCGCATGCTATGCTTCCGTATGGCCGGCGTTCAGCCGAACTGGACGGTGTCCAGCATAGCGGGCCCGGATGAAAGCTTGAAATATGGAAACGGCAGTCAGACGTTTGGCCTGCGGGCGCTGCGGCACGCAATTCAGTTGCGGGCGGCATAATCCGGCGGGCTGCTGGTGCGCCGCCGAATCCTACCGCCTGCCAATGCCGCCGCCGGCGGAAGCCGGCGGGTTCGAGGACTGTCTTTGCCCCTCCTGCCTGCGGTTGGTGGCGCAGATGCTGGTCAGGGCCGCGACATCATCCGTTTGACGCGGATGCCGGCGGTGAACCTTCGCCGATGATCGCTTGCAGCGCTTTTAGCCCGTCGGTAAGCGCTGCCGGACCGGGTTGAAGGATTAGCGACGACTTTATCTCGTGCAGCGCGCCACGCTGCACCGCCGGCAGGCGCTCGAAGCCCGGTCGAGCCGCGACCTTTTCCGGCCGAAATTTCTTGCCGCACCATGAGCCGATGATGATGTCCGGCGCACGGCCGATCACATCGTCCGCCACGACAATGCGCTCCTTGGCCGACTTGCATGACGCACGGTCGGCGAAAATATCGACACCGCCCGCAACCTCGACCAGTTCCGAAACCCAGCCAATGCCGGAGATCATCGGATCGTCCCATTCCTCGAAATAGACTTTCGGCCGGCGCAGCAAACGGGCGGCGCGTTCACGCGCAGTATCGACGGCGCCCGCCAGATCGCCGGCGAGCCGATTGGCCCGCTCACCGACGCCGATCAGGGCGCCGAGCGTACGGATCATATTGAGAATCTGCGCGATGCTGCGCTGATTGAAGGCATGTACATCGATGCCGGCGCGAATGAGCGTCGCGGCAATGTCAGCTTGCAGGTCGGAGAAGGTCAGCACGAGGTCCGGCTTGGGCGCGAGGATTTTCGGGATATCGGCGGAGGTGAACGCCGACACGCGCGGCTTCTCGCGCCGCGCTCGCGCCGGGCGCACCACATAGCCGGAAATGCCGACGATGCGATCCTCTTCCCCGAGGAGATAGAGCGTCTCGACGGTTTCTTCGGTCAGGCAAACAATGCGCTCGGGCGGGAACACGGACCTCTCCGGCCAATCGATAGCCGGATGTTACATCACGCGGCGCGCTTCGCGCTGTCTTTTAGAAGTCCAAGCCGGTCGAGGCTCACTCCGCTGGCGACGATCGCCTCCTCGGCCGAGCGCGGCGCCCAGTCCAACAGGCGCCGAGCCTTGTCGCTGGTCGCATTCCTGACCTTGTCGAGTTCGAAAACGATCTGCCGTACCGACGGATCGGCCATGGCGACCAAGCGCACCAGCCAGCTTGGCACGCTCCTGGTCGGGACGCGGCTTGCCACGGGACCCATACGGGACTTGAGCACGCGCGCGATCTCCGCCACCGACATGAAGTCGGCGGCGACGGCGAGGAACCGCTCGCCCTTGGCGGCAGGATTCGTCATCGCGCGGACATGCAGATCGGCGACGTCGCGGACATCGACGACACCGAACTGCAACCGGGGCAGTCCGGGCAGCGCGCCATCCAGCAGCCGCTGCGTCAAGATGATCGACGTGGAGAAATCGGGTCCGAGGACTGGCCCAAAAACGGCCACCGGGTTGATAACCGAGAGTTCGAGCCCGCCTTCGCGGGCGACGAAATCCCAGGCGGCGCGCTCGGCGATGGTCTTCGATTTCGGATAGGCGCCAACGTGGGGGCGGTCGAGATTGGTCCAATCCCTCTCATCGAATGGTGTCGTCCGCGGCGGATGCCCATAGCCAATGGCGGCGAATGAAGACGTCATCACCACCCGCTTGACGCCGCCGTCGCGAGCGGCGCGAAGCACGCGTAGCGCGCCCTCGCGGGCGGGCACGATCAGATCGTCCTCATGTCTGGGAACGCCGAGCGGAAACGGCGAAGCGACGTGTAGCACGAAGTCACAACCGGCGGCAGCCTCCCGCCAGCCGGCGTCGTTCTCCAGATCGGCGGCGATGAAGCTCAGTCGTTCGCCAGCATCGACGCCGCCCGCTTTGAGCATGGCGCGAACATCGGGTTCGCGCGTGAGACTGCGCACCGTCGTGCGCACGGTATGCCTGTCGGCCAACAACCGGATGATGCAGTAGCTGCCGATAAAGCCCGAACCGCCAGTTACCAGGACCGTGCTCACTGCCGCCTCCGCATGTTGTTGCGAGCGATATATGCCGCTGTGCCCAAACGAAAAGGCCGCCAAATGGCGGCCTTCGCGTCGTCTGTTCGCAGTATTGTTTCTATTCGACCGCCGGCAACGCCGCCGGTTCGGCCGCAGCCCTTGCAGCCGCCTCCTTCTCGCGTTCGGCGAGAATGAGCTGATCGCGTTTGACCGCGACCTCGCGGATCTTGTTCATCATGGCGCCGGTCCCGGCCGGGATCAACCGTCCGACGATGACGTTTTCCTTGAGACCGTCGAGCGTGTCGGCCTTGCCGCTGACCGCTGCTTCGGTGAGCACGCGCGTGGTCTCCTGGAACGACGCCGCCGAAATGAACGAACGCGTTTGCAGCGAGGCCTTGGTAATGCCAAGCAGCACGGGATGCGCGGTCGCCGGCTTTTTGCCTTCGGCCACAAAGCGGGCGTTGACTTCGTCGAACTCGACCTTGTCGGTCTGATCGCCCTTGATCAGGTCGGTCTCGCCCGAGTCGTCGATCTCCACCTTCTGCAACATCTGGCGCACAATCACTTCGATGTGCTTGTCGTTGATGGCGACGCCTTGCAGCCGATAGACGTCCTGGATCTCGTTGACCAGGTAACCGGCAAGCTCCTCGACGCCTTTGATGGCCAGGATGTCGTGCGGCGCCGGGTTGCCTTCGACAATGAAGTCGCCCTTCTCGATGACGTCGCCATCCTGCAAGTGGATGTGCTTGCCCTTGGCGACGAGATACTCCCGCGCCTCTTCGCTCTTGTCGTTCGGCTCGATGGTGATCCGCCGCTTGTTCTTATAGTCGCGACCGAAACGCACCGTGCCGGAGATTTCGGCGATGACCGCCGCCTCTTTCGGTCGCCGCGCTTCGAACAGCTCGGCAACGCGCGGCAGACCGCCGGTGATGTCGCGTGTCTTGGCGCTTTCGGTCGGGATGCGCGCGATGACGTCGCCCGCCTTCATTTTGGAGCCGGGATCGACCGAGATGACGGCGTCAACCGCCAGCAGGTAACGAGCATCACTGCCACGGCTCAATTTGAGGATCTTGCCATCCTTGCCCTTGACGACCAGCGCCGGACGCAAGTCCTGCTGGCCGCGGGCGGAGCCCGACCGCCAATCGATCACCACGCGCTTGGCAATACCGGTCGATTCGTCGAGGGTCTCGCTTATCGACTGACCTTCGACCAGATCCTCGAAGCCGATCGAGCCCTCAACTTCGGTCATGATCGGCCGCGTGTATGGATCCCACTCCGCGATCCGCTGGCCGCGCATGATGTGCTGGCCGTCCTCGACTTTCAGCCGCGCACCATACTGGATGCGGTGCACCGCCCGTTCGGTTCCATCCGGATCGGCGACCGCAACAATCAGGTTGCGGCTCATCACGATCTGATCGCCTTCCGAATTGCGGACGACGTTCTTATTCTTGATCTTGATGGCGCCCTCGAAGTTCGATTCGATGAACGATTGTTCCGAGATCTGGGCCGCACCGCCGATGTGGAACGTACGCATGGTCAGCTGCGTGCCCGGCTCGCCGATCGATTGAGCGGCAATAACGCCGACCGCCTCGCCCATGTTGACCGGTGTACCGCGGGCGAGATCTCGCCCGTAGCATTTGCCGCAGCAGCCGCTGATGGTCTCGCAGGTGAGGACCGAACGGAGTTTTATCTCCTGCACACCGGAATTGACGAGCTTCTCGACATGCGACTCTTCGAGCAGCGTGCCATTCGGCGCCAACACTTCGTTGCCGGCCGGATCGCGCACGTCCTCGGCCGTTGTGCGACCGAGGATACGGCTCGCCAACGAGGCGACGACCGTGCCGGCATCGATGATGGCGCGCACTTTGATGCCGCGCGAAGTTCCGCAATCATACTGGGTGATGATGCAGTCCTGTGCGACGTCGACCAGCCGCCGGGTCAGATAACCGGAGTTGGCCGTCTTGAGCGCGGTATCGGCAAGGCCTTTGCGAGCGCCGTGCGTCGAGTTGAAGTACTCGAGCACCGAGAGCCCCTCCTTGAAGTTGGAGATGATCGGGCTCTCGATGATCTCACCGGACGGCTTGGCCATCAGGCCGCGCATGCCGGCGAGCTGACGCATCTGTGCCGGCGAGCCGCGCGCACCGGAATGCGCCATCATGTAGATCGAATTGACTTGGGCTTCGGCGCCTTTCTCGGTCGCCGGCTGCATCGCCGAGATTTCCTTCATCATCGCGTCGGCGATCTTCTCGGTGCACTTCGACCAGACGTCGACGACCTTGTTGTACTTTTCACCTTGGGTGATCAGGCCGTCATTGTATTGCTGTTCGAAATCCTTGACTTGCCCGCGGGTGTCTTCGACGATTTTACCCTTGGTGCGCGGCACCACCATGTCGTCCTTGCCGAACGAGATGCCGGCCTTGAACGCGTGATGGAAGCCGAGCGCCATCACGCGGTCGCAAAAGATGACGGTCTCCTTTTGCCCGCAGTGGCGATAGACGGTGTCGATCATCGAGGAGATTTCGCGCTTCGTCATCAGCTTGTTGACGAGGTCGAACGGAACCTTGCCATGCTTCGGCAGCACTTCGCTGAGTATGGCGCGACCCGGCGT
>Ga0307372_10012656_pt1 | contig 11011 bp, 9 predicted proteins | sample OX1MG_FD_202533 | JGI IMG/M metagenome (GOLD analysis project Ga0307372, IMG submission 202533) | Soil microbial communities from Risofladan, Vaasa, Finland - OX-1 | ecosystem: Environmental > Terrestrial > Soil > Coastal area > Acid sulfate soil | place: Finland: Risofladan, Vaasa | collected...
CGTCCGCGTCCGCCGCCGGCGGAGAATTCCCGGCAACAGCCCCGGGGTCGGCTGTGCTCGGCCCCCAGAATGGCACCGCCGCCCCGGCGCCGGACGCCAATCAAAGGGGTACGGTCCGGCTGACCAGGATCGTGCCGACCGGCCGGAGCATCGTCTTCACGGCCGACATCACGCTGCGAGTGCCGGATGTGACAGCCGCCGCCACCGCGGCGACCGGAATTGTCGCGGCTGTCGGCGGCTACGTGTCCAGTGAACACGAGACGGTGCCGCCCAACGGTCAGGGAACCGCGCAGGCCACGCTGGACCTGAAGATCCCGGTCGGGTTGTACGAGCCGACGCTGACGAAACTTGCCACCCTGGGCAGAGGTGTGTCGTTCGACCAGCAGGCGGAGGACGTGACTCAGCAAGTTGCCGACGTGGGCAGCCGGGTCGCCTCGGCTCAGGCCGCCATCAGGCAACTGCGGGCGCTGCTGCGCCGGGCTGGCTCCATCAGTGACCTGCTGACAGTCCAGAACGAGATCAACACGCAGGAGTCGGCACTTGAGTCACTGCTCGCCCAGCAGCAGGCGCTCTCGCATGCGACCAGCTACGCGACCGTCTCGGCATTGCTGCTCGGTCATCATGCGGCTGTTGTGAAGAAAGCAAAGAAGAGACCGCACGGGTTCGGGGCCGGCCTGCGATCCGGCTGGCACGCGCTCGCGGCCGTAGTCACCTGGCTGCTGACCGCGCTGGGCGCGCTCCTGCCGTTCGCGGTGCCGCTGGCGCTGATCGGCGGCCTAGCCGAAGCAGGCCGCAGAAGGCTGGCACGGCGCAGGACGCCGCCCGCACAAGCGCCGCCCGCGGCCGCCGCCTCGTAACGAGGGTGCCCGCACCGCCGGGCCGGGTACCGAGCACCCGGCTAGCTCACCGGTCCGGCGGCGGGAACGGAGTGCACCAGGTCGGTCAGCCGTGCGAGCATGTCCGGGTCGGTGTCCGGCAGGACGCCGTGACCGAGGTTGAACACGTGACTCTCCGCGGTCCGGCCGCGCTTGAGCACGTCCCTGGCGCGCTCTTCGATCACGGGCCACGGTGCGAGCAGGACCGCCGGGTCCAGGTTGCCCTGCAGCGCCTTGCCTGGCGCCACCCGGTGCACCGCCTCGTCAAGCGGCACCCGCCAGTCCACGCCCACCACGTCGGCACCAGCCTCGCCGAGCAGCCCGAGCAGCTCGCCGGTACCGGTGCCGAAGTGCATCCGCGGCACGCCGGACGGAGCCAGCGCGGCGAAGATCCGCGAGCTGAACGGCAGGATGTTGCGCCGGTAGTCCTCCGGGCTGACGATTCCCGCCCACGAGTCGAACAGTTGCACCGCCGACGCACCGGCCTCGACCTGGACCTTCAGGAACGAGATGGTGATATCGGCGAGCCGGCCGAGCAACGACCACCAGAGCTTCGGGTTGCCGTACATCAGTGCCCTGGTCCGGTCGAAATTCTTCGACGGGCCGCCCTCGACCAGGTAGCACGCCAGGGTGAACGGCCCGCCGGCGAAGCCGATCAGCGGAGTTCCGCCGAGTTCGGCGGTCAGCATCGACACCGCCTTGCTGACGTATGCCACGTCCGCGGGCTCCAGGTCGCGCAGCCTGGCGATGTCATCCTCGGCGCGAACTGGCTGGTCGATCACCGGCCCGACCCCCGGGCGGATGTCCACGCCGACGCCCACCGCCTGGAGCGGCACGACGATATCGCTGAACAAGATCGCCGCGTCGACCCCGTACCTGCGCACCGGCTGCAGGGTGATCTCGGTGATCAGGTCCGGATTGGAGCACGCATCGAGTATCGCCGTCCCCGCCCTGGTCGCCCGGTACTCGGGCAGCGACCGGCCGGCCTGTCGCATATACCACACGGGCGCATGCGAAACCGGCTGCCGAAGGCAAGCTCTGATGAAGGCCGAATCAGCGGTTTGCGTGTTCACGCCTGGGATCGTCTCACACGTGCGCGGAGCCCGCGACGGGCGCTCACCATCGCGGCCAGGTCGGTGCGGTGAGCCGGGTAGCCGGGCCGCCACGCACGTTTGACGCCGAAACGCCTGATGACACGCCGTTATAGATCCACGGGATGTGGTCTGGTCCGTGCCAGCATCAATGCAGAGCATGATCCACCGCGGGGCGAAGGCAAACCCGGCGGGCGATTTGAGCCCGGGCGACCTGAGGAGCAGCAGATGATCGACAAGTTCCGTGACTGCCCCGGCTGCGGCACCATCCGCGAATTCGCTCAGCATCACCCGGAGCCTGAGCCGTGCCCGGATGCCGCTGACAGTCAGTGCCCCGAGTGGTACTGCATCAGGTGCGGGACGGCACTGCTGATCGGGGCGTTCCCGGTCGGCCTGGACGCTAAGCTTTCTGGCGGGGACCTCGCCGCGGCTGGCGGCGGCGTCGCCGCGGCTGGTGCGGGCCGCGCTGGCAGACCGCTAGACCGCGTGGCATGAGGACGCCGTGCCGCCAGCTCGCGTTCTGAGGCCTGCTGCCGTGCCGCAAGACCGGCACGCGGCAAGCAACTCGGCCTTCCAGGCGGCGGTGGCCCAGATCGAAATTGGCGTAGCCGAGCAACGCCAGGTCCGGCCGGAGGTTATCTTCGAAGGCGAGCCGCCGCCCCGGCGGCTCGCGCCGCAGGCGGCCGCGATCGCCGCGACCGTCGAAGTGGACCGCAACGAGATCGGCTGGGGCCGCTTCGTGCTGCTCTATGATCCTGCCGGGCAAGACGGCTGGGCAGGACCGTTCCGGGTGATCGGCTACGTCCGGGCTGAGCTTGAGCCGGAGATCGCTGCCGACCAGCTCATCCGCGAGGTCGGCTGGAGCTGGCTCACCGAGGCGCTTGATGCGAGGTCGACCGGATACGCGGCACCGAGCGGGACAGTGACGACAGTGCAGACCGAAGGTTTCGGAACTAAACAGGACGAAGCAGTAGTAACCGAGTTTGAGATGCGGGCTTCATGGTCGCCGGTCAGCGACGGGCGGGACGACTTCCGGATTGACCGGCATGTCGGCGCCTGGGTTGACGCGATGTGCGTCGCCTGCGGCCGGCCACCTGCACCACCTGGCGTGGCACAGCTCCGGCCGCCCGCGCCGCTGCGCCGAGCCGAGCGAGCAGCCCAGATCCGACCCGTGCAGCCCGGACCTGAACGGCCAGGGCGACGCCCGTGAGTGTGCCACTGCTGGAGCCCCGTGAGGGGATGCCTCCGCTGGTGGCCACTGCCGACGAACTGGCCGAGGTGACCAGGAGGCTGAGCTCGGGCACCGGCCCGGTTGCTGTCGACGCCGAACGGGCGTCCGGCTTCCGCTACGGACATCGGGCCTTCCTGGTCCAGCTGCGCCGCCAGGACGCCGGCACCGTGCTGATCGACCCCGTTGCCTGCCCTGACTTGTCCGGCCTTGACGCGGCCCTGGCCAATACCGAAGCGGTCCTGCACGCGGCCGGCCAGGACCTGCCCTGCCTGACCGATCTCGGATTCCGGCCGAGGCAGATCTTCGATACCGAGCTGGCCGGGCGCCTGCTCGGCTACCCGAGGGTCGGACTTGGCACCCTGGTCGAGGAAGTGCTCGGCCTGGTCCTGGAGAAGACCCACTCTGCCGCCGACTGGTCCACCAGACCGCTGCCGCAGGAGTGGCTGCGGTACGCGGCGCTCGACGTGGAAGTCCTGGTCGAACTGCGGGACGCGCTCGCCGCGCAACTCACCGAGCAGGGCAAGGTCAGATGGGCAGAGCAGGAGTTCGCTGCCATCCTCGCGGCACGGCCGGCCGCGCCGCGAGCTGACCCCTGGCGCCGCACGTCCGGCATTCACCGGGTACGGACCAGGCGAAGCCTGGCCATCGTCCGCGAACTGTGGCAGGAGCGTGACCAGATCGCCCAGCGGAGGGATCTGTCACCGACCAGAGTCCTGCCCGACTCGGCGATCGTCGAGGCGGCCAGGGCCGCGCCGGGAACCCTGGAAGAGCTCGGCAAGCTGCCCGGCTTCACCGGTCGCGGGGCAAGGCGGTACGGTCCGGCCTGGCTGCGCGCGATCCGCCGGGCCAAGTCGATGCCGGACGAGCACCTGCCTGAGCCGTCCGCACCGCCCGGCGACGGGCCGCCGCCGGCGCATCGCTGGGCGGAGCGCGACCCGGTCGCTGCCAGGAGGCTCGCCGCGGTCCGTGCCGCCGTCGCGGCGCTCGCCGACGCAGGGCACCTGCCCGCCGAGAACCTGCTTGCCCCTGATGCGGTACGACGGCTGTCGTGGCAGCCGCCCGAGCCGATCAGCCCGGACTCGGTAGCGGCCGAGCTGCGCCGCTACGGAGCCCGGCCGTGGCAGATCGAGATCACCGCGGTGCCCATCGCCATGGCGCTGCTCAGGCTCATCGAAAAGGGCGAAGCCTGACGGGAGCCAGCGTCCGTGCCGGTCAGATCACGCGCTCTTGCGCAGCGAGCGCAGGTTGCATGGCTTGGACGACCCGGTGCGCGGCACGCCGGCGCAGGGCAGCGGCTGGACGAACAGCGGGTAGTCCGGGTACACGTTCAGCAGCACTTCGCAGTCGCAGAAACCGCCGCGCTGCTGAAGCTGGCGGAGTAGCACGGCCGGCTGGGATGCCCGCACATCCCGCCACCGGACCGTCCACCGGTAGGTGCCGTCGCAGCCGAACTCGGTAATCAGGCGCAGCAGGTAACAGCGCAAGCACTCTCGTTCCCCTGGTACGGTTAACCGCTCTGCCAGCTCTGCCAGTTCGTGCTCCACGGCCTGCATCATGTCGTCGGCCATCTTCATCCCTTTCCGCTCGGCCGTTTGCCCTCGGCGATACTTCTATCGCCTGCCTCCGACATTTACGGCCGGGCGACATCGACGGCCGGAGAGCTAGCTTGCGAGATCGTGCTGTTCGGACGAGACGAACACGCCGCCGGCGGACTGCACGACGAGGAAGGCGCCCTTCCGCAGCGGCCGGAGCGAAGGCGCGGCGGCGCCCAGCGCGGCGAATGCCGCGTCGGTCAGCCAGGGCAGGTTCTCCCGGTGGGCGCAGATCACGGTGGGCACTCCGGATGCCGCCAGGTCACCGACCCGGCGCGCGGCCTGTAGCCCGATCTCCGGCTCCCCCGGCTCGCGGCTTGATCCCGGTGTTCCCCCTGGCCATGCCGGCAGCCCGGGCACTGGTTCTTGGGCTGCCGCCCCGTCACGGCCAGCCGCCGGCTTGGCCATCTTCGCAGCCTTGGCCTTTCGCCGTGAGCCGGCTTCCGCGAGATCGACTTCTGGCCGGGCAGCCGGAGTGACCGTAAACGCGGGCTCGATCTCCACCGGCACGCCCACGGCCGCGGCGTAGGGGCGGACCGTCGCCACGCAGCGTTCCGCCGCGGAACTGATCACGCGACACGATCCGTAGCTGGTCAGCAGGCCCGCGAGGAGCTTCGCGTCGGCCACGCCACGAGGATCGAGCGGCCTGGCCAGGTCGTCTGGTCCGGCCGCGCGCTTGCGGCCCGCGCTCACGTGCCGCGTCAGGATGAACGGTACGGATTTCGCCGGGCCTGATAGAAATTCGTCGAGCAAGTCCACATCCCGCTGGTAGGAGAGCCGTTCCCTGGCCTGCGCCGCAGGCAGCCACGTCACCTGGTCTACCTCGTGCCCGGGAACGAAGCCCACCGACTCCAGGTAGCGGGCCGCCCAGTAGCTCACCCGCTTGACCCGCCCGCCGACCCGGTAGACCGACGGGGTCAGCGGGCGCCCCAGGATTACCCGCAGCCCGGTCTCCTCGGTCACCTCCCGGATCGCCGTGGCAAGCACGTGCTCGCCGCGCTCGCACTTGCCTTTCGGGTAGGACCAGTCGTCGTACCGCGGGCGGTGGATCAGCGCGATCTCCGGGCCAGCCGCACCGGGCCGCCATACCAGCGCACCCGCGGCGCGGATGACACCGTCGTCGCGGCTCTCAGGCATGACGCGCGGGGCTACGAGCATCAAGGTGGCCCTTAGCGCCGACGACCTCGGTGTCGGGCGTACGGCTCTGCCTGAACCGGATCAGGTGGTCCTGCAGGTCGATCAGCGGCGCGCCCGCCGAGTCCAGATGGTGCCTGGTCCAGATTCCGTCCTGGCCAAGCCACCAGGACGCAACGCCCGGGTCCATCGCCAGGTCGATCAGGCTGCGCAGTTCCCGCTGGTGCGCTGGATCGGTCACCCGGATCAAGAGCTCGACTCGCCGGTCCAAGTTCCTGTGCATCAGGTCAGCGCTGCCGATCCACACGTCATCGCGCGCGTCAACCTGGCCGGACCCGAACGCATAGATCCTGGAATGCTCGAGGAAACGGCCGACGACGCTGCGCACGCTGATCGTCTCCGACAATCCTGGCACTCCCGGCCGAAGCGAGCAGATACCGCGCACCCACAAGTCGATGGGCACGCCCGCGATGGATGCCCGGTACAGCGCGTCGATGATCGCCTCGTCGATGATGGCGTTGCACTTCATCCGGATCCGCGCGGGCTTGCCGTCCCTGGCTAGCTGTGCCTGCTCCTCGATCTGCCGGATCAGGCCGGAGCGCAGCCCGGCCGGAGCGACGAGCAGCCTGCGGTACTCGGTCCGCCTGCTGTAGCCGGTCAGGTGGTTGAACAGATCAGTGATGTCCTCGCCAACCTGCCGGTCCGCCGTCAGCAGGCCGTAATCCTCGTACAGCCTGGCCGTCTTCGGATGGTAGTTGCCCGTGCCGATATGGCAGAACCGGCGCAACGACCCATCGGCCTCCTCGCGCACCACGAGCACCATCTTGCAGTGCGTCTTGAGACCGACGAAACCATAGACGACGTGGCAGCCGGCCTCTTCCAGCTTGTGCGCCCAGGCGATATTAGCCTCCTCGTCACCGCGGGCCTTGATCTCGACTACCACCACCACTTGCTTGCCCGCCTCGGCCGCGTCGATCAGCGCGTCCACGATTTCCGAGTCACCGCTCGTCCGGTACAGCGTGTGCTTGATCGCGAGCACCCGCGGATCCGCCGCGGCCGAGACCACCAGCCGCTGCACGCTGGCGGTGAACGAGTCATAGGGAAGGTGCACGAGCACATCTCGCTCGGACAGCGTGGCGAACACGCTGCGGTCCTGCGGCAGCGCGCCCTCAGCGGGGACGAACGCCGGGTACTTCAGGTTCCGCAGGTCGAGGTCGGCGATGGCCGACAGGCCGGTGAGGTCGAGCGGTCCGGGCAGCCGGTAGACCGCCCGGTGGTCTACGTCAAGCTCGGTAACCAGCTTGTCGAGCACGTCGCTGGAGATCGACTCCTCGACCTCGAGCCGCACCGCCGGCTCGAACCGCCGCCGCATCAGCTCGCGTTCCAGCGATTGCAGCAGATTCTCCGTGACGTCCTCGTCGATCTCAAGATCACGGATCCTGGTCACCCGGAAGGCGTGGTGCTCGATCACTTCCAGGCCGGCGAAAAGGTCGGTCAGATGCGCCGCGATCACGTCTTCCAGCGGAACGAACCGGCTCGGCGAGACAGTCAGGAACCTCGGCAGCAGCGGCGGTACCTTGACCCGCGCGAACAAAGTCAGCCCCGACCGGGGATCGGCTACCATCACCGCCAGGCTCAGCGACAGTCCGGAGATGAACGGGAACGGGTGAGCCGGGTCTACCGCGAGCGGGGTCAGTACCGGATAGATCCGTTCCTTGAACAGCCGCTGCAGCTTGGCCTGCTCCTGTGGCAGCAGTTCCTTCCAGCGCAAGATCTCGATGCCCGACGCGGCCAGCGCGGGCAGCAACCGCTCGGTGAAGCACAGCGCATGCCGCTCCGCCAGACCACGCGCCATGATCAGAGTGTTCTCCAGGATCTGGTCGGGAGCCTTCCCGCTCACGCTCTCTACCGGCAGGCCGGTCGCCATCCGCCGGATCCGGCCGGCCACCCGGACCATGAAGAACTCGTCGAGCGCGCTCGCGAAGATGGACTCGAACCTGATTCGTTCGAGTACCGGGATGTTCGGATCCTCCGCTAGCTCGAGTACCCGCTGGCTGAACCGCAGCCAGCTCTCCTCCCGATCCAGGTAACGGTCGGGCGGCAGATCCGCCGCCAGCCCGGGCACAGCCAGAGCCGGACCAGAGTCCTGGCCCACGCCCGCGATGACCGCCGCGGCCCGCTCCACGCTGTCCCGCTCTGCCGCATCGAAGGATGCCGCCGGCCGCGTCCGGCCCGGGTTTTGTCCAGGCACGCCGGGCGCGACGCCGCCGGGCTCGGAACGCGGCTGATTGCCGTGGCTGGTGCTCCGGGTGGCACGGCCGGCCGGCTTTTGAGCCTTTTTGCTGCCGCCGCCCGGTGGCGTGGCCTGCCCCGAATCCATGTCCCTATACTCCCCAACCCGCCGACAATCCAATACCCCGGCATAGCGGTCATAGTGTCCTACCCGGCGGTGCGATGATGACACTCCCGACAGCACGCGGGACGCGCTGCCGGCCTGTTTGCGTCATGGCAGGCTCAGTCACGAGGATCGGGCTAAATCACCAGAACGTAGATCATCGCATGCGCATCGGAACATCTCTCGCCGAGCCAGGCGGCCCGCAGGCACTGAGCACCTTGCGCGACGGGCCCGATGCGGACGAAGCACGGCGGATTGTCACAGCCGCCGAGTACTCTGCCGGCATGGCGGTGACTCAGTCTCAGGTGAGCAGCATCAAGGAAGACGTGCGGGCGCTCGGCGACACGGTAAGCGAAGTCCTGCTCCGGGTCGTAGCACACGACACTCGCTTCGACCTGGTCGACCGGCGATTCGATGGCGTCGATGCCAGGTTCGACCGTGTGGAAGCCCGGCTCGACGCCGTAGAGACCCGGCTCGACCGCGTGGAGGCCCGGCTCGACGCCATGGAGGCCCGGCTCGACCGCGTGGAGGCCCGGCTCGACCGGGTAGAAACCCGCCTGGACGGCATCGACAGCCGGCTCGGCGAGATCAGCAGCACGCTGCACGAGATCCTGACGCTGGTCCGCGAGCGTCGGTAGTACTGGATCAGGACTGGCGGGCTCGTTCAGGTCCCGGCGAGCCCGCAGGCGGCGTGGATGTCGGCACGGCTAGCGAGCTTGACTCGCGCGCCACGGCCGAGCGAGGCGGCGAGTTCCTTCTCCGCGGTCTCGATCTTCAGCCAGTCGTCGTAACTAATGACCTTGATCCCCCGTGCCGCCAGCAGTTCGGCCAAGCGCGCAGACCATGCCGGGCGGTCGGCTGCGGCCGCGTCGTCCTCGGGCTCGGGCAGTTTGAGCAGTCCCGGCCTGGGCAGCGGCACGTCGTCCGGCCCCGGGCCGCCTGCCAGGTCGGCCAGCAGGCAGCGCACAGTCTGGGCGGCATCGGACTTGTTGGTGCCGATCACGCCCGTCGGACCGCGCTTGAGCCAGCCGGCCACATACTCGCCGGGTAGTGGCTGGCCGTCTGGTCCCAGCACGCGGCCGTCAGCGTTCGGCACGATGTGCGACTTCTCGTCGAAGGGGACCCCGGCCAGCGGCACGCTCTGATAACCCACGCTGCGCAGCACCATCTGCACCGGCAGCGTCTCGTGCTGCCCGGTCCCGACCAGCCGCCCGTCGGCATCCAGCCTGGTGCGCTCCACAGTCAGGCCCTCGACCCGTTGCGAACCCAGAATTTCTACCGGGCTCAGCCAGAAGCGCAGGGTCAGCCTGCGTGCCGCGCCTGCCGGAGCGCGGGCCGCCCAATCGCTGATCACGGTGTAGTTCCCGCGAACGTGCCGGTCGCTCGCGGCCAGCCTGGCACTCTCGCCGCTGGCATCGAACGCGTCCAGGTCGGCTTCACCGTCGCCGACCACCACGTCGACGCCGGCCAGCTCGCCTAGCTCGCGCAGTTCCTTCGTGGTGAACTTGGCCTGCGCGGGGCCGCGCCGGCCGATCACGTGCACCTCGCGGACCTTGCTCGCCATCAGCGCGTCGAGCACCGGTTGCGACACGTCGGTCTCGCGAAGTTCGGCCGGCTCGCGGATCAGGATCCGCGCGACATCCACGGCGACGTTCCCCACGCCGATCACCGCCACCGACTCCGCGTCCAGGGTAAACCTGTCCGGGTCCACGTCCGGATGCCCGCAGTACCAGTTCACGAAGTCGGTCGCCGCGTAGCTGCCCGGCAGGTCCTCCCCCGCGATGCCCAGCCGCCGGTCCCGCATCGCGCCGGTCGCGTAGACGACGGCGTCGTAACAGGACAGCAGGTCCGCTCTGGTGACGACCTCGCCGAGATTCACCGCGCCGACGAATCTGACGCCGTCGTGCTCCAGGACGCCACGCAGGTAGTCGGCGATCGACTTGATCGACTTGTGGTCGGGCGCCACCCCGTAGCGGACCAGGCCGTACGGGGTCGGCAGCCGGTCAAGGACGTCGACCCGGATGGTGCACGGAGGGTCGAGCGCCGATCCCTGCTTGATCAAAGCCTCGGCTGTGTACAGGCCGGCCGGCCCGGAACCGACCACGGCAACGGTGAGGGTGTTCATAGAACGCGATTCTGCACCCTCTGGACCGTCCGGCGCTTGCGGACCCCGCAGCGGCCCGCGGCCGAGTTCGTCGCCTCGGCCGTGACGACCGCTCCGTACCGTTACCAGGCCAGGGTCCTGGGGCCAGGGTCCTGGGGCATGCCAGCGCGGACGTGGGGCTCTCCGGCCTGGAGCCGCCAGGGCCAGGACTGAGCGAGCGGGAAGGTCAGGCCGATTGACCGGGGACCAGGTCACCAGCCAGCCTGGCCACCGCCTCGGTCACCTTCCTGGCCAGTTCCTGGGCAGTGAGGCCGGCCTCGGCCAGCACCTCCGCGCGCTCGCCGTGCTCAAGGAACCGCTGCGGCAGGCCGAACGTGCGCAATGGCGTGTCCGTCTCCGTGTCGCGGAGCAGTCTGGCGACCGCGTCGCCGAAGCCGCCGACGATCCCGTTGTCCTCTACCGTGACCACGAGCCGGTGCCTGGCAGCTGCCTGGGCCAGGGCCTGGTCCAGCGGCTTCACCCAGCGCGGATCGAGCACGGTCACGCCGATGCCCTGGCCGGCCAGCCGCGCTGCCACGTCAATGGCGAC
>Ga0307372_10012659_pt1 | contig 11009 bp, 9 predicted proteins | sample OX1MG_FD_202533 | JGI IMG/M metagenome (GOLD analysis project Ga0307372, IMG submission 202533) | Soil microbial communities from Risofladan, Vaasa, Finland - OX-1 | ecosystem: Environmental > Terrestrial > Soil > Coastal area > Acid sulfate soil | place: Finland: Risofladan, Vaasa | collected...
GCGCCGATTACGCCCGTTACTACGATGAGAATCGGCAGCCCGATTCACCGGCTATGCGCGGCGCAGCGCCGACGGTGACGCTGATTCCTGGTGTTGGCATGTTCAGCTTTGGCCGCAGTAAGGCAGAAGCCCGGATTACCGGTGAGTTTTACGTGAACGCAATCCATGTTATGGAAGGAGCGACGGCGCTCTCCGGTCTACCTCCACAGGCGGGGATCCCCGCCGACCGGATTGTCGATAATTACGTGTCACTGCCGCCCCGCGAGGCGTTCAACATCGAATACTGGCAGTTGGAAGAGGCGAAGCTGCGCCGGATGCCGCCCGAAAAAGAGTTGAGCCGCAAGATTGCGCTGGTGATTGGCGCCAGCGCCGGGATCGGCCGCGCCGTCGCCAGCCGGCTGGCGCGGGAGGGCGCACACGTCACGATTGCCGATCTGGATCGTGAGCTTGCCGAAGCAGCGGCCGCCGAGATTCGCCAGGCGTCCGGCGCCGAGTCGGCCGCCGCTGAAACGGTCGATTGCACCGATCGGGAATCGGTGCGGCTGCTGATGGACGCCGTTATCCGGCAATTTGGTGGTGTGGATATCGTCGTACAGACACCAGCAGTATTCTTCCCGCCGGACGACAATGGCCGGATTACCGACGAACAGTGGCGCAAGACTTACGAAGTTAACGTCCTGGGATCCGCAATCATAGCGGATGAGACCCACCGGGTGATGGTAGAGCAGCAGACCGAGGGGGGCATTGTTCTCTTCAGCTCCGCCAACGCCGTGGTAGCGAAAAAAGGAAGTCTGGCGTACGACACCGGCAAAAGCGCCATCAATCACATGGTGCGGGAGCTTGCCGTGGAATACGCACCGCTCGTGCGGGTGAACGGCGTGGCGCCGGCGAGCGTGGTAGAGGGATCGATCCAGTTTCCACGCGAGCGCGTCATTTCGTCGCTGACCAAGTATGGCATCGCGTACGACGATTCGGAGACCACCGAGACGCTCCGCGACCGGCTCTCGGCGTACTACGCCGGCCGTTCGCTCTTGAAGCGCAAAGTCACTCCTGCAGATGTCGCCGAAGCCGTATTCCTGTTAGTCTCCCCGCGCCTCTCGGTCACCACCGGGCAGGTGTTGGCCGTCGACGCCGGATTAACCGAGGCGTTTCTTCGTTAAGCGCATCACTCACCAGGACCAAACATATGACCCAATCATCAACCATCCAACCCCGATCCGGCGCTCTGGAGCAGTACGAGCGGGAAGGTTTTATGCTGTTCACGAACGTTCTCGACGCAGAGCTTATACAGGAAGCGAGCGATCACGTTGCATGGCTCCAGAAGAAACATCCCGGGCTGAGGGGTGAGCAGTTGGGCCACACGCTGATGACCAACGATCCATTCTGGGTCCGGCTGGTGAGCGATGACCGGCTGCTCGATATCGCCGAGCAGTTTATCGGGCCAAACATCGCGCTCTTCGCGTCGCATTACATCTGCAAGCCGCCGCGAGAGGGTCAGCCTGTGCTCTGGCACCAGGATGGCAGCTATTGGCCGCTGGATCCGATGGAGGTCATTACACTCTGGCTCGCCGTTGATGATTCAACACCGGAGAATGGCTGCATGAGGATTATTCCGCGCACGCACACGATGACACTCCAGAAAATGGAGCAGCGGACGGATGTCGCCAACGTCCTCAGCTCCGGGATCAAGGAGGGATTGGTGGACGATTCGCTGGCGGTCGATTGCGTTCTCAAAGCCGGCGGCGTCTCGGTTCACCATCCGAACATCATCCACGGGTCGAACGCCAACCATTCTGAGCGCCGCCGCTGCGGACTGACGATCCGCTATATTCCGACCAGCACCCGGATTCTAACGGGGTCAGAAAGCCGCTGGCCGAGCGCCTTTCTTCTGCGCGGAGTCGCCGCTCCCGGCGTTAATGACTATAACCCGCGGCCCCGATACATCCCGGGTGAACAGATGCCATTCCGCGGATGCGAGAACTGGGAATGAGGGGCGGGTACGGGCGCGAGACGCGGGCGCTTTTCCTCCGTCCTTCGTCCTCCGTCCTCCGTCCTCCGTCCTCCGTCCCTCTTCACAGTATCGACTCGAGGCCGTAGAAGAAGCCGGTAAGAGCGGGAATGCGTCGGGCGGCCAAAATGACGCCGGGCATAAAGCATTTTCGATCGATGGTGTCGTGCCGGAGGGAAAGGGTCTGGCCCGGGCCGCCAAAGATCACCTCCTGGCTTGCCACGAATCCGGCTAACCGGACGCTGTGAATTGGAATCTCGTGGCTGCGGCCGCCCCGGACGCCGGGGATAATAATCTGCTCGTCGACCTTCGGCCTCGAAATGTCCTCACCGGCGCGGCTCTTCGCAATCAACTCGGCCGTGTAGATTGAAGTGCCGGATGGCGCGTCCTTTTTGCCATCATGATGAAGCTCTATAATCTCGCAATCGGGGAGATACCGGACGGCCTCGGCGGCGAATTTCATTAGCAGAACCGCGCCAATCGCGAAATTGGGCGCCAACAGGCCTGCCGATCCCTTCTCGGTAATGGTCTGCCGCAAGTACTCGATTCCCTCCTTGGGGATTCCCGTGGTGCCGATGACCGGCCGGGCGCCATGTTTCACCACGGCGAGGGCGTTCGTTAGCGCAGCGCCCGGCTCGGTGAAATCGATGGCGACGTCGGGCCGGCTCTTCGCCAACGCGCTTTCCAGATCACGGCTCACGGCGATGCCGCAGTCGGGCAGCCCGGCCGAGCGGCCGGCGTCCTCTCCCGCGCTGCGGGGGTCAACCGCGCCCACCAATTCCAGGTCGGCCTCGGCCATTACGGCCCGCACCACTTCACTCCCCATCCTCCCGCAAGCCCCGCTCACCAGTACTCTAATTCGACTCATATGGCCCTCTCTGCCCCTGCTGTTCCTTCGAGGTTGTTATGCGCTTTGACCGGGCGATCATCATGCCGCTCGCAGCAGAGCCGCCTGCCGGCTTTCGGGATGAATGGGACCGATCACGGCGAGCGCGCTGGCGCCACGGCGCAGTATCGCCTGAGCGACTCGCAGCACGTCGTCGCGCGTGACGGCCTCTAACTTTCCGATCACTTCGTTAAACGGTATCATCCGGCCAAAGTAAAGCTGTGAGTTGGCGATCCGGCCCATGCGCGATCCGGTGCTCTCGTGAGAAAGAAGGAGCGATGCCCGGAGATGGCGTCTCGCCAGATCAATCTCTTCATCGGTCAGCCCATCCTGCGTCACGCGTTCTAACTGCTCCCGCACGATGGTGATCACTTTGGCGAGATTGGGCGCGCTTGTGGAGGCATAGATGGTGAAGAGGCCTGCCTCACCATACGCGTTGACCCCCGATCCCACGTTGTAAGCGAGGCCGCGGTTCTCCCGAATTTCGTCGAAAAGTCGGGAGTGCGGACCGCCGCCAACCACAGTGTCGATCAATATCAACGGGTAATTATCATCCTCCTGCTGCCCATAAGATGGCATCCCCAGGCAGAGATGAGCCTGTTCCGTCTTTCGATACACGAGTGTGGAATTGGCCTGCGACGCCGGACGGGAGGGTTGTATGAGGGGGCTGTTTCCCGCCATGCCGCCGAGCCATCGTTCAACTTCCATCACGAGCGCGGCATGATCCAGGTTGCCGGCGGCGGCGATCAGAATACTGTCGGCGGTGTAATGCTCGCCAAGGTAATCGATGACCTGCTCCCTCGTGAAAGCTTCGACCGTCTCCATTTTTCCAATCACCGGGCGGCCCAGCGGGTGTTCGGGCCAGATTGTGCTCACAAAAACGTCGTGAACCAGGTCCTCGGGAGTATCCTCAATCGCCCGGATCTCTTCCAAGACCACGTTCTTCTCCCGTCCTAGCTCGTCCGGGGCAAAAACGGAATGGAGCAGCATGTCGGAGAGCACTTCGACGGCAAGCGGCAGATTCTCGCTCAAGATCACGGCCGTGTAGCAGGTGAACTCACGATCCGTGAAGGCGTTAAGATGGCCGCCCACCGGATAGAGACTCTCGTTGATCTGCCGCGCCGTGCGGGTCTGCGTACCCTTAAACAGCATGTGTTCGATAAAGTGCGAAATGCCGGCCTGCGGCGGCGCCTCATACCGCGGCCCCGATCGCACCCAGAAACCCAGCGCCACCGAATGGGCGTGGGGCATCACTTCGGTAATAATTCGAATCCCGTTGGGGAGCAGTGTCTCTTGAAAATGTTCGGAAAGCATGGGGTACGTCACAGAATATAGGGTCGAGGAGGGAAGCTGAGGAGTGGGGCATGTGGCGGACTACCGCGTCATACGAACGTGCGGGGGCGAAAGATTTCGCGTCTCTCACCCCCACACATTATCGGTTAACTATTCGTTTCCCGTGCGAGGCCGGAACGTGGCGCCAACGCCACCTTCCCGCGCCGGCTCAGCGGGCGTCTGCCCACCTCGAGAATCGTGCCCACTGCGGGAATCGTGTCCGCCGCGCCCGCCGCCGCGCCCGCCCCGATCGCCGGAGCCACCGCGATCCCGGCCGCCGGAACCACCCCGGTCACGACCACCCGGTCCCCGTCCATGCCGTTCGGCTGAGCGCGCGCCCCCTTCGGGACGGCGCTCGGGCAGCGGGGGAAGATTGTTCGGATCTTCGCCCGGTCCAAGTCCTTTGCGGCTCAACCGGATCTTGCCATTCTCAACGTCAATCACCCGCACCGTCACCTCTTCACCCAGTTGGAGGTTCACCTCCTCGGTGTGGCCCGGTCCCATCTGTGAGATGTGCAGCAGACCTTCTTTGCCCGGCAGTATTTCGACAAAGGCGCCGAAACTCTGGATGCCGGTCACCTTGCCCTGATAGATCGCCCCGATATCGGCCTCTTTCGTCATGCCTTCGATCATCCCGCGAGCCGCCTGGCCGCCTTCGGCGTCAGCGCACGCGATGTAGACGGTGCCATCCTGCTCAATGTCGATCTTGGCGCCCGTATCGGCCTGGATCTTCTTAATCATCTTGCCGCCGGGCCCGATAATCTCGCCAATCCTTTCGGGGTTGATATGCAGAATATAGATGCGGGGCGCATGCATGGAGAGAGTTTCTCGCGGTTCCGGCAGCGCGGCCAGCATCTTCTCCAGAATGAACAGGCGAGCCTCTCGGGCCTGCGAGAGCGCGCCTCTTAAAATCTCCTGCGTGATTCCCGAGCTCTTGATATCCATCTGAAGCGCCGTAATTCCCTTTTCGGTGCCAGCGACCTTAAAATCCATGTCGCCGCAGTGGTCTTCAATGCCCTGGATGTCGGTCAGGATGGTGTACTGGCTGTTGTCATCGCTGGAGATGAGTCCCATCGCAATCCCCGCGACCGGCGCCTTGAGTGGAACACCGGCGTCCATCAAAGAGAGCGTGCTCGCGCAGGTGCTCGCCATCGAAGACGACCCGTTCGATTCCAACACGTCGGAAACGAGCCGAATAGTGTAGGGGAAGACGTTGTCCGGCGGGATCATCGGCAGCAGCGCTCGCTCAGCCAGCGCTCCATGCCCGATTTCCCGGCGGCCGGGTCCCCGGTTCTGCCGGGCCTCTCCAACGGAGAATGAGGGGAAGTTGTAATGGTGGATATATCGCTTGGTGCGCTCGGGAGCGAGAGTATCGATAATCTGCGCGTCGCCGAGTGTGCCGAGGGCGACCGCGTTCAACACCTGCGTTTGTCCCCGGGTAAAGATAGATGAGCCATGGGCGCGAGGTAGGACGCCGACCTCGCAGGTGATAGCGCGGATCTCGGACGGATTACGCCCGTCAACCCGGATTCGCTCCGTCAGGATCATCTTTCGGACTTCGTCCTTTACCACCTCATCAAACGCCACCCCGGCATAGGCGGCCTCGTCGGGAAACTCCTGCGAGATCTGTTCCACGACTTCATGCTCAATCGTCTTGACCGCGGACTCACGAGTCTGCTTATCTCCATGGAGCGCTTCCTGCAGCCGCTGAGACGCCGCCTGACGGGTCGCCGCGAGCATCTCCTGATTAAGACCGAACAGCTTCACTTCCATCTTTGGCTTGCCCGCTTTTTCGCGGAGAAGCTCCTGCGCCTCGCAAATCTTCACAATCTCGCGATGCGCCTGTAAGATCGCCTCGGCTATCTGGTCCTCCGCGACTTCGTTGGCCCCGGCTTCCACCATGGTCACCGCGTGTTTCGTACCCGCTACGATCAGGTCAAGGTCACTTTCGACAACCTGCTGGTAGGTTGGATTTACGATAAACTCTCCGTCGATAAGGCCCATCCGGACAGCGCCAATCGGACCCTCAAACGGGATTTCAGAAATCGTCAGCGCCGCCGAAGCGGCAATCACCGCGTAAGCGTCGGGCATGTTGATCTGATCGGAAGAGACCGGCATCACCGTAATCTGCACTTCGTTCCGATAGCCGGAGGGAAACAGCGGCCGAATCGGCCGGTCGATCAAACGAGACGTGAGAATACCTTTCTCACCCGGACGGCCCTCCCGCCGGGGGAAGCTCCCCGGAATACGGCCAACCGCATAAAACCGCTCCTCATAATCGCAAGTTAGCGGAAAGAAGTCGATATCCGGGCGGGGCGTCTTATTGCCCACCACGGCCCCCAGCAAAACGGTATCATCGCACCGCAATTCCACTGCGCCCGACGCCTGCCTGGCCAGCTTCCCGGTCTCCAGATGGACGGTTCTACCGCCCAGTTCAAACTCTACAAACTCGATCATTGATTTTACCTTTTCCCTTGCCCCACGCCGGGCGCCGCCCTGTGCGGACAGCCGGCTCTCGCGCAATCCATTCATCCATCAAGGACTGCGCGACTGACAGGCCCGGCTCATGCCGGGACCTGTTCTCAAGACGCCGGTATTCTGCCGGCGCCGCTTACAAACAAACAACAAACAAACAGCTAATAAACAGCCGGGGTGGGCGCCGCCCACCCCGGCTTTAATTACCCCCGCTGACTCCGTATCGTATCGCGGATCCCCAGCTTCGCAATGAGAGCTCTGAACCGATCCAGATCATTATTCTTCAGATAGGTCAGCAATCGGCGCCGCCGTCCGAGCATCAAGATCAGCCCGTAGCGCGAGTGATTGTCCTTGCTGTGAATCTTAAGATGCTCTGTTAGCTGCGAAATCCGGGTGGTCAATAGCGCCACCTGTACCTCGGGTGATCCGGTGTCATCGTCATGCAGCCGGTTCCCGCTGATAATCTCCGTCTTACTTGCTTTATCGAGGGCCAAAGGGTATCTCCTTCTCAGCCGGCAATCGCCGGCGCGACGTGAGGCGGATCGTCTGGCCAGACCATCCACCCACCATGATGTGAATACCGGCGGGCGGTCTCATCGACATCTCGCCGGATCTGCTCTTTGAGCGCTTCAAGACTTTCAAAGCGCTTCTCTTCCCGCAGTCGCTCGGCAAACTCCAACCGGACGATCTGCCCATAAAGGTTCCCCTCAAAGCCAATGAGATGCGCCTCTAAAACCGGGCGCTGATCGCTTCCCGATAAGCTATCGGGAGACGGCGATCTCATAGTGGGGCGAACCCCTAAATTAATGGCCGCGGGCCAGTTCTGAGCGCCCACGCGGCACAACCCGGCGTAAACGCCCGGCGTCGGGAGCAGCTTTTCAGGCGGGTAACGGAGGTTTATCGTGGGAAACCCGAGCTTACTACCCTGCCGGTCTCCCTGCGATACTTCGCCCACCACGCGGTACAGCCGGCCCAGCATCGCTGCCGCTCCCGGCAGGTCTCCCTGCCGCAAACAATCCCGGATTCGCGTGCTCTTGACCGGCGCTCCGTCGATCAGAACAGCCGGCGCCTGAAGTACAGTGTACCCGTACTCGCTACCCAACGAACGCAGAAGTTGAAAATCACCCCGCCGGCCGCGCCCAAATCGAAAGTCGTAGCCAACAACCACCAGGCGTGTGTTCAATCGCTGTACTAAGAATCGCTTTACAAACTCATCCGCTTCGAGATCCAGCAGCCCCTCGTCAACAGGTATGACCGCGCAGCCATCAATCCCCGCCTCTTCCAGCAGTTCTCGCTTCTCCTGCAGGGATGTAATCTGTTCTTCCAAAACCCCGACTGCATCGGCGGGCCGCGGATGCCGATCGAACGTCAGCGCCACCGACCGCAGACCCATCGATCGAGCGCGGTCCAGCAGCAGCCGGAGCAGCGCCTGGTGCCCGCGATGAACTCCATCAAAGACGCCAATGGTCACCGCTGAGGGCGCGCCATCGGCGGGCCACTCCGCCAGAGAAGGCGCAAACTTCAAGAGAGTGTCTCCATTAGATTCAACACATTCAACATCGATCAGGTTCAGTGCCCGGGGCGCCCAGAACTATATAGGGATCACAGCGCCACCTGATCTGATGATCATAACTATAACCGCCATCGTGACTGCAATGATGATCATAACGCGCTCCGGCGTCAATCGCTCGCGCTCGCGCCACCGCGATCAGGGCGCCGCCCCGATCCTCCAGGCGTACAATCTTGTCTGACGATCCTTTCTGTGTATGCGAATCTTTTTCCGGATCGCCCGGTGAAGGGATCTCCGGTGAAAGCTCTGAAACCTCAATCCACCCGCCGTTCAACACTCTTTGGCGCTGTTCTTCCGAGAGGATCACCACAGGCCGGTGCGCCAGCGCGCGCGACGCCGGCTGCAGCGCGGCGGCGCCTGCATCATCGAGCGCCTCCGGGGTTACCGCATCCTCGACCCGGAACTCCCCGACCGCCGTTCGTCGAAGGGCTTTCATGCAGCCACCGCAGCCAAGCGCCCGGCCAAGATCGGCGCAGAGCGTGCGAACGTAAAAGCCGCCGGAACAGCGAATCCGGAGCGTCGCCTCGGCCGCATTACCCGGCGCAAAATCAAGCAGTTCCAGTTCATAAACTGTAACCGCCCGCGGCTGCCGCTCCACACTCTTCCCCTCACGAGCCAGCTCATAGAGCCGCCGCCCGTTAACTTTGAGCGCCGAAACCATCGGTGGAGTCTGAAAAATAGGTCCCTCGAACCGATGGAGCGCTTCGATCAGATCCGCCTGCGTCACGCCGGCGGCCGATGCTTCGGCGAGAATGTTACCGGTAATGTCCTCCGTGTCAGTCGTAAGACCAAGCCGGATCCGGGCCGCGTATTCCTTTGGCTGATCGCCCAAAAAGGTCATCAGACGGGTCGCCGGACCAACGCCGATCACCAGAACACCCGTCGCCATCGGATCCAGCGTACCTGCGTGACCGACCTGCCGCACGCCAAGACACCGGCGTACCCGCGACACCATGTCATGCGACGTGGGGCCGGACGGCTTATCCAGGTTGAGCAAGCCACAGATCATAGGATGAATTATGAGACGCTCTTCTTGATCTGATCGAGGAACTTGTACACAGTCTCCCGCAGGCGCCGTTCGGCCTCATCGAGTGGAAGATAAATCGTGCATCCGGCAGCGGCGGCGTGTCCGCCACCCCCCATGAGCGCGGCAATTTCGGCGACATTGTATCCCGGCCGGCCCCGCAAGCTCACCCTAGCCTCGGCGGGACCCGTTTCGCGGAGTACTGCGGCAACCTGCACTCCCTTCAGGCTCCTAAGATGGCCTATCACCCCTTCCGCCTCGCCCTGCGTGGCGCCGGTCTGCTGGAAATCGTGACGGGAGAGAGTGGCGCTCGCGAACGAATTGGCGATACGTAAATGTGATATCGCCCGCTCTAACAGCCGCAGTGAGCTCACCGTCTTCTGATCGTAGACCTGATCCATGATCCGGCTCAGATCGGCGCCGGCCTCCATCAGCGTGGCCGCCAAACGGAACGCGCGGGTATTCGTATTGGTAAACCGGAATGAGCCGGTGTCTGTCACGAGGCCCATCATGAGGCTGCTCGCAATCGCCGGAGTGATCGGCGCCTTGAGAGCCGTGAGTAGATAATAGACAAGCTCGGCGGTCGCGGCGCAGTTGTCATCCACCACGCGCACGTCGCCAAAGGGACGCGCCACGCCGTGGTGGTCAATCTCAATCGTCTGCCGTGCGACCTTCACCGCGTGATCCACCGGGCCGATTCGATCAATGCCTGCGGCGTCGCAAACAATGGCTAAATCCGGCGGCATCGATGGAATGCACGGCGTAATCCACTCGACACCCGGCAGGAACTTACAGTAAACCGGCGGCGGATCGGCTAGGACCACGTCCACCGTCGTGCCGCGATCCCGCAGCGCGTGCGCCAGCGCGATGGTAGATCCCACGGCATCGCCATCAGGATTAACATGAGTCGTCAGCAGAACACGACTCGATGATTTATCATCGAGAGAGGCGGTCTCAAGCATCCGAACCGCCTGGACAAGCGCCCGGGTGGCTTCCGGATTCAGGCAGCCGTTCAGGTCCACGTCGCGATTCCGAACCGCGTCACGTTTCCGGTCCGCGTCACGACTCTGGTCTTCATTACTATTCCGGGCTGTGGACGGTTGTTGGGGATGGACTGGCAGTTGATTCCTCGTCTGATTCTGGAGAGATCGGGGCCGGTTCAACCGGGGCTGTTCTCCCCGCGTCCTCAACCTCGATCTCATGAAGGAGCTGCATAATGCGCTCCGCGCGATCGGGGGTGGTATCCAGGCGAAAATCGATCTCCGGTGTATGACGCAGTTGAACTCGGCGAGCGACTTCGCGGCGCACAAACCCCGCCGCATGCTTGAGGGCCTCAAGACTATCCTTGCGCTCCTCATCGGTTCCATACGCGCTGAAGAAAACCCGCGCGTAGCTCAAATCCGGGCTGACCTCAACCCCGGTCACGGTTACGAATCCCAAACGAGGGTCCTTAACCATGCGAATCACCTCGCTGATGGTCTCTTTCAGCGTCTCCTGCACCCGCTGCTGTCTCTGACTTCCTGCCATGACTTTATGCGCCTGTCTCTGATACGGAATCTTTGTTCCCGCATCAATTGATTTTATTCCATAAAGAGGTTCAGAGGAGCTCAGTGCTGTAGTCTACCACCTCCAGACGGGGATCCCCTTCAAAAAGATCGACCACCTGGCCCATCAGCCGATCAACCGCCGCGGAGGCGTTCGCGACGCAAACCGC
>Ga0307372_10012660_pt1 | contig 11008 bp, 8 predicted proteins | sample OX1MG_FD_202533 | JGI IMG/M metagenome (GOLD analysis project Ga0307372, IMG submission 202533) | Soil microbial communities from Risofladan, Vaasa, Finland - OX-1 | ecosystem: Environmental > Terrestrial > Soil > Coastal area > Acid sulfate soil | place: Finland: Risofladan, Vaasa | collected...
GACTGGCAGGAGGGCCGCACGTTTGGCGTCGTGCTGGATACCAGCGGCTCGATGGACCGCAAGCTGCTGGCGAAGGCGCTGGGGGCCATCGCCAGCTACAGTCTCTCGCGCGATGTGCCCGCCGTGCGCGTCATCTTCTGCGACGCCGCGACGTATGACCAGGGCTACATGCGCCCCGAAGACATCGCCGCCCGCGTGCGCGTGCGTGGGCGCGGTGGCACCATCCTGCAACCCGCGCTCGATCTGCTACAAGCCGCCAAAGACTTCCCAGCGGACGGCCCCGTGCTGATCATCACCGACGCCAGATGCGACAAGCTGACTGTGCCACGCGGACGCGACCACGCCTATCTGCTGCCGATGGGCGCCAATCTGCCGTTCCCACCGCGCGGCCCTGTGTTCAGGATGCGTCTGTGAGGGTGGGTTGGTGCGGGCGACATGCGTGGCGGAGGGATGCGCGGCGGTAGGATGTGCGCGTCGCCCCCCGCACGTCGTCATCCCAGCCGTTCGATGATGGTGACATTGGCCTGGCCGCCGCCCTCGCACATCGTCTGCAAGCCGTAGCGCCCATGTGTGCGCTCCAACTCGTAGAGCAGCGTGGTCATCAGTCGTGCGCCGGTCGCGCCGAGTGGGTGGCCAAGCGCGATGGCGCCGCCGTTGACGTTGACGCGCGCCGGGTCGGCATGCAGATCGCGCTCCCAGGCGAGCGGCACGCTGGCGAACGCCTCGTTGATCTCGACCAGATCGATGTCGTCCAGGGACATCCGCGCCTTCTCCAACGCGCGCCGGGTGGCCGGGATCGGCGCGGTCAGCATGATCACCGGGTCGGCGCCCAGCACGGTCATCTGGTGGATGCGGGCGCGGGGAGTCAGGTGGTGCGTGCGAACCGCCGCCTCAGACGCGATCAGCAGCGCCGCCGAGCCGTCGGAGATTTGACTGGAGACGGCGGCGGTGAGTCGCCCGCCCGGCGTTAGCGTTGGCAGTTGCGCCATCTTCTCCAGTGTGGTGTCGGCGCGTGGTCCCTCGTCGAACGTCACGCCGTCTAGTGGCGTCAGTTGGCTGTCGAAGCGTCCCTCTTCACGCGCGGTGACGGCCCGGCGGTGGCTTTCCAGCGCAAACGCCTCCATGTCCTCGCGCGAGAAGTCCCACTGGTCGGCGATCATCTCGGCGCCGCGAAACTGCGATATCTCCTGGGCGCCGTAGCGCGCCTGCCAGCCCTTGGAGCCACTGTACGGATCGGTCGCGCCATACGGTTCGCCCGCCAGGAACGAACTGAGGATGGGGAACTGGGTCATCTTCTGTACGCCACCCGCGATGATCAGGTCCGACGTACCGCTCATCACGGCCTGAGCGGCGAAATGGACCGCCTGCTGCGAGGAGCCGCACTGACGATCCACGGTGACGCCGGGGACCGATTCGGGCAGCCCGGCGGCCAGCGCACAGGTGCGGGCGATGTCGCCGGCCTGGGAGCCGATGGCGTCCAGGCAGCCGAAGATCACGTCATCGATTGCCGCCGGGTCAACGCCGACGCGATCCATCAGCGTGCGGATCACATGCGCGCCCAGGTCGGTGGGATGCGTGTTGGTGAAGCCACCCTTGCGCCGCCCCACCGGCGTGCGGATGGCGTCAATAATATACGCTTCTGGCATAGGTTTCCTCCAATGGTGTTAGATCATATACCTTACGATCGATTCGGCGACGCATGCCGGTTTGGCGCCGCCCTCGATCTCGATGGTGGTGGTGAGCTTGGCCTGCACAGCTCCCTCAAGTTGCGAGACCTCCACCAGCTTGGCGACGCCGCGTAGGCGGGAGCCTGCGGGCACGGGAGTGGGGAAACGCACGCGGTCGAACCCGTAGTTGATTGCCATACGCACGCCGTCAACGCGCGAGATCTGCTGCAAGAATAGCGGCAGCAGCGACAACGTCAACAACCCATGCGCGATCGTCGTCCCAAACGGACCTTGCTTCGCCTTCTCCACATCAACGTGGATCCACTGGTGGTCGCCCGTGGCGTCGGCGAAGGCGTTGATGCGCGCCTGGTCCACCACCTCCCACTCGCTTTCGCCCAGGGTTTCTCCGACCGCAGCAGTCAACTCTTCGACGCCATTGAAGATTCGCATGCGTACCTCACTTTGCTCAGGTTACAACGCAGGTCATATCACAGGGTACAACAGCCAGTGGGCCGAAATCTAGCACGAACTCGTGGGTGGCATCAATCACAAGCTGGGCGGCTGAGGCCGCAGCTAAGGGCCTCACGGCCACGAAGGCCGCCGACGCGGCCTGGAGATCGCAGGGCGAAATGCCGAAGCAAAGGGCGGGTCGTCGCAGAGGCGCCATGCGCCCAATCAACACAAATACACGCTTGGTCAACACAAATACGCCCTTGACTTCTTGATTACGCTTGATTATGATTGATTTAGATTGATCGTTCATCCGGGTTATGAGTTGGAGGGTTCCGATGACGCATCCCACTCCCGCAATCCCTGAACCGACGGCGCCTGAGTATTTCCGCGACAGTTTCCCGCTCGACGCCTTCCCGCAGTACGTGTTCGATGAGCGGCCCGCGACACTGCCCGCCGAGGTGTGGACGACCGAGACGACGCACCGCGATGGGCAACAGGGCGGATTGCCGCTTTCGACGGAGCGCAGCCTCGCCATCTACGACATCCTCTGCCAGTTTACCGGCGCGTCGGGCGCCATTCGGCAGGCGGAGTTCTTTGTCTATCGCCCGTCAGACCGCGCCGCGCTCGAAGGCGCGCTCGAACGCTATCGCGCTGGCGCGCCGATTGAGCCAACCACCTGGATTCGCGCCACGGCGAAGGATGTCGAGCTGATTCGCCAGCTTGGTGTCCGCGAGACGGGCATGCTCGCCTCCGCCTCCGACTACCACACGTTTCACAAGTTCACCCCTGGCGGACGCAATCAGGCCGCCAACACGTATCTGGACGCCGTGCGCGCCACACTGGACGCTGGCATTCGCCCACGCCTGCACCTGGAAGACGCGACGCGCGCCCCAATGGACTTCATGGCGCCGTTCGTCGAGGCGACGCTGGCGATAGCGGCGCCCTACGGCGAGGCGCTGCGCCCGAAGTTCCGCCTGTGCGATACGATGGGGCTGGGATTACCCTACGATGACGTGGCGCTGCCGCGCAGTATTCCCCGCCTGTTTGCGGCGATGCGCACGCTCGGCCTTCAACCAGCCGATCTCGAGTTTCATCCCCACAACGATACCTGGCTCGTGGTTGCCAACTGTCTGGCGGCCATCCGCGCAGGCTGCGGCGTGATCAACGGCACGTCGCTGGGCAAAGGCGAACGGAGTGGGAACGCGCCGCTGGAAGGCGTGCTGATGCACCTGCTCGGCATGGGCTACTTCAGCGACTGCCCGCCCGATTTTACCGCGCTCAACGCCCTGGTGACGCTCTACGCCGAGATGGGCGAGGCGATTCCACCGAAGTATCCGCTCTACGGGCGCGACGCCCACCGCACGCGGGCCGGTGTGCATGCCGATGGACTCAACAAGTTCTGGTGGATGTATGCCCCGTTCAACGTGCCAGAACTGTTGGGGCGTCCGCTGGAAGTCTCGCTGACCAAAGATAGCGGCCTCGCCGGTCTCGTCTTTGTGCTGCGCCAGCGCCTGGGGCTGGACGTCGCAAAAGACGATCCGCGTCTGCAAGCGGTGTACGCCTGGCTGATGGGCGAGTTCGACAATGGGCGACAGACCAGCGTCGAATGGGAGGAACTGGCGCCAATCGTCGATCATGAGTTTGCCGCAGCGCCCACCCCAAGCGAAACTCGTGTTGACGACGCGGTCCCAGTGGCGTAGCGCACACACAACCGCTTGCGAATATGGATATGGCCGCTCAGGACTCATCCTGAGCGGCCATATCCATATGTTGCGGCGTCGCTTGACAGCGCGCTCCTGGCCAGACACAATGCATACAAGCCAGAAGCAAAAGGGTAGTGTATAGGCGGATAGGACGGCAACGCGCATGAGCATCCTGAGATCGCGCCTCGATGTCGCCTCTGATCTCTATCGCAGCAGCCGAGACGCCATGCTCGACCAGTTGCGTGAGGTCAACGATCAGCTTGCCATCGTGCTACAGGGTGGCGGCGAGCGCTATGTGGCGCGTCACCGTGAACGGGGCAAGCTGCTGGCGCGGGAACGGATCGAGCTGCTGCTGGATCGGGATTCGGCGTTTCTCGAACTATCGCCGCTGGCGGGCTATGGGACCGATGACCCGCTGGGCGTGGGGCTGGCGACGGGCATTGGCGTCGTCTGCGGCGTGGAATGCCTGATCAGCGCGAATGACCCGACCGTGCGCGGGGGCGCGATGGGTCCCACCTCGGTGACGAAGCAATTGCGCGCGCTGGAGATCGCGCGCCGCAATCGCCTCCCGGTGATCAATCTCACCGAGTCCGGTGGGGCTGACCTGCCCAAGCAGGCGCTGGTCTTCGTGCCGGGGGGCAAGATTTTTCACGATCTCTCCAGTCTCTCCGCCGCCGGGATACCAACGCTGACGCTCGTCTTTGGCAATTCGACGGCGGGTGGGGCCTATGTGCCGGGGATGAGCGACTACACCATCTTCGTCAAGGGAGCGGCCAAAGTGTTTCTGGGCGGTCCGCCACTGGTGAAGATGGCGATCGACGAAGACGCCGATGAGGAAGAACTGGGCGGCGCCGAGATGCACGCGCGCGAGTCGGGGCTGGCGGACTATCTCGCGGTGGACGAGGTAGACGCGATTCGGCTGGGTCGCCAGGTGATTGCCGACCTCAACTGGCGCAAGCTGGGTCCCGGCCCGACCAAACCGCCCCGCGAACCGCTCTACGACCAGGAGGAACTGTTGGGCTGCTTCGCGCTGGACACGCAGGCGCCGATGGACATGCGCGAGATATTGGCGCGCATCCTGGATGGGTCGGACTTCGACGAGTTCAAGCCGCTGTATGGGACGACGCTGGTGACGGGCTGGGGCGCGCTGCACGGCTTCCCGGTGGGGATGGTGGCCAACAATGGGATCATCTTCTCCGAGGAGGCGCAGAAGGGCGCGCAGTTCATCCAACTGTGCAACAGCCGCGACATCCCCATCCTCTTCTTGCAAAACATCACCGGCTTCATGGTGGGGACGCAGTATGAGCGCGGCGGCATCATCAAGCACGGCGCCATGCTGATCAACGCCGTCTCGAACTCGACCGTGCCGCACATCACGCTGATGATCGGGGCCAGCTATGGCGCGGGCAACTATGGCATGTCGGGCCGGGCCTTCGATCCGCGCTTCGTTTTCACCTGGCCCACCCATCGCATCGCCGTGATGGGCGGCAAGCAGCTTGGCGGGGTAATGTCCATCGTGCAACGCGCCGCTGCCGAGCGCAGCGGACGCCCGTATGATGAGGCCGCCGACACCGCGATGCGCGCCGCCATCGAACAGCAGATCGGCCAGGAGTCACACGCGCTCTACGCGACCGGGCATGTGTGGGACGACGGGATCATCGATCCCCGCGATACGCGGACGGTCCTTGGCATCGCGCTCTCCGCCGCCCACTCGGCGCCGGTGCAGGGCGCGCCCAACTATGCTACGTTCAGGATGTGAGCAGGCGCCTGCGGGTGCGCCCTCACCCTCGGCCCCTCCCCCGGTGGGGGAGGGGAGCGCAGATAGAGAATGCTTATGGCTGAGAGGTCTACGATGGCAAAGGCGCCCGATATAACCACGCTCTTGATCGCCAACCGGGGCGAGATCGCCCGTCGCATTATCCGCACCGCGCACGAGATGGGGATACGGACGGTCGCCGTCTACTCCGAGCCGGACGCCGACGCGCCCTACGTTGTCGAAGCCGATTGTGCCGTTCCCCTGGCGGGCGCCTCCGCCAGCGAGACCTACCTGGACCAGGGGCAGCTCCTGGCCGCCGCGCGTGCGACGGGCGCCAACGCCATCCACCCTGGCTACGGCTTCCTGTCGGAGAACGCCGCGTTTGCCGAGGCGTGTGCGGCGGCGGGATACGTGTGGGTCGGGCCACCCGCCGAGGCCATCCGCCAGATGGGTCTGAAGGTGGTGGCGAAAGCGATTGCCCGCGAAGCCAGTGTCCCCACCCTGCCCGACGCCACGATCACTGGCGACGACGCTAGCGATTGGGAAGCGGCGGCGCGCTCTGTTGGCTATCCATTGCTGGTCAAGGCGAGCGCGGGCGGCGGCGGCAAGGGGATGCGCCGGGTGGAGCGCGCCCGCGAATTGAAGGACGCCATCGCCGGGGCGCGCCGTGAGGCGCAAAACTCGTTTGGCGACGCCACCGTGTTCCTGGAACGCTACCTCGCTGCGCCACGCCACATTGAGGTGCAGGTGTTCGCCGATATGCGCGGCCATGTCATCCACCTCTACGAGCGCGAGTGTTCGATCCAGCGGCGCTACCAGAAGGTGATTGAGGAGGCGCCGTCGCTGGCCGTCACGCCGGAACTGCGTGAACGATTGGTCGCGGCCTCGGTGGCGCTCGCGCAGGCCATCGGCTACGTCGGCGCGGGCACGGTGGAATATCTGGTAGACGGCGATCAGTTTTACTTCCTGGAGGTGAACACCCGCCTCCAGGTCGAACACCCCGTCACCGAAGCTATCACCGGCCTGGACCTCGTGCGGTGGCAGATACAGGTCGCGCGTGGGGAGCCGCTGCCATTGGAGCAGCATGAGGTCGTCTGCCAGGGGCATGCCATCGAGGCGCGGCTGTATGGCGAAGACCCCAGCGCGGGGTTTCTGCCCACTTTCGGGCGCCTCGTCTGCTTCGCGCCGGGGCCGACGCCGGGCGTGCGCTATGACGCTGGCGTAGTGAGTGGCAGCGAGATCTCGCCCTACTACGATCCCATGCTGGCGAAGGTGATCGTGCACGCGCCCAGCCGGGCCGAGGCGGCGCGGCGGCTGGCGCGTGCGCTGAATGAGCTGCGGGTCCACGGCGTGCGCACGAACCGCGACTTCCTGGTGGCCACGTTGCGCCATCCCGACTTTCTTGCCGGGGCGACGACGACGGACTTCATCGCCCAACGCCCGGAACTACTGGCCGCGCAGCCATCCCCGGCCACGCAGGACGCGCACTTGCTGGCGACCGTCGCCGCGTTGGCGCAGCGTCGGCGCGACGAGCGCGCCGTCCAGTCGTTCGCGCCGTCGGGGTGGCGCAACGCGCCAGCGCAGGGGCAGCGAGTGTCGTTCGCGACCACCGATGGCGCCGTGAGCGCCGTGGTGTATCGCATCGATAGCAGGCGGCGCCCACTGCGGCTCACACTCACACGTGGGCAAGGCGATGGCGCTAGCAGCCTGGAAGCGGATGCGCTAGCCGTCGCGCCTGAGAGCGTCCGGCTGGTGATCGATGGCGTTCACCACGTCTGCCACGTCAACGTTGTGGGCGATGTCGTGTATGTCAACAGCGCGGGTGGGCAGACGGAGTTGCGCGAACTGCCGCGTTTTGTGGAGCCGGAGGCCGCTGCGGTGGCGCGTGGCCCGGTCGCCGAACTACCGGGCGCGGTGGTGGCCGTGGCGGTGGCGTCGGGTGATCGTGTGGCCGCAGGGCAAACGCTGGTCGTCATCGAAGCGATGAAGATGGAGCATCAGATTACGGCGCATGTCAACGGTGTGGTTGAGCGCCTGCTGGTAGGCGTCGGCGACAAGGTGAACGCACACCAGTTGCTTGTCATCCTGCGGGAAGAGTCTGCGGAGTAGCGGCGGCGCCCAGCAGATCGTCCGCGACCTCGATCTCCATCCGCAAGAGGTTCGCGCCAAAACACTTGCCCAGGTTGTCCAGCCGCAGCGAGACTGAGCCGCCGCCATCCAACGCCTGTTCACAGACGAAGTTCAGCGCCCGGATGTTGGGCAGCAGGTAGCGTCGCACGTCGCCTTCGACGAGTCCCACGAAATGCTGCTTCACCCTCTCTGGCGTCACCTCATGCACGAGCGTTGCGTAGAGCGCATCGGTGGGGGCAAAGAGGCCGATGTTGACTGTATTCCCCTTGTCACCCGACCGCGCCTGGGCGAATCTGCGTAGTTGCACTGTGGCCACGCTCCTACACCTCCTCGATATGGACCTGGATGTTACGTTCGATCATCTCCCTGGGGACCAGACACGACCACATGCCCAGCAGTTCGCGCGGCGCCATCATGCCGCCGAAACCAGTCAGCGTCGGCGGTCCGTTGAGCGCCAGCGGTGGGAAGAAGCGTCCCAACTGCGCCGCCGTTGCCTGGTCGCGGGCGCGCACCGCGACCCGCAGGTAGATTTCGTTCGGCTCGCCCACCAGTGGCGTCGCCAATGGCCCCGCCAGCGAATTGTAGCCCAGGTAGTCGGTGCGTATCTCATCGTAGGCCAGCCCGGCCCGCGCGATCTGCCTGCGCACAATCTGATCCGCCGCCTGGGCTTTTTCAAGCGCGTCGGGCCAGGAGAAACCGACCACCGCCTGGCCGAGCCAGCCATCCTGGTAGCCCATGACGACTTTGAGCGTATCCGGGCGGCCCCGGCCACGCGCCCCGGTGACGCGCACACGATTGGCGCCGACATCCTCCAGGCGCACGCCGGTGATGTCCAGGACGCCATCGGGGGTGATGTAGGCCGCCGGGTCGTGAATCTCGTAGACCAACTGCTCTTTGATGGTATCCACCGAGACGAGGCCGCCCGTCCCTTCGGCCTTGGTGACGACAAACTCGCCGTTCTCCTGCGCTTCGGCGATGGGGAAGCCGATGTGATCGAGGCCCTCTACCCGCTGCCAATCTCCGCTGAAGTTGCCACCGGTGGCCTGTCCGGAGCATTCAAGCAAGTGGCCCAGCGTCAGCCCCTGCGCGATGCGGTCGGCGTCCTGCCAGCCATACTCGTAGAGGAGGGGAGCGAGGAACTGCGCCGAGTCGGTGGTGCGGCCTGTGATGACCACATCCGCGCCATCGCGCAGCGCCGCGACGATTGGCTCGGCGCCCAGATAGGCGTTCGCAAACAGCAGGCGATCACGCACGTCGTCTATGCTGCGCCCCGTCTCCATGTGGTCCAGCGAGACACCGCTTGCCCGTAGATCGTCCAGGCGCCCCAGTACGTCGTCGCCCGTCACGCAGGCGACCTTGAAGCCATGTAAGCCAAGCGCGCGGGCGATGTCCATGACCTTCCGTTGGGCGCTCTGTGGGTTCAGGCCGCCCGCGTTGGTCAGCATCTTGAAACCCTTGTCCCGTGCGATGGGGAGCAGGGCGCGCATAGCGGGAACGATGTCTTTGGTATAGCCCGCCGCTGGGTCTTTCTGGCGATCTTTCTGGAGGATCGCCAGTGTGAGTTCGGCAAGGCAGTCAAAGCACAGGTAGTCGAGGTCGCCGTCAGTGGCGCTCACAATCGCGGGCGCCAGCGCATCGCCGTAGAAGCCTTCAGCCGCGCCGATGCGGAGGGTTCGGGTGGGCATCGTGGCTCCCCTTTCTGTCAGTTGGTTTGTCGCATGTGTGCGTCGGCGCCGTCAGCGCCGTCACTCGCATCATACGCTGCCGCTTGACATCGCGCTACCCGGCGGCCACAATGCGTAGCAACTGGGGTCCCCCACCCCCGGCCCCTCCCCCGCTGCGGCGGGAGAGGGGAGTGGAGAGCGGCTGGGCGAGGCGTTGGCTGGGCGTCTGAGGACGCGGATGGGAGAGCGGCGAGTATGCAATTCACAGACGAACAGGTGATGTTCCGCGACATGGTACGGCGGTTTGTACGCGACGAGATTACGCCGCATGTGGACGAGTGGGAGGAAGCGGGCGCGTTTCCGGCGCATGCGCTCTTCAAGCAGATGGGCGACCTTGGGCTGCTGGGGCTGACCTACCCGGAAGCCTATGGGGGGCAGGGGCTGGACTTCTGGTATACCGCCATTCTGTGCGAGGAGCTGGGCCAGGGCGGCGCCTCCGGCGTCTCGATGGGGATCACCGTCCATACGGATATGTGTACTCCGGCGCTGGCCCGCTTTGGCTCGCACGACCTGAAGCAACGGTTTCTGGCGCCTGCCGTCCGGGGTGAGACGGTGGGCTGCATTGGCGTGACGGAGCCGGACGCGGGGTCGGATGTGGCGGCGATCCGCACGCGGGCCGTGCGCGATGGCGACGAGTGGGTCATCACGGGCCGCAAGCTCTTCATCACCAACGGGACCCAGGCTGATTGGGCCTGCCTGCTCGCCCGCACCAGCGAGGGCGCCGACTACCACGGGATGTCGCTGATCATGGTTCCCACCACGACGCCAGGGTTCAGCGTCAGTCGCAAGCTCAAGAAGCTCGGCAACTGGTCGAGCGACACGGCAGAACTCGTCCTCGATGGCGTGCGCGTCCCGGTCGCCAACACCATCGGGCAGGAGGGTATGGGGTTCAGCTACCAGATGCAGCAGTTCGAGATCGAGCGGCTGGTCGCCGCCATCACGACCTATAGCCTGCTGGAGCGGGTCGTGCGCGACGCCATCGCCTATACGCGGGAGCGCACGACGTTTGGTCAGCCGATCCTCTGGAATCAGGTGGTCCACTTTCGCTTCGCCGAGTTGCTGACCGAGATTGCCATGCTGAAAGCCTTCTGCCACCAGACCATCGAGCGCATGATCGCGGGGGAGACGATTACGACGGACGCGGCGATGTGCAAGCTGAAAGCCGGGCGACTCGCGCGCGAGGTGACGGATAGCTGCCTGCAATACTACGGCGGCATGGGCTACATGGAAGAGACGCCCATTTCGCGTGCCTTCCGCGACGCCCGGCTGATCTCGATTGGCGGCGGCGCCGACGAGATCATGCTTGGCGTCATCGCCAAGAACGAGCGCCTGACGCCTGCACGGCCACGCGCCGAGCCAGCGGCAGCCGCCACGCGCGACGACGCTGCGGTGGTGGGAGCGGTCGCGCCTGCCCACGCCGAACTGGAGCCAGCCGCTGCGGGTGGCGCCTTGTGAGGGGCGCGTGACTGGGGCCATCGTTGGCGCGGCGCGAGGGGTATACGCTGCGTGCGTACCCCCTATCATACCCACCACGCGCCCAGGCGTAAGGGGGGATCAGCGCGTCGGGCAGTAGCG
>Ga0307372_10012661_pt1 | contig 11008 bp, 7 predicted proteins | sample OX1MG_FD_202533 | JGI IMG/M metagenome (GOLD analysis project Ga0307372, IMG submission 202533) | Soil microbial communities from Risofladan, Vaasa, Finland - OX-1 | ecosystem: Environmental > Terrestrial > Soil > Coastal area > Acid sulfate soil | place: Finland: Risofladan, Vaasa | collected...
TTTGAGAGCGTGAAAGGAGTTGTCAGCATACTTCAGGATTTCCGCCGTTTTGAACGAGGTCACGAAAACGGGCGCCTTGACCGGCTTCCACAACCCCATCAAGCGCCGCGCAGTCCTGGGATCGCTTGTGCCAAGGACCGTTTTGGGCGGGTTAAAAAAGTCGTGAATGGAAGAACCTTCGCGCAGGAATTCGGGATGGAAGCACACCCCGAAATCACGCCCGGCCTTCTTGCGGCTCACCTTCTCGAGCATGGGGACCACCAGCCTCCCGGTCGTTCCGGGGGGCACCGTACTCCGAACCGCAACGACGTGAAACTTCTTCGCACCGCGCAGAAAACGGCCGATGCCTTCAAGCGCCGAGGCAACGTGGTCCAGATTGACGCTGCCGTCGCGGCGCGAAGGCGTACCCACCGTCACCAGTGAAACCTCAGCTCGTTCAAGCGCCTCAGCCGGATCGAGTGTCGCCCAAAGCTTGCCTTCGGCAACCATCTGTGCGACAAGGCCGTCCAGTCCTTTTTCCAGCACGGGAGAGTGGCCGGAATTCACCACGCGCACTTTCGCGGCAGAAATATCGACGCCGTGGACCGTGTGCCCCATCCGGGCAAGGCACGCCCCCGTCACCGAACCCACATAGCCAAGTCCAAACACTGCTATTTTCATAAGGAGGTCTTGGTTCTCCGGGAAGGCCGTGTGGAAATCGATTCCCACAGCCCGAGTGACTATAGTCGAGGCTGAAAGGCAAAGTCAAAAACAGCGGCCCGGGACCATCATGGCAGAAAGCATCCCGAGGGAGCCGGGACGTCCTCTGCAATTCCCGTCCGCAGACGACGGCCGATTGCAACCGCCGGCAGAGTGCCAAGCCGCCTCAAGCATCAATCAGAAATGCTGGCCAGCAGCGCCTGGATCGCCGCCGCCACGCCCTCTTTGCAGCCGAAGACGGACGACCCGGCAACCAGCACATTGGCCCCTGCCTCAACAGCCAAAGGCGCGGTCTGAAGGTTAATCCCGCCATCCACTTCCAATTCGCACTCAAGCCCTTTTTCCTGGATCTGGCGGCGGATTTCCCGGATCTTGGGGAGCGTTTCCATAATAAATTCCTGTCCGCCGAACCCGGGATTCACGGTCATCACCAGGACCAGGTCGAGGTTTCCGATGACTTCTGAAAGCAGGCAGGCGGGCGTTGAAGGGTTGATGGCCACTCCGGCCTTTTTGCCCAGGGCGTGGATGTGCTGAATGGCGCGGTGAAGATGCGGGGTGGCTTCCTGATGAATGATGAGGGTGTCCGCGCCCGCTTCCGCAAACGATTCGATGAAATCTTCGGGCGGCTCAACCATCAGGTGCGTTTCCAGGACCAGATGCGTGAGCGGGCGAAGGGAGGCTACGGCCTGCGTTCCAAAGGTAATGTTCGGAACGAATCGGCCATCCATCACGTCAATTTGAATGCGGTCCACGCCGGCGGCTTCCACCGCCAGTACCTGCTCGCCCAGGCGCGTGAAATCCGCAGAAAGAATTGAAGGAGCAATTTTGATCAAGAACTTTTCCTGTGGCGCGGGTTGAGAAGTCGCGACGCCGGCCCATCCACATACCAGGTGACGCTGCCTTCGGCCGGCTGAACTCCCTGCGCCGGATAAGATTCGGGGTTGCGCGGCCCCTCCATCACCTGGCGCAAAATCTCCGCCTTGCCTGACCCTGAAACCAGAAACACGATCTCACGGGCCGCGTTGAGAACAGGATAAGTCAGCGTCAGGCGGTGCGTCTTGAGCTTCTCCACATAGTTCGGGCAAACCCACTTGCTGCTCTCGGCGAGCGCCGCCGAACCCGGGAAAAGCGATGCCGTGTGACCATCAGGCCCCAGCCCCAAAAAGATCAGGTCGAACCGGGGCGCCCTGCCCTCAGCCGGCGCAAGAGCTTTGGCCATCTCCGCGGCATACTCCGCGCTGGCCGCGTCGCGGTCCTCCTGCTCGGCCTTCATGCGATGGAAGTTGGCGGCCGCGCCGGGCGCCGGCTCCAGCAGACTGCCACGGATCATCCGGTAATTGCTTTGAAGATCGTCCGGAGGGACACAACGCTCATCCACCTGGAAAAGGTGAACGCTCTCCCACGGGACCCGCTGGGAAAATTCCGGGCTTGCCAGCAGTTCCAGAAATTTCTGCGGAGTTGTGCCGCCCGAAAGCGCGGCGGAGAACACCTTTCCCTGCTGCCCGCGCTCCCGTGCAAGCCCGGTGAATCGCGCGGCCGCCGCGCGGCTCAGTTCTTCCAGTCCCGGAAAGGTTTGGACCCTTGTTTCACTCATCCCGCATCCCCGCCGCAAGGTGCGGCAAGGCCCTTTGAAATTTACGGCTCGACCATGCTGGCGATCAGGTTTAGAGCTTCTTCGTAAACGCTGTCGCGCTCCGGGAGCTTGAGCTCCTCGTTGACCAGCTCGACTTCGCCCATCACCAGAAGCCGGGCGGTCCTCTCGATCGGCGCATGCCCCGGCATCTCCGCCCGCGTGCGCACAATCCCCTCCGCCTTGGATTCGGTAACAGAAAATTGTGCGGGAGGTGTTGTGCCTGTTTTCAAGTTGACCCGGAACGGCGTTGACGGCTTTCCGGATTCCCGGCGGACCGCCCACTCCACGCGGACCGGCTGGTCTCCTCGCCGGAATTCCAGCACCCGGCTTGGATTGGCGCTGGACGTCATACGCGAAACCGGCCGCCAGCCCAGGCGGCTGCCGAGCCACGCTGTCAGCAGCAGCGCCTGGGCGGTCCGGCTGTCTTCCGCCCCTGCGCCCTGCTGCCACTCCAGCGATACTTCAGAGAGGTCCTGCAGGCAGGAGCAGGCTTCGGCAGAATCAAAGCCCTGGGCAATCAGCTCGCGGCACGGAGTGAGGCGCGCCCAGTTGAGATCGCTGAACGCCATGCCCTCTGCGTTGCGGGACCGCTCCACCTGCCGCGCCAGGGCCGCCAAATCAACTTCCGGTTCCTCGAACCGCCCGGAATCCACCAGCACCCGGTTGGTCATCCGAAGGACCTGATCCAGGAATTCGGGAGGGGCAAAGCGTGCCGCTCTCCACCAGAAATACACGGGAAGATCGGGAATGATCAGCGGGAGGACCACATTGTCCAGCCCCTTCACCGCTTCGCCCCGGGCCCGCACATAGACCTGCTCGCAGCACACCTGCCGGGCGCCGGAGGGAGGAAGATGGCATTGGGCGGAAATCCATGCCGACAAGCCTTCCGGCTTCTCCCTGGGCTCGGCAACCATCAGAATCGCGCGGCAGGGGTTCTGGGCGATGACGTGGCTGATCAGATTGAACGTCTCGCGGCCCGCTTCCTCACTTTCAACGAATGCAAGAAGGGTCAGGACGGAAGCCCGCATGACGGGATGCTCTGACCCGGGGTCCTCCGCCGCCGCCCGCCAGAGCTCGGACAACTCATCTTCCAGCGTGGCCACGTTGGCCGATTGGAGTTCACCCGCCGTGAGAGACTTGAACTTCTTGGATACAGGCAACGATTCCTCCTCCTGCCGGGTTCCCGGCCGGCCGAAAGCATGCCGGGACAACCGCCTGGGCTCGATCTAGAGACGATGCCACCGGCGGCCGCCGCGTTCAAGCAATTTGTCCGCCGCCTCCGGGCCCCAGGTCCCCGCCTCATAAAGCTGGATTCCCTTTTCTCCGTCCTCCCGCCAGCGTTCCAGGAGCGGCGTGAGAAGCTGCCAGGCGAGTTCGACCGAATCCTCCCGATTGAAAAGGGTCTGGTCGCCCAGCATGCAATCGAGCAGCAACGTCTCATAGGCGCTGGGCGGTTCACCGCCAAACGACTCGGCGTACCGGAATTCCATCTTGACGGGACGGATTTCCATCATGGGCGCGGGAAATTTGGCGTTGAAGCTGATGGCGATGCCTTCATTCGGTTGAATCCGCATGGCCAGCACGTTCTGCTCAATCGGGTCCTGGGCGTTCTGTCCGAAAACCATGTGAGGGACCCGCCGGAACTGGACCACAATTTCCGAGGACCGCTTGGCAAGCCGTTTGCCCGAACGCACGTAAAAAGGCACGTCGGCCCACCGCCAGTTGTCAATAAACAGCTTCAACGCCGCAAAAGTTTCGGTCGTCGATTGGGGGGAAACATTGGGCTCTTCGCGGTAGGCAGGAACTCTTTCGCCCCTGACCCAACCGTTGCCATACTGGCCGCGCACCACAAAATCTTCCATCCGGTCGAGGTCCATGGGGCGGATCGAGCGCATCACCTTGGCCTTCTCATCGCGCACTTCCACGGCGTCGAACGACGCGGGCGGCTCCATCGCCACCAGGCTCAGCACTGACATGACGTGGTTCTGAATCATGTCGCGCAGCAAGCCGGCTTCTTCGTAATAGCGGCCCCGGCCCTCGACTCCCAGGTCCTCGACCACGGTGATTTCAACGTGGTCGATGTAGCGCCGGTTCCAGATGGGTTCAAAGATGCCGTTGGCGAAACGAAACACCAAAAGGTTTTGGACGGTCTCTTTGCCCAGGTAATGGTCGATGCGGTAAACCTGTTCTTCCTTGAAGGCCGAGTTCACCGTGGTGGTCAGCTCGCGCGCACTCTCCAGGTCGTGGCCGAATGGTTTTTCGATCACCACCCGGGTCCAGCTTTTTCCTTCATCTTCCGGACGGGCCAGACCGGTGGAACCCAGATGGCCGATAATCACGGAAAAAGAGCTTGGCGGCGTTGCCAGGTAAAAGAGCCGGTTTCCGCCCGTCCCTCTCTCGCGGTCAAGCTTGCCGAGCAAGTCACCGAGCTGGTTGTAAGCATTTCTGTCGCCAAAATCGTCGGTCAGGTAATAGAGAGACTCCGTGAAGCTCTTGAGCGAAGCCTCATCCACCGAAGACGACTTCTCGGAAAATTTGCGGACCGCATCCGCCATGTCCTCGCGGAATTTCTCGTTGCTATAGGGCGTCTTCGCGCACCCGATCACGGAAAAGCCCTGCGGCAACAGCCGCTCGCAATGGAGATAGTACAAGGCGGGAATCAGCTTCCGCTGCGTCAGGTCGCCTGACGCTCCAAAAATCACCATCGAGCAGGGAGCTGGGGTCCTTCGGATGCGCATGCCCTCGCGCAAAGGATTTGCGGCGACCGATGTATCCGCCATAACGATCTTCGTCCTTTCCTGACCCCATCTGGGGTCCACCGCGCTGATGATTTATAAGGCTGCCGAAGCGGCCTGTGCCCTGGCTGCGGCGACTTCCAACGCCTTCGACAATCGCTCGTGACCGGCTTTCACGTCCTGGCCCAGGTGGACGCGCACCACGCACCGCTTCTTGTTCTGCAACGATTGAAGATCGCCAAGGGCCTGGGCTTGCTTCAGCACCGAGAACGAGTACGGCTCGCCCGGTGGGCAAGTCCTGGGAATCGGCGGCCGTCAACTGGAGAAACAAGCCGGTGTTCGGCCCTCCTTTGTGAAGCTGGCCGGCGGAGTGCAGGAACCGCGGGCCAAAACCGAGCGTCGCCGCTGCGCGCAAGGCCTTCCCGATCCCCAGACGGATGGACTGCAACTTGTCCTCGATTTCACCGCTGCGCTCAAGATAGGCCATGAGCGCCACGTAATCTCCCGGATGAGCTTACCGGGCTGACGGCTGGCTCCCCAGGAATTTTTTCTTCTTCTCTTCAATGTTTGCCAATAGTTTTTGGTAATCGTTTGCGAAGGCTTCCACGCCGTCGTCTTCAAGTTGCTGAGTTACGGCGCGCAGGTCGATCCCGGCGCCCGGCAACTGGGAGATCACGCGGCGAGCGCCATCAAGCCCTTCCTCGATGGTGCCGGCCCGCGGCTTCCCGTGGTCGCGATAGGCGTCGATGGTCGCGGTGGGCATGGTGTTCACAGTATCGCGCCCGATCAGGTCCTGCACGTAAAGGATGTCGCTGTACTTTGGGTTCTTGGTGCTCGTCGATCCCCACAGCGGCCGCTGCACGCGGGCGCCTTTTTGGGCCAGGGCTTCAAAACGCGGGCTTATAAAGATTTCCTTGAATTTCTGATAGATCAGCTTGGTATTGGCAACCGCCACCTTCCCCATGAACCCTTCAATCTTCTGGCGCTCTTGGGGCGTTTTGGCATTGGCCAGCATGGCTTCCAACCGCTCGTCCAGCAGCGTATCGAGCCGGCTGACAAACACGCTGGCAACGGAAGCCAGGTGATCGATCGGCTTGCCCTCGGCGACTCTCTTCTCCAGCGCTTTCAGGTGGATGTTGGCGACTTCTTCATAACGCTCAATACCAAACAGCAGGGTGATATTAATGTTGATGCCTTCACTGAGCGCCTGCCCGATGGCCGGCAAACCTTCTTTCGTTCCCGGAATCTTGATCATCACGTTCGGCCGATTGACCGCGCGGAACAGCCGCCGGGCCTCTTCAAGGCTTCCCTGCGTATCGTGCGCCAGCAGCGGAGAAACCTCCAGGCTCACATAGCCATCGCGTCCTCCGGTTTGCTCATAAACGCCCCGGAATTCATCCGTAGCCTTCTGGATGTCTTCCACGGCAAGCCTCTGGAAAATCTCCGGAGCTTCAAGGCCCGCGCCGACGTACTGGCGGATGCTGTCGTCGTAATCATCGCTTCCGGCGATGGCTTTCGCAAAGATGCTCGGGTTGGAGGTGACGCCCAGCAAGCCGTCCTCGTCAATCCTCTTCTTCAAGCCTCCGGAAAGGATTTCCTTGCGGCTGATATAATCGTGCCAGACGCTCTGCCCATACAGGTCCAACTCTTTCAACGGATTCTCGCTCATCAAACAACTCCTCCTCTTCGTCATGCCGCCTGCGGTGCCATTCTGAGCGAAGCGAAGAATCTGCGCAGTTCGCTCAGGGCAGACCCTGTGGCTCCTGGGAACGACGGGTCGCACGAGTTTTTCAACAAACTGCTAATGTCATGTCACCCCAGTTCAATCCATAATTCGTCAGGGCACGCCTTCAGGCGTGCTGCTCCCCTGGGCCCTCCGAAAACGGCTTGTAGCCGCTGAGGGCTGTACCCTCAGGGCCTAAAGGCCTGAAAAAATCCGACCCGTGCCCGAGCGGCAGGGCTGAAGCCCTGCCCTGACGGTCCAAACTATTTAAGGCATTTCTGTGACGCCACACTAACGCCCCAGCAGTTCGTGGGCCCGCCGAACCACGTTGTCGGCGGTGAACCCGAACTTTTCCGCCAGCACCTTGTAAGGCGCTGACGCCCCATAGCGCGTCATACCAATGACGGCGCCCTGGCGACCGATGTACCGCTCCCAGCCAAAGGGATACGCCGCCTCGATGGCCAGGCGGGCGGTCGTGGCGGGCGGCAGGACCTCATCCTTGTAATCCTGGGTCTGCTTTTCAAAAAGGTCCCAGGACGGCATGCTGACCGCGCGCGCGGCGACGCCTTCGGCAATCAGCTTCTCGTACGCGCCAAGCGCCACGGAAACTTCCGAACCCGAAGCGATCAGGATCACGTCCGGCGGTTTGCCTTTTGAATCCGCCAGCACGTAAGCCCCCTGCGCCAGGCCTTCGGCAGACGCATACTTCTCGCGGTCGATCACCGGAAGTTTTTGCCGGGTCAGCGCCAGCGCCACCGGTCCGTCCTGCCTTTCAATCGCCACGCGCCACGCCACGACGGTCTCATTCGCATCCGCAGGCCGGATCACGGAAAGGTTCGGAATGGCGCGCAGCGAAGCAAGCTGCTCGATCGGCTGGTGCGTGGGCCCGTCTTCCCCCAGGAAAATGCTGTCGTGCGTGAAAACGTAGATGGGACGGATCCCCATCATGGCCGCAAGCCGGATGGTCGGCCGCATATAGTCGGAAAAAATCATGAACGTGGCCCCGTAAGGGACCAATCCGCTCAGGGCCATGCCGTTGAGCGCGGCCCCCATCGCGTGCTCGCGCACTCCGAAATGGAAGTTGCGCCCGCCGTAATTCCCTTTCTCGAAGGCTGTTTCGCTCTTGATCATCGTATTGGTCGAGGGCGCAAGGTCCGCCGAACCGCCCAGAAGCGTGGGTAAACTCGCAGAGATCGCGTTCAGGACGGCCCCGGAAGCCTGCCGCGTCGCCATCGGACCCTCCGAGGGCTTGAATGCGGGCAGCTTCGATTTCCAGCCGACGGGCAGTTCCCGGCGCACATAGCGGTCCCATTCGGCGGCAAGATCAGGGAAGGCTTTGCGATAGCGGTTGAGGCGCTCCTGCCACTCGGTTTCCGCTTTCTCGCCACGATCGATGGCCCTGCGAAAATGCGCGCGAACTTCATCCGGAATATAAAATTCCGGCTCCAGCGGTATCCCCAGGTTTTCCTTCGACAGCTTGACCTCTTCTTCGCCGAGCGGCGAGCCGTGGGCTTCTGCCGTATCGTTCTTGTTGGGACTGCCGTAGCCGATGTGGGTCCTCACCATGATGATCGACGGGCGCTCTTTTTCCGCCTCCGCAGCCTTCAGCGCCTGGCCGATAGCTTCGAGGTCGTTGCCCTCCGCCACCTTCTGCACAAACCATCCGTAAGCTTTAAAGCGCTTGGCGCGATCTTCGGTAAAGGCCAGTTCGGTCGAGCCTTCGATGGAAATGTGATTGTCATCGTACAAACAGATCAGATTGCTCAGGCCCAGATGGGCGGCCAGCGAGGCCGCTTCCGATCCCACGCCTTCCATCAGCTCTCCATCGCTTACGATGGCATAGATCTTGTAATCGACCAGCTCGTGGCCGGGCCGGTTGAAATGCGCTGCCAGGTATCTTTCCGCGATGGCCATCCCGACGCCGTTTCCGAACCCCTGGCCCAGCGGGCCGGTCGTGGTCTCGATTCCCTCATCGGGCCGGTATTCCGGATGGCCCGGCGTCTTGCTGCCCCACTGCCGGAATTGCTTGAGTTCATCAAAAGGCATGTCGTAGCCGGTCAGATGGAGCAGGCTGTAAAGCAGCATGCAGCCGTGGCCCGCCGAAAGAACGAAGCGGTCCCGGTTGGGCCACCGGGGCTTTAGCGGATCGTACCGCAGGTATCGGGTCCAAAGCGCGTAGGCCATGGGCGCAGCGCCCATCGGCATTCCAGGGTGGCCGGAATTCGCCTTTTGAACGGCATCCATCACCAGACCGCGAATCGTGTTGATGCAAAGCTGGTCAAGCTCAGGTCCACTCAGGATGTCTTTTGAAGTTTGGGCCGCTCGATGTCCGTCCAAGGCGATTCGCTCCTGTTTTGGATTTGCGCGCTGATACATGGGGGCCCCAGACGAGCAGCGTGCGCAGTTCTCCCGACCCCGCATCCAGTTCGATTGGATGCGCGGGGCCCCCAAATATGACGCCCAAAGGGTGTATTATATTCCTTTTACGAGACGAAAGCGCGCATCTCAACTCCGGGCCCGCAGCCTGGGTTTGGAGATGCCCGGAAAAAGACACTTATCGGCGGGATTGCAACGAAGGAGGCGATGATGAACAAGAGGCATCTCGGAGTTGTGGGAATGGGAGTGATGGGCAAGAACCTGGCCCTCAACGCGGAGAGCAAAGGTTTCTCCGCAGCCGGATTCGACATCGATCCTGAAAAAACCAGAGAGGTTGCTGCGGCCGTTGCGGGCAAAGAAATCACCATCACAAACTCGCTTCGGGATTTTGTGGCGGCGCTCGAAAAACCACGCCGCATTCTGCTGATGGTTCCGGCCGGCAAGCCCGTTGACGCCATCCTCAAAGACCTGAAACCGCATCTTGAAAAGGATGACATCGTCATCGACGGCGGCAATTCCTACTTCAAAGATACCGAACGCCGCGCCAGGGAACTGGAAGAAGCAGGCCTGCGCCTTTTCGGAATGGGCGTGAGCGGCGGCGAAGAAGGCGCGCTCCACGGCCCCTCGCTGATGCCGGGCGGTCATGAAGAATCCTACCGACACCTGGAGCCCTTGCTCACCAAGATGGCTGCGCAGACCAGCGACGGTCCTTGCTGTGCCTACCTCGGCCCGCGCGGCGCCGGCCATTACGTCAAGATGGTCCACAACGGGATTGAGTACGGCATCCTGCAACTCATCTGCGAAGTCTACGACATCTTCAAAAACGTGCTCCGGCTTTCAACGCCGGAAATACACAAGGTCTTCGCCGAGTGGAACGCCTCCGACCTCAACTCCTATCTGCTGGAAATCACCACGCTGGTTTTGGGCAAGAGGGACGACGAAACCGGGCAGCCGCTGGTCGAAATGGTCCTCGACGAAGCCCAGCAGAAAGGCACCGGAAAATGGACGGCCCAGGATTCCATGGATCTGGGCGTTGCCATCCCGACCCTTGCTTACGCCGTGGAGGCGCGCATCCTTTCCGGGCAGAAAAAAGAGCGCGTCGCCGCCGCCGATGTCCTGAGCGGCCCCAAACAAGTCTTTTCAGGCGACCCCCTCGGTTTGATGACCCATTTGCGCCAGGCCTACCGCGTCGCCGTGTTGGTTTGCTACGCGCAAGGCTTTGAGCAACTTCGGGTGGCCTCGGCGGAATACCAATACAACCTGAACTACGCGGAGATTGCCCGAATCTGGAAAGGCGGTTGCATCATCCGCTCCAAAATGCTCGATCCCATTCAGCAGGCGTTCGCGTTGGACCCGGACCGGCCGAATCTGATGCTGGCCCCGGCGTTCAGCTCCATGATTAACAAGTATTCGCGCGACCTGCGCGAGGTGGTCAAGGCCGCGACAGACGTCGGTACGCCTTGCCTGGCGCTCTCAACCTCGCTCGGCTATATCGACAGCTACCGGCAGGAACGCCTTCCGGCAAATCTGCTGCAGGCCCTGCGCGATTGCTTCGGCGCCCATACCTATCACCGCACCGACCGCGAAGGCGTCTTCCACACCGAGTGGGCCAAGTAAGAGAGTGAATGTCAGAAAGCTTTTCTGGATTTAGCGCAACCGAATTGCGGAAGGTGCAAACGGTGCTGGAAAAACATCAACACGAACTGTTGGAGGCTTGGAATGGGTATTTTGGCGACGAACGCTGATGAACGGGTCGCCAAGGTGCGCTTTACGGAAGACGAATTGTGCGTAACGCTGATGGATGGCCGCACGATCAGTGTCCCGCTGGTCTGGTATCCGAGG
>Ga0307372_10012666_pt1 | contig 11006 bp, 8 predicted proteins | sample OX1MG_FD_202533 | JGI IMG/M metagenome (GOLD analysis project Ga0307372, IMG submission 202533) | Soil microbial communities from Risofladan, Vaasa, Finland - OX-1 | ecosystem: Environmental > Terrestrial > Soil > Coastal area > Acid sulfate soil | place: Finland: Risofladan, Vaasa | collected...
CCGGCGGCCAGTGCCTGCGTGGCCGCGCAGCCATGCAGCGCCACCCCGGCGGCCAGCAGCCGGTCCATCAACAGGGGCAGGAACCCGGCAGCGATTTGCTGGTGGACGAGTACGGTTTCGCAGGCGTTGCAGGTGGCGGGCGCCTGGGTTTTGCTGTCCAGCACAATCGCCAAAGCTTGCTCGGGGTCGGCGGCCGCGTCCACGTAGACGTGGCAGACGCCGTCGGCGTGCCCCAGCACCGGAATATTCGTGTGCGTCTGGACGTACTGCACCAGCTGGTTGCCGCCGCGCGGGACCACCAGGGCAATGTGTTCATCGAGCGCGAGCAACGCCTGCGCCGCCTGCCGGCCTTCGACCGCAACGATGGCGTCTTCGGGGAGGCCCGAGGCCAGAAGCGCGCCGCGCAACAGCGCCACCAGCGCGCGCGTGCTGTCACGCGCCTCGGCGCCTGCTTTGAGGATCAAGGCATTACCGGACTTGATCATCAGCGCGGCGAGTTGCACCACGGCGTCGGGCCGGGCCTCGATGATGGCGGCGACCACGCCGAACGGGCAGGTGACGCGCCGCAGTGTCAGGCCATCGTCGAGTTCGCTCTCCAAGGTAACTTGGCCGCTGGGATCAGGCAGCGCCGCGACTTGCAGCACGCCCGCCGCCATGCCGTCGAGTTTTTTGTCGGTGAGTTGCAGCCGCGCCAACGTGGCGCTGGTCAGGGCCTTTTGCGCCAGCAGCTTTTGGGCGCGGCGCAGATCGGCGCGGTTGGCCTTGAGCAGCGCGGCGCGGGCGTCGAGCAGGACAGCGGCCATGGTGCGCAGGGCGGCGTTTTTGTCGGCGGTCGAGGTTTGCGCCAGCGTGCGCGAGGCGGCGCGCGCGGCTTCGGCGGCGGCGAGGGCTTGGGTTTGGATGCGAGTCATGCGTTGGCGCTCCCGGTGGCGCTCCCGGTGGGAATAGTTGCGATGATGGTGCCGACCTCCTCACCCGCCATGATGCGGTCGAGCACGCCGGGCAGGCGACCGTTGGCGATGACCGCCACCAAGCCCGGGTCGCGGCGCGCCCGCATCACCGCGATCAGCTTCGAGCGCATGCCGCCGCGGCCGCGGACGCCGCTGGCGCCCGCGTTCTCGAAGTGTTCGTCGGAGACATCGGTGAGTGCACCAATCAGCTCGGCATCGGCGTGGGTGGGGTCAAGGGTGTAGAGCCCGTCCACATCGGTCAACAGAATGAGCAATTTGCAATCGAGCAGGGGAGCGATCAGGGCAGCAAGCTGGTCATTGTCGTGGAACAAGCGGTTCTGGGAGGCGGCGGCGTGGTGGGAGACGGCATCGTTTTCGTTCACCACCGGGACAATGCCACGCGACAACAGTTGCTGCAGGGTCTCGCCCAACCCGGCCGAGCGGTCGGGATCGAGGAAGTCGTCGCCGGTGACCAGGATTTGAGCGACGGGGAGGGCATGGCGTTGGAAGGCCTCGTGGTAGCTCGCGGTTAACCAGCTCTGGCCAGCGGCGGCGCAAGCGGCGCGGTGCGCGGCGGTATCGAGCGTCATCGGTTGGGCGCGCACATTTGCCATCTGGTGCAGTCCCAGCGCCACCGCTCCCGAGGAGACCAGGACGACGTCGCGGCCAGCGCGGCGCATGCGCGCCACCGAGGCGGCTAGCTCCGCCAGCACGCCGGCGGCCAACCCGCCGGAGGCATCCACCAGCACGTTGGTCCCCACCTTCAGCACCATGCGGGTGTGTGCCGCCAGGCAGCGGCGCGCGCCCTCAGCGCCGTCACTCGTTCCACTGTCCACGCCCACATCCTCCTTCGGACAAACAAAAACCCACGATCACCATGACCGTGGGCTTGGAACTCCATGCCAGCCGATTGGATCCCGATCTTAGCTGGCGGCCAGCGTCCAAACACACGGCTCCGCTTCCGGGCGCGGCGCCCCGGCAGTTGGCAGCGGGTTTGGTACCTGAAGGACCATCAATCTGTATGATGCGGTGCCGCCAGCGGCGTTGTCAAGGCGGAACTCCGGTACAACAGGACAGTGACCTGGGCGATGGCGGTGCGTGGTGCGGCGAGCCCTTCGGGGGTCTTGCCCTTGATCGAAATGCGCTCCGACGCAACCTCCAGCAACGCCGCCACGCTCTCGCGGAGCTGCGTCTGCAGCGGCCCAATGCGCGGCTGCTCCAGGATCAAATTGGCATCGAGGTTGACCACGCTCCACCCCGCGTGGCGGGCGAGCTGCAGCGCGTGGCGCACGAATCCAGCGCTCGATGCATCCTTCCATTGTGGATCGTGGGAGCTGAAATGGCTGCCGATATCGCCGTGCGCCAGAGCGCCCAGCAGCGCGTCGCAGACGGCGTGCAGCAAGACATCGCCGTCGCTATGGCCGGCGAGTCCGGCGGGATGAGGAATCAGCAGGCCGCCCAGCCACAGCGGGCGTGCCGGCTCAAAGACGTGCGAGTCCCACCCAGAGCCGATACGGTACTCGGGCTCGATGGGCAGTGGGGCCGGCATGTGAGGGCTGGTTAGGGCCAAAGATGGCCCAAGAAGGATTTCTTCGGCGGAGCGGTCGGCACCGGGGCGGTGCTCAGCGGGTTGGCGTTGGGCTGGGCCGCGTTTGCCTTGGCGGCGCCCACGGCAGGCTGCCTCGCTGACGACCGTTGGTGTTGGAGCTGGCTGGCGCGCTTTTTCAGCAGTTTGACCAGCTCGTCCGGAGGCGGGGGCACGCCGCGGTGCACATCTGCGGCGAGGATCTCGTCTTTGTTCTCCAGATCGATCTCGTTGGGCGTCAGGATCACATCGGGATCGGAGCTCGCCGCGGCGTCGGGCCGAGCGTTCGGATCGCTGCCATTGCTGCCACTAATGGCCTGCGGATCATCGGTTTCTGGGGTGTCGGCGCCTTGAGGCTTATTGGGGATGTTCTGGAACGCCAGTGGCGAGGCGCTGGAGGCGCTGGAGGCGCTGTCGGCGGTGCCGGAGTTATTGGAGTTACTGGAGACGCCGCCGGTGGCCGTGGCGTTCGGCGCGCCGCTAGCGGCGGCCGACGGATCGTCGGCCGCGGTCAACTCGGCGCTGAGCGATGCCGTCGTCCCGCCAATGTTCAAGGGCAGGGGCGCCTTACTGCCCGCCGGGATCGCTCCACTGGCGACCATGCTCGAGCGGATCAAAGCGGAGAGTCCGGGCGGGGGGGTGTAGCCGGGCGTGGGCGGCGCCGACAAGGTCGGCTCGCCGACCTTGTCGGCGCGGGCAATTTCGGTGGCTGGATGCGTGCTCAGCAGCCCCGCCAGCCCCAGATGATCGAGAAACCCCTCGGAGTTCACCGCTTTGCCGCGGGCGGCAATCTCTGCCTTGTTAAAGGCGATCTCGGCGGCGGTGGGGGTGGGAATGGGTGCCTTCAGCGCGGCCAACTGGGTCTTGGCGTCGGCGGTGTAGGGGCTCAGCGGGTAACGCCGGATCAGGCGGCTGAAATCGGCCACGGCGCGGGCCTGATCGCTCGCCGCGTTGGCGGTGTACAGCCCGCGCGAGGCGGCGGCGGTTTCAAACCGCGCCGCGCCGGCGTAAAGCTTTGAGGTGGTTTGGAAGGAGTGTGCCAACTCATCCAGCGCCACGTCGCCCTGGCTGTACAACGGGTAATCGTTGAGCACTTCTTCCAGCCGGCTTTGGGCCGCGCGGTAGTCGGTCTGCTCGCCCTGATGCGCGCGTTCCAGATAGAACTGGGCGATGCGATAAATGCGCTCCGCGAGCACCTCTTGCGTGTCCCGTAACATCTGCAACGCCTGCGGCCGCAAGGGGCTCTGCGGATAATTGATCAGAAAGGTGCGCAACTCCGACTGCGCATCCTCGGCCTGGGTGGGATCGCGATCAGGCTTTTGCAGTTGTCCGTAATGGATGGTGGCGATTTTAAGCTGGGCCTCGGAGGCTTCTTTCATCGCCGGGAAGAAGGTGATGAAGTCCTTGTACTGCGCCTCGGCTTGCGCCAGCCCGTCAGCGCCCCCCTGCCGGTACCAGGAATCGCCAACCGCCATTTTGGCGCGTGCCAGGTACTCGCTGTCCGGATAGGTGTTGAGCAGGGTTTCCAGGTTGAGGCGGGCAACGGTGTACTTGCCCTGGTCCAAGTCCGTCATCGCGATGTCGAACAGAACCTTGTCCGGTTGATCGGATTTGAGGCTGGCCAGCGGGTTGGTGTTGGCGTGATGCTGGATCAGACACCCAGCGTTGCTCAACGCTAGCCCCAAACCGAGAATGGGGGCGAGCAGAACGGCGGGAGGGTGCTTGCAGATCCGGCTGAAAAAGGGCTCGAACCGCATGGGAATCTGGTCCGATTCTACCATGCGGGACACCGCGTTTGGGCAAAATGGCGCGGCCTATTCTGGAGGGCTACCGATATGGCTGCCGACGGCGCCGCTGAGTGCGGCCTGTCGGGGGTGCCGGGGGCGGAGCCACAGCCAAAGGATGAACATCGCCAAAACCGCGGCTGCGGTGTCCAGCAGGACATCACTGAACTCGACGCCACGGCCCGGGATGAGGCTTTGGTGGAATTCGTCGGTGGCGGCATATGCGGCACAGAAAATCACGCTCCGCACCGCCGCGGGAAAATCAAAGGTCCGCCGTGCTAAGGCGAAACCACGGTACACGGTCGTGCCCAGCAGGAAATACACCAACACATGCGCGCACTTCCGGAAGGGATCATCGAGCAGCACACGGTAATGGCGGGTGTTGTCCCCCAAAAGGGTCAAGATCCACCCCAGCACCTCCTCGCTATGCCGCCCCGAGTGCGAATCTTGCGATAAAAGAAAGATCACCACACACATGGCCACCGCCGGAAGCCAAGCTTGGAGCGCAGTGAAGAGGCGGCGGGTTATGGGGATCTCGTTGGGCACGTTTGGCCTGCGGTTGGGATCGATTTTAGTTGCCCCAGGGGTGGAGGCGAGTAGCGGCATCCGGATTTCGATGGGGGTGAGGTGGTAGGGGATGCATGGCTGGGATGAGGGTTAGACGCTGGCGGTCCGCGGTTGGGAGGCGCCTGGGGCCAGCGGGATCAAACGGGCAATGCGGCGCACGGCTGCGCCCGCGCCGCGCAGCTTGTCTTCCAGTTTCTCGTAGCCGCGGTCGAGGTGGTAAATGCGGTCGATGATGGTTTCGCCCTCGGCGGCGAGCGCCGCCAGGACCAGCGAGGCGCTGGCCCGCAGATCGCTGGCCAGCACCGCCGCCCCCGCCAGCGCCGCCGGGCCGCGCACGATCGCCCGGTTGCCCTCGATGCGAATGCTGGCGCCCATGCGATTGAGCTCGAGCGCATGCATAAAGCGATTTTCGAAAATCGTCTCCGTAATCGCCGCCGTGCCCTCGGCTTGGGTCATGAGCGCCATGTACTGTGCCTGCAAGTCGGTGGCGAAACCGGGGTACTCGGCGGTCGAGATGTCGACCGCGCGCAGCCGCCCCCCAGCGGCCACGCCGATGGCGGATGCCTCGATGCGGAACCGCGCCCCCGCCTCCTCCAGCCGCTCGATCAAGTCCGCGCAATGTTCCGGCTGGCAGTGGGTCACCGTGAGCGCGCCGCCGGTGATCAGCGCCGCCATGATGAAGGTGCCCGCCTCGATGCGGTCGGCGATGATGCGGTGGCTGGCGCCGCCCAGTTGGTCCACCCCCTGCACCCGCATGGTGTTGCTGCCGGCGCCCTCGATCCGCGCTCCCATGCGGGTCAGCAGTGCAGCCAGATCCACAACCTCGGGCTCGCGGGCGCAGTTGCTGAGCACGGTTTCGCCCTTGGCCAGCACGGCGGCCATGAGCACGTCTTCGGTCCCCGTTACCGTCACCCGGTCGAAGCTGTAGCTATTGCCCTGCAACCGGCGCGCCTCGGCGACCACGTAGCCGTGCTCCTGCCGCAGATTCGCCCCCAAACGCTCCAGCCCCTTGAGGTGCAGGTCGATGGGCCGGGCGCCGATGGCGCACCCCCCCGGCAGCGACACCCGCGCCTGTCCGGTGCGCGCCAGCAGCGGGCCCAGTACCAGGGTCGAGGCGCGCATCGTCTTCACCAGTTCGTAATCGGCCTGGGCGTGGGTGATGGTCTGCGCCCGCAATTGGATTTGATGGCGTCCCCGGTTGCCTTCGGTCTCGACCCCCATGGATTCCAGCAGCGCGCGCGTCGTCTGGATATCGCGCACGTCGGGGATGTTGCCGAGCTGTACCGGTTCGGCCGTCAACAAGCAGGCGGCCATCGCCGGCAGTGCCGCATTTTTAGCGCCGCTCACGCGGATCGCGCCGCTCAGCGGCTGGCCGCCGCGGATCACGAGTTTGTCCATGAAAAATCGCCCGTCATCAGCTTCCGCGCCAACACAGGAAGCTTTGGTTTAGTGTACCTGCATGCCGGCGATGTAGGTGGCCTGGACCTCGCCTGCCGGCGATAGCACGACGATATCGGCGTCCGCGCCCACCTCCAGCCGGCCCTTGTGGGTGAGCCCGAGCAACGCAGCGGGGTTGCGCGTGGCCATGGCCACGGCGGCTGGGAGCGAGCTGCCGCCCAGGGTCATGGCGTTGCGCACCGCTTGGTCCAACGTCAGCACGCTGCCGGCCAAGCGGCCCTCGTGAATACAATGGCCGGCCTTGACCTCGACCGCCATCGCGCCCAACTGGTAGCGTCCATCACCGCAGCCGGCGGCGCTGAGGGCGTCACTGACCAGAATGGCGCGTTCCGGGCCCTTAAGGCGAAAAAACATCTGCACCAGCAAGGGGTCGACGTGGATGCCATCGGCGATGATCTCGGCGCTCAAGGCTGGGTTCATCAGCGCTTCGCCCAGCAGCCCCGGGTCGCGGTGGTGCAGCGGGTTCATGGCGTTGAAGGTGTGGGTGACGTGCCGCGCCCCGGCGCGGATGCCGGCCTGCGCCTGCGCCCGGCTGGCGGCGCTGTGGCCCAAGCTGATGCGGATGCCGCGTGCGCTGGCAGCGGCGATGAAGTCGAGGGCGCCTTCCAACTCAGGGGCGATGGTGATTAGGCGGATGCGGCCTTGCGCGGCCTCCCACAATTGGGTCAACCGCGCCGGCGTGGGCGGCAGTAGGTCCGATTCCGGGTGCACGCCGCGGCGCTCCGCGCTCAGGAAGGGCCCCTCCAAATGCAACCCCAGCGAGACCGCAGCCAGCCGCTCGACCGCCCGCAGCGTGGCCTCCCAGGGGGCGGTCACGGTCGTGGCCAGGAAGCTGGTCACGCCATGCGCGGCGAGATGCCGGGTGAAGGCCGCGACCCCGGTGCTATCGGCCGCCATGAGATCGATGCCCGCTCCCCCGTGGACGTGCAGATCGATGAAGCCCGGCGCCAGCACGGCCTCCCCCAGGTCGCCTACCCGCGTACCGGGGGCGAGGGCGGTGGTGGCGGGCGTGCCCACGGCGGTGATGCGGCCGTCCTGCATCACCAGCACGGCGGGAGCGATGACCCCCTGGGGCGCGATCAAGCTGGCCGCGATTAGGGCCTGGGGTGGAGATGGGCTCATTGTTCCCTCGTGGAGTTCGCTGCCGCCACCCGCAGGGCGCGCTGCAAATCCCCGCCGCTCTGGGCTAAAAGCCGGCGCGCACGCGCCGGCGTTACGTCCCCGCCCAGGGCCGCCGCCAAAATGCGCTGGGCGCGGGCCCGGAGTTTGCCGTTCGTGGGCTGCATGCCCGTCATGAGGTTGCCGCGGACCCGGCCGGCGCGCACCATGACCCCGGTTGAAAGCTGGTTGAGAATCATCTTTTGTGCCGTGCCCGCTTTCATTCGAGTCGAGCCGGTAAGCGCCTCGGCGCCGGTGACCGCCTCAATGACAATGCCGGCGCTCCCGGCCTCGCCGGCCAGCGGCGAGCCGGGTGAGCAGGCGATGGCGATGGTGAGGCAGCCATGCCGGCGGGCATAGCGGAGCGCCGCCACGGTATAGGGCGTGCGTCCACTGGCGGCGATGCCGACGACCGTATCGGAGGGCGCGAGGCGCAGCCGGTCCAGGTCGCGGCCAGCGGCGCCGGCATCGTCTTCAGCGCCTTCGACCGAACGCTGCAGCGCCCGCGCCCCGCCAGCGATGACGCCCACCACGCGCCCGCGCGCCACCCCAAACGTGGGCGGACACTCGGCCGCGTCCAGCACCCCCAGGCGGCCGCTGGTGCCGGCGCCGACGTAGATGATGCGGCCGCCCTGCTGAAAACGCGCCGCCATCTGATCGATGGCGGCAGCGATCGCCGGGGCGCAGCCGCGCACGGTGCGGGCGACGGTGGCATCCTCGCGCTGCAGCGCCCTCACCAGCGCTGGCGTGCGCAGGCGGTCCAAGCCGGCGGTACGCGGGTTGACGCGCTCCGTGGCCAGCTGTTCCAACTCGGGTAGCGAGCGTTTGCGCTTTGGGTTTGACACTTCCGGCTCCTTCCGTCTATAACACATTAGCGAGCAACTCTGTTGTCCTGGACCCGTTTCCCTTTCTCCGGCGCTCTTCCTGGGCGCGCGTTTTTCTGCCTTTGCCTGCTGGCTCCGGCTCTGCGCGCTGCCCCGCCCCCCGCTGCCCCCAAGCTCAATTGGTCGCGCCTTGACGCCGTCGTCGAGCGCTCCATCGAGCGTGGCGAGATGCCCGGCGCCGTGGTCCTCATCGGCCACGATGGCCATGTTGTGTACCGCAAAGCCTTCGGTGAGCGGGCGCTGCTGCCGCGGCGGGAAAAAATGACCACCGACACCATCTTTGACTGTGCTTCACTGACAAAAGTGGTGGCCACCGCCCCGGCGGTGATGCAGTTGTTGGAGCAGGGCCGCATCCGCCTCAACGATCCCGTCGCCAAGTACCTGCCCGGCTTCGCCCAGAACGGCAAAGATCAGATCACCATCCGCGAACTGCTCACCCACTACTCCGGGCTCCCGCCCGATATCCCGCAGCGCCCGGCGTGGTCGGGATACCGCCAAGGCATCGAGCGCGCGTTCGCGGTGCAGCCCGCCTATCCGCCCGGATCCCACTTCGAGTACAGCGATATCAACTACGTCGTGTTGGCCGAGCTGGTGCGCGTGCTGACCGGTCAGCGCATCGATCAATATGCGCTGCAACATCTCTGGAAGCCGCTGGGCATGGATCACACCCGCTTTTTGCCGCCCGCCAGTTGGCGCAATAAAATCGCACCCACCGAGCGCGATGACCGCGGGCACTACGAGCGCGGCGTCGTCAACGATCCCACCGCCTCCGCCATGGACGGGGTCGCCGGCGATGCCGGCATGTTCAGCACCGCCGGCGATCTCGCCAAGTTCGCCCAGATGATGCTCAACGGCGGCCTCGGCGCCAACAATGTCCGCGTGCTCTCGCCCTTGGCGGTCGAGAAGATGACCACGCCGCAGACGCCCTTCAACATCCCCGAGGTGCGCGGCCTCGGCTGGGACATCGACTCCCCCTTCTCCAGCAACCGCGGCGACTTCCTCCCCATCGGCTCCTACGGCCACACCGGCTTCACCGGCACCTCGCTGTGGATCGATCCCTCCTCCAACACCTACATCATCATTTTGTCGAACGCTGTCCACCCCCGGCAGAAACCGCCGCTGCGGTCCATCCTGGCGCTGCGCTCGGAGGTGGCCACCGTGACCGCCGACATCCTGGCCCTCAACGATCCCGCGACCTGGGGACGGCTCGAGGCCGGCCTGGAACGCATCACCGGCTACAACGACGCCTCCGCCGGCGAGCACCGCACCCTCTACCGCAACGGCGAGGTCGAGACCGGGCTGGATGTGCTGAAGGCACGCAACTTCGACCTGCTGCGCGGCAAACGCGTGGGCCTCATCACCAACCCCACCGGCATCGACCGGGAAGGGAACCGCACCCTCGATGACATGCGCGCCGCCGGCATTGACGTGACCGCCGGCTTCAGCCCCGAGCACGGTTGGTCGGGCGTGCTGGACGCTTCCGTCAGGAATACTCGCGACGCCAAAACCGGCATCCCCGTTTACAGCGCCTACGGTTCGGGACAGGACGGCCGCCTGCTGCCCGACGCTGGGTTGAAGCGGGTCAACGTCCTCGTCTACGACATTCAAGATTTGGGCGTGCGCTACTACACCTTCGAGACCACCCTGGCCTACACCCTCCAAGCCGCCGCCGCCCACCACCTTCCGGTGATCGTGCTCGACCGGCCCGCCCCGCTGGACGGCATCAACGTGGAGGGCCCGCTTCTCGACCAAGCCAACGTCAGCTTCACCGGCTACTTTCCCGGCATGCCGGTGCGCAATGGCATGACGGTGGGTGAACTGGCGCGCCTGTTCAACAAAGCGATCGGCGCCGATTTAACCGTGGTGCCGATGCGTGGCTGGTCCCGCGGCGATTACTTCGACGAGACCGGCTTGCCCTGGGTCAATCCATCACCCAACATGCGCAACCTCACTGAAGCCGTGCTCTACCCCGGCATCGGCATGATCGAAGGCACCAATATCAGCGTGGGCCGAGGCACCGATACGCCCTTTGAGGTCGTGGGCGCGCCCTGGATCAACGAGACCCAGTTCGCCGCCTATCTGAACGCCCGCCGTCTGCCCGGCGTCCGCTTCATGCCGATGAGCTTTACCCCGGACAGCAGCCGCTACGCCCATCAGCTTTGCCACGGCGCATACCTGATCGTGACCAATCGCGACCAGCTCGACTCACCCGAACTCGGCATCGAGGTGGCCAGCGCGCTGGCGCATCTGTATCCCGAGAATTGGGACAGCGCCGCCATGCACCGGCTGGCAGGCAATCAAACTGTGGTCGATCAGATCCGCTCCGGCGAGGACCCGCGCCGCATCGCTCAGGATTGGCAGGACAGTTTGAAGGCCTTCGAACTCCACCGCCAGTCGGCGCTGCTCTATCACTGAGGCGGTGCATGGCGGGGGTGCGTACAGCCTTACCATGGACAAGATCCGATAGCGCTGGGCCCTCATGTCGAAAACACCACAATTTCAACACCACGCCCGGAAACAGCGCCACAACTTCTGGCGCTACCATTCGCTCAGCCTCACCGCCGGCGCGGTGCTGGTGCTGTGGATCATCCTCTACTGCCTTTCCAATCCCGATACCCAT
>Ga0307372_10012669_pt1 | contig 11004 bp, 7 predicted proteins | sample OX1MG_FD_202533 | JGI IMG/M metagenome (GOLD analysis project Ga0307372, IMG submission 202533) | Soil microbial communities from Risofladan, Vaasa, Finland - OX-1 | ecosystem: Environmental > Terrestrial > Soil > Coastal area > Acid sulfate soil | place: Finland: Risofladan, Vaasa | collected...
CTTTTCGTCATCGCCGCGAAAAAGAATTGAGCTGCACGAACAGACGGTCATTGTCACCGACTGGTGTGATTTGTGTCACTGCTGAAGCGAAGACGGGAATGTTTCCTTGAGACAGGAGGCACAAGTGTTTCCTGAAATTTGAGATTAAGAAGAATTTCCGACGACCAGCATCTTCGCCTACGACGACGACAACCTCGTTGAAACTGTGAACGGTACGGGCGGTGTGGTTGCGCGGTATGCCGCCGATATGTCGTTAAGATCTCGCAGGCGAAATTGCTTTTTTCGAGTGATCCGCAGCGATGTGCTTCGGCTGAAGATTGCTTTCAAATAGCGGCTCGCATGGTAGTTCACACGCTTCGTCCACAGGACCGTGGAGCCGAGGCGAGGGAGAGCCGCCAATCTTGGCGATCCGCCGCGCCTAATGATCTTCGGCCGGGGCTGGGTGCGCGCGCTGATCAGAAACAATCACTCCGCCCTTGATTACCACGCGCGTCCTGAGCAAGTTCCAGTAGCCGTCCAGAGGGTTTCCCTCCACCAGAACTATATCGGCTAGCTTGCCCGGTTCGAGGGTGCCCAACTGGTCGCTCATGTGGATGAACGCCGCGGTATTCGGGCCCATGAGCTTAATAATGTCTTGGGGAGAAAACACGAGGTTCAGCGATCTGAGTTCGTGGGAAAGACCGGCCTTGGGCTCATAGTTGGTGTCCGTTCCGTAGCCGTAAACGACTCCCGCATCCCAAAGCGTGCGCGCATTCACGGCTTTATAACCGGCGGATTGCCCCAGGCCTTCGTCGTTGATCACTCCCGAGGGCCACGGCGCGCCGTCGCGGAATCGGGGCTTATTGTCGTTGGCGAAAACTCCAAACACCGGAACGCCGAAACCAATGGTGGACAACTGCAGTACGTGAGCTGCAGCGACCTCATGCGCTTGCGCCTGGGTGACCCAGCCGAAATGAGGCGTGTGGACCAGCAAGGGAGCGCCGGCTTCCACAGAGTCGATCATTGCCTCCGGGCTCACGGCGTGCACCATCACCCACTCGTTGTTGAATTTCTTCGATTCGTCGACGATCGCGCGCAAAATTTCGAGTTCACCGGGCGCGGGCTTGTCGCTCAGAAACTCCTCGCCGATGTAATGAATATGCAATCCCGCAAGTTTGCGCACCTGAGCGCGAGCTTGGTCGGCCGTGATTTTTTGCAACGGGATGGGGCTTGACGGAATTACTCGCGGACCCCTGATTTTTCCAGAGTCGGTCATTTGCTTCAGTTCCAGGATTCCCGGCACGTGACCCGCGCCGGAAAGAAGCGTGGTGTAGCCAGCGTCAAGGAACTGCTGCATGTTCGCCGCGGCCTTGGTCTTCAACCATTGCTCGTCATTTCGCGGCGGCATGATGTGGCGGTGCGCGTCGATAAAACCGGGCACGGCGCTCATACCGCGGGCGTCGATCGTTTTCATTCCGGAGGCGTTTGCGTCACCGGCCGATACCGAAGCGATCTTCCCGCCTCGAATGATGATCGATCCCTGATCGATCACCGTTCCATTACCCTCGATGATTCGCACGTTTTTGATGACGAGGTTCTGCGCCGCTGCGCTGCCAGCGAAACCAGCGCACGCGAAGAAGAGCAACGACACGATTGCGATTATTTTTCTCATCCGTCCCCACCTTTGGTATTTGACGCGGGCGCGAAGTTCTTAGCGCCTTGCTGGAGCGGAAAGCTACACCGGAGTGCGAAGGTATGCAACGAACATTACACGTTAATCTGCAAAAACCGCGTCGATTAGGCGCAGTTTATGACATTTTTTTAAGGCAGCGCGGGGACGTCGGTTCCAGCAGCTGCTGCAGGATTTCAGAATGCGCCAAAAGCAGCGAATCGTAAATAACGCCCAAGTCGGGTTCGGCTCGTCTAAGACGTCAAAACGGATATGATGGGCGCAGCTCACCCGGCAAGAACGCTGCTGCCGGATGGGCCGCGATTCACGGCTCGTCTGCCCCTTTTACTTTAGCTGGTTTAGCACGCTGCTTGGCAGGCCGCTATCGTCGGGCTTGTCCTTCCAGCCCTTCTCGAAATATTTCTCCCAATCCTGCGCCCAAGGACGTCCGTAATAATCGACGTAATCCGGATCGCCCGGAGAAAGCTGTTCCGGCCGCCCGTTGACGTCTTTGATGTCCGAAAGGCACTCGATGAAGGTAAATCGGGCCCGAGGATCGCCGGCCTTGGCCCAACGAAGGAACCGGTCGTGGAGGACCACGGGCTGAACCAGTGACTCCGGGTCATACCAGACTGCCTCGGTTTGGATGCCAACGAAGTGGTGGTGTGCGTCGTACAGGGGCTTGAACGTCTCCACTGTCTGCATTTCGTTCGAGAATTCAAAGAGCGTGTGCTGCGTCCAGCCCTGTACGTTGGCGGTCCAGCCAACTAGCGTATCGCCATCCCAGAAAGCGATGGTTTCGCCATACCACTGCGGAACTTTCTGCACGTGGTGTGTCTGGCCGACCAAAAACTCGCGAATAAAGTTGTCGGCCACGCCCGAGAGGAACTCGACGCGAGTCGGTGTGATGGTCAGCTCGAAATTGGAGGCCTGTGAAGGCTCGGCCCACCAGCGGGTGAATCCCTCGGGCCAGCAGAAAGAGGCGCTCCACTGCTTCGCGTTATCTACCACTTCGTGGTAGATCATCTGGACGTAGCGTGCCTGATATTCCGGCGTGAGAAGCGAGAGCAGAGTCGGGGCCTGGTTGATGCCGCCCCATTGCCAGCGTTCGCCGCGGCCAAAGAATGCGAAAGCGCGCTGGTCGGGGCCGACGAAGCCGGGTGCGTCGGTGCCATTGGGATCGCGGATGTAGAAGCCGTCCCAATCGGGTGTAGTGGCTTTTGTGTAGATAGTTGGGCCGCCATGGGCCTTAGCCTTGGCGAGTAGAGCCTCAAACTGCTCTTTGGCAGTTTTGTACGGATAGTGGCTGACGATGCGATCCCGGGGATAGTCGATTCGGCAATCACCCCAGGATGCAGAGGTCGGCGGGTGCGCGCCGATGCGCCCGCTCTCCCACATGTGCTCGATCATTTCGCGGGGAGTGTTGCAGCGGTAGTAGCGCGGGTCCATCCACTCCTTCTTATCGAGATAGAAGTTTTTGGACGTGAAGAGATCGACGTTAAGAGGAGTGACGCCGGGCTGGGGAGGAATTGATACCGGCTTGGCTTGTGGCCTGCGGAAGTTCCCAACCGGCGGAGCCTGCGGATCAAATCCCGGCGGCAGAACGGCCGGCGGCGGCTCTGGCTGGCCGGTTAGGACCGGGTCCGGCCCCGGCGGAGGAGTAAACGCTCCCTGTTTCTGTTGCGCCCGTGCTACGCGGGATGGGCCCGATAAGAAACACGCGATGATGACGGCAGCAACGAAGCCGCCGAATCCTAGCTTCCTCATGGTTTTTTAACCTTATGACCGAAACTCCTTCAACGAGGCCGGATAGTAGTACCCGGACAGCAGATTTTCAAGGTTACTAATAAAATTAATTAGATGGCTATCGCGGCCGGCAGTCGGTGATGAGCGATCGCCTGATTACTTTTTATTAATCGAGTATCCCTTGTTCTATCCGGCCGTTGATGTTAATAGTCTGCTGCTTTCCTATCCCATAGGATCACTATGACGAAAACCTTTCTGCAGTCTATCGAGCGTCGTTCGATCTGGTTGCGGGCGACCGCGCAACGAACTGTAAACTACCTCTGTCCGCTGATCGCGGCGGTAATGCTCGCGAGTGCCGGCACGTGCTGGTGTTTGCCAGCGCAGGCGGCGCCGAATTCGCAGAGCCGACCTAAATCGGGCGCGCAGAAACCGCTGGTGCCAGAGCCCGGGAATGTTCTTCCCGCCAATCACGACGCCCGATATACATCGGCAATGGCGGAACGGAAGCAGTTACTCGACAGCCTGACTCCGGTGAGCAATGAAGTGCTTCGGCACCCGCAGGACGGAGACTGGCTAACGTGGCGGCGTACTTACGCGAGCCAAGGGTTTAGCCCGCTTCGCGAGATCAACAGAAACAACGTCAATTCTCTGCGCGAGGCGTGGGCGTGGGTATTGCCCACCGGCACGAACGAAATCACGCCACTCGTGCATGACGGAATCATCTTCATCAAGAGCGCCAACACGGTTCAGGCGCTTGACGGCCGAACCGGCGATCTGCTCTGGCAATACGTGCGTCCGCTGCCCGCCGCGCTTCACAACGGAAGCTCGAACATCGTAAAGAATCTGGCCATTTATCAGAACTTGCTATATGCCCCTACGGCTGACGGACATATGGTTGCGCTGAACGTGAAGACGGGAGGGGTCGTGTGGGATCACGACGTGCTCGGGGCGCAAGAAATAGCGCATCACCTGCGGTTGGACAGCGGCCCAATCGTTGCCAAAGGCAAAGTGATGATCGGCGCCAGCGGCTGCAATACTTATCCAGGTGGCTGCTTCATTGTGGGTCTGGACGCGAACGACGGCGCGGAAGCTTGGCGCTTTCATACCATCGCGCGCCCTGGCCAGCCTGGTGGCGATAGCTGGAACGGCGCGCCCGTGAGCCAGCGGTTTGGCGGGTCCGTCTGGACGTCGGGCAGCTACGATCCTGCTCTCAACCTCGTGTATTTCGGGATCGGCCAAACCTATGACACGGCGACGTTACTGGAGCCGCACGGCCAGAGTGGCGACTCCAACGACGGGCTGTACACGGATTCGACCGTGGCACTCGATCCCAGTTCCGGCAAGTTGGTCTGGTATTACCAGCACATGAATCGCGATGTGTGGGACCTGGATTGGGCGTTCGATCAAGTGCTGCTCACATTGGCCGTCCACGGCAAACCGACCAACCTGGTGGTCACAGGCGGCAAAATCATGATTTTCGATGCCGTCAATCGCGCCAACGGGAAATATGAGTTCTCGAAGGATTTGGGCCTGCAAACACTAGTCAGCGCGATCGATCCGACGACCGGCAAGAAGATCATCGCTCCCGGACTCGATCCGGAAGCGAACGTGACAAAGCATTTCTGCCCGCATTCCGGCGGCGGACGGAATTGGCCGGCAACGTCGTACGATCCGGAGACAACGACTCTCTACGTGGTCATGTACGAATCCTGCCAGGATTTCACGTGGGTGCCGCGCGACGCCTCGCAAACGGCGGAAGGCGGAAGCGACATGCATTTTGTGCTGCGTCCGCGGCCGAATAGCGACGGCAAAATCGGGCGCCTCGAGGCTATCAATTTGGAGACTAAAAAAGTTGCGTGGGTATATCGGCAACGCGCGGCCATGAGCAGTTCGACGCTGGTCACAGCCGGCGGGATCGCTTTCGCTGGCTCGCGCGACCGGCGCTTCCGGGCGTTCGATGCGCAGAACGGGAAAATTCTTTGGCAGCGAACCTTGGGCGCTTCTGTCAGTTCTACGCCCATCACCTACAGCGCAGGTGGCAAGCAATATGTTGCGGTCGTCGCCGGCAATGGTGGACCGGTCGCTTGGCCGCAACTGACGCCGGAGATTGCCAATCCGGCCGGTGGGACAACGCTTTGGGTATTCGAGCTGTCCGGCGCGGGAGATGCCACGCAGCCTTAGTTTCGTGGTTACGCAGCAACACATGGGCCGTGACCGGGCGCGGAGCCGCACTCTCGCGGCCGGAACCATATAGACGCATGCACGATTCATCCGTTCCGGTTTGCCGCCCAATTAGGCGTTCTCGCGGTCTTTCCGGAACACAGCCTGGGAGATACAATCCCCCAGGAAGATTCAGGGCGACGGGGGTGTGGCAATGGATAGACGATCCTTTGTAAAAAGCGCGGCGCTGGCATACGCGGCGATGTCGACCGGAACGACGGCGGCAGCTTCGGAACTCGCGCAAATCAAAATGCCCGTGGCAAACACTGAGGCGGCGAAACCGCGCAAGGTACCCTACAAACGGATAGAGACGGAAGGAGCCTGGGGGCCGCTCGAAATGTTTGAAATGTACACGAAGCTGCTCGACAAGAATCCGTTCGCGCATCCGGGACTTGCGAGCATGTGGGGATCGGCCGGACAGCGCTCCGGCGAAGGTGAAGGCACGGCCAGTCCGATCGTGAGGCGGCTGGCTGACATGGGTGCGGGACGGATCAGCGATATGGACGCGAGCGGAGTCGATCTGGCGCTGACGTTCCTAACCGCGCCGGGCGTGCAGGTGTTCGACGCGCCGACCGCAAATTCCTTGGCGTCATCGACCAACGATCAGCTTGCAGAAGCGATTCGCAAACATCCGACGCGCTTTGCCGGGCTTGCCGCGATTGCTCCGCAGGACCCAAAGGCCGCAGCCAAGGAGATGGAGCGGGCAACGAAGACTCTGGGACTCAAGGGAGCGGTGGTGAACTCGCACACCGAAGGCGAGTACCTCGATGATCCGAAGTTCTGGGATATTTTCGAGGCGGCGGAGGCGCTGAACGTGCCGATTTACATTCATCCACGCGAGCCGGGGCCACAGATGCTTCAACCTTACTTGCGGCGGGGTATGGAACGGGCGCTCTGGGGCTTCAACGTCGAGGTTAGCTTGCACACGCTTGCGCTGATAACAGCCGGCGTTTTCGACCGCTTCCCCAATCTCAAGATCGTCATCGGCCACGGCGGCGAGGGGATTCCATACATGCTGTACCGGATCGACTACTGGGAAACGCGAAAAAAGCCTTTCATGCCCAAACTGAAGATGCTGCCGAGCGATTACATGCGGCGCAACATCTATATCACGACGAGCGGGCTGCCGTGGGGACCGGCCATACAATTTGCGCAATCTGTGCTGGGCGTGGATCGAGTGATGTATGCGATGGATTATCCATACGAGTTCGTGATCGAGGAAGTGACAATGACGGACGACATCCCCATGAGCGACATGGATAAAAAGAAGCTCTTTCAGACCAACGCTGAAAATGTATTTTCATTGTGACAAACGTACGAGCATGAGAGCCTGCGAGAAGTGATCCGCCGCGCCCAAGCGTTGCAGTTGGCGTTTCCTCGTCGAGGTTTGGGATAGGCCGGCGGCACGCGGTACCGCAGCAACGAACTACTTGACGACCACCGTCTTAATGTTCGTAAACTCTCGAATCCCATGGACGCTCAGCTCACGGCCAAATCCCGAATGTTTGATGCCACCGAAAGGAAGGCGCGGGTCGGAAGCGACCATTTGATTGATGAACACCATGCCGGCCTCAAGCTCGTTGATGAAGCGTTCCTGTTCCGCCGGATCATTGGTCCAAGTGCTAGCTCCCAATCCGAATCTGCTGTCGTTGGCGACGCGAATTGCATCATCAATGTCCTTGACCCGGAAAATCGAGGCGACCGGCCCGAAAATCTCCTCTCGGTATGCGGGCGAGTCTGGGGGGACATCTGCAAGCACAGTCGGCAAGTAGAAATTTCCCGGCCCCTCGGCAGGTTTACCGCCAACCAAAAGGCGCGCGCCGGCTTGGACGGTCTTCTGAACCGCTTCGTGAACGGATTTCACGGCGTCAGGGTTTGCGAGAGGACCCACGTCAGTCTTCTCATCCATTGGATCACCGACGCGAAGCGTTTGCATCCGGGCGACGAATTCGCGCTCGAAACGGTCGGCGATCGATTCCGCGACGATGAAGCGCTTTGCCGCGATGCAGGATTGGCCATTGTTGATCGTGCGCGCTTTGACGGCGGTCGCGACTGCCTCATCAAAGTTAGCGCTGGGCATGACCACAAACGGGTCGCTGCCGCCTAACTCCAACACCACTTTCTTGATTCTTTTCGCCGCACCCGTTCCAACACTTACGCCCGCCTCCTCGCTTCCGGTAAGCGTAGCAGCAGCGATTCGCGGGTCATCCAGAATTCGATCCACCTTGTCGGCGCCAATCAGCAACGTCTGGAATACGCCCTCCGGAAATCCCGCCCGGCAAAGGACTTCTTCGATTTTCAGCGCGCACTGCGGAACATTCGAGGCATGTTTCAGCAAGCCCACGTTTCCAGCCATCAGCCCCGGGGCGATGAAGCGAAAAGCCTGCCAAAACGGGAAGTTCCACGGCATAACCACAAGAATGATGCCGAGCGGCTGGTAACGGACGTAACTTCGGGTCGCATTCGTCTGGATAATTTCATCGGCAAGAAATGCCTCTGCGCAATCGGCGTAGTGCCGGCACACCCACGCGCACTTAACGGCTTCATCGACGGCGGAACGAAGCGTCTTGCCCATTTCGGTGGTCATGAGGCGGGCAATGGCATTCTTCTCGGATTCTAAGATATCGCCAGCTTTGCGCATCATCTGGGCGCGTTGCGCGAAGGTGAGTGCGCGGAATTTCGGAAATACTTCCGCGGCCCGTCGAATCTTATCGTTGATTTGCGAATCCGAAAGAGGCTCGAAGCTTTTGAGCAGTTCTCCCGTTGCCGGGTTAATCGTCGCGATCGCCATTAAAGACCTGCCTCCCATATGGCCCCAAGGACCCGTGAACTGAAACAGCGTACTCCGTGCGTTGTCACGCGAAAAACCCGGCAACTATACACCTTGTGTGAGTTCGCAGATATATTTCGGCAACTTCCGGAACAAATGCGAAGTTAAAAACCGTTTATCTTGCTTCTGCTGGCGCTGGCTCTTCGGCTAAATGGCGCAGACCCGGAATCACTTCGCGCGCGAAGATTTCGGAACTGCGTTTCGTCAGTTCGTGCGGCAATGTGGCGAATTGCAACATGGTGAGGAGATACCCGAAGCCGATCTGCTTCTGATGATTTTCGATCTGCTGCCGGACGGTGGCCGCGCTGCCGCACAGGAACATGCCGCTTTTGAGCAGGTCGTCGATCGTCCTTCCGCCACCCGTGATGGACGCCTTCGATTTCATGACACCTTTCATCGATTCGTACGACAGATATCCCGGAGGCAAAAGCATTTCTGGCGGCATGCGCAGGAAGCGGTTGAAGAAATTTTCGATATGCGGTTTGGCTTCGCGATAGGCCTGTGCGTCCGTTTCGGCGACGTAAGCAGGCACGGCCCATCCGAGCTGCGTGGGAGCCGCTTCGTAGCCGCGCTTGGCAGCCTCGTCCTTATACATAGCCATATATTTAGCAACAGCCGCCACAGGGCTGAAGGTCTGCAGGTAGACATATTTGCGCTTGGGATCGCAGGCCCACTCGATTGTTTCCCGGCTGCCCTGCGAAGGAATCCAGATCGGCGGATGCGGCTGCTGATAGGGGCGCGGCCATGGGTTTACGTACTGAAACTGATAGTGCTTGCCCTCAAACGCGAATGGGCCCGTTTCGGTCCAGGCACGCAGGATCAGATCATGCGCTTCGTGGAAGCGCTCGTGCGAGTTTGCGGGATTGGCGCCCCAGGCGTGATATTCGGCGCCGATGCCGCGAACGAACCCAGCGATCAGGCGCCCGCCTGTGATGTTGTCGAGCATGGCGAACTCCTCCGCGACCGTGAGCGGATTATTCAGCAGGGGCAGCGCGCGTCCCAGCACAGCGATTTTGGCGCGACGCGTTCTTTGCGACAGTGCGCCAGCCGTGACGCCTGGGGTGGGCATCAAGCCATAGGGCGTCTGATGATGCTCGTTTACGCAGACACCATCGAATCCCAGTTGGTCCGCGTACTCCATTTCGTCCAGGTAGCGGTTATAGAGCGCGTGGCCCTGAACCGGATCGTATAAAGAATTCGGCAGCAGCACGGACACCGATTTGAATTTTGCGGCTTCCGCAAGATCGAGCGCCGCGTACGGCATCAGATGGAAGAAGAAGAATTTCATGAGCGGTCCGCCTCGATAAAGTTAGTCAACGCCGAAACGAACTCGGCTGTCCTCTCTACGTGCGGCAGGTGGCCGCATTGAGGGATTACTTCCAGACGCGAACTGGGAATCAGTGACTGAAAAGCTGGGCCATACGCCGGCGGAATCAGGCGATCCGAGTCGCCCCAAACGATCAGCGTCGGAACGTGAATGCGATGCAGCCATTTCTTCAAGTCCGGGCTGTTGAGGCGCGGCTGCCAGGCAAGCTTGGCCATTGTGATGCTGTTTCGCAGCTGGATATTTTGTTCTTCTTCGCTCATGGGTGCATTCAACGCGGCTTCCGCTAGTTCCTGGTTGTAGAAGAGATTCCTGGTAAGTTCCTCGCGGGACCACAGAAAAATGTCGGCAGGCGGAGTGCCGTCGACCCGAATTCCCGCAGGCGCGACTAACGCCACCGTGCGGAATGGATGCTGATCGCGAACGGCTATCTCCGAGGCGATCCATCCACCGAGGGAATTGCCGACCAGATGGATGTTCTTTAGCTTGAGCGCGTCGATGAAATCGAGATAAAAGTAGGCCACGTCACCGATGTTATCGAGCCACGCAGGCGTCTCGGAAAGGCCGAATCCGGGATGTTCCGGCACGATCACTTCGAATTTGTCGGCGAGCTGGCCCATGAAAGGAAGCCACCGGCCAGCGCCTCCCCCACCGTGCAGAAAAAGCAAAGGATCTCCCACGCCACCGCGAAGCATGCTAACGCGGCAGCCGGCGATCTGTTCGAACGTATGGCGCGATTCGACCGTCAAATGACCTCCTGGAACAGTATCGATATGGTGCTGTCCTGCAGGCTCTGAACGATATGCCAGCGGGTATGCGGTGTCAATTGACGCGGACCGTCCGGGTTAACCGGGGAAAGATCGGCTCCGATATGAGACGAGCTGTTTGCGGTGCGGCCAAGTCAGTAGCGTGAGGGGTCCCTCGTGCCGGTTCCGAGATCAAAAGGTGAACGTGCTCGGGCATCACCACATAGCCGACCCCCAAATGGCATCACCTGGGCGTCTTGCTGGGGGAGCGCAGGTCTTTAGCTGCGACAGTCTCAATAGAGTGGCAATTGCTGTGCTATCGTCGGCTGACACGAACTCTCCCACAAGAGTTCTAAAATAGTCCCCTAGCCTGCTTAATTCATGAGAGCTGATTTTTGTCATTCACCGTTTGAATTTTCGGCGTTCGGGTTTTCGCGAGGGCACGGGAGCCTGCCGGGGGGCGGGAAGTTTCTCTCGCCAGGGAGGGAAA
>Ga0307372_10012670_pt1 | contig 11004 bp, 11 predicted proteins | sample OX1MG_FD_202533 | JGI IMG/M metagenome (GOLD analysis project Ga0307372, IMG submission 202533) | Soil microbial communities from Risofladan, Vaasa, Finland - OX-1 | ecosystem: Environmental > Terrestrial > Soil > Coastal area > Acid sulfate soil | place: Finland: Risofladan, Vaasa | collected...
CTACATCCGCCCGACCTACGGCGTCCCACAGTCAAACGGCTGCGTCGAGCTGCCGATCGCCACCGCCCAGAAGGTCTATGGGATGCTGGCGCTCGGCGATCTCGTGATCGTCGAGTAGGACCGCCGGGCCACCCGTTCGAGACCCATCGACTGCAATCGATGCGCGGCTTCACACCCGTAGTGCCGGTTGGGAACTGACCCAGCTGGGGGGTTCGGGGTCGCTCGCCAGATCGTGACCCTCAGCTACTGCGGCCTTCGCGTGGGAGATCCGTTGCCTGGCGCGCCACAGCCGGGCGAGCGCGAGAGAGAAGCTGGCGGTGGCCACATGACCGCCGCCGCGCACCTACGATCAAGCGTTGGGCCTGCGCCCTCGACAGAAGCGCGACGCGAACGCTCAGGCGAGCTCACCTCATGTCATGGCCTCGCTCCCGGTACGTCGCTCGTCCGCCGCGGCATCAAGCCGGCGGCGCGCCGGGAGGCGCGACGATCTGCGGCGGCGCGGTCCCGAGGCGCGCAGCCGTCATCGCCGGTCGAGTGGCTGCGACGATGCCGCCCTCGTGTGGTTGGAGCTCGACGCGCACGCCCGCGAATCCGGCCCGCTTGAGAGCCTCGCGCCACCATGCCTCGTTTGCGGGATGCTCCCAGCTGCCGAGCGCGATGCGTACCGCGTTCTTGAGCACGCGCGCGAGTCCCGGCAGCCCGCGGCCGCCGATCGCACGCAGCTTTGTGATGACGACGCGCCGGTCACGGGCGCAGGCGGGATTGAGGGCGAACATCATGTCCCCGATGACGAGGCGCCCGCCCGGCTTCAAGATACGGAAGGCCTCCGCGAGCCCACGCTCTTTGTCACGGTGGTGCATCTCGTGGAAGCAGTAGTTGGAAATGACAAGGTCGGCCGAGCACGCGTCGAGCGGCAGGCACACGGCGGATGCGACGACGACCCGCAGGTTGTCGAGTTCTGCGCTCACCGCCTTGACGCGCAGGTACTCGGTCATCGCGCGTGAGCTGTCGATCGCCCAGACGGTACCGAGCCGCGGCGCGAGTGCGAGGGCGAGCAGACCAGTGCCCGATCCGACATCCACGGCGATCTCGCCTGCGCGGGGCGAGGCTAGTTCGACGATCCGGTCGCGCAACGCCTGGAAGCCGGGTCCAAGCGCGACCTCCTCGACGTTGTGCACGTGCGCCGACCAATCCTTGCGCCCGAAGAACATCGAGCGAGTGATTATGCCCGCAAAACTATGCGTTACTGTCCAACGCGATTAGACTCTGCTCATCTTCGCCTGGTGAGTCCCACGCCGACGAGCACGACACCCGCGCCTGGCAGCGCCCTTACGGAGAGCACCTGCCGGGCGAGCCATCGGCTTCGGCCCGGAGCGTTTTTTGTCAACCTGCAATTCAATGTGTCATGAGAATTCTCACATGCTGGCCACGGAGCGCGAACCAGGGACCGTCAGACCTGATCTGGCGTGGGTTTTGTCATCCATGAAGGGGTGAAGTACGAGACGATCTTCGTGCAGCATGGATGGACGGTGACGAGCTCACTGCCGCTCGCGTCGACGCTGATCGCCAGGGTCTGGATGTCGCTCACGCTCATCCTCACCGGGTCGCTGTACACCACCCGGCCTCCCGGCACCGTCGCACCGGGCGCTCCGCCGAAGGTCAGCGGGTGCAGCGTGCCGGGCACGACTGCAGCCCCGGAGGCGGCGAGCCCCACGCTCGCCGCCGCGATCGCCAGCGGCTTGTTGCCGAAGGCGTTCGAGATCCGGACCCGGACTGCTTCACCTCCGACACCCACGGTGGCGAGGTCTCGAGCCGTCACATTCGACGTTTGACCGTAACCCCAGGCCATGGCGGAGCCCCATGCGACGCGCCATGCCGGAGGAGCCGCAGTCGGGGTAGTGGCGACAGGCTGATGGCGACTGTTCGAACCACTCGTTCGCGAGCTTGACGACCCAGTCCGTCCCGTGGTCGCGGTGGAGTGCGTACTGCCCAGGCCGAACGGCAGCTGCAAGTGCAGCGACAAGGCGACAACGGCGGCGACCGCCATCACGCCAGCCACAAACGCGGCGACGCCGCTGACCCGACGGCGGCAGGCGCGGGCGGGGGGTGCGGCGAGCGATCCGGTCGCTTGTTCGGCGGATCTCGGGATCGCTGTCGCTCGTGCCGCGAACCGCCCTCGCGGCACCCCAGAACGCCCTCGAGAGCTAGAGCGACCCTCTCAAGGGAGACTCCAACGACGATCGGGCTGCAGGTCAAACGCCTCAGGTTCTCCGCTACCGCACACTATCCCCGCGGTCGGATCGGGTCATTCTGACGCATCCTTGCCAAACGGTTATACCGAACCATACGTCGTCTACCGCCAGCAACCCATCTGCTAGTGCTCCGTTAGGTTTGCGGGGATTCCCCCGGTGCGGGCCATAGCTCGGAACCCACCGCACCTCCTCAAGTGGGCTGGCGCCACGATTACCCACGGAGCGCCGGCGCTCATCGGGGCAATCCCGACAGGGACCGTCGGGATAGTGGCAGCGGATCCGGTCTCCTGCGCTGCGAGGGCAGATGCGAGAGCGGCAGACCCACGGCCGGCATCGAAGCGCGGCGTTTCCCGTGGACGGTGCAATATGGTCGATCTCATGACGCGTCCGCCGACGCCGCTGCTCTCGCGCCGACTCCTCGGGTTGGGTCGCAGGCTTCGTCGACGCCCCATGCTGGCGGTCACGCTCGCGACGCTCGTCACCGCCGCCGTCGCCGTCGCCTCTGTTGTTGCCCCGGCCATAACGCCAAGCGCGCCCCGAACCACGGTTGAGGTCGGCTTCCGTACCCTCACGCTCATCGACAGGTCGCGCACCGCTGATCTCCCGAGCGGCGCTACGCAGCCACGCATCATGACAACCGAGATCTTCTACCCGGCGCTCGGTTCGCTGGGCACCGGCGACGTGCATGACGCGCCCGCCGCGCGGACCGGGGGACCGTACCCGCTCGTGATCTTCGGCCAGGGCTTCGGCCCCCCTCCGGGGTACTACGTGCAGTTGCTCGACGCCCTGGCGCGGGGGGGCTACGTCGTCGCGGCTCCCAAGTATCCGTTTGCGAGCCTAGGCGCCCAGGGATCCACCGCATACCCGCTGACCAACGAGGCCGATCAAGTCAACCAACCAGGTGACGATCGCTTTGTGATCACCGAGATGCTCGCGCAGAGCGCCCGCGCGAACACGCCGTTCAGCGGCTTGATCAACCCGCATAGAATCGCGGTCAGCGGTCAATCCGACGGTGGTGATGCGGCGCTGGCCGTCGCCTTCGATCCGGCGTTTCACGACCCTCGCGTCGGCGCTGCCGTGATCTTCTCGGGCACCGAGATCCCCCAGCTGGGCGCGTTCGCGTTCCCGACTCACGGACCGCCGCTGCTCGCCACTCAGGGCAGCGACGACACGATCAATCTGCCCGCTGCGACTGCGCAGTTCTTCGCCGCCGCGCCCCGCCCCAAGTTTCTTCTCACGCTGATCGGCGCGATGCATCTTCCTCCCTACCACTCCCAGCAGCCACAGCTCGGCATCGTCGCGAGCGTGACGATCGCATTTCTCGACCGCTACCTCAAGGGTCAGGGCGCCGGCCTGCGCCGCATGCAGGCAGCAGGAAACGTGCCCGGCGTGGCGACGCTCTCGTCGAACCCCTAAAGCTCGGCTTGGTGGTTACACAACGCTGTGCCCACGCTTTTTCGGCCTTTAGCGAACCCGCAACCTCCGGAACACGGGGCATACCGGCCCCGAAACACGCTCCGCGTGGCCGCTAACTGGGGAACGCGGGTAGCGCGGCCTGGTCGATTTTGTCGTCGAGCGCGTGTTCGAACGCGCCACGCACGGGCGGGTCGAGCCCGCGGGTGGCATTGACCCCGCCTGGGCGGGCAAATATCTCGCGGCGAGCGGTGCGCAGCGGACACGTCGGCTGGCGGCTGGTGCCGCATGCTCCTCCCTATAGCCTGCGAAGCAACCGCGTGGAACCCGTCTCAACGGTCTCGTTCTACGGCGTTCGTCGTCGACCGGCACCGGTTCGCGGGGCCGCGCGATAGGCATGCACCCCGTGGTCATATGGCCCGCGTAGGTCGGGCCGAACGATGATGATCGGGGGGCCTTCAGCGAGCGGCACGCTCGATTGGACGGTCGTGGCATCCGCGAATCCGGCGTCATCTGCTTGGGTCTCGTCGGGCGCTTCGCGGCGCTCGGCAACGTCCACCAGGAACAACCACACGAGCACGGTCATCGGAAAACCAAGCAGGACCCACGCGACCGCGCGGCTGACGAGCAGGCCGAGCGCTAGCAGCACGATCGTGCCCGCTCCCTGAAGCAACCGGGCGCGGCTCCGCCGCGAGAGGCCAGCCAGGATCGGCACGCGCGCCGCCGCATCTGCCATGCGCGCGTGCTCGGCTTGTATGCGCGCCGCCCATTCCTCCAGCACGGCCCCGGAGGGCTGCCAGTAGGCGATGACCCTGCGGAGCATGCTCGCTACGTACTACCGCGCGCCGACCTGTCCTCCCCGTGGTGTCGAGGCTGCAACGCGGTTTGCGACAGCGGTACGACTCTCAACGATCGCGAGAGAGCGGCGGCCGCGTCGCCGAGTCGCCGGGGAGTCGCGGCTCGCCGGGTCGGTCTAGCAGCTGCCTATGCCCGTTGTCGGTGGAGTGTGTGGTGGGCGCGTCGGAGGCGAAGGCGGTGGGCGGTTTGCTCGACCGCGATCTGTTGGGCGATGTCGATGTAGTTGTCGATCCCGGCGGTTTGCGCAGCGATCAGGCGTCGTGGGAGCGGTGAACGCAGTTCGGTGGCGAACGCGTGCAGGAGGCTCGCATTGAGCGGCTCCGTGAGACGACTTGTCGTGACGCTGTTGTCGAGTTCCAGGCGACCGCCCGGAGTGCCGTAGTCGTAGAGCTCGCTCTGCTGGCCGTGCGGGAGCACCTCGATCCCGTCCGATGTCCAGTTCGCGTAGACCGCGTACTTCGCGTGCGGCGTGCGGATCATGATGACGTGCAGCGGTGCATTCGCGGCGTACAGCTCGACCGCGAACTCGCTGACGATCTCATCGGTGGCGTGCAGGACATAGGGCCGGCCCGGCGCGGTTGGATCAGCGAGCAGCGTGGCGAGGTCGAGCCGACCGGCGATGTGCGCGTAGTAGCCATCGCGCCGCCACGCATCAGAGCCCGTGGCAATCGTCAGCAAAAGCGGCACGATGTCGACGCTGGAGGTGAGCTGTGTGCGCACCTTCTCCGGCGCCCTGGTTAGGAGCCCGCGTGGGTCTTTGACGAACAGTGGCACGCGGATGCCCTCCTCGTACACGGCCGCGCCCTTGCCGCGCATCCCGTGCGAGCCGCCGTATTCGCCGTGGTCTGAGGTGAACACGATGATCGTGTTCGCGGCCACCTTCGGGCGGCTGTGCAGGGTGCGCATCACGTGCCCGATATGGCGGTCTACCTCTAGTTGCAGCTTGACGTAGAGGTCGAGGAACGGCAGCCAGCGCGGGAGGACGTCGGGACCCGTGAACGGCACCGCCCCAAACGACGCCGCCGAGGTGTCCTGGAGCGAGCGCTGCAGCAGTGGCTTGTGCTGCTCCGCGAGGTGCTCAGGGGTTTCGAAGTTCGCCGGCAGCTTGTGCACGCTGTGCGGCGCCGACGCTTCCGGAGGAACGCGGTCGGTCAGCTCGTACCACCAGGCAATATCGTGCGGGTTGACGAACGAAACGGTCGTGCACCACGGCTCATCACCAGCGTGGTGGGCGTACCAATCCGCAAACTGCAGGGCGATGTGCGGGTCGACGCGCCAGCCCTGCCCGGGAGCACCGTCAGGCGAAGGATAGGTGCCGCCAGAGAACCCGTAGCTCTCAAGAACCGGCCTCCCCCGCGCCGCGTTCCAATGATTATCGCCGTGCGTGAGGTGCCACTTGCCATACCAATAGGTCCGGTAGCCGTGCTCGCGCAGCGCCGTCCCCCACGTCGGAAACCCGGCGCTCAGCGTGCTCGCGCCAGTCATCAAACAGCCCGTCTGGTGCGTGTAAAGCCCAGTCACGAGCGTCGAACGGGCCGGCGAGCAGTCGTTCGCCGCGGTGTAGTGACCACCGAACGACACCGCCCCCTGACGCAACCGAGCCACGTTCGGCGCAAAGCCCACACCCCCGCTCGCAGGCGAAAACCACTGCGGGAACCGCAACTGATCCACCAAAACAACAAGAATGTTCGGCCGACCACCGCGACCGCTCCGCGCCCCCGGCAAAAGCGACGGCGGCGCCCCTCCGGCTCCCTCCACCGCCCACGCCGCGCTACCCGCCCCCGCAAGAAGCCCGCCGGCCACAACGCCACGCCTCAAGAACGTGCGCCGATCCACTCGCGAGCCCTCCTCGGTTCGATCGCCGCCCATCGCCACGAACGCATCGTAAACACGCCGGCCCAACACCGCGAGCCCTACCAACGGCCGGACACCACGCTCGCCTTCCTTGACAGCCTCCCACCACATCTCAGGAGGGTGTCTGTTTTCTGTGTGCGCGGGGTTACTCGGGTAGTGTCTCCGAAGCGGATTTTGAAGGCGAGTAGCTTAGCGCTGCCGTTCAGTTTCTTGTTCTCGTCCATGCCGGGACGGCATTGAGCACGGCAACACGTGAACGGGTAGACGCCGAAGACATTGGCGACTCAGCATGGGCCCGGTCGCGATCGAATCAGACGAGCCTGACCGGCCGGCTCATCATCTCGGCGAACGTCGAACGGACGGTGCGGCGAAAAGCGGCAGTCGGATGTCGAGCGCAGATCGCCGTTCCCCCACAACCTGAACAAACTCTAAGAACCGCCTTAGCAGCGCGAGAATTCTCCTGCGTAGTATCGCGTGCAGTCACACCACGGGTGTGGCTGTTGTTAAGCAACTCGAAGGAGGAACCCCATGATCAAGCAGATCGCCATGATCGGCGCCGTTGCCGCGCTCGGCGTTGGTGGTGCTGCTGCACCGGCGCTCGCCGCGCACACGCCGGCGTACACTGCGCCTTGGACAGCCGCGCACTGCGCGTCGTGGCGAAGCCACGTCCTCACGACGGAACACCACAAGCCGACCGCGAAGCAGAGAGCATCGGCAAACAAGATCTTCGCGCGACACGGCTGCAAGATCAAGCTTTAGGACTTGTCTATGCACGGTCCGGTCCGGGCCGATCGACACCAGACCATCCATCGATTCCGCAAGCTCAGTCGGACTGGTCTAGCCATCGCCTCGGCGAACATCGCGCGGACGTTGCGGCGGGCGGCGTGACGGCGTCCTGTACCGAAGCCAAGAACGGCTCGATGGCCACCGGCTGATGCGCGCCCTCTGCGTGGAGCGCGCGCGGGGGCACGACCGAGAGTTCCGTGCGCCAGCCGGCAAGGTGCCCGTCGAGCCAGTGCTCGACGATCTCGACCGGGGTCTTCGATCCATGCTGCGGCATGTCGATGTACACGGTCGCGGCGGGCAGACCCGGGCCTTCATCGACCCGCGCGATACCGTTCGCTGCATCGAGCTCGCACTCAAGAACCCACCGCGTCCGGGCGAGTTTCGTGTGATGAATCAGTTCACCGAGCAATGGTCGGTATTGGAACTGGCCGAGCGGGGGTCCAGAGTCGCGAGCGCACTCGGAATCGACGCTCCAGTCACGCACCTGGCCAACCCACGCGTGGAGAGCGAGAGCCACTACCACCAGGCCACATCCTCCAAACTCGTCGACCTCGGCCTCGAGCCTCACCCGCTTGACGACAGTACCATCGCCGGACTGCCGACAACCGCGATCCGTCACTGCGGTCGCGTCCGCCTCGACACGATGGCAGCGCGCGTGGATTGGCGCGCCGTCCCCTAAATGATCTGCTGATGGCGTTCGGTCGCAAGAACTGGGACCGGCGCGTGGGCGCCGCCGAGGCGCTGGCATGCGGACCGGGTCTGTGGACGGTGCGCGACCGGGTCCTCGAACTGGCGGCGCCGGCAGGCGCCCACTCCGGGTCGCTCAGATCGCCGCCAAATGGTGCGGCCTACCGGTGCGACAGCCAGTGGTAGGTGCCTGCGGGGCCGACGCTGACACCGCACGCCGCGCCGCTGATGAAGACCCAGTTTCCGGTTCCGTGCGTGGCCGTAATGTCGCGGACGAGATAGAACGGGGTCTCGGTCCACGCGTCGCCATAGCGCGCGAGGTAGCGCACGTCGAGCCGACGGCGGTAGGTCATGCGAAGCGGGTTGGCCGGATGGGCCGCTGGCGTCCAAGGGTAGAAGTTGGCGTACTCCTCGCAGTTGCTGCCGTAGCACCAGCTGTGACCCCGTTGGCCGCAGCGCCGATCAAAGCGCAGCGGCACGCCGCCGAAGCAACGCGGATAGCAGCCTGTCCAGACCGCGGCGCCGTTTGCCGCGACGAACTCGCTCGTGCTATGGACTGGATTCGCGCAGCCGGCGACGACGCTGAGCGCCTTCGCCGTCCAGTCACGAGCGTACTGCGACCAGGCACAGGTGCCGTGCAGGTTGCCGCCGAGGATCTCGCCGCCGAGCTGCTGGTGCAGCACGTCGTTCTGGGTGACCGCGAGCGCCGTGCGGGCGCTGACGTTGCCGATCGCGAGCTGGCTGGCGAACGGCGTGACGTCGGCGGACGCCGTGATCGTGCACCAGCGAACCTGATTGCAGAGGGAGACAGCGACGCCGGCGGTCGCGGTGGCATCAGGCGAGAACGTCAACGCCACAGCGCCCAGGGCAACCGCGCAAAGAACCGTCCGAACTCTCATCGCCGCGCTCGATCGCCAGGCAACGCTGCGGAGATCGATCGGGCCGCGTGACGGCCCGCGGCGCGCGAGATTCCCCGGATTGCGCCCAGCGTCACGTCGCAAGTCTCTAGCTCGCCGATAAGCGCCCAGTTACCCGCCGATGAGAAGGGCCTTACTTATGTTCGTGGCCGCGAAGCACGTCCGCGACTGCGCACGTTGGGACGCTGCATATGCCGGAGATGAGTGGATTCTCATGTGGCGGTAACGCCGGCTTACTCCCGAAGCGGCCGAGCCGGCGCCCGCGAGCACTGCCACTCCCAGCCCCCCGATCGCTAGCGCGACAGCGGCGAACTGCACAACGCGCGACGCACCCGGCGTGCGGAACACTCGCCAATTGCCGCGCACCCCCTTTTGCCCCGGTTATTACATCCACGTGACCGCGCTCGCGGGCGGGTGAGAGACGCTGCACGTGCGCAGCCCGCCGTCGGATAGCGCCAGTCGAGGCGGAGCTGTCAATGGCGGACATAGGGGCAGACCGGACGCTCGTCGAGGCCGGATCCCCGCGTGTCTGGGGCGTGTCCCGCGGCTCAACGTCAGGCGCTTGGTGGCCGCGTTGGAAGACCCTGCTCGACGGCGGTCGCGACCGCGCGGGCGATCACGATCTGCCCATTGGTGCTGTCGGCGATGGATGCCTCGAACGGATCGGTGATGTACAGCGGCTCGATGACCGCTCCCGGCAGCGCGCTCGGCGTCGAGAAGTAGCCCGCCACAGCCGGACCGATCAGCATCCGCGCCCCGCTCGGCGACGAGCTTGCCCTCGTAGTAGATGCCGATCGGATCGCCGACGAAGCGGTCTCGAGCTTCGTGACGCCGACGTCGTCCTGCACCGACATCACGAAGCTGCCGACCACGCGCCCGCCCAACCAAAGGACGCCTGAGACTGGCGCGATCACGTAGGGGCCGCCGACGTCGGCAAGAATGTTCCCGGCGGCGTCAAGTGCCCGCAGCCGCACGATGTGCCAGGCCGGATGGGAAACGATCCGGCTGACCGCCGCGAGCGTCGCGGCGCGGGGGCTCGCGACCGCGCTGAGCAGGTCGCCGGCGCTGGTGATCTGCGCGAGGTCAAAGCTGACCTTGGTTCCGGCAAGCTCGTTACGGTAGATGTCGGTCGTCACCGTGGCGTCGACGGCGGCGACCGTCGCGACGGTCGCCGCGCCACACGCAGCGTTTGCGCCAGTAGAGGCCGCCGAACCGGCGCCCACGAGCGCTGCCACCCCAAGCCCCCCGATCGCGAGCGCGACATGGCAAACGCTCAAACGACGCGCGCACCCTGCGTACGGGGCACTCGCCGATTGTTGCGCTCCCCCATCAGCCCGAGCTAAACAGCACGGGAGCGGCTCTGGCTCGCCCCGAGCGCGAGAATCGTGCGCGCTCGGCCGTGCGCGTCGAGCAAGGGCCCCCGTCGATCGCCGACTGGTACGACGCAGGCGCCGGGGGTGGCCCGGTCGCCGCCGGCACCCACAGCACCGCCGGCGCTTGCGCCTGTTCGCCGCCCTGGTCGCGCGCGCCCCGCACGCGCCGCGCCTCGGCGGCGTGACCCATTGAACGCTTCGCGCAAGATGGTTTCGCAATGCGTGATAAGAGGGTTTCTCACGGCGGGGCTAAGTTGCTGCTTAATGCTGTCGGACAAGGATGTCTGGATGGCACGGACCAGCCGACGCGTCACTGCCGGCGGCGGCGCGTACACACCTCAGAATCGGCGTCGTGCCCGGCGCACACGACGCCGGCCATCGCGCTGCGGGCGTGTGCGACGCCGAGCAGCGCTGCTTGCGGCGACCGGGCTACTCGCCGCAGGGGGCGTGTACATCGCTGGCAGGCGCGGCGGCTCGGGCACGCCGCCGGCCGGAGCGGCGGTCGCCAGTTCCCGCCCGTCGCGCCAGGCCCCCGAGAGCGCCGCGCTATACGCGACAACAGCACACACCATCACCCCTAACGATCCCCTCTGTAGTGGACCGCCGCCGAGCGGACCATGCTCTGTGCGGGGCCGCCAGAGCGCAAGTTTGTGATGTGACGGAGCGGAAGGGTGACGCTCCGGCCGGGCGAGCGACATCTCATGGGTGCACAAGACGCCACCACAGGGATGCCTTCGACGGTGCCGCTTTCAGCGTCAACGCGATCATGTGTTTGCCGGCCAGGATGGTCGCTGCGGCGGCGAGGTTCCCAACGGCTTGACCGGCATGGGCGTCGGCCCGAACCGGGTGAAGCGTGATAATCAC
>Ga0307372_10012671_pt1 | contig 11003 bp, 10 predicted proteins | sample OX1MG_FD_202533 | JGI IMG/M metagenome (GOLD analysis project Ga0307372, IMG submission 202533) | Soil microbial communities from Risofladan, Vaasa, Finland - OX-1 | ecosystem: Environmental > Terrestrial > Soil > Coastal area > Acid sulfate soil | place: Finland: Risofladan, Vaasa | collected...
GGACCGACCTGGATTTGCTCGAACAGGACGTCCACATGGGCGGCATCTACTCCGCGATGCACGTGACGCTGCGGCCCGGGACCGGCGCGAGTTTCAAGGCGGCGCTGACCCGCGACGCGCGGCTCGATCTGGACGCGATGCCGGAGGCGCGGTTCTATGCGGCCGAGTCGCAGCTCGCCAACCGGTTGCGCAATCTCGGGATTATCGTTGCGCTGATCCTCGCGATCGGCGCGACGTTCGGCGGCATGAACACGATGTACGCCGCGGTGGCGCGTCGCTCGCGCGAGGTCGGGGTGCTGCGCGCACTCGGTTTCAGCCGCGCCAGCATTCTCAAGAGCTTCATGTTCGAAAGCCTGGTGCTGGGTCTCGTTGGCGGTATCGCGGGAGAAATTCTTGGCGTTGTGATCGCTTATTTGACCGGCCTTCAAAGCCGGTTGATGAATGTCGCGACTTTCATTTTCTCCTTCCAGCTCGCACCTTCGGCGTTCGCGGCGGGACTGCTTGTCGCCGCGATTATCGGCACGCTCGGCGGAGTGCTGCCGGCGTGGCGCGCGGCGCGGATGGGCGTAATCGAGTCCCTGCGCGAGGCATAGTCACGCGGGTTACGCGCCGAACCGCCCGGTGCGTTCGGCAATAGCGCGCAGGCGCGCGAGGCGCGACTTTATCCACGGATTGGCGGCGAGCCTGGCGATCGGCAGCGGAAGCCGGTAAGTCCAGTTTGAATCGCCGACCGTGCCGGGACGATTGATTCGCGCGCTCCATCCGAACAAGTCCTGTATCGGAAGAATTACGTAGCGCGAGGGCGCGGCGTAGAGCGCTTCGATAATCGCGTCCAGAGCGTCATCGCCGAGCCGATCGCGCCGCGGATTTGTGGGCTTTGCTGTCCCGAGCGCCGTGCAAAGTTTCTCGCGTTCAGCGGGCGGCTGCTCGCGCCACCAGACCGACAGCGCTTCAGTGTCGTGCGTCCCAGTGGTCGCCAGCGAAAGTTCGGGATACGTGGACGGGCTCCTGAAGCGCTCGTCAGGGCCGCCCCACCCTTCGCGCTCCCATTGCATCACCTTGTAGCCGGGAATTTCGAGCCGGGTCAGCGAATCGCGGACCCACTGCGGCACCGAGCCGAGATCTTCGGCGACGAGCGCGCAGTCCCCCGCCGCCTCGCGCAACGCGCGCATTATTTCCTCGCCCTGCGCGACCTGGTCGTGCTCTTCGGCCGGGCTGAAGGAGCCGTCGGCGTTGGGATCCAAACCAAACGAAAACGTCCGGTAGATTCCAACCACGTGATCGATCCGCACGACGTCGAACATCGCGCCCGCGCGGCGCGCGCGCGTCCGCCAGAGGCGAAAGCCGTCCTCGCGCATCGCCTGCCATCGCGGCAGCGGCAGACCCCATCGTTGCCCGCGCTGGTTGAACGCGTCAGGTGGAGCGCCGACGGTGCGCTCGAGATCGAACATCGCCTGATTCGCCCAGACCTCGGCGCTGTCGCGGGCGGGCGAAAAGGCCATGTCGCCGCCCAGGCGCACGCCGGCCAGGCGGGCCTGCGCGCGCGCGGCGCTCCATTGGCGATCGGCGATGAACTGCCACCATGAGTACATCGCGATCGGCTCCGAAAGTTCGTGGCGCGCCGCGGCGAGGGCGGAAGGATCGCGAGCGGCCAAATCGCTCGGCCACGAATCCCACGCCGTCCAGTTGAACCGCTCCTTGAGCGCGCGGAACAGCGCGTAGTCGCCGAGCCAGTCGCGATTGCGCTCGGCAAAGTGCTCTAACTCGCCGCCAAACTCCGCGCCGCCGCGCATCCGCGACGCGCGAAACGCGCGCTCGAGCAGCGCCAGCTTGGCCGGGCGCACAATCGCGCGCGGCACGGCGCGGCCGGCGCCGACTGCAGCTTTGGCCCGCGCGATCGACGCGCGTCCGACGCCGCCGAGACCGCGCGCGGCGATATACATCGGATCGATCGCGAGCACGCTCATCGCGCTGTACGGGCTGGTCTCGCCCGGCCCGCCTTCGTCGAGCGGCAGCAGTTGGATAATCGTCAAACCCGCGGCGCCCGCGAACTCCGCCATCGCGGGCAGATCCGCGATCTCGCCGCGCCCAAGATCGTCACGGGTGCGAAGCGAGAAAAGCGGAATCAAAACGCCGGCGGATCGGATGGGCATGAGTCGCGCGCAAGGCGGCAAGCTTGACCTGAAAATTCAGGATGACACAAACGCCGAATCGAGTCCCGACGCGGTCGCGAGTTAAATCTCGCTGCGTGCGTCGATTCGCAAAACTCGCGCATTGCGGATCGTTGCCTGCTCGTCGCGGCTAAGCGCCTGCCCCTCTGGCGATTTATACGCGGCGCGCAAAGCGTCGATCGAATCGAACACGAGCACCGCCATCCGGTGGCGCACGGACGGCGAACCTCCGCCGGCGATTTTTCCGATCAGGTAATGGCGCAGTCCCGGCAGCTTGCGCGCAAGCTCGACGTGGACGGTGCGATAATGCTTTTCGGCGGCTTCCAGATCGCGCGCCGCATCGGTGAAATCAAACTGCGCCGCCATGATAAAGCATCGCGCACCCGCGCCGCGGATCGCCGACGCAACGATCGTCTCGCCGATCGCGGACTTCGATGCGACGTTTCGCAGATGCGCCTGCGTGTCGGCGACCAGCGGCGCAACGACCGCGGAACTCATCGCGGCCGCGGCGGCGTCGGCGCTGTCGTAGCCAAGAATCGCCGCGCGATAATGCTCGGGATCCTTCCCGGCGGTTCGCACCAGGCGGCCGGTGTAATAAAACCGCAGACCCGGGAAGCGCCGCGCAAGGACTACATGATGGTCCTGATAGTTGCGCTCCTCAGCCTCGAGGCCGGTGCTTTGAAAATCGAAAGTCACCAGATTCAGATACATCGCGATGCCTCTAAATCACGTAACCGCCGTTGGGGCTGACGACTTGCCCGACCATGAAGTTCGATTCATCCGAGGCCAGAAACAGCGCGGCACAGGCGATATCGCGCGGCTCGCCGAAGCGGCCCATCGGCGTCATCTGCGTGAAGTACTGCTTCATCTCGCCGACGATCGGCGCGGTCATCGGAGTTTCAATAAACCCGGGCGCGATGCAGTTGACCAGAATTCCGTGGCCGACGACTTCCTTCGCGAGCGCCTTGGTGAATGCGATGATTCCGCCCTTGGCGGCGGAGTACGCGACGGCGCCGCCGAGTCCCGTGGTGCCCGCGATCGAGCCGAGGTTGATGATGCGCCCCGACTTTTTCGGGATCATCAGCTTCAGCGCCTCGCGCGTGCAGTAGAACGTCGAGTCGAGATGCGTCGCGAGCATTTTGTGCCAGTCTTCGTCGGCGAGATCCTGCAATCCGCTAATCTCGGTGGTCTCGCGGGTGCGGCCGATGCCGGCGTTGTTGATCAGGATATCGATCGTGCCGAACGCCGCGACGAATTCCGCGAACATCTTTTTGACCGCCGCGCTCGAAGAGACGTCGGCGACGAACGGCCGCGCCTTGCCGCCGGCGCGCTCAATCTCGGTCGCGACGTTTTGCGCCGACTCGGTCCGGATGTCGTTGACCGCGACGGTTGCGCCCTCGCGCGCGAAGGTCAGTCCCATCTCGCGGCCCAGTCCCGAGCCGCCGCCGGTTATCATCACAACTTTATCTTTCAGCCGCATTGCTTCCTCTTATCGTTTCGCCTTCGGGTTACTTTTTGCCTTCGCGCAGTTGCCGTTTCCAATCGAGCCGGCGTGCTTCGGCGCCGGCGGTTTCCGCTTCGGTAATCATTCCCTTTTTCTGGTAGAACATACTGAGGTTCGTGAACGCCAGGATATCTTCGGGGTCCTGCGCGATATGGCGCTTGGTCACCTCGATCGCCGCGTCGATATCGCCCTTGGCCTGATAGCACATCGCGAGGCCGTGGACCGCATCGGTGAAATTCGGATCGACTTCGAGCGCGCGCTGGTACATCGCAATCGCTTCGTCGAACTTGTCGTCGGCGAACAGATCGATCGCCTGATCGTAAAGGTCTTCCTTATCGGCCGCTTCGTTGTCGGACATGGGTGATCCCTCTTTGCCGGCGCCGTTTCGGGCGCATCCGGCTTCTTATATGATACATGCAGTTCGATGGATGATTCTGCCGTAATCGCTATTACCGAAGCCGACGTTTACGAGGTCCTGCGCGAATGCTACGACCCCGAGATTCCGGTCAACGTCGTTGACCTGGGGCTCGTCTATGGCGTCGCTCTGGCAGGCGGCGTGATCAACGTCACGATGACGCTGACCGCGCCCGGATGCCACATGGGCGCGATGATCACCCAGGAAATTCAGGACAAGCTGCTTGGGCTGCCCGGATGCGACGATGCCCAGATCGAGATCGTATGGGATCCGCCGTGGACGCCGCACATGATGAGCGAGCAGGCGCGCAAGAAGCTCAACCTCGACGAGTAATCGCATGCCGCGCTTCGCCGTGGCGCATTCACGGATCGATCAGCACGCCGGGATTCAGGATCGCGTGCGGGTCAAGCTCGCGCTTGGCCGCTCTGAGAGCGCGTGCGAAGCCTTCGGGCCGCTGCCGATCGTACCACGGGCGATGATACCGGCCGACCGCGTGATGATGCGTGATCGTGCCGCCGAGCTTTAACAGCAGGTCGGAAACTTCGGCCTTGATTTCGTCCCACTGCTCGATTTCCGAGCCGCGCCGCCCCGGCGCAAGAATGGTGTAATACGGTGCGGGACCGTCGGGATAAACGTGGGTGAAGCGGCAGGTCACAGAACCCTTGCCGCACACGCGCGTCACGGCCGCGGTTGCGCACGCCATCATCTGGCGATGGAAATCCGGGAATCGATCCCAGGTGATCGCGGTCTCGAAAGTATTGCTGACCATGCCCAGCGCGGCGACCGTATCCATCAGGTACGGCGCGTTCAGAAACGCGTTGCGCCACGCGCCCGCCGCGCCGCCGTGAGTCGCGTCGGCTTCGGTGCGGGTCTGGATAGCGTTTTCGGGCACCTTGCCGCCATGCGCGGCGCAGATTTCGGCGGCGCGCTTCATCCACGGTTCGAGCGGATGGTCCGCCGACTCGAACGCCAGCACCAGCACGGCTTCGTCTCCGCTGCCCGCGCCCGAGTTGAGCGCCTCGCCGGGGTCGAGCACGCGGCAGTTGGCCGGAAACAGCGCGGCCTGAGAGATGATCCGCACCGCCTCGGCGGCGGCAAATATGTCTTTGAATGAGACCGACGCGCCGGCGCGGAACTTCGGCCGTTCCTGCACGCGCATCCAGGCCTCTGTGATCACGCCGAGAATTCCCTCCGACCCGATAAACATCCGGTCCGGACTCGGACCGGCGCCAGAGCCGGGCAGGCGCCGCGACTCGACGATCCCGGTGGGCGTCACGATGCGCAGTGACTCGACAAAATCGTCGATATGAGTGTAGTTGGTCGCGAAGTGCCCGCCCGAACGCGTCGCGATCCATCCGCCCAGAGTCGAGAACTCGAACGACTGCGGAAAATGCCGAATCGTGTAGCCATGCGGACGCAGTTGATCGTCGAGCGCGGGTCCCAGCGCTCCCGCCTGAATCCGGGCCGCGCGCGAGAGCTTGTCCACCTCGAGCACCTTGCCAAAGCGAGTCAGATCGATCGACACGGCGCCGCGATAATCGCCGCGCGCGGGAGGCTCGACTCCGCCGACCACGCTCGAGCCGCCGCCAAAAGGAACGGCAGCCAGCTTCGCGCCGTCGCACCATTCGAGCACGCGCGCGACGTCAGCTTCATCGCGCGGGTAGGCGACGATATCGAACGGGTTGGAAAAATCGCGGCGAAAGATGCGCACGAGATCGCGGAAGTCGCGGCCGTAGCTGTGCAACACGCGTTCGTAGGGCGACGCCGTGCAGATCTCCTTGAGTGAGTCGGGCGCAGCCACTCGCGGCGCGCGCAGCTTGAGCTCGCTCTCTTTGGGCGGCGGCGTGATCTCGAGCGCGCCCAGACCGAACCGCTGCGACATCCGCGCGGCCAGATGCTTTTGCTGCTCGGGATTCGGGCCCTGGTCTTCGTAGCCCCATCCCCAGAATTTGCGCCTGCGCTCCGCCATCGCGATTTCCTCCGGCCGCCCAATCGGGTGCCTGCCGCGATTGTGCATCGCGGTCCGAGAAACGCGCAAGCGACTTTGCGGCGATCTTGCGCGCGGCGGCTGAACCTCGTAATTCTCAAATGAGACGCGCAAACTTCCCGCCATGAGTACCACGGAGATTTCCGCCGCCGATCCGCATCCACGCCGCCGCGTCGCGCTGCTCGGCACCTCGATGTCATACGCCGACGCCGGGGCGGGCAGCCCGATCGTATTGCTGCACGGCAATCCCACCTCGTCGTACCTGTGGCGCAACGTGATTGGGCATCTGGCGCCGGATGCGCGATGTATCGCGCCGGATCTGATCGGGATGGGCGCGTCGGGTAAATCCTCGACCGGAAATTATCGCTTCGCCGATCACGCGCTGCATCTCGATGCGTTTTTCGATCGCGTTCTTCCCGAAGGTCCGCTCACCCTGGTGGTGCACGATTGGGGTTCCGCTCTCGGCTTCGATTGGGCGCGCCGTCATCCGGAGCGCGTCGCGGGCCTCGCGTACATGGAAGCGATCGTGCGTCCGCTGACGTGGGCGGAGTGGTCCCAGCCCGCAGTCGAGCTTTTCCAGTCCCTGCGCAGTGCGGCGGGCGATGATTTGATCCTGAAGCGCAATATCTTTGTCGAGCGGATTTTACCCGGCAGCGTAATCCGCAAGCTCAGCGACGCGGAGATGGACGCCTATCGAAGGCCGTTCGCCGAGCCCGGCGAGTCGCGCCGCCCGACGCTCACCTGGCCGCGCGAGATCCCAATCGACGGCGAGCCCGCCGACGTGGTTGCGATCGCGAACGCATACGCAAGCTGGCTCGCCGCGAGCCCGATACCCAAGCTTTTTATCAACGCCGAGCCCGGCGCGATCCTGACCGGCGCGCAGCGGGAGTTCTGCCGGCGATGGCCGAATCAACGCGAAGTCACGGTCCGGGGCATCCACTTCATCCAGGAAGATTCGCCGCATGAGATTGGCGCAGCGATCGCCGATTGGCACCGATCGATCCGGCGCAACTTTACCGCCTAAGCAAAGGAGTTCGTGGTGTTTTTGGAATATTCAAATCTGCTCTTCGAGAAAAGCGGGAACGTCGCCGTCGTGGCGTTTAACCGCCCCACCTCGGCCAACGCGATAAATCTGGACTTGGCGCGCGAGTTCAGCGACGCGATTCGAATTTGCGCCGAAGATCCGGCGATTCGCGCCGTGGTGCTGCGCGGCGAGGGCAAACTGTTCTGCGCCGGCGGCGACCTTAGGGACTTCGGCGCGCAGCCGCCCGCGCAGTTGGCGGGCTACCTCGAACGCGTAACTCATTTCCTGCATCGCGCGATCACCACCCTCGCGCACATGAGCTCGCCGATCATCGCCGCCGTGCATGGCAGCGCCGCCGGCGCCGGATTCAGCATCGCCTGCGCCTGCGACTTCGTGATCGCCGCCGAGTCCGCTAAATTCACGATGGCTTACACCAAAGCCGCGCTCACGCCCGACGGTTCCTCGACCTACTTCCTGCCGCGAATCGTTGGCTACAAAAAAGCTCTCGAATTAGCCATCTCGAATACTGTTCTGAGCGCCGACGAGGCCCAAGCCCTCGGGATCGTCACCCGCGTCGTCCCGGACGCCGACGTCGTCGCGGCGGCAACCGCGATGGCGACCGAGCTGGCGGCGGGCCCCACGGGAGCCTACGGAGGCGTCAAGCGGCTGCTGCTCGCCAGCTCGAGCAATGCGCTCGAGGCGCAGATGGCGCGCGAGGCCGAGTGGCTTTCCTCGATGGCGAAGACCAAGGACGCGCGCGAAGGAATCGCGGCTTTCCTGGCCAAGCGCGCGCCGAAATTCTCCGGAGACTAGACGACTTGCCAATCCGCGCTGGCACGGGCCGATCGCGGGGCCGTCCGCGCGCGGATTAGCGCCCGCCCGCCGGCGTCTCGGTCGCCTGCGCGCCGTGCACCGTCTTCTGCGCCGGATGAATATAGAGCGACGCGGGGTCGGGGCGGTTGCCGGTGTGCGGCGCCGGCGGTTTCATCGCGTATTTGACGGGGCGCTGATGCTCCTGAAACTGACGCTCGGCGTTATACACCTTGTTGAATTTCCATAGCATCTTGACGAAGTTCGTCTGGCCCTGCATCAAGAGCCGTCCCGCGATCGAGGCGACGTCCTTGAGCACGCTGAAGCCCAGATGCTTGCGGTTGAGGACGCCCTGCGTCTTGACCAGCTCTTCGTAGTACTGCAGCAGCGGCAGCCGGGTCGGCAGGACCGCGTGCTGGATATCGTAGAGCCGGTAGTCGAGCGTGGTGAGCTTGCGCGCCTCGGTAAACCACAACTCGGTGCCGGGATAAGGCGTCGCGACGGTCAGATGCACGATCTCCGGGATGCTCATTGCCCATTCGCGGATTATCTCGAAGCGGCGCTCGTCCCAGTCGGGATCCGCGATCAGGTTGATCGCCACCGTGACCCCGATTTTGCGCGCCACTTCGAGCGCCTTGTTGTTGGTGTCGAGCGAGGAGCGCTTGCGATGCGCCTTCAATCCTTCCTCGTCGATCGCTTCGAGCCCCAGAAACATGTATTCGAGTCCGAGCCGCCGCCAGTACTCGAAGACTTCCTGGTTGCGGATCAGAACATCGGCGCGGGTCTCGAGGTAGTACTGCTTTTTGATCTTGCGTTTTTCGAGTTCGTGCCCGATTGCGTAACCGTGCTCCGGATGAATGAACGCAACGTCGTCAACGATGAACACGTTGGGTTCCTTGATTGACAACATGTCCTCGGCGGCGGCTTCGGCGGTTGATTTTCGGTAGCTGCGTCCGTAGAAGGTCCACGCGCTGCAGAACGAGCAGTCCCAGGGGCATCCGCGCGTGAACTCGATCGACGCGCACGGGTCCAGCACGCCGATAAAATACTTGTTGCGCCGCCGGCCCAGATCGCGCGCCGGAAAAAATTTGTCCAGGTCGTCGATCATGATCGGCGCCGGACCGGCGCCGCGCTCGGTCACCGCGCCCGGCACTTTGGCGACCGCGTCGGCGCCGCTGTCGATCGCTTCCATCAGCATCTGCGCGCTGGTCTCGCCTTCGCCGCGCAGGACGCAGTCGATCGCGCCCTCGGCGTGCTCGATAATGTCGCCGGCCACGAATGAACCGCTGTGTCCACCAACGAATACGAAGCAATTCGGGTCGCGATGCTTGATCGCCTTGGCGAGGTCGATCACCTCGGGCACGTTGGCCAGGTAGTTGAGCGAAAAGCCGATCGCGCGGGGACGGAAATCGTCGAACTCGCGGTAGAGATCGCGATGCTGAAAAATCTGGAGATCGAGAATCCGGACCTCATGCCCCGCCGCGCGAACCGCCGCCGCCACCCGTTCCATCCCGAGCGGTTCCAGGCGCAGGTAAATCTCGCTGTACATGAGCGGACTCGGATGCACGAATAAAACCCGCATACTCTCCTCCCTTGGTGCCAAAGTGCGAACGCCACATTTTGTGGCGCTTCCGGCAGACTTACGGAATTCCCCGCGCGGCACAAACCGCGCTCTATCCCTGCTCGCGGGCTCGGCCGCTCGCGCTTAATTTTAATCGGTCTGTAATGGCAGTTAAATACCTCACGCGGATGAGCGCGTTCGATGCTATAGTGATCCTGCTGGTGTGATTCGATGCGCAAGCGAAACTGGCGGCAACTGATGCGCAATCTGACCCTGGCCGCGATCATCGTCGTCGCGATCGTGGACGGCGTGCTGCTCGCCGTAATCCGCGAGCGCTTCTCTTACGAACACGGCTACGATTTGCGCCTGCATCGCCGCGCAGTCGCCAAGCCCGCGCCTCCCTGACGACGGATTTTCGCACCCGCTTCTATTGACAAGCATCGCAAGGCGCTGGACTTTGGGCGCTGGACCCTCATCCAAATTCAATCTGAAAGGCGGAGAGAAGCATCTCTCCGGATGGAACCATGCAGCACGCAAAACTCGGCAGGACCGGTCTTACGGTGTCGCGCATTTGTCTGGGATGCATGAGCTACGGCTCGAAACAGTGGCGCGATTGGGTGCTGACCGTCGATGAAGCGCGCGAGCATTTCGCCGCCGCGCTCGAAGCGGGAATTAATTTTTTCGACACCGCCAACGTGTACTCGATCGGCGTCAGCGAAGAGATCACCGGCCGATGGCTCGGCGAGATGGCCAAGCGCGAAGATATCGTGCTCGCGACCAAGGTGCACGGGCAGATGGCGCCGGGGCCGAATCGCAGCGGGCTGTCGCGCAAGCATATTCTGGAATCGTGCGACGCGTCGCTGCGCCGCCTCAAGATGGATTACATCGATCTCTACCAAATCCATCGCTACGACTTCACCACCCCGCTCGAGGAAACGCTCGAGGCGCTCGACTCGCTGGTGCGCGCGGGAAAGGTCCGCTACCTGGGCGCCAGCTCGATGGCGGCGTGGCAGTTTCAGAAGGCGCTCAACCTGCAAGAGAAAAACGGATGGCATCGGTTCGTCTCGATGCAGAACCATTACAACCTCGTCTATCGCGAGGAAGAACGCGAGATGAATCCGCTGTGCATCGATCAGGGCGTCGGCCTGATTCCGTGGAGTCCGCTCGCGCGCGGTTTTCTGGCCGGAAATCGCAACGCGCAAAAGAGCGGCGAGACCGCCCGCGCCAAGTCCGACGATTTCGCCAAGATGATGTACTTCACCGAAGCCGACTTCCAGGTGCTGAGCGAAGTCGAGAAGCTCGCCAAGGCGCGCGGCGTCACGCCCTCGCAAATCGCATGCGCGTGGATCCTTCACGCGCCGGGCGTCACGGCTCCGATTATCGGCGCGACCAAGATGAAGCACTTGAAGGAAGCGATCGACGCGGCCGAAATCAAGCTCAGCGGCGACGAGATTGCGGCGCTCGAAAAGCCCTATCGGCCGCATCCGATCCTGGGGCATCAGCAACCCGACGGCCGCCGGATGCACGCCCA
>Ga0307372_10012673_pt1 | contig 11002 bp, 13 predicted proteins | sample OX1MG_FD_202533 | JGI IMG/M metagenome (GOLD analysis project Ga0307372, IMG submission 202533) | Soil microbial communities from Risofladan, Vaasa, Finland - OX-1 | ecosystem: Environmental > Terrestrial > Soil > Coastal area > Acid sulfate soil | place: Finland: Risofladan, Vaasa | collected...
GCAACAAGATCAGGTAGGGCACGACGAAGGCCCATTCTTCGTCGCTGACATCAGTTGGATAAGGTGTTCTAGTTTTCATCCTTCATTGTATCACATTTTGAAGTCGAGTCCCTAACAGGCTCTAGGATTAGACCGTGAAATTGTGGCACGGGCCGTTGCAGGAAAGTATAAAGATCTGTTCCTTATTGACGATGATAAAAATAAATCTCTTTACGTGAGAAAGACTTTTCACGAGGACTATATGGATAAGATCATCCAATTAGCCATTTACCTACCACAGTTGGATCAGCCTAAAATTAAAGATTTTGTTGCAAGTTTAAGTAGCGATGAAGATATAACAAAATGCGCGAGTATTTTTGGTGTAGGTTTACCCCCAAATCCGCGTAAGATAAAACAAGTCTTAAGGACCTTTCTTTTCGTCCGTGATATTATGATTGATGATATTAGAGAAGGAAGAATTAAATCCTCAATTCTAGCAAAAATCGTTGTAATCCAAAATCAAATTCCAGATTTGTTTAAAGAATTTATTGAAAGACCTTCTTTGTTGCAAGAACTTGAGAAGTTGTACCATGTAAAAGATGCTCAAGTGGATATAAACGAAGAAGACGAGCGTTTAATAGAGAAGGCTGAAGCCTATTCTAATAATTATCCACAACTTCGTCGTATTCTTCTTATACAAACTGATGAAGCTGATACATTTATCAATACAGATTTAAGCCCTTATATTGCCTTAATAGGAGTTTTAGCAGTAGTAAGCCCACTTCCAGAAGAGAGGAAACCAGATAGCTTCCTTGAAGCCGACGTTCCCAATTCAACATCGTTGTTTGAGTGGTTGCCAATTAAGGCAAGGTCTGCCTCACGCTCACGTAAGGTACTTAGAGGCTATAAAATTCTTCAGGCTGAATATGTATATCAAATTCATGCTGAAGATCAAGATCATCATACACAGTATACTGCTTTGCTAATTGAGGCAATAAACGATGGCGTGAATATTTTTGAAGGTAAATATGCTTGGACTGGGAGGGGAAAGGAAACGGACCCAGAAATACTGACTCCAGGGTGTTTACTTATGGGCAGTCCAATAAAACGAAATATATGGAATTATTATTATGTTTACTTGGGTCATGAACTAGGTAAAGGTGAAAGAATGGAAATCCGAATCAAACAAGATCTACTCGATCTGGATCATGAGTTTGAGACATATATGGCAAAAACCATTACGGAACCATTAGATAAGCTCTTCTTGCAAGCACTAATACCTGTAAAGTCCATTCTCAGCAACGCTTTCAGTTATGAATTGGATTCATCGGGACTAAACGGACAAATTATTTATAAGGTGGCTAGTACTCCTAAAATTGTTACGCTTGATGGAAGTTCTTACTCGGAAATTTCTTACGAAATTCAAAAACCTCGGCTTGGTCACAGGTATGAAATCCGGTGGGAACTTTTATAGATTAACTTCTCCTGAGAAGAATTTACCATGATTTTCACGTAGCAATATTATAAAAATGATATAAAGAACAAATTTACAAATCTTCACAACTTAGCTAGAACGACCTTTTCGTTTACTACTTACGAGTATAATATTATAGATGATTCCTTCTAACCGTTAGGTGTTATAGTGTTCCTACAGAAATTAAGGATATAAGGGCTTTCTTAAAATACCCTTCCCAGAACAAGGCAACTCATAACGGACGGGTGTTGCTCTACTAACTAACACTCGTAATTTACGTGCGGTACTTCTAAAACAGAAAGGTTCGTTTTCCTTTGCGGTATTATTAAACAGATATCATTGTAAGTTTTATCGGATTTGGGATAAAATAAATCTGTATTTTACCTTTTCATCAAACCTTCATGAACGACTCAAAATCTGCTCCCAAAACGACTGCCTACCTCCGGGTTTCAACCATTGACCAGGATTTAGAAAAAAATAAAGCTGCGATCCTCGACCTAGCAAACTCCAAACATCTGGGACACGTTCTGTTCGTTGAAGAGAAGATATCTGGCAAAGTTCCGTGGAGGCAGAGGAAAATTGCTGCTATCCTCGAAGAGTCCCAGAAGGACGACACGATTATTGTCAGCGAGTTATCCAGACTCGGAAGAAGTATGCTCGAATGCATGGAGATCCTCTCCATTGCCTCCCAAAAAGGTATTAATATCTACGCTATCAAAGGTAGCTGGCAGCTAGATAACAGTATTCAGAGTAAGCTCATCGCTATGTGCTTTGCAATGGCAGCCGAGATCGAAAGAGACCTTATTTCCAAGCGTACTAAAGAAGCGTTAATGGCAAGGAAGGTAGCCGGAAAAATCCTCGGAAGGCCAAAGGGCGTAGGGAAAAGTAAGCTGGATGCGTACCGGGTGGAGATTGAGGCACTGCTAAAAAACGGCTCCACGCAGAAATTTATAGCGAAACGGTACCAAACAACGGAGGCAAACCTTCACCACTGGATGAAGCAGCATGGATTTTCCAGACCAAGTAAAGGCTAAGAAACAGATCAGTATACCAAGTTATTGGTGTAGATAAAGCATTTAAGAAGAAAACTTGCTTTTTGCATCCTTTACCAGATTTGCCATGTACTCAACATACATATGGCAAAGTTCGTATATTGAACTTGAACGACAATCTTTACCTAAATGCGAAGTAGGAGGGGTATTAAAATTAATTTGGCTTTCCCCAATATCTGAGGGAAGCGCAATATAGTACTTCTCAATACTGCCATCTGGTAGTTTTACTTCCCAGCAATTGCCACCAATTTCGTCTCCTATTATAAAGCCGCATAGTTCTAAAGGTGGCTCTATGTGAGGGCGTTCAATTCTCTGAAAGTCAACAGGGAGATTAAACCTGTTGATCTTAGCACTTCTGGAAAGTTTCACATTACCTTCTTTGAGTACTTCTGAACGTAATTTGTAGAAAAATCTCAGGAGAGAATCATTCTTCATTTCTTCCTGATATGGCTTGTACCACTCATCAAAAAGAATTTCTGTACTTCTCAAATTCTGCAAAACATTAGTAACGCTCCTTCCCCAAGTCGCGACATTATATATTCCACCTTTACGCTTTTTGGGTTCAGTGCTTTTTACATCTTCAAGTCCATTTTGAGCCAAGAAAAGGACGTGTTCTGCATTTATAAGTACCTGCATTGTATTCGTTTTATTGCTTTCAGGCATAAGTTTAACTCCAATCAATAAAAATCCCAAGATAAGTATAGTACGAAACAGATATGAAACTCCAAGTATTAGGAAACAAAGGCTATTGCTTTACTCTTTGTTCATTTTTAGCATAAGGCAAGTATAAGTGTTATTATACCCGGTTTCCAAAATCCCCTACTTAGCCCACTACGAAGCCAAAAACTGGCAGCTCCTCTCCACAGAAATTCCAAGTAATTAGCCGCGCTTAACCTATAACCCAATAAATGACATACTATAGTGTTGAAACTGCTTCATTCGAGGGTACAAAAATTCACCGTAGTGTTTTCCCTTCTTTCATTGTTTTGACTTTACTCACGATTTTTGCTAATATCATTATATGGAAGAAAACAATGCAAAAGATGTAAAAAAGAAAATACGAGTGAGCCTCACTTCTAAAAATCAGCTTACGCTTCCTGTAGAAGCTCAGAAGTATCTGGGTACATCCCCCCAAAGCATAATAGAAATTGTGCTTGAAAATGGGAGAGCGTATATTGAACCGACATCCATGACAATAGAAGATGTGTACGGGTCGGCGAAGCCGAAACAACCTTTACAATATAGCTGGGAGGAAGCAGAGCAAATTGCAAAGGATGAACATGCAGAGGCTGTTGTACATGAAGTGAAAAGGAAGTGACCTACTATATTGACACGAATATCTTTGTCCGCTTTATTACGGGAGACGATGAAAAACAGTCTCCTCCCTCTTACGAAATTATGAAAAAGCTTTCGGCAGGAGAACTTGAGGCAACAACTAACGAAGCGGTTATTGCTGAAATCTGTTATGTACTTACCTCTAAAAAATTACCCTACCAACTCATTCCCTCAGAAGTCAAAGAACGACTTGTTCCCGTATTGGCGCTGAGAGGATTACATATAGAACACAAAAGGATACTTTTTGATGCATTAGATATTTTTGCATCTTCGCCTGGGTTAGATTTTGTTGATGCATTAAATGTCGCTCATATGAATAGCGAAGAAATAGAACTGATTATTAGTTACGACCATCACTTTGATCAAGTATCACAGATAAACCGCCAGGAGCCACTAGAGGTATTAGAAGTATTATGTAACACATCTAAAAGCACTTGACGAGAGGTGAATTCCTGGAGGATGCTTAAAACAAATCATCAGGAGAGCCTTATGGGTTTTCGTTTATGCTATTTTCTATTACCCAAAAAGGGATAACTGGGTGATTTGCTCACCTGTTAATTCTTCCCTCCGCACTTCATCATAAATTTCTTTGAGAGGATACACCTGCATTACTTCTATCCCACATACTCTCTCTACTCCAATTTGATCTAGCCCCAGATGTATTGAATACTGGTTTGGCTCTTGAAAGTTCGCGAACATATACCCACCAATTTGTACGTTATACATAGGCCCACCCATGCCAGCATATGTGGAAGATACATCAGCCATTGGACGCGAGCCAAATGCACGGACAAAATCCTTTGCCAGTTCTCTTGCGATGGTCTTGAGTTTTTCTTGTTTTTCAAGTGAACTTTCCTTATTTTGATCTTCAGTATGCCCGATAGGCATTTCCATATTCTTTAGCTTGAAGACATCGTAAATGATATCAGTTAATCACTCCATCAGGCAAGACAAACTTCAGCCATGAATGTAAATGCAATAATTTCGTTACAAATGGCAGGCTATAAGTAGAATGAATAACTATTTTGCACTTCGTGACTTGAATAGGCTGGCTTTTACCAAGAGAAACATCTACTGCGCTGCGCGAGCAGGTACAAGCAGCAATTTGCATTCTCGAATCTCCTACTTTCATTGCCGCTATCGCGGAAGGCATATAAAAGCAGCATTGGATGTCATTGTTCCGTTTTTTGCCGCTTCGCGGAACGACCGCGACCACGTGTGCCATCGTGAATAATTTTGACAAGGTTATGCCGGGTAACTATCTTTTTCTCTCCACTTCCTAATGAAACCTCAAAGGTATGCCGGTATAAAACTGCATCAATCACGGAGCCTTTTGTTAGTTTCGCAGCTTTGACATCCTGTTTCGGTTTATTCACTGCCCAGACTTCATGATAGACCGGCATATCAGGATGTTTGGGGTCATCCTCGATGAGGAAAAACGCGAGTGGGCTTCTTGGGTTTTTCGGTTCAATAAGCCGGGGAGCCGCATCCACCATCCCTTTTATTTGCACTCGTACACCTTCTGCTGTCCCTTCAATATCAATGGTTGATTGCCTATAATCTATCCCGCCGACACTTCTTGCAATCCCATTCTCTGAGAAACGAACTGGCGGAGGAGGAGGCGTATAGAGAAAAGCAATTTCGCCCTGTTTTGAAATGGTTATGCTGCAATGGGGCTTTTGTCCTTGTTTTGCGCAGTCAACGAGGAGACCTCCATCTGCCGCGAGCTTTACGTCAGAAATATCAGAAAACACCAAGTTTCCCCCAGGCATTCGGATACGGGCAACGGGAGGCACTTCAGCAACCCCTTGATACAATTCAACTCTTGTTACCCCAAATTGATACGATTCCCCTGTCCCGAATTTTTCATGGGCAGGAAGAGATTGAGAAGTAAGTTCAGCTTGTAATTGTGTTGTATCCAGCTTGAAGGTGGTTTCCATATCCCAATAAGTAATCTCAACAGTATAATTATACCAACCGGGCAAAGATTTGTAAGAGGCAGTAATTCGAAGCCTTAAAAAAGAACACGGGTGGGGGGTATGGCTGTATCTTGAAGTTGCTATAAAGATAGCAAAAATCGCCAATAAAGAGCCGCGCAGGTACGCAGTTTTCATCTCCATCCAGGCGCATTATAATGGTTCTGCATTAGTCAAATATATATGCATGGTTTATGGGAAGTGCCATCCCCGGAATCATCTGGGCAGCCAAATAGCGAAGAGGCAGGTCTCGAACCGCAACTATCGGATTTTTCCAATCCAGAATTACAGCTTGAGAACGATACAACAGGAGAAAATGTTGATGCAGGAACCCCTTACAACCAGTCAGTGCAGTCTCCCCTATGGGAATTAACAATCGGGGGGATTGTCCAGGATTATCATGCTCCGCGACCATCATCCGCACATAGACAATTACGAGAACGGGCAGAACAGGGTAGTTTACAAACTCTCTCGGATGCTGACCTCATTACTCTCCTATTAAATACCGAATCAAAAGATAACCGTATTGTAAACAGAATTCAGGCTTTGGTTGCAGGTCACAGCCTTGTTGAACTGCTGCAAGCAGATATAGGTGAGTTACAAAAAGAACTTGGTATAGAAAAAGCTGCGCAGCTAAAAGGGCTGCTGGAAATGGCTCGGCGGCTCACCGCTTCTGCGCCAGAACGGCTCACTATAATGTCTGCTCAAGATGCGGCAGATCTTGTCATGCCCGATATGGCATTTCTTGATCACGAAGAGGTACGAGTTTTATTGTTAAACACGAAAAACCATGTTGCCGCGAACCTCCTTCTCTATCAGGGATCACTCAATAGCAGCGTATTGCGTCCTTCTGAGATATTCCGTCCTGCCGTTACAAGAAAATCTGCCTCCATTATTATTTGTCATAACCACCCATCTGGAATCGTTACTCCCAGCACTGAAGATATTGCCATCACTATGCAATGCGCCGAAGCAGGGAAATATCTGGATATCGAACTCCTTGACCATCTTATTATCGGCAATCAGACCTTTTTAAGTCTCAAAGAGAGAATGCAGTGGTAAGGACTCACGATAATAAATTCACGTCTGGACTGCTCTCTTTAGCTCGAATAATACTACTTCCTCATAAGTTACCGTATCCACGAACAGCGACAAGTTGTTTCTTGTAATGTCTGTATAAAATAAAAGCCTTGCAAAAAGTATGAAACCCTTGCAGGTGGGGTGAGACGGTAATTATACCAATTTTTAGCACCCCTTTACCATATTCATCCACCGGACATTGTTCACGAAAGATATTGTATTTACAAGTCAACTCTTTTCAATTTTAAAGTTGCATTGTGCAACTCCAGTATAAACTTATCAAAAAGATCTAAAGAACTTTTAACTATACTAGGTGGGAATAAGGGATCTTCAGTCGGAACTTTAGAAGCATTCGCCATCCCTAGTAAGGGAGATACGTGAACAATTCTACCTCTAAAATTGAAGAGCAAGGTTAACCGGATGAATTCATCTGATTTGATCAGATCACCAAATTTAATACCATAGCCATAGTTATAAACTTTCTTACAATAACCATCGAAATCCTGAAAGTTCTCTTTGCTATTTTTAAGTTTACTGGCTATTTTTTCATGATTTGCATGAATCCCCTCATCTTCAATTTCTATAAAGCGAGTTTTGCAATAAGCCTCGAAGCCCGTCACCATCATAACAATACTTAAGTTTGCTTTTACTACCTCAAAAATAAAACCTTCTTTTGATTCACCTGTTAATAATATTTCGATTGCTTTTTTTGTTTCTTTCCATGCATCAATAGCAGTTGGTTTCATTATCTGTTTTCCATCAAGGTTAATTCGTGTTCCCATAATTTGGGCATCTGGACTTCCCACTTGTATAACGCTCCCATCTTCTCCTACTCGGAATCCTATTGCAGAAGGCAATCCAACTACGCTTACTAATTCTCCTCCCTTTATTTTTGGACCAACGTGTAATTGAATTTCACTAGGTGACCATGAAAATGCAAAAAAACGCTATTACTTGGTTTTAACTTTCTCAAATCTACTGTAGCAACGCGAGTCCCAGTTCCAGGTGAAGAATGGTAAAAGCTAATTTCTAAATTGTCTGTTCTTTCAAGCCGGAAGTAATGACCTCCAGAAACCAGATCAAATATGATACCTCCAGGAATTTTTTGATCAAATAAATCCTGTTCAGATGTATAAGTAAACCTCATAGTGCCTTCTGGCCTTTTTATAGCTTCACGGATTTGTTCAATTACTTCAGATGATAAGTTTTTCATAATTTTGCTCCCATATGTTGCTCATCAAGTGAAGTATAACATAGCCTAAAAAGTGTGAGAAGCGTTTAGCCTTGATATCCTAGAAAGATTTCTGAAAGCATGAACCTATATACCCCCCTTGTTAGTTATTATGAGGATGTCTTAGTGATATAACGGAGGCAATATAAGATATTTGTAAATAAGCAATCATAGGTCAACCAACTTGACGCACATATGCGTTTATGGCATAATCTCCGCGATGAAATACCTGCCAAGCTATATACAAATAAACAGCGTTCTCCACCATACAAATACCGTAATCGGTATCAGACCCGCCACTTTAGCGCCTGGTGTTTTAGCCCAGCCCGAATACATTCTCACACCACTTCCCTACGCGCTTTGTTTCTGGCTCAAGCTTTTTATTTCTATACCTACCTTTTCACCAATCATACCTTTTTCCAATTTCTAATAATGGCAAAAAATCCTACCAATACAATCCAATTAGACTCTTATACCCATGAGGAGGGAGGGAGCGGCGAGAGTGTTCCGAAAACGCACATGCGCGTCAGATATGACGAGAAAAAGAATCTGCTGATAAATCACGGTTGCTGGTTCGCGCTTGATCTGTACAATGAGTACCGGAAAGCAGCACGGCCACACCAAAAACTCAAACCCCTGAAAGCTACTCGATTTGATGCGTCTGGCACTGGCTTGTTCTCTACTGCCAATTGGTTTCGGGCTTCCCTCTTTCGACAGTACGAGAGAATTGCATTCTTCCAGAAAGTTCCTGTTTATGTCTTGATAAGACACGCAATGGAAGCATATTTGCTCTCTATTAAAAAGACCGGCTCCCGGCGAAATACCTACGATTTGATAAACGAAGCGATGGAAGAGTACCTACCAGTACTCAAAAAAAGCCCTGCTCTAATGCTACTTGAGGATAGCCAGGAGGAGCTAGGGATATAATTTTAAAATGAGCAAATTTTTACAGCTTACTCTGCAACGCTTCATTTACTAGCTCTTCTGCCTTAACATTCATTTGCTCTTCATTTTCTCGCTTAAGACGGTTATAAAACCAGTCCAAAATAAAAGGGTTAGTGCGTCTATTGTTATAAATCTCATCCTGCAACATTCTGGACTCTTCGGTTGTCTTTGCTACTGAATACTCGTTTATCAGAGTTTTTTCCCATAACTCCTCAGCGTACTTTCTAAGTTCATCTTTATCGTTTGCAGCCTCCGATTGATGGAGAAATTCGCGAATTGTCCAGATAAAAGTAGGAAGAAGTGGAATCAAAACCGCGAGGAAGAATTTTGCAAGGGATAAGCCATTAATCAAACTGAAAAGCAGAACAATAATGAAAAGAATTACGAGAACAGTACTTACAGCTTGAACATAACGCCTTCGAAGCTGTGAATCCCACCAGCAATTGATCCTTTGGCAAACTAAGCGAGCTAAATGCAAAGGTATTTCCTCAACAATTGGCGGATACCAGTTTTTTAATGCAGAGAAATGCGGGTCTTTTCGTTTATATCTTTTAGCAGCTTCAAATATCGTTTCAGTCATAGGACGACGCCTCTTTTTAAGTTCGTGAGACTCAAGTATGAGTACATCACAATCAAAAATCTCTTGGATATCAGCAGCCTGTTTTTTTCTAGAAGACTGGTAGGTTTCAAGTGTTACATCGAGAATTGCAACAGCTACAGCTACAAAAGCTCCATAAATGTCGAAGCTAGGAAAAATAGCAATCATAACTGCTATTACAATAGGGGTAAGAAGGTCAAAGGTAACTTGTATTTCCAAAACATGCTTGGCTCGCGAATATAGATATCTTTGCGCTGCAAGCCTTTGTAGCTGTTTATCTGTATTTTGATCCTGTGCAATGGTATTCATCTGATTTTTATTCTCTAATAATATGACGGGAATTTGTTGTCATACAATAGATCCCACCAATCAAAGGCATCCTTGATTTTTTCTGCTGCTTCCGCTTCCCTTGCTTTTTGAGCACGTACCAACGCTGTTGAAAGCTTTGAAAGAGCATCTTCTTTTTTGGCATCAGTGGAGCAAGGATAAATATACCCGGAGATACCTGCCGGATCTTGCAATGCGGGCAATTGGTTATCCAAAAGAAACTTTAGAAAGTTTTTAATATCTATGGAGTAAACAATAGCTGTCTCTCCCTCAGCATATTTGGCAACTCGAAGCTCAAGGTAAAAAGAGAGGATCGGCACGTTTTTGTAATATTTCCATGCTTTCAAAAATCTTATAAGTGGCTTGACCTTACCCCCTAATTTATCATCAACTTTAGATACGTATGCATTATGAGCATCAGGACTTGATTTCATCCATCCTCCATTACCATTTGCAATATCATAGATTTTATGACCACTTTTATTTGTCTCAACATAGTCGGCAGGAACCACTTCTGTTGACTCAGAACCATCCTTTCCAAATGGAACACAAACAGCAGGAGTATCAATAGTTACGCCGGTTTTCGGAAAACGATTATCGAGAGCATCCCGCACTTGTTGAAGGGAGTAGTCAGATTTCGAATACAATTTACTTCCGGGGATACTCGCAAAGTAGTCAACGTCGCTATAACCTTGAATGCTTGTCCCGTTACCAAAAGAGCCGGTGCGAAAGAATCTTATAAGATCAAAGTTGTCCTTTAAACAAGCTTCAATTGAAGCTCTATGACTTTTTGCAGCCTCAGAATATCCACCCGATGGAGTAAGCCTTCCAAGAAATGTTCTAAAGCCTTCATCTACAGTCTTTGTCATATATTTTAAACTGGAGTGAACCCCTAAGACCGGACAGTAAAGGAAGTCAACTTCTCCGAAATGTCGTAAACTGAGAGCAAGACAAGGAGAAGAGACGATGCAAAAACGCATGCATAGCCGTGAGTTTAAACTGGAG
>Ga0307372_10012674_pt1 | contig 11002 bp, 9 predicted proteins | sample OX1MG_FD_202533 | JGI IMG/M metagenome (GOLD analysis project Ga0307372, IMG submission 202533) | Soil microbial communities from Risofladan, Vaasa, Finland - OX-1 | ecosystem: Environmental > Terrestrial > Soil > Coastal area > Acid sulfate soil | place: Finland: Risofladan, Vaasa | collected...
CCACCGAAATCCCGAACTCCAGGCCCAGGACGGCCCAAAGGCACCCGAAAACCGCCCAGAACCCGCTATCCGGCCATCAAGAAGGCCGCCTGAGCGGGTGCCCAGGGTTTAAATGAAAGCTTAGGGGTTTTCTTTTGGACGATGACCCAGTACGCCACGCCAGAAGGTGCTCACCACCAAGACGGTCCGGCGGCTCGGCCACGCCGTCGAGGCCTACAAGACATTCGAACTGCTAGGTGTTTGAATGGGGCACATGTTCGGGTCGGATCGGCAACAGCACTGACAACAGCAGCACATCTCAGCCACTCTGCACACGGCAGAGGACAACAAGGGGGGAACACATGAAACGGTCACGCTTTCAACGTCTGGCCAGGGTCGGCGCAGTGATAACGACCGCTGGGGCAGGCCTCGGCCTGGGCCTTGGCTCCGGCACTCCCGCCGGGGCGAGCACCGCCAAGGCTCCCATCACGATTGCCATGATCTCGTCATTGACCGGCGAAGCCGCATCGCAGTTCTCGGACTCACCTGTCGGATTCCAGGCGCGCATCGCCCTGCAAAACTCGATGGGGGGAGTGAACGGGCACAAGATCATCGGGATCGTGATCGATGACCAGACCAGTCCGTCTGAAGACCCGACCGCGGTGCAGCAGGCGATCTCCAAGGGCGTCACCGGCATCGTGTCGGTCAGCCCTCTCTTCTTCGAGGGGGCCAAATACGCCCAGCAAGCCGGCGTCCCCGTCACCGGCGGAACCTTCGACGGTCCGGAGTGGGGGACGAAGCCGTACAACACGAACATGTTCGCTTCTGACACGGGCAGCGTCGACCCGAAGTACCCCGTGTCGACGCTCTTCGGGAGCTTCTTCAAGAAGTACGGGGGGCCGTCGTCGGTGATCGGCACCTACGGCTACGGCATCTCGCCGAGCTCGGCCCGCTCGGCCGTCGGCACCGCCGACTCAGCCCAACGCAACGGGCTGAAGGTCGGAGTGCTCGACACGTCGGTACCCTTCGGCAGCGTGAACTTCGGGACCGAGGCGCTGACGGCCAAGTCCAAAGGGGTGAATACGTTGTACGGCGCCATGGACGACAACTCCAACTTTGCGCTGCTCACGGCCATGAAACAGGCGGGCATGACGTTGAAGACCGTGATCTTCCCAACCGGCTACGAGCCGTCGGTCATCAATTCGCCGGCCTGGGCGGACCTGCAAGGCACGTATTTCCTGAGTGGGTTTCGCCCGTTCAGCGCCCCGGACGCCGGCACCAGGCAGATGGCAGCAGCCCTCCAGAAATACCAGCACCGCGCCCCATCGGAATTCCCCACGTTCAACGTCTACGAGGCGTGGCTGGGCGCTGACCTGATGATCAAGGGCCTCGAACTGGCGGGAAAGAACCCGACGCGTGCCGGCGTCATCAAGGCGCTGCACGGCGTGACGTCCTACAACGGAAACGGCCTCCTGCCCAACCCGATCAACTACAAGACCACGTTCGGTCACGATCTCCCGAAGGCTTGTGAGTGGATCTTGCAGGCGCGGAAGACCGGGTTCGCCCTGATCAGCAAGACCCCGGTTTGCGGGTCGGACATCCCGGGCACGTCGACGGCGTCGGCGTAGGCACGGGCTCGGTAGATCGAAGGACGGGGGGAAAGGTGCCCTTGGGTGGGGCCTCGGTCAACGAGGCTTTTCACCCAGGAGCGACATGATCCCGAAGGGACTTACGGGCAGGCGGGTCACCGTCACTCCGAGGGGTGCCAGAGCGTCGGCCACGGCATTTATCACCGCAGGCGGCGCGCCGATCGCGCCGCCTTCGCCCACGCCCTTATAGCCACCAGGGCCGGGGCTCGGTGTCTCGACATGTCCGTATTCGATCAGCGGGATGTCTGCGGCGGTTGGCAACAGGTAGTCCATGAACGTCGTCGTCAACGGATTCCCGTCCTCGTCCCAGGCGAGGTGCTCGTAGAGTGCGCCGCCGATGCCCTGAACGGCGCCACCGGCGATCTGGCCCTCAACGACATTCGGGTTGATCATCGGCCCGCAGTCCTCGCTCACGATGTAGCGCAGGAGCTCGACGCGTCCCGTGGTGACGTCGACCTCGCAGGTGCACAGGTGTGAGGCGTTCACCCAGATCGAGCCAGGCTTGGTCGTGTACCGGGCACTCGCCTCGAGCCCAGCCTGCAGCCCGGGAGGTAGCGAGTGCGGCTCGAAGTACGCGACGCGTGCGACCTCCTGGAGGGTCATGCTGATCGACGGCGTGCCACGCACGCTGGCCCGGCTTCCGGCCATCTCGATGTCTTCGACTGCTGCCTCGAATTTGTGGGCGACAATGGCCGCGATGCGTTCGCGCAGGATCGTCGCTGTCTCCCGGATGGCGCCTGCCGTCATAGAGCCGCTGCGGCTGCCTGCAGCACCAGCGCCGAAACCGGTGAGTGCCGTGTCGCCCTGGACCGTGTGGACGTCCTCAATGTCGACGCCGAGCGCGTCGGCAGTCAGCTGAACAACAGTTGTCTCGATGCTGTTGCCGGTGGAGCCCCCTGCGATGTAGACGTTGACCTTTCCTGACGGCTCGATGCGGATTGTCGCTGCCTCGGTGGCGTAGTAGCCGAAGCCGGGCGTCGACGGCTCAACGTACGTCGACATGCCCACACCGAGATAGCGACCGGCCTGGCGCGCAAGAGCCTGGTCACGGCGGAAGCCTTCGTAGTCGAGCATGTCCAGCGCCTGCTCGAGCGTCTCAAGTGGCGAGATGTTGTCGAACACCATGCCGTTCGCGTTGGTATAGGGCAACTCATCATGACGGAGCAGATTGCGCCGCCGGAGCTCCGCCGGATCGATCTCCATCCGGCGTGCCGCAATATCGAGCAGCACTTCCCTGGCTACGGACTCGAACTGCCACGGACCACGATAGGGGGTACGACCAACGGTGTTCGTGTAGATCGCCTTCGTCGTGAAACTTGCGCGCGGCACCCGGTAGGGTCCGGGAAACATGGCGCCGACGACCGAGGCCGTGCCGACGGGCCAGGGCGTCGGGTACGCACCGCAGTCGGAGACGAAGTCGATCTGCACCGCCTGGATCAACCCATCCGCGTCGAAGGCCATTTTGACGGCGGCCTGCTCATGGCGGGACTGCCCGGCGGCGAGGAGGTTTTCGCGCCGATCCTCAATCCATTTCACCGGCGCCGCGACCTTGCGGGCCACGAGCATCAAGCACATCTCGTCTCGCTGCACCATGATCTTCTGGCCGAACCCGCCGCCGGTATCGCGCATCACTACCCGGATGAGATGCTCCGGCATCCCCAGCAGACGGGAGCAGAACATCCGGACCTCGTGCGGCGACTGTGTCCCTGCATAAATGGTGAGCTCGCCGGTCGTGGCCGAATAGTCCACGACGAGGCCCCGGCCTTCCATGGGGACCGCGGCATAGGCCTGCTGTTCGATGGTCTCGCCGACCACGTGCGCGGCGGAGGCAAACACGTCCTCGAGTGCTGAGGCGGGCAATCCGCCCATGGCGCCGATCAGGTTTGAGCCGTGACCCGCGTGGACGAGTGGCGCCGTGTCCTGCTCGGCTGACATGTAGTCGACTACGGCGGGCAAGGGCTCGTAGTCGACGTCGACGAGGTCGGCTGCGTCCTCGGCAATGTAGCGGCTCTCTGCAACCACGAGGGCTACCGGGTCGCCGGCAAAGCGCACCTCGTCCTCGGCCAGCGGAGGTCGAGGTGTCTCTGGACCTTCCGGACCCAACGAACTGTGCCATTGCTCTTTGACGTCGCGGTTGATGTCGGCAGCGGTGAAAACAGCGTGGACACCGGGGAGGGCCAGCGCCGCCGAGGTATCGATGCCACGGATGGCGGCGCGCGGAAATGGGCTGCGGACGAAGCACGCGTGAAGCATCCCGGGTAGCGAGATGTCATCGACGAAGACGCCCCGTCCCGTCAGCAACCGGGCATCCTCGACTCGGCTCACACGCGCTCCCGTATAGCGGGTGGCGCCCCCCTTCGCGAGATCAGTCATCAGCCAGACCAACCGCGGCTGCTTGGCGGACCGCCTTCACAATTCCTTGATAGCCGGTGCAACGGCAGAGATTTCCGGACAACGCCTCGCGGATCTCCACATCCGTCGGATCGGGGTGGTCGCGTAGGAACGCCGTCACCGACACGATAAAGCCCGGTGTGCAGAATCCGCACTGGAGACCGTGACAGTCCCGGAACGCCTCCTGCACCGTCGACAGACTTCCGTCGGGTGACGCGATGCCCTCGATCGTCGTCACCTCGGCCCCTTCGACCTGCACCGCGAACACCAGGCACGACCGCACCGCTTCACCGTCGACGAGCACCGTGCAGGCGCCGCACACCCCGTGCTCGCACCCCAGGTGCGTACCGGTGAGGCGACACACCTCGCGCAGGAAATCGGCCAACGTCATGCGGCTCTCGATCGTCCCCTTGCGCACGACGCCGTTGACAGTGAGTTCCACCGCAGCATCACGCACGACGAGCCTCCGTACTTGCTGCAACCCAGGCCCGTGCCACCATGACGCCGCCCACCTGTTTGCGGTACTCGGAGGAGCCGTGAAGATCGTACGGTACCGACTCGAGGTTCGCGACAGCGAGCCGTCCGACCTCTTCGGGGTCCATGTCGTTGACGAGCTGGCCAACCAGTGCTGCCTCGGCTCGGACCGCGCGTTCCGGCGTGGAACCGAGACCGATCAGGCCGATGGCACAGCGCAGGATCCGATCGTCGCCGTCGAGCTCCACCCCAAGCGCGGCTCCGGCGATGGCAAAATCGCCATGGCGACGGGTGAACTCCTCGACGGCAAAACCGCAGCGGCCGGCCCAGACCGGGAACGACACTCCGGCCAGCAGCTCGTCCGGCATCAGACTGGTGCTCCATACGCCGTCGAAAAAGTCGCGTGCGGCGATCGAGCGGGGCCCACGGGACGATACGGCCTCCATGGTCGCATCCAGTGCGAGCGCCACCGCCGGGTACTCCGCGGCCGGGTCTGCGTGGGCAATGGAGCCGCCGAGCGTGCCCCGATTGCGAATCTGGAAATGACCGATCAGGGGCGTGGCCCTGGCAAGAAGCGGCACGGCGGACGCCACCTCGGCACTCGCCCCGACCGCCGTTTCGGTTGTGCCGGCTCCTACCCACAGCGACCCATTGCGGCGTTCGATCCCCTTCAACTCGCCGATGCGCCCGATGTCGACCAGATCCTCGAATACCGCCAGACGCAGCGCCAGCATGGGGATCAGACTCTGGCCGCCGGCCAGCACCTTGGCGTTTTCGCCTCGCTCGGCGAGGATCAACGCTGCTTCGTTGATGGTGGACGGCGCGTGGTAATCGAACTGGGTGGGCTTCATCGGCGGTCAGGCGATCTTGGCCGACCAGCCGCCATCGACCGGAATAATCGCTCCCGTGACGAACGAGGCTCGATCGGACGCCAGGAAGGCGGCCACCTCCGCCACCTCCGCGGGCTGGCCGGCCCGCTGCAACGCCGCCTTCTCGAACATCTCGGGGAAGTGCTGGGCGCCCGAGGCGCCCATGATCTCGGTGAGAATGAATCCGGGGCATATGGCATTCACCCGAATATTGCGTGGTCCGTACTCCACGGCACCTGCCTTCGTGACGGCGATCACGCCGGCCTTGCTCGCCGAGTAGGTGGCCGTGCCGAACGTCGATGCATTCAGGCCGCCGACGGAGGACCAGTTGACGATGGAACCCCCACCGGAGTCCAGCATGGCCCGGATGCCGTACTTCATCCCGAGGAGTACGCCCCGGAGGTTGACGTTCATCGTCGCGTCGAAGCTCTCCATGGTCAGCTCATGAATTGGCTCGGGCCCGCCGATGCCGGCAACGTTGAGCATCACGTCGAGCCGGCCGAACTCATCCAGCGCGGCCTGAACAGCCGCCTCGACGTCGGCCTCCTTGGTCACGTCGCAGTGCACCGGGAGGACGTTCGCACCAACCTCGGTCGCAGTGTCCTGCTCGGCACCGCTGATGTCGGCCGCCACAACCATTGCGCCCTCGCGCACGAAGATCTTTGTCGACGCTTTCGCCATGCCTGAGCCCGCGCCGGTGATGATCGCTATCTTGCCTTCTAAGCACCCCACGACAGTCCTACCCCTCCAGCGTCCCGGCGCCGTCCGAATCAGTGCCACAACACTATGGCATGAATACTCCGAGCGAAAACTACCCGGTCAGTCGGGTGCGACCTCGTTCCCGACCCGGCCGATCGCCGAGCGGTGCGCGCTATGAGCCGGGACGGCGACCTTCGCGAATCGCTTCGCGGACGAGCCCGATCACCCATGTCAGCCCATTGATCGCCTCGTGCGGTTCGAGACCCCAGTCCGCGATGAGCTTCTCGTACGAAACGACGCTCCACAGCACGTCGAACATGGCGGCCGCGACGGCCCGTTCCTTGGCGGACCAGCCGGCGGTGGAGGGTTCAATGGCAGCAAGGATCGCCTCTCGCTGACGTTGATTGGCGGCCGCGACTGTGGCATCCCGCTCGGTTCGCGGTTCGAGCCGGAACTGCGACACGTACGCCAGAATTTGGGAGGTCACGTCGCCGAGGTTTTCTAGGGTCAGCCCTTCGAGGTGGACACCGGCTTCCTCCTCCAACCGGGCCAGCACGGCATCCCGCAAGTCCCGCTCGTTGGGGAAGTACCGGTACACGGTACGCTCGTTCAGGTCGGCGCGCTCGGCCACCGCCCGGACCGTGAGCGCCCGCCAGTTCCATATGGGAAAGCCGTGCAGCAACTCGGCGCCCGCGGCAACGATGCGCTCACGGGTCTCGGCGACCTGCTGGCGCCGTACGGGGCTGTCGTAACGACGTCGTTGTGAGAGTGGCTCGCTCAGGCCATACAGAGTAGGTCCGGTCGCCGACCCGTCCGGGCATCCGGTTTCAGGGAAGGGACACCGGCAGCTTCTCCCAGCCCCGGACGGCGGAGGAGTCGAGCTTGGCGCCGTCCCAGTCGACCGACCATTCGGGAAAGCGGTCCAGCACTTCGTCCAGGGCGATGCGTCCCTCCAGCCGGGCCAGCGCGGCGCCCAGGCAGAAGTGGATGCCGTAACCGAAGGTGAGATGGTGACCGATCGCACGATGGGCGTCGAACGTGTCGCCGTCGGGCGGGAAGGCGCGGTGGTCCCGGTTGGCCGATCCGGTGAGGAACATCATCACGCTGCCTTCTGGGACGACGTGCCCGTAGTACTCCACATCCCGCGTGAGGGTCCGGCAGATCTGTATGGCCGGTGACTCGTACCGGAGCATCTCCTCGATGGCGTTCGGAAGCAGTGATCGATCGGCGTGCAGCTGCCGGCGCTGGTCGGGGAACTCGGCCAACACCTTGCCGGTCCAACCGATCAGACGGTTTGTTGTCTCATTGCCCGCGGTGGCCAACACGTTCACGAAGATCAGGATCTCGTCACGTGTGAGCCGGCGTACGGTCCCGGTTTCGTCCTCGAACTCAGCCTGAAGCAGCTCCGTCATCAAGTCGTTGGAAGGGTGCTTCGCCCTCCAATCGATGTAATCGGCAAAGAACGTGTCGTCCGCGAACTGGTCCTCGCTGTACTCCTGAGGCTTGCCCGCCTCGTGCCGCAGCTTGCTGTCCCCATGCTCGCGGACCGCCTGCTGATCCTGTTCGGGTATCCCGAGCAGCATGCCGATCACCCGCATCGGCATCTTCGATCCGAGATCGCCCACGAAGTCGAAGCTGCCGGCACCAACGAGCGGGTCGAGCGCCAGCGCGCAGAACTCACGGATCCGCGGTTCGAGCGCATTCATCTTCTTTGGGGAGAACACCCGCGACAGCAACCCGCGGTGCGCGCTGTGTATCGGCGGATCCTCGAAGATAAAGACCCCAGGGGGCAGTTCTATGTTCGCTTTGATGAGTTCGAGGATCCCTCCGCGCGCGGAACTGAACGTCGCGTGGTCCAAGAGGCCCTTCTCGACGTCCGCGAATCGGCTGAGCGCATAGAAGTCATACGTCTCGTTGTAATAGAGGGGCGCCTCCTCTCGCAGGCGCCGGAAGGCAGGGTAGGGGTCGGAGCGGAGATCGGTGTCGTACGGGTCGTAGTACACCTCGCTGGCATCGGTGACAGTCACGTGAAATCTCCTTGTCCGTGGCCAACGACAGCAGGGACTATTTCATGTCGTTAGCCTCTGGCACCAATATAGAACGAGATCGGCCCGGGTGGATGGAGGTGCTGTTGCAGCGCTCACGTCGACGCGGGTCGGCCAATGGGCCCTCCCTCCCAACTGTGTGGGCGGGGCCCGACGGATTGATGGGTCAGTGGGCCCCAACGAGGAGCCCAGCACCGCTCGTCGCATGAGGGAGTGCACCAATTTTCAGCTGGCTCGAGCTTCGTACATGGCCCGCCATTCGTGCTTGGTCCGAATGGTGGTGTCGACATCGCGGGCCAGCGCGCGTAGTGCTCCCACCGACGCCGCCTCCTGGTCGATGTGCACGAATGGCTCGTATCCGAAGAAGCGGCTCGTGTTCTTCCACGTGATCTTGGCCATCTCCTCGTCGCTGCATCCAGCGGCAGTGAGCTCGGCATGCACGAACTCGGGGGCATTGGGGAAGATCGAATCCGAGTGGGGATAGTCGCATTCCCAGGCAATGATGTCGATACCGATCTCGTCGCGAATCTTGAGGGCCGCCGGATCGGTGACATAGCAGGCCAACGAGTGTTCCCGGAAGATGTCACTCGGCAGCTTGTCCCCGAAGTCATGACCCAGCCACGTCTGGTTCAGGTAATGCCGATCACACCGGTTCAGGTAGAAGGGTATCCAGCCGATCCCAGCCTCGGACCAGGCGACTTTGAGATCCGGGAACTCTTTGAAGGCTGGTCCCCAGAGGAGATCTTGCGCCGCCAGTGTCGAAACCTGGGTGGCCAAGATGATCAGGTTGTCGATCGGTGCATCCGGAGGCGAGTTGATGGCCGCGAAACCTTGGCCAATGTGAAGGCACATCACCACCTGCTCTTCGGACGCGGCGTTGAAGAAGGGTGTCCAGTAGTCCAGGTTGTGATAGCTCGGCAGCCCCTGTATATGCGGCAGCTCGGGCATGGTCATGGCCCGACATCCCTTGGCGGCCACCCGGCGGACCTCGTCGGCAAGAGCCTCAGGGTCCCAGATGGGCGGGATGGCCAGCGGGATGAAACGGCCGGGGTGGGAGGCGGCCCACTCGTCGATATGCCAGTCGTTGTAAGCCTGGGTCATCACCAGGGCCAGCTCCTTGTCGGTGCTGCGCTGAAAAAATCCACCGCTGAAGCCGACGAAGGAAGGGAAGCACATGGAAGCCAAAATCCCGTTTCGGTTCATGTCACGCACCCGCTCGTGGATGTCGTAGGCGCCCGGTCGCATCTCCGAATAGGTGGTGGGATCCATCCCCCAGTCTTCCTTGGGCCAACCGACCACGGCGTTGAGGCTGCCCGAGCCGCTTTCAATCCCTTCGAATTGCCAACGCTCGATGCCCTGCTCGTTGAGCACGCTCTTTGGTGCCCGGTCCCTCCACCGAGCCGGCACGTGGGCGTCGAACATGTCGCGGGGCTCGATCACGTGGTCGTCGATGCTGATGAGGATCATGTCGTTGTGGTCCACAGGTGGTCCTTCCTCATTGACCCGCAACGTTCACGGCGGGCAGTCTCCATCTAAATCGAATCTGCGTGCGTGTTCAATTGGACGGCCGAGAAACTGACTGGATCGCCCCAGGGGCGTCGGGAACGAGCACGCCGACGTCTAATGCTCCTCGGCCACGATTCGTTCGATCCCTGCGACGACGTCGGCGGTGAGCTCCCAATCCGCGGCAGCCGCGTTGGCCAGCACCTGTTCGGTCTTCGTCACCCCGGTGAGCACGGAACCGACGATCGGTTGCGAGGCCAGCCATGAGATCGCGAGCTCGAGGACCGAGTGGTCGTGCTCCCCGGCGAAGGAAGTGAGGCGTTCGACGGTGGTGAGCCTCTCGTCGGAAAGTGGCGGTCGGCGAGCCATGATCCCATCGCGGAGCATCGTGCTCACAAGCCCGCCGGCGCCCAATCGTGAATCCGGCGGCGGCGCTTGTCCCCGTCTGTACTTGCCGGTGAGGAGACCGCTGGCGAGCGGGAAGTAGGCGAGGATCGAGAGATTGTTGCGTCGGACCGCCATGAGCAGTTCGTCCGCCGGTCGTTCGAGCACGCTGTACTGCATCTGGCACGAGCAGTAGGCCCGAGTTCCTGCGCCGGTGGCCACTTCGGTGGCCTCGTCGAGCATCTCGGCTGTGAAGTTGCAACAGCCGACCTCTCGTACCTTGCCGTCTCGCACCAGAAGGTCGAGTGCCTCAAGGATCTCTTCAAGGGGCAGGTGCGGGTCGGGTTGGTGCTGTTGGAACAGATCGATCCGGTCGGTCCCGAGCCGGCGAAGGCTGGCCTCGACCGACGCGATGATGCGGGTTGCGCCTCGCTGGGTGGGGTCGTGCTCGTCGCTGTTCAAGAACTTGGTGGCTATCACGGCTTCGTCGCGCCGGTTTCCCAATGCAACGCCGATGAATTCCTCTGAATGACCCTCGCCGAGGAACGACCTGATGCTGTACTCCTCCGCGGTGTCGATGAGATTCATGCCGACATCGAGGGCTGCGTTGACGATGCGAGTGACCTCTCGTTGGTCGCATCGTGCGCCGAAGAAGTCGGTTCCGAAGTTGTTCCCGCCGAGGCCAATGATCGAGACCTCGAGCGCGCCTATAGATCTGCGTTTCACCGAGTCACTCGGCGATCACGTAGCCGGTGCCGGCGTGAAGTCCATCCTCAGTCGGGTCAGTGTCGATGAGCTGATGCGCCACTCACCATTTCGCGCGATGTAGGTCTCGTGGTAATGGCCGTAACCATGCAACTCCGAACCGTCCTGGAAACGCAGCATGTCCTCCATCGCCCAGATACCCACCGCCGTCGTCGCGGAGGTGAGCTCGATCTCGGGCGTATGACACTGGTGGACGGTGATCACGTCGCCGATTGTCTCGACGAGGAAGGTGAGGAAATCGTCG
>Ga0307372_10012675_pt1 | contig 11002 bp, 12 predicted proteins | sample OX1MG_FD_202533 | JGI IMG/M metagenome (GOLD analysis project Ga0307372, IMG submission 202533) | Soil microbial communities from Risofladan, Vaasa, Finland - OX-1 | ecosystem: Environmental > Terrestrial > Soil > Coastal area > Acid sulfate soil | place: Finland: Risofladan, Vaasa | collected...
ATCGACTGCTCCTGGTCGCCTTGGAACATCGCGAATGTACCTGGAGAAATCTTGCCGGTTATTTACCTCAATCTGCAAGTCATTGGAGGAAGAACGCTGGCCGTAGAGATGTCTTATGATACGCTTTTCAATCAAGAGCGCGCCTGCGCCTAGCGTCCTTTCCATCGCCTCGCACAACAGTTCAGGTTTCGAGAATGTCTCCGCCACCCGTAAATTGTATTTCTTGCTGATGAAGTTGATGATCACGCCGGAGACTTGATTCCCAAGGGCCCTGAAACCATAGTTAACCGCCTCTGAATAATCGCTCATGAGGTTAGAATCTGCTTCGTTCGCTGATTCACCGTTCGACGTCATGCAGTCATCAACTTTATCCATTAAGTGCCTATTTTATGATTTTTCCGAGTTGGCGTATCTTTCTTGCTCATTACTCGAACTGAGCACCGTCAGGATTTCCTGATCTTAGAATCGAATTTCTTTCTTCTCTTCCCGCGGGCCTTTGCCTCCACGTGTGCGATTCTTTCTTCTTCTTTCGCGAAGTGTCTAGTTGCCCGCATGGCCGTCCCCGAAAGGACTCCCGCGAAGCCTTCGTAAGTGCTTCCTAAATTTATCCCGCCCTGACCGATTTGGAACTTTCTAATCGAGTTATCGTGTCGCGTCCCACGCATCTTGAGAATTATCAGCAATCTATCCATTTTCCCGCTAATTTCAACGTAGCGAAGCAATATTATATTGTCCATACTAGTTGAACCAGTGATGGTGGTGCTTGCTAGCTCGTCCGCTGTGATTGTAAGAACCAGGGTGGCGCCTCTTTCCTGACAAAGGTGAACAATTGTTCTCACGAATTCATCGTCCTGGTCATTATGGGCAATTTGTCGAAACGCGCCCACATCGTCGATGACCACCCGTCCTGGTTGAACCTGTTCGAGGAGCTCTTGGATCTTGATTACCAAGCCTTCAGGACTATACTGCTCTGGTAAGAGGAATGCTATCCTTAGTTTTCCCTGTTTTTCCAATGTCTCGATGTCGTCAAACCCTAGCTTTTTCGCCACGAGTCTAATTTGACTTTCGGGCTCACTAAAGCTCAAAAGAAGACCGTTCTGTTTTGAGGATCTTGCTCCGTTGCAAACAAACTGGATGGCGAATGTAGTCTTACCTACACCGGCGGCTCCTATGATACCAGTGACGCTTCTCTCGAGGAAGCCCCCTTCAGTCAAGGCGTCGAGTCCCGGAACTCCCGTCGGTAACCTCCGGTCAGTCAACCCTTTTCTGCCAGTCGGCTGAAGGGCTGGAAAGATTGAAAGTCCTGACTTGGAAATCTCGTAAGAGCTGGGCCGCAAGCTTATTTCAACCCCTCTCATCTTTCGTATGCTGATCATACGCCGTGGACCTTCTCTTTCCTTCACAATATCCATTAAGATTATTCCGTCCGCAACAAATTCCTCTACGCCGAGCCCTACTTCCTCTCTGCCGTAGGGCATCTCACTCAGAATCAATGTTGTACAACCTTCGCCTCTAACCGCTTTACCCAGAACGGTATGCAATGCGATTCTCGCGTCTGCCAGTTTAGTAAATCCCAATGCCAAAGCGTCAAATGAGTCAATTACAAGTCTCTTTGCTCCTAAAGAAACGACTTGTGAGAGAATCAGATCCAGAGCATCGTTGACTCCCTCAGCCGAAACGGTAGTGAGGTCAAGGTATTGAAATTTCCCTTCATCGATAAACCTCCGGAAATGTAGTCCAAAGTTGTCCATGATTTTCAGAAATTGGTCCTTGGTCTCGGCGAAGGACACATAGATGCCTTGTTCCCCGTGGAGTAATCCCTCGTAAAGAAAGTGCGAGGCTAGCAGGGTCTTTCCCGCACCTGGTCTCCCACCCACCACGACGAGACTGCCTTGTGGGAATCCTCCTGAGAGAAGAACGTCCAGCCCATCGATTCCAGTTCCGACTTGATCTACTAAGGGGGTCTTCATTTGAGCAGCGTTATCCATTGCATTTCGGATTGGCGTTCAATCATTCTATTAATGAGATGGATTACAAAGTAAACTAATCTACCTGCATGCTCAATAGGATGCCGCATCGAATCACGAGTAATGAATTCTAATCTTTCTAAAATTGACAGAAAAATGCTTGGTTTGCTTTTAGATTCTGAAGGGCGCGTCCCGACACACGAATTATCCCTTCAGCTTGGGATTCCGTTGAGCACCGTCCAGAGGAGGCGTGAATATCTCCTCAAGACTTACTCTTTAGATCCAATGAAATTAGGGTACAGACGCATCGACCTTCTCATATACACTCAAGGAGGGGAAACGATGAATATCGGCAAAGAACTACTGAAGCGAGAAGAGGTAAGCTCCGCTTTTAGAACAATAGGAGAGCATACTATCGATTTGCGCGCTGAAGTCTTTGTCAAAAACAACGGCATCTTGCTCGATCTCATGGAAGAAGTAAAGGCCATGAAGGGAGTCAGGGACGTAGTCTGGACTGAGGTAATCGCGACTATTGGAAGGAAGAGCTTTCTTAATCACATTGGAATTTAGGGCTAGAAAATTGAAATACAGAAGCAGAAGCGAAATCATTTCAAACATCCTGAGAGTTGTCGCCAGCAGTAAAGCTACAAAGACCAGACTGATGTACGGAGCCCAATTGTCATACACTCAGATCGAAGAGTACATGGGTTTCATATTGCAGCAGGGATTAATCAACCAAGTACCCGAGACCAACCTGTATCAGCTTTCGGAAAAGGGAATGCAGTACCTGAATTTATCTGATGAATTATCCCAATTGTTGGTTGAGCCGATCCTGAGACGAAATGAGCCATGAGGTCACGATCAGACATGAATCTACAAAGTGAAGTTTTCATGCAGCAAACTGTTCAATCATTAGTGTCCACTGAACTCAATTATCGTCCCTGCTTCAAATGCCAGAGACATCCCTCTTATCCCGAAATACCACCTGTTACATTACATCGTGGTCAAGTGTGCCTGATCTGTAACGGTGGGTTCAAATCCCACTTCCCGCGCTTGGCTACTTCAGGGATTATGACCCGAGGATTCATAAACCCGCCCGAGGCTCTATCCCCTCGGTCCAGAATCCCGCACACTTTCCTAACATTCTCTTGCAAAATGAATGAGTAAGAAACGGGAAAGCAATTGACGAATGCAAAGGACGTTCCCATCCTTGTCTATAGTACAAGGTTTGTGCCTTTCAACTGAAGCAAAATTCAAATGATTCATTGCTGAATCAAAGTGACATGGCGGCCGATTGTTTTCCAACCAAAGAAGGTGACGATGCCATTAATGAGCTCGAAATCCAAGATGGTCTCAAAACTATTGAGCGATACAAGTTTTTCACTGACAAAGAATGGGTTGACCTGGAAAAGAAAGAGGGAATAACAAAGAGAATTCTCGCACAGGTTCTTTGTAATCAATCGATAAATCTTGGAGCTTATGACGTCGCCAGCATTGACTGGTCGAAAATCTCCAAAGTCGAGATCCTTGAACTGTGTAGACAAGAACTGAAGGACATGGTGCACGTGAAGAATTTGATCGAAGAGGATGAACGATTGGGAAAAGGTTTACGAGACTAAGCCATTTCGTTCGGATCGTCTTTTCTCGCCTAGTGTCAGGTTCATTCTATTGAATGCCCGAACACTTGTCAACGGAATCCGATGAATCCAAGAACAATGAGTATAACGACCACAATGACTATGAGTCCTAAAACACTTACGCCAGCTTTGCTGTTTTTCCTTCGCAATATTGAATACATAATTTCCACTACATTCTATTTATGCAGCGTACTATAACTGTATGTTACGCAGTCACAAGTACAGCTTCGGGTTATTATTTCACAAACATCCTACTGATCGATATGGATATTCGATAGTTGACGGAGAGGGTTTAAGGAAATTCAACACTTCGCAATTGAATCAGGACAAGGGCGCTAGACAACTTCAATGTGCTTATTCTGTGCGTTAGAAAGACTTAGTTGCTTTCGAGAATGCCACCCAAAATGAAGCGGCACATTTCGAGTACTTTATCCTAGTTAGAACAAAAGTTGAGAAAGTCACAGACTGGCGTTTCATATTTATCTTATGGGTTTTCGGTCAAACAAAGGACGTTTTTTCACGGTTTTAATCGATGCGAACACTCGTAGACACACTTTTCCCAAGTTATTGGGCCTTATCTGGGAGGTCTGGTTTCATTTAACTTCTACCTATTTGAGGTTGGAGTAAATAGCAAATGTCATACGAAAGAATTGAAGGCAAGGAAAGAAAAGAACACGGAAAAGTCGAGGAAAAGCTTGGCAAAGATTATCATGACAAGGGCTTGGAAATAGAAGGCAAGTCAGAGCAAGAATACGGCAACGCAGAAGAGAAAGTCGGCAAGATGAACGAAAGAGAAGAGCAAAAAGACCGCTCAACAAACATGGGAAATGACGAAGTACTCGCACCGAACTTGAAAAGGAAAGTCACCATTACTACTGAAGATGAAGACAGCGAGATCAAGGAAGAAGTTATAACAAAAATACACTAGAGGGCTAAAATCCCTCCTTCCCTTTTTGTTATTAGTTGCTTAGCCCGCATTTTGGAGGAAGTTAAGCTAAATATGCGACGAACTACGTCTAAGGATTTCCGACTCGAAAGGTCACGGCTATGAATGCAAATTGGTACAGCCCCTTGACTATCCAAACATAGCTCGGGTCGATTTTGCCGTTGTCGCGGTAGAGTTTCACTATTCCTCGCGTTTCTTTCATAACGGCTTTTACCACAAGGCATCTCCTTCCGGCGAGCTTCCTTTCTTCGGGAAGCCCAGGATTTATCACTTCGATTGATTTTCACGATGAAGATGAGCGCTAGAAACGCTCCTACTAGGATTACCAGGTATCCAAGGCCAGCGAAGAACAATCCGAGCGCGAGCACAAGAAGAATCGCAAGGATTGCTCTCGTTCCCGGGCCGAACCTCATCAGGCTGAAAAACGAAGCGTTTAGTTTCTTTTTTCATTGAATGTACCTCAGCCCTAGTGGTTTATTCCTTTCCGCAATGAAGGAAATGCTGTTTAACGAATGCAGTCTCATAGTTTATGGTGATGCAGTTCCATCTCCCAACGCCGCTTTTGTAAATGGTGTTATGGCACACATCCTTGAACTCGACGATGTTTCAAATGAAGCATCAAGTCACACCAGTTTGAATTAATTCAAGGACAGCTTTTGTAGTTTTGACTTCAAAACTCCCTCTCATGTAGTTCAGAGAATTTTCATGTTTTACTTTATCCGCACTTCCTACCGCATCTTCAACTACCATTGGAATATAGCCAAGGTTTGCAGCGTGTCTTGCGGTTCCCTCTATCCCTGCCTCAGTTGCGCGCGTCGTGTTAACTTAGTTCATTTTCGAATGATGTAGCGTTAGGAAAAGTGCTCAGGCTTCTTTTTGATGTTGGCAGCATGAATGAACTTAAGGAAAAGTACTCGAAGGCAAAGTATGATTGGTCATGGATGAAACGTATCCGAGGAAGAAGGGCGCACGGAAAACTCGCAATTTGAAATCAACGATCTATCCTACATCATCCATCGATACGTCACGGACTAATTATATACAACTGATTTGATCGTGTTCATATGCTTGGGTCTCCAGTATTGGGAGCGACAGGTGCATCGCAGACCAAGAATCTCCCAACTTGTTATGAGGAATGGGAATCTGAAGCGAAGAGAATGCTCACTCCAGATCAGTTTAGCTTCTTGCACGCAGGCGCTGGTTGCGCTTCAACTACAAGAGCAAATGAAGAGTCATTTTACAGGTGGCGTCTAGTCCCTCGCGTTCTTAGAAATGTCGAGAAGCGCGACCTCTCGATAAGTTTGTTTGGTGTTAACTACCGGGTTCCTTTCATGCTTGCACCTGTTGGTTCGCAGAAGACGATTCATGCTGAGGGAGAGCTTGCGAGCGCCAGAGCTGCGACGAAATCCAAAGTTCCCTTCATATTGAGCACAGCTTCCTCCTTCTCAATCGAAGATGTGGCGACTGTCATGGGGTCATCGCCCAGATGGTTTCAGCTCTATCCAACCAGCGATAATGAAATATTCAAGAGTTTTGTTGGTCGAGCAGAATCTTCCGGTTATTCCGCAATTGTTCTTACGGTGGATCGTGCGGCCGAGTATCCTAGATATGGACTGGGGGAAGGACACAAGTCGATGGGAACTGCGAATTATTACTCGGATCCATCGTTCAATGTAAAACTCCAGAAATCACGCAATGGCGAATCGGAGGAAACCGCTCGAAGCGAATTGCTGAAATCGGTGAGCCGCACCTCAAAATTCTCTTGGGAAGACGTGGAACGCTTGCGAAAGTATTCGCGTCTCCCAGTTCTGTTAAAAGGAATACTTCATCCCATGGACGCAGAACTCGCTATGGAGCATGGTGCAGACGGAATCATAGTTTCAAATCACGGTGGTCGCAGGTTGGAAGGTGAAGTAGCTGCACTGGATGTACTTTCAGATATTGCGAAAGTTATTGACGGGAGAATCCCCATCTTGATGGACAGCGGAATACGCGGCGGCGTTGATGTGATCAAGGCGCTCGCACTTGGTGCCGATGCTATTCTAATTGGCCATTTGTACGCTTACGCTCTCGCGGTCGCGGGCGAAAGAGGAGTTGCCGAAGCAATACTAAACCTCACAAGAGAAGTCGATAGCGCTCTTGCCATTTGCGGCTGCTCATCAATCGATCAACTTGATCAATCATTCCTTCGAGAAGACATTGTAGGTTAAAATAGTCGCAGATGAGTCGTCGGAGCTCGAATCCAGCTTTGCGATCTTTGTGTCAAAACTCACGGTGTGTTTTGCAGTCAATTTTTACATCATCCATCACGTCCTGCTCGATATTGAGTAGAGCAGTCGAATAAACTCGATAACTCTAACTGATGACAGTAGAATTAGAAAAGCCAAAACAAACAAGATCAGATCCGATTGATTTCTGAATCCCGATCCTTTTGGTTTGGTTAATGCTGCACGACCCGAAATGAGACATTGATGCAGAAATCGCAGTAGGCTACAATTACCGGTTCGGATTTCTTGACCACCGGCGGCCCCTTCCATTACTTGATCGGCGGCGGCGGAATTCCCAAAACATCCTTGAAAATCCGAAAATCCAATACGAAACAAGCTCAATGCTCGACAGTCGTCGAGAACAAGAAGCAAGGACAGGATTCTGCGCAACAAAGAACCAATAAATAGTTGAAATAAGATATATCTTACTGGTGATTTAAGATGACGCTTGAACTGACAAGGCTTTCAGAGAGGGGACAGATAGTCATTCCGGCAGAACTCAGGAAGAGCATGCACCTAAAGGAAGGGGAAAGGTTCATCGTGACTGGTCTGGACGACACGATAATTTTGAGGAAACTTGAGCTGTCGCAGGAGAGACTGAGACTGAAGAGGTTGATCATGGAGTCCAGCGAGAAGGCGAAGAAATCAGGGTTCACAGAGAAGGAAGTTGAGAAGCTTATTGAGAAGACTAGAAAGGTAAGCCAATGAGGGTCACACTCGACACAAACGTCCTAGTGTCGGCATTTATTTCAAAGTACGGGCACTCGGCGAACATCCTTGACATCGTGACCACGTTCGAGGAGATAACACTCGTACTATCAGAGGAGATACTGGACGAGTTCGAGGACGTAATGGGGAGAGAAGAGGTCAGGGAGAGATTCGATTACAGCAGAACGGATGTTAAGGAATTCACAGGTGCGATTAGGAGCATCGCAAAAATCATCAGCGTTAAATCGAGCTTCAAGGTAGTGGAAGAAGATCCGAAGGACGATATGGTGCTGAACACTGCATATGACGGCAACGCTGCTTACATCGTGTCCGGAGACAGGCATTTGCAGAATGTGAGAAAGTTCAGAAGAATTACTATAGTGAGCCCAAGACAGTTCATGGGAATAATAACCAAAGGGTTTGGAGAACTGATAGTATCAAGGGAGAAAAGTCATGTGGGATTTGAAAGGTAAAGTTAAATCGCCCACCGGCGGCCCCTTTCCTTATGCATTCAAATCCTGCTGCTTTTTCTAATATGCAAATGGTACCAACCTAGATTTCAGGAACTCTTTCATTGAGGCGGAAATTACCGCAATTTCGGCGTAGGATTTGAATAAAAGCAAAAATAGCCCACCCGCGGCGCCTCTCCTGTAAAACCGAATCATTCTGAGTTTCTATTTCAAAATACGAGCGAAGAATTTCTGGGCCATATTGGCGTAGCCACTACGCTTGAAATCCGATTTCCCATCCTGTCTTGCGAAGCGTTTATCTCTTCGCAACTCCTGTCGAAACTAAAATTGCCAAGATTCGAGAGTGCTTGTTCTCGTCTATTCTATTCTGTGGAAGGAGAGGACCAGCCACCGATAGTATTTCTTCATCCTCTCCCTTTTGATCATCGTATCTGGACGCACCAGATATTCGAATTCTCCTTTAATCACAAGGTATTTGGTTTGGATTTTCCAGACCTAGGACATTACAAATTAGGATCTGGACCTTGTACTATCTTCTCACTATCAGATGATTTGAACAATATGATGAAAACTGAAGGAATAGATCAAGCTGTGATTGTTGGTCTGTCGCTTGGCGGAGCTGTTGCACAACGATTTGCACTGAAATATCCCGAAAAAGTCAGCACTCTCATACTGGCTGGAACTAGTTGTTCATACAGAGCTGATGAAATTCAAAAGAAATTCTCGGATCGGGTATTGCAATATCAATCCGCTGATGCTAGAGAACACTATGCCAACAACTTGAAAATTCTATTCAGTTCAAGATTTGTCGAGTCAGAGCAGGAAAAAAGTATTCTGAGAAATTACACCTCTGTCGGTGCGATATTTTGTCCGGTTCGCGCCTAACTCCTCTTTGAATATCAAACAAGACGTTGGTCAAAGGGTTTCCGATCTGTGAAAGAGCATTTACGCGGTGAAATCTCTTTAAGCCATTCAGAACTTTTTCATTATCTAATGACTAGCGATCTCTCGAAGCTCTCAGATCAGTCTTCAGCGATATATCGCCTCATCAGAGGAATGCATGCGACCTATCTTATCGATGCTGGCGTGAGATTTGGATTCTTCGAAAGGATTCTAGATTGTGGAGAAAATGGCGTCACATCGCTTTCGCTTTCGAGCAAGTGCGGGACTAACCCGAAATACACAGAAATATGGTGCCAAATGGCGACCAGTCTTGAACTCCTCAAAGCGGATGATAACACTAACTCGGTCAGAAGCACTTCTGCAAGATATTCCTTCGCGCCTTGCATGGATGAATTACTCGGAAGGAAGGATGGAACATTCTACATTGGCGGAGCGGCCCACTCTCACATCCAAATATCTCGCGACTACAACAGGATCTCAAACCTGTTCAAGACAGGAAAGACATATCCTTTTCAGCAACACAACAAGAAATTTCTGATTAGCGTAGCAAAATCGGGTCGAAATATCCCAAAGAGATTGTTTTCAATCGTCTTTCCGAAAATGCCAGAACTCAAGGAAAAGTTGGAAAATAAAGGAGGCAGAATACTTGACATCGGTTGTGGTGCCGGTTATGCCGTGGTGGAAATGGCAAAGATCTTTCCAAAATGCACTTGCATAGGCATTGACATTGAACCCAATTCGATAAAGCTTGCAAAGAAACTGATTCTAAAAAACAAATTGCAAGCACGAGTAAATGTGAAAGCTAGTAAGGATCCGAATTATGGACCAGCTGAAAGTTGCGATCTTATTACGATGATATTGGTGTTGCACGAAATCTCTCCGAATCTAAAGCAATCTGTTTTGAACTTTGCAGCCCGAGCGCTGGTGCCGGGAGGAACGTTGTTGATTTACGATGAAGCATACCCACAGACATTCTCTGATTTAACGAAGGAGCCAAAGTATTTCGCGGTAATGGCACAGTGGTTCGAGAGTCTTTGGGGTAATGTCATCAATACTAAGATTGAAATTAGGGAGCTAATTGCAAAGTCGGGATTGACTATTCAAGACGAGACAGATTTTTCGAGGTTCTACATAGTGACTGCAACAAAGAAATGATGAATGCTAGTTTTAGCGCGCTAGAAAGAAATCGCTTAGGATACTGTTTTTAGTCCGACGAAAATCCGAATCACTCGATCATGTATGGCTGCAGTGGAAAAAAGATAGGCGAATCTAGGTCTCTTTTGTAGTCAAAATAGCCTGAATATTTCGGAGAATTGCTCGTTCTCCATCTCTGATAAAATTTCAAATTTCGTCCCGTATTGCGACATATGTCGTTCCATCACGAGCGCGAATAGGCTAGGCGGTCCCATTACGCCAAAGGGTTTCTCAAAGTCTCGTCGATGCTCTGTAAGCATCATAGTATCACCATAAGTTAGCGGCGCATCTGCCGCCACACAGAGGGCTCTATCAACAATTCCAGAATTTATGGCTAAAGCTGCTTGTGCAAGGGAAACGACAGCACTTGCACCCTCGTGTGATGGGGTTATCAACCAGCGTGTTGTACGCCCTAGCATTTCTGCTGCCTCGACACCAACGAACAGAGGATGATCAACTTCTGGGTGAGTTGCCGCAAGTCCTTGATTGTCGAGATCTTTCTTTGACATCCCCGCACTGTACATCGCGAGTTCAGCAGCCCAAGAGAAATATTCCCAGTAAGTCAATCAAGGTTCGCCCTTGTCTTTTCGTGCACGTGTTACCGAGGTTTCACCATACCCTACAATTGCTACTTTTCCACGAGGAGACATTGGCCGCCTTAGCACCTGATTTTTTCTGGTACAGATTCAGAACGATAGAGTGGTTTCCGATTGATAGTCAGAACGATCTGTTACTGTTTATGCTCGATTGGAGCATAACCCAGACTCTTAACGAGGAGTGCATTGTTCTGCACTAACCAGCGGCTTCTCTGATTGGGATCGTCATTGAAGGTTTGATGCCAGAAGAAGGGCGGAAGAAATAGTGCGTCGTTCGCCTTCCAATCGTACCTCCGGCCATCAATTATTGTGTG
>Ga0307372_10012676_pt1 | contig 11002 bp, 8 predicted proteins | sample OX1MG_FD_202533 | JGI IMG/M metagenome (GOLD analysis project Ga0307372, IMG submission 202533) | Soil microbial communities from Risofladan, Vaasa, Finland - OX-1 | ecosystem: Environmental > Terrestrial > Soil > Coastal area > Acid sulfate soil | place: Finland: Risofladan, Vaasa | collected...
TGGAGCCGGGTGAGCACCTCCGCGATCTGGATGATGGCGTCGACTCCCTTGTCGGGAGCGGAGCCGTGCGCGGCGCGACCTCGTACGGTGATGTCGATCCAGCCGAATCCCTGGTGCTCGACGATGATGCTCGGGAAGTTGAACGGTTCGAGGACGATGCAGTAGTCGATCTCATGGTCCTCGAGGAGACGTTCCGTGCCCGTGGAGAGACCCTCCTCGTCGGCGACGAAGGCCACGGCGAAGGTGCCGGCGAAGGAGTGTGCTTCCGCGGCAAGCGCACGTAGGAGGAGCAGCGCGACAGCGCATCCGGCCTTGTTGTCAGCTGCTCCGAGACCTACGAGGCGCTCGCCGTCGCGTCGTGGCGTCAACGCGAGGTCCGCCCAGTTCGCATATCCGACGGTGTCACAGTGCACATTGATCGCGAGTGTCGGGCCCGGCCGCGCCCCACGTACCGTCGCGAGGAGATTGGTTCGCTCGGGGGCATACTCGTCGACCGTCGACCGGACGCCGAGCTCGTCCAGCCATGCCTGCATGTACCGGGCGATGCCCGACTCTCCGGCGCCGCCGGGAACCAGCCACGGATTGGAGGAGTCGATGCTCACGAGTTTCGACAGCAGCTCGACGAGGTCCTCCTCGCTGGGCCTCGATGGCGCGGCCGGAGATATCATTATAAAAATATACTGGCTCAGTCCGAACCTGTCACGTAACGCCACGAACCTGCAGGGCCGAGAAGCGCGATCCCGGGCGGGGTGCGATCGGGCACAGCTCCCCCTGTGTGGCCGGCTCGCTCACTCTGAGATCGTCAGCGGAGAGATCGTCAGCGGACGGAATCGCCCGTCACCGCGTCGTGGCGAGCCCCCGTGGACGCGGCACCGCGTCGTGGCGAGCCCCCGCGGACGCGGCACCGCGTCGGTCATCCGTCCACTCCCCGGAGCAGGCACGCGCAGAGCGTGAGCCCGGGGCCGAACGTGACCGCGACGACGAGCTCGCCTGGTCGGACGTCGCCGCGCACTCGGTCGAGGACGATGGGCAGCGTCGCGGAGGAGCAGTTGCCGTGCTGCGCGAGGACCGACCGCGAGGGAGCCAGCTGAGCAGCCGAGAGGCTGAGGCGATCAGCGACCACGTCGAGCACGCGCGGGCCTCCGGGATGGACGGCCCAGGCAGCGACGTCGGAGCGCCGCACGCCGTGACGCCCGAGAAGCCCGTCGACGAGCGGGCCGAGGCGCCGTCCGACGACCTCGGGGACGTGGCGAGACAGGCCCATGCGAAAGCCGAGGTCGGTGATCTCCCACGTCATCAGCCCCGCGGCCTCGCTCGCCGTGCACGACTCGATCTCGAGCACCTCGAGTGGCGGCGCGAGCGCCCGGCCCGTGCGGATGGCGCGCGCGCCGGACCCGGACCCGGCCCCGGGTTCGAGCACGAGCGCGGAGGCCGCGTCTCCGAACAGCGCGTGGATGACGACCTGCTCGAGGTCGCGCGTCGGGGGTTGCACGTGGAGGCTCGTGAGCTCGATGCACACAAGAGCGGCGGCACGGCCGTGGAGCGCGACGTAGTCCCTCGCGGCGGCGAGACCGGGGAGGGCCGCGTGGCAGCCGACGTGGCCGAGGAGGAGTCGCTGGAGGTCTGCCGCGAGGTCGAGGTCCTGCGCGAGACGGACGTCGATGCCGGGCGTCGCATAGCCAGTGCACGACGCGACGACGAGCAGACCGAGATCGCGCGCTGAGACGCTGGAGGCGCCGATCGCTCCGGAAAGCGCCTCCTTTGCGAGTGGGACGGCCTCGACGACGTAGCGCGCCATGCGCGCTCCCGTCGTCCATGACGAGACGTCCTCCGCCAGCGGGTTCACGACGGCATGGCGGCGTTCGACTCCGACGGCGTCGAACGCCGCGCGCGCCGCGCGGCGGTGGCCGAAGTGCGCGTCGAAGAACCCGTCGAACAGGTCGCTCTGCCGCTCGGAGGCGGGGAACGCGTGAGCCGCGCCGGTGAGGACCGCCGCCGTGCTCACCAGCGCGGGCGGTCCGCGCCCTGGTCGGCGTCGAGGCCGGTGGCCGCGGATCCGAGCCAGTCCGCGCACACGTCCGACGTCGCGGGCTGCAGCGAGCCGCAGCGAGCGTCGCGGAAGATGCGCTCGAGCGGGTGCCCGCGCCGCGTCGCGGAGGTCCCCGCTGCTTCGAGCATCGAGGACGCGACATCAGCGGCCGTCTCGCCGGCGAGCAGCTTCGCCCTGTATACCCAGCGGTTCGTCTCGGACTCGCCGGGAGCGTCGTCCACGCGGCGAGCGGCCTCGAGCACGACGAGCTCCGCGGCGGCGACTGCCGCATCCGCCCGCCCGATGCGCGCCCGCACGGCAGGGAGGGAGGAGAGCGAGCGCTCGGCGGCGTGCGCGGCCGCGGCCGAGACCGCGGCCTTGGCGACGCCGACGTAGACCGCCGCGTAGCTCGCGACGAGCCACTGCGGCATCACCTGGGCGAGGAGCAGGGCGATGCCCTCGACCCCGCCGACGAGCGCGTCCGTGCCGACGTCGACGTCGAGGTGGAGGTCGTGGCTCCCCGTCGCCCGCATGCCGAGCGAGTCCCATGTCTCCTCGACCTCGACACCGGTGCCCGCGGGGACGATGAAGTACGAGATGCGCGCGGTCTGCGAGCTCGCGTCCCGCGCTGCGACGAGGTACGCGTCGGCGTGGCCCGCGGCGGAGACGAACGCCTTCGACCCCGTGATGTGAAAGCCACCCGGGACCGCGCGGTACGAGCACGCGAGCGCAGACAGCCGGGCGCCCGCGCCCCGCTCGCTCATCGCGACCGCATAGAGCTCGCCGGAGAGCGCACCGGAGAGCACGCGGTCGCGCGCGGCGAAGTAGGAGTCCGGCGCCCCGAGTGCTCGGGCGAGCGCGTCGGGGGTGCGCGCGAGGGCGCCGGTGACCGACGCGTGCATGTTGACGACGAGCGCGGTCGCGCCGTTCCCCTCGCCGAGCGCGATCGCGACGGACGCGTACTCGGCGAACGACGCCTCGGGGCCGCCGAGCCGCGCAGGGACCATGAGGCCGAGGAGGCCGCCGGCGCGGACGTCGTCGAGGTCCGCAGCGGGAAATCGCGCTGCCCGGTCGTGCTCGGCGGCGCGCCCGGCGAGCACGGGGCCGAGCGCGCGGGCCGCGGCGAGCCCCGCGCCGGGGTCGGCGAGGCGTCCGGCGGTCACGTGCCCGCCTCGACCGACGGCGGGTGCCCGTGGCGCCGCGATCCGCCGGCCTTCACGCCCACGGCCTGGAAGAGCACCGCGGTCGACCACGTCGGGATCATCGGCACCGAGTCGCGGCGCCCGAGGCGCCAGGCGAGCATCGCGAGCAGGCGCGGGCGAAGGCCGCGCAGCTCGAGCGCGACGCCGTGCTCCGCAGCATGACGGACGAGCTCGCCCCGGTCGACGAAGAGCGCCGGGTCGTGGATCCCGGGAGGAGCACCACCGGGGACGCGCTCCGCGACCGTGACCGCGAGGATGCGCGCGAGGCGGGTCGCGGCGATCGTGTCGACGACGAGCGTCCCGCCGGGCCGCAGCACGCGGCAGGCCTCGGCGACCGCCGCGGGCAGATCGGTCACGTGCTCGAGGATCTCGCCGGCGCTCACGACGTCGGCTGACTGGTCCGCGACTGGCAGCGCAGCCGCGTCGCCGCGGAGCACGTCGACGCCCCGGCGAGAGGCGATCGTGACCGCACTCGCCGAGACGTCGACGCCGACGTGGCGGTAGCCCTTGCCCGCGAGATGGGGACCGAGGAGACCCGCCCCGCAGCCGACGTCGACGAGCACGGCGCCGGAGCGCTCGGCTGGTGGGACGAGCGCCGCTCGGGCCTCGGCGATCCAGTGGAGCATCGCGAGGGCGCCACGGGGGTCCCACCACTCACCTGCGAGGTCGTCGTACTGAGCGGGGTCGTTCCGCCGGCGCGCGGTCGCCCGCCGCGTGCCGGGCGTCGCGTTCTGGCTGCTCACTCGCACGAGCCTACGGGTCGCGCCCCCGCAGCCGCGCGGCTACCAGTGGTCCAGATGGACGACCTCGGCGACCGGGCGCCGGCGGCGGCTCGCGGGCGACGTGCGTGGGTCGTGCGTGCCGGGGTGGCCTAGCGCGACGGCGCCGATCGTCGTGAGCCCCGGCGGCACGCCGAGGCCGGAGAGCACCGAAGTCTCAGGGGCGTGCAGCCGGAAGAAGAGCGCGCCAAGCCCTGCGTCGGTCGCGGCGAGAAGGAGCTGCATGACGACGAAGGACGCGTCGACGAGCCAGTAGGGGACGTCCCACTCCCGGGCCTTGGCGCCCGCGAGCCCCGAGAGCGCCTTGTCCGGCTCCGCGTAGCGCCGGAGGTACGTGGCGGGATCGCAGATGGCGAGGACGATGACCGGCGCGGCGCGTAGCCCCTTCGACCGGGCGCCGTGCTCACGCCAGGATGCGTCCGTCGCGAGCTCGAAGAACCTCGCCCGTGCCTCGGGTGCCGCCAGCACGAGAAGGTCGACGCCCTGCGCGAACCCCGCGGAGGGCGCCCTCACCGCGGTCGCTAGCACAGCTTCGAGCAGGTCGCTCCCAATCGGCTCGTCGGTGAAGCTCCTCGTCATGCGCCGGCGAGCGATCGCGTCGCGCAGCTCCACGCCGGCACGCTAACCGACCGTGGAGACGCGTCGACGGCCGAGGGAGGTCACGTCGGTGTCCGGATCGCACCGCCGGCTCGCCTCGGCGGGTCGCGCTGCGACGCGGCGGCGCCAGGCCGGGGAATGTTGACCCGGCTGGTAGTGTTTCAGATCGCTGGACGGTGACTGCGCGGTCCGGGTCGCGACCCTGCGGCTCGGAGCGGGCGGCGCGCGCCGTCGTCGACGACGAGAGGGGAACCCGAGGTGCCGAGCGTGAAGGACCTGCTCGCTCAGGTCAAGAAGGAGATCCGCGAGGTCGACCCCGCCGGCGCCGAGGCCGAGCGCAGTCGCGCTCTCTTCCTCGACGTGCGCGAGGCCGACGAGCACGCGCAGGGCGCGATCCCCGGCGCCCTTCACCTGCCGCGGGGCTTTCTCGAGGTCCAGATCGAGGGCGTCGTGCCCATGAAGGAGCGGCCGATCATCGTGTACTGCGCGGGCGGTACGCGCTCCGCATTCGCGGCGAAATCGCTCCAAGAGCTCGGGTACAGCGACGTCGTCTCGATGTCCGGCGGCTTCAACCGCTGGAAGGACGAGGGGCGCGACTGGGCCGCTCCGCGCGTGCTCGACGCCGAGCAGCGCAATCGCTACCAGCGCCACCTGCTCCTCCCTGAGGTGGGTGAGGCCGGCCAGCAGAAGCTCCTCGACTCGAAGGTCCTACTGCTCGGAGCCGGCGGCCTCGGTTCGCCGGCCGCGCTGTACCTTGCCGCGGCGGGCGTGGGCACGATCGGGATCGTCGACATGGACGTCGTCGACGCGTCGAACCTCCAGCGCCAGATCATCCACAACATGGACCGCATCGGCGAGCGCAAGGTCGACTCCGCGAAGAAGGCGCTCACCGCATTGAACCCCGACGTCACCGTCGTCACCCACGACGTGCGCATCGGCGCGGACAACGTGGTCGACTTGATCTCGGGCTACGACCTCGTCGTCGACGGGACGGACAACTTCCCGACCCGCTACCTCGTGAACGACGCGTCCCTGCTCACCCGCACGCCTGTCGTCCACGGCTCGATCTTCCGTTTCGAGGGGCAGGCAACAGTCTTCGATCCCTACAACGGCCCGTGCTACCGCTGCCTCGTCCCCGAGCCGCCGCCGCCGGAGCTCGCGCCGTCGTGCGCTGAGGCCGGGGTGCTCGGCGTGCTTCCGGGCATCATCGGCTCGATACAGGCGGTCGAGGCGTTGAAGATGCTCCTCGGCATAGGAGAGCCGCTCGTCGGGCGCCTGCTCGCCTACGACACGCTCGCCCAGGAGATCCGGACGTTCAAGGTGCGCCGCGACCCAGCGTGCCCGGCGTGCGGGCCGGATGCGGGCGAGATCGTCATCGCGGAGTACGACCAGCTCTGCATGCCGCACGTGGCGAGGGTTCCGGCGACCGTGAGCTGACCGGCCGCGCGGCGCCGCTCAGCGACGTCCCCGCGCGGGACCGTCGAGGCTCGCGGCGCTTGTGAACCTGTCGCGACCCGTGCTCTTCGCGACGTAGAGCGCCTTGTCCGCGGCGCGCACGAGAGCATCCGGGTGCTGCGCGACACTCGGATAGCACGCGAGCCCCGCGGATGTCGTCTGACGCCACCCGACGGGTAGCGCCGGCGCGCACGCCGCGGGCGTCATCTCGACGATTCGCGTGACGAGCGCTGCGCCGGACCGCTCGCCCAGGCCCGGGCAGATGATGACGAACTCCTCGCCTCCGAAGCGCGCGACGGTATCGCGCTCCCTGACCATCGCGTCGAGGTGGGAAGCGAACAGCACGAGAACCTCGTCGCCCACCTCGTGCCCGAGCTCGTCGTTGACTCGTTTGAACTGGTCGAGGTCGAGGTAGACGAGGCCGACCGTGTCGTCGACGTGCTCGGCGTGGCTGACGGCCTCCCCAAGGGCGCGAAGGGCGCGCCGGCGGTTCGCGATCCCTGTGAGCGGGTCGGTCTCCGCGGCGTCGCGAAGCTCGCGCTTCTCCTCGGCCCGGGCGAACGCGGCCGTGAGGAGATCGACGATCTCACCGACCGCCTCCTCCTCTCTGGCCGCTCCCGTCGCCGACCACCGGATGGCGAGCGAGAACGTCCCCCCCGGGACGGCGACGCGCTGCTCGCGTCGGGCCGGGATGGCGCCCGCCGACACCGAGAGCGCCCCGGCGAGTGCGGCGTGATCGACCTCGAGGCGGGCGCCGAGCGCGTCGGGGAGCAGGGCGAGCGCGGAGACGAGCTCGTTCAGCGAGTCGGCGCTGACCTCGTCGCCGAGCGCGTCGATGAGGCGGAGCGTCTGCGCGACCGCCGCGCTCCGCCGGAGGCGTTCTGCGCTGACGAGGGCGCCGAGGCCACCCGATACCTGCTCGGCGATCTCCGCGAGGAAGTCCGCGGTGCCGACGAGCGCGATCTCCGGGGTGACGACGAGCTCGCCGGCGTCGCTGCTCTCCGTCCGGAGCACGTGGCGGTAGCGCGGGGCGATCACGTCGTCCCGCGTGCCGTAGGTCATGGTGATCGCCGGCACGTCGTCGACATCGATCGTGAGATGGCACGAGACGCACGGGACGAACTGCGTGATGACCCCGACGACCATCCCCGCGTAAGAGCTGAGGTCGACGCGCTGGCTCGACAGCTTCGCGATCTCGAGGAGGCACTCCGTCTGCGCGAGGCGCGCGAGCAGGCCCGCCTCCTCGGAGCCGCGGAACTCGTCGAGGGCGCTCGACTGGCGGCGCGCGATCGTCTGGAGCGCGGTCACCGAGAGGCTCCGAGAAACGAGGCGATCGCCGCCATCTCCTTCGTTGCCTGGGCGGTGAGCGTGCGGCACGCGGACGTCGGGAGGCCGAGGGCATCGGCCGTCGCCTCGAGCCGCGGCTGGTCCTCGCCGAGCGCCAGTGGCTCGAGCTGCGCGGCGATAGCCTCGCCAAGCACGACGGCCTGCGCCAACGGTCTCCCGCTCGCGGGAGGCGCGTGGTGGCGTCGCACCGCGTCGACGAACGACCGGGGGAACCGCCATATCTCGAGCGCGTCGGCCCCCGCGTCCGCGTGCGCCGTACCGAAGGCGGCGCGCTCCGCGTGGTCGAGCGCACCCGCCGACGTGAGGCGGAGCGCATCGGCGCGCGCCTGGGCGTAGCGGGCGGGGTCGAAACGGTGGAGCACGAGCGCTCCGACGTCGTGGAGCAGGCCGGCGCTGAACGCCTCGTTGGACGGGACGCCGAGGAGCTCCGACGCGGCAGAGGCTCCCGCTGCGACCGCGACCGCGTGGATCCAGTGGTCGGGAGGGCCGAGGTCGACGTCGTCCCCGAGAAGGCTCGTCGCTGCCGCCGCGGCGATGCCCTTCACCGTCGAGAAGCCGAGTTGGAGCACGGCGCGTGACGCCGAGCTCACCGCTCCGCGCGCCCCGGAGTGCGGCGAGTTCGCAAGGCGCATCACGCGTGCAGATAACGCGGGGTCCATCTCGACGAGGCGACCGAGCTCCGCCGGGGAGGTGTCAGGGTCCTCGGCGAGACGCAGCACGAGCATCGCCGCGACGGGCTGCGCGGGAAGACGCGACAGCATCTCGGCGACATCGATCTCAGTCACCTGTGCTGCCTCGTCACGTCGCGCGTGGTCTCTCGTCGGGGCCGGTTGGTACGGCTGGTCGATGGTGCCACGCGCAGTGTACCGGGACCGCGCTCGGGCATCGGTGATCCCCACGGCCCACGGCCCACGGCCCACGGCCCACGGCCCACGGCCCACGGCCCACGGCCCACGGCCCACGGCCAAGGGGCGCCAGGGCGCGCTCGGGATCGTCATGCGCGCCGAGATCGCCCGACACGTGGGATCACGCGCGTCGCGGGCGCCTGTCAGGTCGAGCGGTAAGTGGACTCGAGGAGGCGGGCGCGCTCGGCGGGCTCGCTCGCGAGGTCGACGGCTGTCCACGCCATCGCCGTCGCGCCGTCGAGGAGTGCTCGGTCGGCGACCGCGGTCGCGCAGAACGCCGCGAACTCGGCCTGGTGGTTGACCGCGGGCAACGAGTCGAGTCCGAGGGTGGGGTGGATCGCCGGCATCGCGAGCGAGACGTTGGCCATGTCCGTCGAGGCCGCGACGACTCGGCCGGCCGGCTCGGCGAACCGGCGGCCGAGAGCCTCGGCATTGCGGCGGTACCAGGCGGCGATCGCGTCGTCGCGCCGGAACTCTGAGTACACGGGGCCTTGCGGGAGGAGCTCGATCGACGCACCGGTCGCGAGCGCGCCCGCCTCGAAGCAGCGCCGTACTCGCGGCTCCCACTCGGCGAGCCCGGCGAGGGTCGCGGAGCGGACGTAGTACTTCGCGCGCGTGTAGGCGGGGACGATGTTCGGAGCGGCGCCGCCGAGAGTCACGATGCCGTGCACCTGGTCGCCGGCGGACGCGTGCTGGCGCAGGAGCCCGACGGCGACCTGGGAGACCGTGAGCGCGTCGGCCGCGTTTATCCCGAGCTCGGGGAACGCGGACGCGTGCGCCGCACGGCCTCGGTACTCGACGTCGAAGTGGCTCACGGCGAGGCACGGCATCTGGTCCAGCTCGCTCGGCCAGGGGTGGACCATCATGGCGGCGTGGAGGCCGTCGAACGCGCCGCGCTCGAGCATGAGTATCTTGCCCCCGCCGCCCTCTTCCGCCGGCGTTCCGAGCACGCGGACCGTGAGGCCGAGGTCGTCCGCGACGCCGGCCAGCGCGACGCCCGCGCCGACTGCAGCGGCGGCGATCACGTTGTGACCGCACGCGTGGCCGACCTCGGGAAGAGCGTCGTACTCACAGCAGATCGCGATCTCGAGCGGACCGCTCCCCACCGTCGCCGAGAATGCGGTCGGCAGGTCGCACACTCCAGCGTCGATCACGAACCCGGCCGCCTCGAGTGCGGCAGCGCACCAGGCCGCGGCACGCACCTCCTCGAAAGACAGCTCCGGGTGGGCGTGGATCCGGTGCGACAGCTCGACGAGCTCGTCGGCCGCGGCCGCGACGCGGGACGCGGCCGAACGCTTGGCGTCCTCGCCCGGGGCGCCTGTCACGTCGTCACTCGTCCGCTGCCGGGTCGACGACCGCGAGCACGTCCCCCGGGCCGACCCCGTCGCCGTCGGCGACCCGCAGCTCGGAGATCGTTCCCGCGATCGGTGATGCGATCGGGTTCTCCATCTTCATCGCTTCGAGCACGCAGACCACCTCACCCGCTGTGACGCTATCGCCAGGAGCGACGCGCACCTGCGCGATCGTGCCCTGCATGGGGGCGACGATCGTGCCGCTGCTCACCGCGGCGGCTGCACCGCCGCGCCGAGCCGCGGCCGGTCGGGCCGTCGCCGGATCGCTCCCCTCGGGCATCCACAGCCGGACGCGGTAGCGCCGACCGTCCACCTCGGCCTCGACGTTTCGGAGCACCTGCACGCCGCGGCCGCTCCCGTGGCGCGACGCTCCGACGGGGACCGGGGCGGGCGCGATGGTGCTGAGGTCGAGCTCCTCCTCGACGAAGTGCGTCGTGTGCGACGCGTTGACGAAGGTCTCGTGGCCGAGGATCGCGAGCTGCGCAGGGATCGTCGTCGCGACACCCTCGATCGAGGTCTCGCGAAGCGCACGCACCATCCGCCGCCTCGCCTGCTCGCGGTCCGCACCCCAGACGGCGATCTTCGCGACGAGATTGTCGAAGTGCGGGCTGACCGCGTCCCCGGCTTCGTATCCGGCATCGATCCGCACGCCCGGGCCGGCGGGCGCGACGAAGGCCGTGATGCTCCCCGGGCTCGGGGTGAATCGCCCACCCGACGGATCCTCGGCGTTGACGCGGCACTCGATCGCGTGCCCTCGTGCCACGACGTCCTCCTGGCGCAGCCCGAGTGGCTCGCCGTCAGCGACCCTCAGCTGCAGCTCGACGAGATCGAGCCCCGTCACGAGCTCGGTCACGGGGTGCTCGACCTGGAGGCGCGTGTTCATCTCCAGGAAGTAGAAGCTGCCGGCCTCGTAGAGGAACTCGACCGTCCCGACGCCCTCGTAGCCGCACGCGCGCGCGACGCGAACCGCTGCGTCGCCCATCTCCTTACGCACAGGCGGGGCGAGTGCCGGGGCGGGCGCCTCCTCGAGGAGCTTCTGGTGGCGTCTCTGGCACGAGCAGTCGCGCTCTCCGAGCCAGAGCACCGAGCCGTGCCGGTCCGCGATGACCTGCATCTCTACGTGGCGCGGGGCCGCGAGGTATCGCTCGAGGTACACCTCGGAGCGGCCGAAGGACGCCTGCGACTCACGGCGCGCCTGCTCGAGCGCCTCGGCCGCGGCGGCCGCCTCGTGGACGACCTTCATCCCGCGCCCACCGCCCCCGTAGGAGGCCTTGATCGCGACGGGCCAGCCGTTGGCCTCTCCGAACGCGACGACGACCCCGGGATCGGTCACCTC
>Ga0307372_10012678_pt1 | contig 11001 bp, 8 predicted proteins | sample OX1MG_FD_202533 | JGI IMG/M metagenome (GOLD analysis project Ga0307372, IMG submission 202533) | Soil microbial communities from Risofladan, Vaasa, Finland - OX-1 | ecosystem: Environmental > Terrestrial > Soil > Coastal area > Acid sulfate soil | place: Finland: Risofladan, Vaasa | collected...
TATTGGAAAAAGTCGCTCGTTGTAAAGCTATCTACGAGACACTACACTAGCTGCCCCCAAGAATCCTGATGGCCGAACGCCTATGGAAGTCCAGACGGAACGGGACAAACATAGAGTGAGATTAATCGAGGCTGAACTCCAGCCCTTGCTGTGTGCCTACCTATCAGGGCATACCGATCTGGCTAGTTTCAAGACCAAAGTCGACGGAATCAATAAGCGGAACGAGTTTTGGGGTTTCAAGGGAATTAAGGGGCAGATGTTCTTCAACATGGTCGTCAACGTAGCCAATGACAAGAGCGAGTGCGATCGTGAACTGAAAGCAGCAATCAAGGTACCTACCAACGAAGACATGGCTTCCACGCGGATCGAGACTTTTGCCAATTACGTAAGCCGGATCGGTGACCACCATTTGGAATTGGGCGGCACAGGAGCTGGCAGACCCAAACCGGGTAGCATCCCGTTCTTTATATCTTACTTCTGGCAGATTCAGGAAACAGAGATTTGGCCCGTTTTTTATACCAACAGCGTAAACATCATGACTGACATGAACCTGTGGGTCCCAACGGGAGAACCCGCAGCCGATTATCTTACCTATAAGCACATCCACGAGGAACTTGGTCGGGTGTTCACACAGGAAAGCAAGAAGAACTTCGGACTCTATGAGGTCGAACATGTCTTCTGGTTCAAAGGTGGAAACCCTTACGGGGGAAATAAACCCATGGTGAAGGAAAGAGTATCCAAAGAACCTCCCAATGGCCGGGGGATTGTTACCGATCAAGAAACAATGGTCCGTCTCTTGGAGAGTTACGTGCCGCCGATTGTGGAACTCTTGCCTAGGATGGCGCGAAACGAAGCGTCTATGCGCGAAGCAGCGAAGGCCTCGGGAACGAGCTTGGAACGCGCTTTCGAGAAGAGTATCAACGCTGCTTTTACCATGCTTGGTTACGAGACAGCGCTCCTTGGTCAAGGACAAGGAAGGGTGCCGGATGGTCAAGCTTTGAGCCTCGATGATTCCTATGCGGTCCTGTGGGACGCTAAAGTGCGGAGTGAGCAGTACAGCATGGGCACCGACGACAGGACGATAAAGGAGTACATCACAATACAAAGCCGGGAACTGAAGCGGCGTCGCGGGCTCCGCAACATCTACTACCTCATTGTGTCGAGCGATTTTGCCGATGACTTTGATGATTCCATTCGCTCTGTCAAGATGGAGACTGACGTAAGTGAAGTCTGCCTCGTGCAAGCAGATGCCCTGGTCGCTATGGTAGAAGCGAAAATGCGCTCACCCCGCGAAATAGGCCTTGGGCCTGACGGCCTTCAACGGCTGTTTACTGTGAGCGGACAGCTATCTGCGGATCTAGTGCGTGAAAATCTAGCTTAATGCGCCTCCATCGGAAGGGGTAGCCACGGTCAGTGATTTTCTGACCGTGGGTTTGTCCTTGGTCAAAAGGCCCGCGGGCAGCGCGATTTCATTGCTCAGGCGCGGGACAGCTCTTCCTTGATCCTTTGGGGCGTCATGGGCAGTTGCAGCATGCGGACGCCGATGGCGTCGTAAACGGCGTTGGCGATCACGGCGCCCATGCAGATGACGGCTGGCTCGCCGCCGCCCTGCGCCGGCTTGTCTTTGGCGTCCAGGATGACCGTCTCGATCTTCGGCAGCCAGGAGAAGCGCGGGATAATGTAAGTATCGAAGTTGCGGTCGTGGATATCGCCACCGGTAAACTTAAGCTCCTCGGTCAGCGCGTATCCCAGGCCCATGGTAATGCAGCCTTCCATCTGAATCCGGGCGCCTTCGGGATTGACGCACAGGCCCATCTCCTGGGCGCAGACCACCCGCCTGACCTGGACGTTCCCGGTGCTCTTGTCCACCGCAACTTCCGCGATGTGGGCGACCACGGCCCCCACGTCGGTGCCGCAGGCCACGCCCAACCCGCGTCCGCTCGGAGCTTTTGCCGGCGTCCAGCCGAACTGTTTCGCCGCAGCCTGCAACACCCGGCGCATTCTAGGGTCCTTCAGGTTCTTCAGCCGGAACTCGACCGGGTCCACTCCCGCCTTGCTGGCCAGCATATCGATCTGCGACTCGCGGGCGTGCGTGTTGCTGTTGTTGCCGGGAGCGCGCCACGGCCCCGTGGCAAAGGGATGCGCGCCTTCGGAGGCGCTCCAGCCGGAACTGTAAGACATCGTGCGATGGTTCGGGATGTCATAAAACTGCTCCGAGCCCCGGGCGCCCGCAAAGTACACAGCGTAGTCCCAGAAGGTGATCAAGCCTGGTTTGTTAACGCCCGCTTTGATCTTGATGACGGAGGCGGGACGGAACGTGTCGTAGAAAAACTCCTCGGCGCGCGTCCACGCCACCTGGACCGGCTTGCCGGTCAGTTTGGCCAGCCGGGCAGCCTCCAGCGCCTGCCGGATGTTGCTTTTGCCGCCAAAGCCGCCGCCCACAAAGGGCGTGATGACCCGCACGTTCGCCGCCGGAATACCCAGCAGCGAAGCCGCAGCGTCCTGCAAGGGAAAGGGCGTTTGGGTGGACGCCCAGATCGTCAGCTTGCCGCCCTCCATGCGGGCCAGGGCCGTGTGGGGTTCCATTGGAGCGTGGGCCACATAGCTGTTCAGATAAGTTTCATCCACCACGCTGGCGGCCGCCTTGCGACCCTCCGCGAGGTTGCCGCCTTCCGCCACCACTTCGCCCCTGGGCGCCACCTTCAGCAGATGCTCGAAGATCGTCTTATCGTCCGCGTAGGGTTTGGGCTGATCAAATTTGGCTTTGATTTTGCCGAGCGCCATCTCTGCGGTTTCAGGGTCCGGGTGGAGCACGGCCACCAGGTCGGCTTCATGGACGATCTGGACGCCGTCGATGGCGCGCGCGCCGGAAGTATCCACGCTGACCAGTTTGGCGCCGTGGGCCGGAGGACGCAGGATGCGGGCGCAGAGCAGGCCGGGTTGCTTGATGTCTCCGGAAAATTTGGCCCTGCCGGTGACCTTTTCGACAGAATCCCGCCTGAGTTCAGGTTTGCCCACGAGCGTGAAGTCAGCGGCGGTCTCTACCGGCGCGCCTTTTACGTGGCGCAGGATCTTCTTTCCCCGGGCGAGTTCGGCGTAGGTGACCTTCCGGCTTCCCCCAACCTCATAGACGGCGCCGTCCCGGGTCTTCAGGCGCTCCTTCGGCACACCCAGCTTTTCGGCCGCCAGTTCCACCAGCACGGCCTTCGCTTCGGCAGCCGCCGCCCGGAAGGGAGGACCGAAAAAGCGAGTAGTCATCGATCCAAACGTCCCGCGGTCCCACGGGCAGAGGGCCGTATCGCCCATCACCATGTGCACGGAATCGTAGGCCACATCGAGCTCGTCGGCCAGCATCTGCGCGAGCGAGGTAATCACGCCCTGGCCCATTTCAATCTTTCCGGTGTAGCCGGTCACGCGGCCATCCTCGCCGATCCGCAGAAAGGCGTTGAAATCCTCAGGCAGTTGCCTGCCCCCACCGCGGCGGCGTCCGCCCTCCTGGGCCATGGTGCGGGGCGCCGTGCAGAAGACCAGGATGCCGCCACCCACCAGTTTGAAGAACTCGCGCCGGCTCAGATGGAACGCCGGCCCCGGATCGGTGATGATGCCGGAGAAATCCAGCGCCAGATTTTCTTCCTCAAGGGTCAGTGGTTTTTCAATCTTCATCGCGCGCTCCCTCCCATCTGTGCTGCGGCCGTCTCAATGGCCTCAACAATCCGCATGTGGGCCCCGCAGCGGCACAGGTTGCCTTCCATCTGCTCGATGATCTGGCTGCGGGAGGGCCGGGGATGGTTCAGCAGCAGGCTGTAAGCGTTCATGATCATCCCTGGGGTGCAGTACCCGCACTGCAGGGCGTCATGTTCCACAAAGGCTTTCTGCAGGGGATGCAGCTTGCCATTCCGCTCCAGGCCTTCGATGGTGGTGACTTCCTTGCCCGCCACGTCTTTCATTTCAACCGAGCAGGACCGCACGGCCTGGCGATCGATGATGACGGTACAGGCACCGCAGAGGGCCTCTCCGCAGCCGTACTTGGGTCCGGTAAGCCCCAGGTCGTAACGCAGAACCCACAGCAGCGTGCGGCTGGGCTCCACCTCCAGGCTCATGGGCTTGCCATTGAGTTTGAAACGAAGGGTGTCTTTCATCGAGACTCCTCCTGAAATCGAGCGGGTAACCGGCAAGGATGTCGTTCCAAAATTCGCTTCGCACGTGATGATTATCACAAAGGCGGAAAGGCTGGCTGTGATCCAGATAACAGTCGATTGTGACGAGCGGCGCCGGGCGGAGGGCCATCGCCTGCGCTATGGGCGGTGACTCATTTGGCTCTTTTAGCGCCAGGCTTGAGAGACTGTGTGAAAACTGTTCCCAACCGTGTCATTCCGAGCCCCGGGAATGTGTCATTCCGAGCGGAGCGAGGAATCTCGCTCTGCCCGGGGTAAACGGGAATCTCGCCTTGAAAGCACGTCACTTACGGGATTCCTCGTCGCCCTTTGGCTCCTCGGAATGACACGTAATGTGTGTTGTCACACAGACTCCTATGGACTCTGTGTGACAACCGGAGTTGTAGTGGCGGTCGCAGCCTGCCCTGAGGCACGAAGGAACCGCCGGGATTGATTTTGCAATATTTTCGGCGCTGCCAGGGCAGCAGCCGCGAGGAAGGCGCCTTTTTCAGTTCCGGCGGTCCGCCGCCTGGCGGCTGGGGGACGCTTCGCTTCCTGCGGGAAAGGTAAAACCTGCGTAGGGGATGCAGGCAATCCGGGCCCCGGAGGGCAGCCTGGAGAGCTCACGCTCGATCACGGCCTGCGGGTCCGGCGTGGGATGCAAGTGGCAACGCCGCACGAACGATTCCGGCAATGCTGAAACCAGATGAATGCGCGTACGCTCGCCCAGCCGCGCCACCCAATAGGCCTTGTGGCCTCCCACCACGAACTTCGAGCGCAGTTCCCGTTCCATCTCCGCCGAACTTGAGAATTTTTCCACCCACTCTGCAAAAGCAGCGTGGCCCGCGCCGTCGCGGCACTCCGCAAAATAGATCAGGACTCCGCCCGGCCGCAACGCCTGAACCGCGTTCTCCAGCCCTTTGTGCGCCTGCCGCAGGTCAATGTCAAAGGGAAAACCTCCTGCGCTCGCCAGAACCATATCGTAGGGTTTGTCGAAGGGGACCTGATACATCTGGTCCACCGTCTTGCAGCCTGCGCGATGCGCCTGCTCGTAATGCCCCGCCACCACCTGGGCGAACTGCCCGGTGGGGGTGAGCACGACGTTCAACAGGAAATCGGGGCCGAACATCCCGCACGCTTCGAGCAGGTCCTCGTGCGCCGGATTGCCATCGAGCACTCCGGTCCGGCAGCGGGGATCCAGAATGAATTGGTGATTGAAGGTGGTTGTCGTCGCGCCCGCCACGCCCGGAACAAGGCCCTTGCGGCCTCCGCTGTAGCCCGCGATCAGATGATAGATGATCTCGCCGGTCAGGATAACGCGGCCGGCTTCGCGGACCCGGCGGTTGATCCAGACCTCGTTGCCCCGGCTGGTGCGGCCGAGCGAGACCAGGTTCTCCCGGTCGTAACAGTCGTGGTCGTAAAGAGCGATCCGCCGCGCCACCTGCTCGCCCACAACCCGGCGCTGCTCCTCCGGGGTTTGCCGCCGGTGAATGCCCAGCGCAAACACAATAAAGATGTCCTGGTCCGGGATTCCCGCGGCGTTCAATTCATCGATCAGGACGGGAAGGAAAATCTCGCTGTGAACCAGGCGGGTGATGTCATTGACCAGCACCGCAACCCGTTCACCCGGCTTGACAATTTCAGAGAGGGGCGGTGTGCCGATAGGATTGCGCAAGGCCGACCGGACGGCCCCGGCCGGGTCGGGCAGGGCCGGCTGAAGGTTCGCCGCCAGCGTTTCACACTTTAGCCCGCTGGCCAGTTGAACCGGCTTCACCCCATCGCCGTACCGTAAGGCAAGTTCTATCACGTGTAGGTAAGATATCGCAGATCAAAACGGGCCGCAATCGCCGGCGCGCCGGGCATTCCGAGGGCCGAAGGCGACGAGGAATCTCGTAGGTGACGTGCTTTCATAGCGAGATGTCCGTTTACCCCGGGCAGAGCGAGATTCCTCGCGTTGCTCGGCATGACGCTTGCCCGGGGCTCGGCATGACGCCGCGCGGAAACGTTTTTTAACAACCGGTCAGGCGCTGCGATAAAGCTTGGTCATCACAAACTCGCGGTGGCCCAGCGCCTCATTGGCGGTGAGGCGGCCATTCGCGGTCCGCACCATCAGCTCCAGCAGGCGGTCACCGGCCTGATCGAAGGTCATTTCACCGGTCAGGATTCCCGAAACGTCCAGATCGATGTGCTCGCTCATGGTGGAGCAGGTGAGCGGATTTCCCGAAAGCTTGATGACCGGCATCACGGGGTTTCCGCAAATGTTGCCCTGGCCGGTTGGGAACAGGTGCATGACGGCTCCCGAGGCGGCCCACAACGTCAGGGCCTCCGCGGCGGCCGACGAGGTGTCCATGAACCACAACCCCTTGCCGGCAGGGGCACCGGCGGGTTCGAGGCAACCCACGAACTTCGTCTTCTTGCCGAGCTTCTCGATGTTGCCAAACGCTTTCTCTTCAATCGTCGTCAGGCCGCCCCGAATGTTTCCTTTGGTCGGCTGCGACTCCGAGAGGTCATCGACCTTGTTTTGATTGATGAAATCGTTGTACTGGTTATAAATGTTCATGAACTGCTCGGCAACCTCAGGTGTCGCGGCCTTGGCCTTGACCACGTGCTCGCCTCCGGTCAGTTCCGAGGTCTCGCCGAAAGACGCCGTTCCCTGCCATTCGACCAGGCGGTCAATGACGTTGCCGACCGTGGGACAGGACGCCAGCCCCGTGGTCGTGTCAGATTCGCCGCACTTGACGGAAACGTACAGCTCGTTCAGGGAGCACTCCTCCCGTTGCAGTTCGGAAGCGTCTTGAACGAATTCGAAGGCCTTGCGCGCCGCCGCGGCAATGGTTTTCAGGTCGCCGCTGCGCTCAATGGAAAACCCGGCCACAGGCTTCCCGGTCTTGGCGATTCCCTGCACAATGCGGTCGGTCCAACCGGGCTCGATGCCGATGACGACGGCCGCCGCCACGTTGGGATTGGAGCCGATGCCGATCATGGTCCTGAAAAACAGGTCCAGGTCCTCACCGAATTGCAACCGGCCGTAAGCATGGGGAAGCGCGAGCGAGCCCTGAATGATTCGGGCAACCCCTTCGGCCGCAGCATTTGAGATGTCATCGACCGGGAGAATGACAACATGATTTCTGAGTCCCACCCGGCCGTTTTGCCGGCGATAACCCCTGATCATCGGTATTTCCATGGCCTTCACCACCTCTTCGTCTTTAGATTATGAACGTGAACGTGCTCACCGGCATGAATCGCGGCGACGACTTTGCCGATGTCTTCGCCGTACTTCACCACCGTGTCCCCGGGCTTGAAATCCTTCAGGGCGATCTTATGGCCCAGGGGAACGTCATGGCCGGCGGTCAGCCGGAACGCGGCGCTCTTGTCGATGGTCTCTCCCGCCAGGCTCTCGCCCGCTTTGACGTCTCGGACGACGACCCCGACGTTGTCCTGACCGTTATGCACAAGGAAGTCTCTCATGGTTGAATCTCCGCGTAGAAAATCGTACTGCCTGCGATCTCTGCCTGAAAAAGGATGGCGGAAAGGCCGGCAATCCTTGACAGGATAGATATAATATATCACATACTCAAGGAAAGCAAGCGCGGTTTTGCAGAGGACGGTCCAGAGCGGTTCGCGGCGAGGGTGAAACGGGGCTCGAAGGGGATCCAGGCACCGGGCGCGGCAGCCGGAGAGGGATGGCAGAACGGCCACAATTGCCCGCGGGGGCGCAGGAATGCCTGCCGCGGCTGACATCTGATACAATATTGCACACTTGAAAGGGAGTCCGGATGCCGCCAACAGGAAACGTCGTCATTGCGCAAGGGGGCGGCCCCACACCGGTGATCAATCGCAGCCTGTACGGCCTTGTGCGCCGGGCGGCCGGCGAATCGGGAGTCCGTGGCGGCCTCTGGGGCGCTCGGAACGGAATCACCGGCGTTTTGCAGGACCGCTGGATCGATTTGCGAAGCGTCAACGGAAATTTGTGGAAACAGATCGCCGATTCTCCGGGGGCAGCCCTGGGGTCGTGCCGCAAGATGCTCAGTACGGAAGAAGCGGCAGAGGCCGTGTCGGCCCTGAAGAAAAAAGACGTGCGGTACTTTTTTTACGTCGGCGGGAATGACTCGATGGACACCGTTCTGAAGATGAACCGGGCAGCCCAGGAGTTGCACTACGAGATCGCCTGCTGCGGCATCCCCAAAACCGTGGACAACGACCTTCCCTGCACCGATCACTGTCCCGGGTTTGGATCGGCCGCGCGCTATATAGCCCAATCCGCCGCCGACCTGGGAATGGACATTCGCAGCCTCCCGACGCCGGTCTCGGTCCTGGAAATCATGGGCCGTGACGCCGGCTGGCTGACGGCAGCCACGTTGCTGGCACGAAGGAACCGCGGCGATGCGCCACATTTAATCTATGTCCCCGAACTGCCTTTGACCCGTGAGCAATTTTTAAGCGACGTGCAGAATGTTTATGACCGGCTCGGCTGGGTCGTCATCGCAGTTTCCGAGGGAGTCCGGGACGAGCGGGGAGAAAGCTGGGGCGCTCGCCGCAACGAAACCGTCGCCGACGGCTTTGGGCACCGGGCGCGGGGCGATGTGGCCACCACGCTTGCGGGCCTGGTGACCTCGGCCTTGGGCCTCCGCTCTCGCAGCGAGAAGCCGGGGCTTCTGGGGCGCTCCTCGGCGCTGATGGCCTCACCCACCGACCGCCGCGAGGCTGAGGAAGTTGGAGCTTTTGGTTTTTCCTGGGCCCTCGAAGGCAACACCGGCTTCATGGCCTCGATCGAACGGCAACCGGGCGCCGCGTACGAAGTCCGGTACGGCGCCGCCCCCCTGGAGAACGTCGCCAATCAGGCCCGGCTGCTGCCAACGAATTACGTGGCCGACGGCCATAATGACATTCGGGAGGAATACCGCGCCTATGCGGAGCCCCTGGTGGGCGGCCCCCTGGCGCAGTATGCCTCTCTTGAGGCAACACTATCTGACGGTGCCAATCCAGCAACGCAAGGACAATAACATGGCAACACATGCTCAACGTGCCGGGGAATTTCACTTTGCGCCGGAAGAGTTCCTTCCGCGGCGGCTTTACGAGGCCATCACGGAGGTACGAGTTAACCGGCCGGAAATCGTTCTGGCGGAAGCCGGATCGCGCCGCAAAAGGCCGCGGCTGACGCTCGACGGGAAACTGGTCATTATCGCCACCGACCATCCGGGACGCCGGGTCACGGACCTGGGCACCGATCCGCTGGTGATGGGTGACCGCCACAGTTATCTGGCCCGGGGCTTGCGGGTGCTGACGACGCCCGGATGCGACGGGATCATGGGAACCACGGACTTCATGGAGGACCTGCTAATCGTGAACGCGCTGGTTCGCGAATCCGGCGGCGCCTCCCTGATTGACGACAAGGTGCTGGTCGGGTGCATGAATCGCGGCGGGCATGCCGGCGTCGCCGGCGAGATCGATGACCGCTTCACTTCGTTCACGGCGGGGCAACTGAAAAAGATGAACTTCGATGGCGGGAAAATGATGTACCGGCTGGACCCGGCTGACGACCGCTCCATCAAAGCCGTCAGCGATTGCGCCCAGGCCATCACCGACCTTTACCGCGAAGATTTGTACGCCTTTCTGGAACCCATGAGCGTCCGGCAGAAGGAAGGCGGCGGCTATGAAACCATCAAGACCGTGGAGGCGCTGATCCGCGACACGGGCGCGGCGGCGGCGATGGGCGAATCTTCCCTCCGAACCTTCCTCAAGCTTTCCTACACCCAGGGTTTTGAGAGGGTGGCGGCAGCTACGACTCTGCCGATTTTGATGCTGGGAGGCCCGGCCCGGGAGGACCCGACAACGGTCCTTGACGACTTCGCGGCCGGGATGGCGGCCGGGGCCAACGTGCGCGGGGTGATGGTGGGCCGCAACGTGTCGTTCGCTTCGAGGGAAGACCCCCGGGCGCTTGCCGCGGCGGTCTGCGGAGTCGTTCATGAGCACCTGCCGCCAAAGGACTCGCGGGAGATCCTGGCAGCGGAGCGGGGGCAGCAGATGGACCTCTTCGCCCCGTGGCGCTGAGAGATCACGTTAAATGCGTCGGGACCCTGGAGGCGAGGGCCATCCCCATCGGCCTGAGAAGTCTGGCCTTCGATCCGGCGCAGCATTTCCGAAGGATTGAAACTCGAAATTTGCCGGAGCCCTCATTCGTCCGCACAGTATTCAGTTCGCTGTGGTGAATCTGAAGAGTCAAGCTGCACCGCGGCCCAGCCAACGCGGACCGGGGAAGTTGAGGAGCCTGGAGGCCGTCCTCCGGGCGCGCCTCAAAACCATGCTTCGCAGGGACCGCGAAGGGCTCAAGCCGATGTTCCACGGCGGATAGGGAGTGCGCTGCCAGCCTGACACCGGCTGGCGCAAGGTGACGATGCCGTCCACACCAGAGACCAGAGAATCCGGCCCCTCAGCCAAGCCGCTCGCGTGGTGGCTGGCCATTCTGCTGGGAGTGTCTCTAACCATCAACTTTGTTGACCGGATGGTTCTCTCCACCATTGCCCCCACCCTCTTCATCCAGTTGCACCTGACGGCGACCGATTATTCCTACATCGTGTTCGCTTTCATGCTGGGCATGACTCTCGGCCAGATTCCGGCGGGAATTTACATCGACCGGGTGGGAGTCCGGCTCGGCTTATCCAGCATTTTTGCGGGTTGGTCGTTCAGCAACATGGCGCAATCGCTGGCCGAAACGGTGGTCAGCTTCAGCGGGCTGCGCTTCCTGATGGGTTTCTTTGAATGCGGCAATTACTCGGCAGGCGTCAAGACCATCGGTGAAATCTTTCCGGCCGACAAGCGGGCCTTTGCCCTGGGCATCTTCGATAGC
>Ga0307372_10012679_pt1 | contig 11000 bp, 13 predicted proteins | sample OX1MG_FD_202533 | JGI IMG/M metagenome (GOLD analysis project Ga0307372, IMG submission 202533) | Soil microbial communities from Risofladan, Vaasa, Finland - OX-1 | ecosystem: Environmental > Terrestrial > Soil > Coastal area > Acid sulfate soil | place: Finland: Risofladan, Vaasa | collected...
CGCGGCTTTGTGACCCGCTTCGGCGGGCGCTGCGCCATCGCCAGCGAGCTTGGCAACGGCACGACGGTGCGGATCTGCCTGCCGCGCCACACCGGTTGCCCGGCCGACACCCGCGGCGAAACGTCGGCTGCGGCCGAACCGACAGCGCGGGCCGGAGATCGGGTCGACCTATGGCGGCCTCCGGCGGCGGTGTAGGACCACGCTCGGAGGACGTAGACGAAACACGAGCGGCGCGCTCACGTCCGCCAGAACGGCTTGTCGCATTCCCGCGCCGCCTCGCTCGGGGTAACGCCAATATCGCGCAGTTCGCGGGACCCGAGCCGGGCAAGACCGGCGCGGCCGCGGGTGCGCGCTCGCCACAGCCGCAGCAGGCCGGGAACAGCGGCCAGCAGCTCGGCAAATTGTTCGCAGGGAGAGCACTGATCGTAAGGCCCGCGAGGGCGATACTTTTCGAAGTCGAAGAAATTGGGGCGCACGACTCTCCTCCTTCCCACCCGATCGCGGGGGTGTTGGTCGAACCAGCGGATGTCTTGTCGGGACGGGCAGCTAGGCCACGGCCCTTTCGTCGTCGCCGAAAGCGAGGCCGAGGGTTTCGCGGAAGCCGGTCCGGCCGGCCGGCGTGACCGAGACGGCGCGGCTGTCCTTGGCGCGTTCGATCCAGCCGAGCGCAAGCCAGCGCTCGGCGATCGCCGCGCCGATGGCGCCGCCGATATGCGGGCGTCGCTCGGTCCAGTCGAGGCAGGCCCGGCAGTGGCGCTTGCGGCGCTGTAAGACCGGATCGAACAGGTCGATCCCGAGCCCTGCGATAAACTGCGTACCGGAAGTGGTCAGGTGGCCACCCTCGTCTTCAAGGACAATGTAGCCACGGTGGATCATCGCGTCAGCGATGGCCACGCCCAGCACGCCGGCAAGATGGTCATAGCACACCCGCGCCGCGCGCAACGCCGCGGCCTGGCGCGACAGCGGGCGAAAGCGCGGTCGCCCGTCGATCGACACGGCGCCGATCGATTCGATCATCTGCGCGACCAGAGGCGAGGCGAGGCGGAAATAACGGTGCCGCCCGGCCGGTGTGACGGAAATCAGCGCTGCCTCGGCGAGCCGGGCGAGGTGCGCGCTCGCCGTTTGCGGCGTGACCCGGGCGGCGTAGGCAAGCTCGGACGCGGTCATCGCCCGGCCGTCGAGCAATGCCGCGAGGATATTGGCGCGCGCGGGATCACCCGCGAGGGCGGCGATCTCGGCGATCATCGAACCGGTAACCATGGCGGGGAGTTTAGCACCGGGCGCGGCGCCGGGATCGGCAACCGCTTCGGCAGAGGCCGAAGCGTCGAATCGGTCCGCCTCGCCGCTGGCGCACCCGGCCATACCCCGGCTAAGCTTTTCCGGCGTGGGTCGGGGAGGCGGCGGATGAAATGGCGGATCGGCAAGGTCACGGTGACCAAGATCGTCGAGACGGAGGTGACCGGCGGCAGCCGCTTCATTCTGCCCCAAGCGACCTATGAGGAAATCCTGCCGATCAAATGGCTGCAGCCACATTTTGCCGACGAGCGCGGCCGGCTCAAGATGAGCATCCACGCGCTCGTGGTCGAAGCGCCCAATGGCGGAAAGACCCCCCGGCGTATCATCGTCGATACCTGCCTCGGCAACGACAAGGAAGGCCGCCGCATCCCGACCTGGAACAACCTCCAGGGCCCGTTTCTCCAAGACCTCGCGACCGCCGGCTTCCCGCGCGAATCGATCGACACGGTGCTGTGCACGCATCTTCATGTCGACCACGTCGGCTGGAACACGATGCTTGCCAACGGTAAATGGGTGCCGACCTTTCCGCAGGCGCGCTATCTGATGGGTCGCACCGAGTTCCACCGCTGGCACAACCAGCACGAACGCGAGGACATGGCGGCGGTGTTCGCTGATTCAGTGGCGCCGGTGTTCGACGCGGGGCTCGTGCAACTGGTCGAGACCGATCACCGCGTGTGCGACGAAATCAGCCTCGTCCCGACCCTCGGGCACACGCCCGGCCATGTCAGCGTGCGCATTTCGTCGGAAGGCGAAGAGGCGCTGATCACCGGCGACTTCATGCACCACCCCTGCCAGATCGCGCACCCGGAATGGTCGTCGACCGCCGACAGCGATCCGACGATGGCACACGCCACCCGCGACCGCATGCTGGCCGAATTGTCGAGCCGCCCGGTGCTGGTGATCGGCACGCATTTCGCCGGCGCCACCGCCGGGCGCATCGTGCGCGACGGCGATGCCTATCGGATGGATGTGTAGGTATTTTCACAATGAGGCGGTGAGGCAATGAGAACAGGCCATCTCGACGCGGAGGTCGCCGGGTAGACCAAGGGAATGCAGAAGGATTTTCAGCGCGCAAAGCGCGTTATTTCCTTAATCTTTGCGCCCTTTGCGTCTGAACATTTTTCGATCTCACAGCCTCACCGTCTCATTGTGAAGAAAAAGGGGAGGACGCCGAATGGGCGAACGCATCTTCGACGGGCTCAAGGTCATCGACTGCGCCAGCTTTATCGCCGGACCGGCTGCAGCGACGGTGATGAGCGATTTCGGTGCCGAGGTGATCAAGATCGAGCCACCCGGCATGGGCGACCCCTATCGCCGGCGCGGCACCCCTGCCCCCGGCCGCCCGCCGCTCAACCCCGGCTTCTTTCTCGACGCGCGCAACAAGAAGAGCCTGGCGCTCGACCTGCGCGGCGACCAGGGCCGCACGGTGCTGTATCGCCTGGTTGCGAACGCCGACGTGTTCATCACCAACTACCCGCCGCCGGCGCGGGCGCGGCTCGGCATCACCTATGCCGATCTCGCGCCGCTCAACCCGCGGCTGATCTACGCGTCGTTCACCGGCTATGGCGAGACCGGGCCCGAGGCCAACAAGCCGGGCTTCGACGCGACCGCGTGGTGGGCGCGCACCGGGCTGATGGATCTGGTGCGGGCCGGTCAGCATGTGACCCCGGCACGGTCGCTGCCTGGGATGGGCGACCATCCGTCGTCGATGGGCACCTATGGCGCGATCGTCACCGCGCTCTATCAGCGAGAGAAGACCGGCAAGGGCAACTATGTCAGTTCCTCGCTGCTTGCCAACGGACTGTGGGCCAATGGCTGCTCGGTCCAGGCCGCGCTGTGCGGCGACGAGGTGCGGCCGCAGCCGCCGCGCGAGGAGGCGCTGAGCGCGCTGCGCGTCCACTATCAGTGCCGCGACGATAAATGGCTGCTGCTGTCGGTCGCCGCCGACGAATGGCGTTGGGAGAAGTTCAAGTCGTGCTTCGAGGACGCAGCGGTGCTTGACGACGAACGGTTTGCCACCGACGCCAAGCGCAACGCCCACGCGCGCGAGTTGGTGGCGATCCTCGACCGGCTGTTCGCCGGGCACGACCTCGCGCATTGGCGCAAGGTGCTCGACGATTCCGGCATCATCTTCGGCATTGTCGCCGAGGTCGGCGACCTGCGCGAGGACGAGCAGGTGCTGGCCGCTGGCTGCCTGGTCCCGCTGACAGACCATGAGGCGTATACGATCAACAGCCCGTTCGAGATCGCCGGAGAGGACAAGGTGCCGCCGCGGCGCGCGCCGCATGTCGGCGAGCATTCCGATGAGGTGTTGCGTTCTGCCGGCTATGCCGACAGCGAAATCGCCGAACTGCGCGCCGCCGGGGTTGTCGCCTGATCGGCTCGGGCGTTTCCGACGAGGGCCGGCACAAAGCCGAAGATCCGGTTCATGATCGCTTCGCGTTCGCGGCGGACGGCATAGATTTCCAGCTGAAGCTCTTGGTATCGGTCGCCGATTGCCAGCGCTTGCCGCGCCGTCAGCCCGTCGATCCGTCCGGAAACGGTACGGAGTTCGGCCCAATCGAGGGCCAGATCGCTCAGCGAAAGGTTCATGGCCTCGCTCGGCGGCACTTGCTGCAACATGACCAAACCCCTCTCACTCTCAATTGTTCCGGTTCATAAATTCTCAAAGTTAACAACAGGTTGATGTTAATGATTAAGCCCGCATTGCCGCGATGCCTGGACGGGCCTCGTCATCTCATCAAAAAGATACGTCTATCTCGTTGAAAGATAATATTTCTATCGCCGTCCGGCTGGTTGCGTTATTCGATCATCTTGGGGTTGCCCTTGCGCATCTCGCAAGCCTGATACCCACCTATGCGAAAGAACTGGCGCGCCGGTATCCTGACCGTGGGGCGATGAGACAGTAAAAAATATTTCGACGCAGAGGGTGCAGAGTACTCGCAAAGGGCTCGTTTTTAAGGTCTGCACGCTTTAGCTGGCAGAAGATGGAGCTGGCAGACCATTCAGACAAGTCTGATCCACCGACAACCCGGGCTCTGCCGAGCATGGCTCGACCGTCTATCAAAAACCCGCGAATGCCCAGCCCAAACGCCCGTTCCGCGTGCGCGCTACACGGCGGCCTCAGCGTCGAACTATTCTCTTCTGACGGCTCATTGCCTCGTTGTAACAGCTAATACAGTCCGCCCGTGCCGCTGCCGGGCTTGAGGGTTTTCGAATCGGCGGGGTCGCCCGGCGCGGGCTTTGCCGGCGCCGGTTTCTCGGGCGGCGGCAGCAGCGACACCGGGCTTCCTGGCGCTGGAGCCAGCGGGACCGCGACGGCTTCGAGCGGCTTGTCCGCCGGCTTTGCGCTCGGTTTATCGGCCGGTCGATCGGCCAGCTTGGCGAGCGAGGCCGGCGGCCCGGTCGGCTTGTCCGGCACGGCCACTGGGCCCGCCGGGGCCGATGTCACCGGCGGAACCAACGCCTGTTGCAGCGGTTTTGACGCGGTCCTAGCGGCCGGTACCGCCGGCGGCGACAGCACCGGCACGGCGGGCATTTCGGCCGGCGCCGCCTTCTCGGCAGATGCGGCGGGTGCCGGCGAAGGCAGCGCCACCGGCTTGAACGGCGGAGCCTGCTGATCGGTGGATGGCGGCAAGGCGGCAGTGTTCGACGGCTCGGGCAGCGGCACGGTCGGTATCGGCGGCGCTGTCGGCAACGGCAGCGGCTTGACCTGCGGAACCGGTGGCAGCGCCGCTGCCTCCGGCCACGCGGGCGCCACCGCCGGGTGCCGCTCGGCCGGGTGCCGCTCGGCCGAGTGCCGCTCGACCGGGTACCGCTCGGCCGGGCGCTCCCCGCGGACGGGCGGGCGTGGCCCGATCGGCGCGGTCGCGGCATGTTCGACGGGCACCGCCCGCGCCGCCGCGACCGCCTCTGCCGCGTTATGCCGGTGCACGTATTCCATCACCATATTGGCGGCGACGCCGACCGCGACCGCGTAGAAGAATGCGGCCCCCTTGCTCATCCCATGCTGGGCGATCTTGCGTATCACGGCCACGACCTCCGCGCCCCCACACCGCGACTGCGACGATACCGGTCACCCGTCATCACGAAGCCCAACCCCGGCGCCAATCGAATGACCAGGAAAATTGACGAAACCAAGACGCCATTTGGCGGCTGCACGGCGACCAGCCATGCTGCGGCATCCTATCCGTCATCGCTGCCGAGCGGCGGCAGGCCGGGCGGCGGATTTCGGCCCTGGTTCGCCTGCTCGAAAGCGTAGGCGATGCGCAGCAGCGTCGCCTCGCTCCAGGCGCGGCCGGCAAACGTCGCGCCGAGCGGATAATCCGGCGTCTCCCGGCCGTTGATCCCAGCGCCGGCGGTAAACCCGGCCGGAACCTGCACGCTCGGATACCCGGCTCGGGCGGCGATCTGCGCCCCGGCAGCGCCGGGGAACAGCACGGCGTCGAGCCGGTATGCCGCCATGTATGCATCGAGGCCCTGTGCCTGCGCCGAGCGTAGATCCATCGCCCGGGCCGAGCGATATTCGGGCTCGCCGAGATCGCCGCGAGTCGCCTCGGCAGCGTGCAGCAGGTCCTGGCCGAAACGCAGCGCCCGCTCGGCATGCCTCTCGTTGTAGCCCACGATATCGGCGAGCGAGCGCATATCCGTTTCGGTCGCCCAGTCGCGCAAATAGCGGTTGATCCCGTATTTCAACTCGTAAACAAACACGATCGGGCGATAACCCGGCTGGCCCGTCGCGCGGCTGTGCGGATTGCGGTTGAGCACCGCCATCTGGGTGCCGGGCCCGCCGATCCAGCCCTCGGTCGCGATGTTGGCGCGTACGACCGTCGCCCCCGCCGCCTCCAGCGTCGCGACGACGCCGCCCATCACCGCCCAGTCGCGCATTCCGAGCCTGCCGTAAAAGGCATCGTTGCCGGGGTCGGCCGAGTCGCTCGGCACCCCGATTCGCGCGCCCCTGAGCCCGTCCCGATCGAGGAACGCAGTATAGTCGGGCGGCCGCTGCAAGTGCCGCGTCGCCGGATCGGCGCGGTCGCGCGCCGCCAACACGTTTAGCAGGATCGCCGCGTCGCGCACGGTGCGGGTCAGCGGACCGGCCGTGTCCTGGCTGTGCGCGATCGGGATGATACCGCTGCGGCTGATGAGGCCGACAGTGGGTTTGACCGTAACGAGCCCATTGAACGTCGCCGGGTTCAACAGCGAGCCGGAGGTCTCAGTGCCGATCGCCGCGGCTGCCAGCCCGGCCGCGACCGCTACCGCCGAACCCGCGCTCGACCCGCCCGGCGTGACGAGGGGCACGCCCTCGTCGTCGAGCGCCGGGACGTAAGGGTTTTTGACCTGCCCGCCGAGCGAGGAATAGCCCGAGGGCATGTCGATCGCCATGAAATTGGCGAACTCGGTCAGGTTCGCCTTGCCGAGGATCACCGCGCCGGCGGCGCGCAGCCGCGCGACGAGCGGCGCGTCGTGCCGCGCCCTCGCCTCGCCCAGCGCGAGCGAACCGGCGGTCGTGTGTTGGCGGTCGCCGGTCGCGATGTTGTCCTTAATGAGGATCGGGATGCCGGCAAGCGGGCGCGATTTGGTAGGCCGCGCGCCATCGAGCGCAGCGGCGATCGCCAGCGCATCAGGGTTGACCTCGCGCACCGCGTTGAGCCGCGGCCCGGCCCGGTCGTAGGCCTCGATGCGGGCGAGATAGGCGCGTAGCAGCGCGCCGGCCGTCACCTCGCGCGACGCGAGCGCCGCCTGCAGCTCGGCGATCGTTGCATTGTCGACGCGCATCCGGCCTTTCCCCTCGCTCCGCCGCCGGTCGCGTCAAGCGGACGCCGCGGTTGCACGAACCGCATTCGCGGAACGCGGACGCCCAGCGGCGTGTTTGCCCGACACGTTCAAAAACCGAAAGCGGCCGATCATCATGGCAGACAATTCAAGCGGGAATGGCGGGCTTTACTTCATCGTCGGGGCGCTGGTCGTAGTCGTCGCGGTCATTTTTATGGTGATGACCGGGCATCTGCACCTGTTTGGCGACCGGCACGTCGACGTCCACGTCGAGCACTCGCCGGCACCCGCCATCAAACCTGGCGGCCACTAGCCTGCCTGTCACTAGCCCGCCTGCGCCCGATACCAGTCGAGAATCTGCTCTCCGGTCCAGAACACCACGCCGGGATGCGCCGCGGCGTGCGCGAGCGCGGCGCGGAAATATTTGAGCCGGTGCGGCGCGCCCATGATGTAGGGATGCACGACCAGCGCCATGATCCGCGCCGACCCCTCGGCATCGGTATAAAGCTGGTCGAACTGGTCGATCGCCCGGTCGGCGTATTCGCCCGCCTTGTGGTGCTGGATCAACATCATCGCGACGTCGTTGCATTCCTGCGTATACGGCAGGTTGACGATCGGCCGGCTGCGCGTCTTCAGCACCACCGGCTGGTCGTCGAGCACCCAGTCGCAGACATAGTCGTAGCCTTCCTCGGCCAAGAGGTCGGGTGTCTCCCAGGTCTCGGTGAGGCCGGGGCCGAGCCAGCCGCGCGGGTTCTTGCCAGTGACCGCGCGAATCGCCGCCGCGGTCTTGCGGATGTCGTCGCGCTCGTCGGCCACCTTCTGCATGTTCTTTTGGCTGAACCCGTGGCCGATGAACTCCCAGCCGCGCTCTTTCGCGGCGTCGGCAATCGCCCCGTAACGTGCGATCGCCGAGCCGTTGATCGCCAGCACCGCGGGGATACGGAAATCGTCGAACACTTTGAGCATGCGCCAGAACCCGACGCGGTTGCCGTATTCGTGCCACGCCCAGTTGGGAATGTCGGGCATCGGCGAGCCGCCGGCCGGCGGGGTCAGCACGGTGCGCGGCATCGTCTCGTTGATGTCCCATTCCTCGACATTGACGATCACCCAGACCGCCAGCCGCGCCCCGCCCGGCAGGCTCAGCCTTTTGCGCTCGGCGATCGGCGAATAGTCGAGGCGTTCGGTGGGTCGCATCGGGGTTTCCTCATCGCAACACGGGGTGGACCGCACTATGCCATCCCGGCGAGCCCCGGGCCATGCGCGCCGGCGCTCAGCGCGACGGCACCGCCCGCGGCACGACCGGCGACAGCGGCTTCACCGCGTAGCGCGCCTCACTCGGGGTCGTCATCTCCATCACCTCGAGCAGCCCCAGCGCCAGCCCGATCAGGCGCAGCTTTGCACGCCGGTCGGCAATCTGGTCGGCGAGCTGGCTGATGCCGCGGGCGTGATCGCCGATCCTGATGTGCACCGGCGCCTCATCCCCTTCCATCGCGGATCCTCCTCCAGCCATGTCCGATGTCCGGAAGAGTAGCGTATTAATGGTAAAGGAAGGATTGCCAACTATGTCAGGTTGTATTCGATCGCCTTGGCTCAGCCCGCTCTGTTCGCCTGGTACCAGTCGAGGATGTCGACGCCGTTCCAGTGCAGGACGCCGGGGCGGCGGGCAATGTGGTCATAGACCGCTTCGAGGTATTTGATCCGGTGCGGCTGGCCGGAGATGTACGGGTGGATCGCGATCGCCATGATTTTGGCGCGCTTTTCCCCTTCCTGGTAGAGCCGTTCGAAGGTGTCTAGGCAGCGCCGGGTGAAGTATTCCGACTCGTGGTGCTGCACCAGCATCATCGGGATGTCGTTAAGCTCCACCGAATAGGGCAGCGTGACCAGCGGCCCGTTTGCCGTGTGAATTTCGGTCGGCTCGTCATCGTACACCCAGTCGCCGATGTACTTGATCCCGGCGGCGGCGAGCAGTTCCGGGGTCTCGTAAGTCTCGGTCAGCCCCGGGCCGAGCCAGCCGACCGGGCGTGAGCCGGTGCATCGCTCGATAACCGCCATCGCCTGCTCGATCATTGCCTTCTGGTCTTCGACCTTGTGGATCGGCATCTGCTCGTAGGCGTGACCCATGAACTCCCAGCCGGCCTCGTGCGCAGCGCGGGCGACGCGTTCATAAGCCTCGCAGACCTTGGCGTTGATCGACAGCGTCGGGCGGATGCCGAGCCGAGCGAACAACTCGAAGAAACGCCATACCCCGACCCGCATCCCGTATTCGTGCCACGACCAGTTCGGCACGTCGGGCAGCAGCACCTGCCCGGTCGGGGCCGGCAATACCTGGCGGGCCATCGGCCGCGCGATGTCCCAGAATTCGAGGTTGACGATCGGCCAAACGACGATGCGCGCGTCGCCCGGGAGCTTGAGCGGCGGGCGGTCGACTATTGCCGAATAGGGGGTACGGTCACGGGGAATCATCATGGGCTTACTCGCTGGGTTGCGGGGTGATGGCGAGCGGGGTCGGCACGGCAGAGCGGCGCCACACCGCCCGGCGCAGAACCTGCCCGGCGCGCTCTTCGAGCCAAAGAAAGCTCAGATGCGAGACGCCGAGCGACAAGGCGAGACCGGATGCGGCAAAGGTCGCGACCGCGAGCCAAGGCCCGGCCGACGGCTCGATCATGGCGCCGATCGCCTCCTTGAGCGGGAACGTCACGAGCGCCGACCACAGGTAAAAGCTGTAGCTGATCGTGCCGAGATATTGCAGCGGCCGGCACCGCAAGACCGCCGAAACCGGGCAGGCACCGCCGACGATACACCAGAAAAACAGAAACCCCGGGATGCAGGCAGCATAGATCAGCGGCCGCGAACCTTCGTCGATCGTCAACAGCACCAGCGTCGCTGCGAGAAACGCCGGCGACAACGCGCGCAGCGGCGCCGGCGCGGCCCAGGTCACGCGCTGCCTGAGAAAATGGATCGCGGCCCCGACCAGAAAAAACCCGGCGATCGGGTAAACCCACAAAAGCGGTGCCACCGCAACAATCAGTGCGCCCCAGGCCGGCCGCCGCCCGAACCGCCGCGCGATCACGAAAACCGCCGCGCACAGCAGATAAAAGGCGGCCTCGTAGCTCAGCGACCAGGCGTTGAGCTGGGCCAGCGGCAGGTCGAACAGCCCCGGCAGAAACAGCGCGTTCTCGGCAAAGGCGCGGAGCCACGCGGCCGGCGTGATCCCCGCCAGCCATTTGTAGCCGATGATCGGCCCTAGGCCGAACACCAGGACATGGATCGCCAGAAACACCGGGTAGATGCGAATGCAGCGGTCGAGCAGAAACCGCCCCGCATTGCCGTGCCGCACGACCGAGCCGGCGATCAGATAGCCGCTGATGATGAAGAACAGCTCGACCGCATGCCGGCCGAAATCGAGCCAGGCGAAGCCGGCGATCTGGTGCGCCGGCCAGAACCCCCCCAGGACCGACATGCCGTAGAGGTGGTAGACGAACACCAGCAACGCAGCCAGGCCGCGCAGCCCGTGGACCTGACGGTTGAGCCCGCGCGGATAGAATTGCGGCCGATCCGGCGCGCCGTCGCGCGTCATGCAGCGGGGGGCGCGATCGTCGCGGCGCGGCGCGCGATCTCGATCGGGTACGGCGTCAGGCGGGCATAGCCGCCAGGGATCGCTTTGACGCCGGGCATGGGCAACCTCCTCGCTGTGCCTCCCTGGCGCGATGCTTGCGCCGATCCGCGGCGCGACGCAATCCCGTGATCGGGGTTTTCGGCTGCCGCTCATGATGCAATGCAGCATTGCGCAGGATCAAGGGCGCACCGGTTGACGCACCGCGCCCCGCAGCGCAGGTTCTTGCGCGTTTTGAGACTGCCGAAGGGCCAGGGGTATGCGCGGCCGGCGCAATCATGGAAACTTGTTCATCGCCAACCTGCCGCCGGATTTTCCG
>Ga0307372_10012680_pt1 | contig 11000 bp, 9 predicted proteins | sample OX1MG_FD_202533 | JGI IMG/M metagenome (GOLD analysis project Ga0307372, IMG submission 202533) | Soil microbial communities from Risofladan, Vaasa, Finland - OX-1 | ecosystem: Environmental > Terrestrial > Soil > Coastal area > Acid sulfate soil | place: Finland: Risofladan, Vaasa | collected...
GATGATGTCTCCGCAATGGAGAGGGACCCGGGCGGCATCCGCTCACGCGCTTATGACATGGTGTTGAACGGCACCGAGTTGGGCGGCGGTTCCATCCGTATCCACAACCAGGACATGCAGTCTGCGGTGTTCCGCATGCTCGGCATCAGCGATGAGCAGGCGCGAAAGAAATTCGGCTTCCTGCTGGACGCACTCAAATCCGGTTGCCCGCCCCATGGTGGTATCGCCTTGGGCATGGACCGGATGGTGATGCACATGGCTGGCGCGCCCAACATCCGCGAGGTCATCGCTTTTCCCAAGACCCAGACGGCCTGGGATCCGCTCACCGATGCGCCCGCGGATGTCAGCGATGCGGAACTCAAGGAATTGCACATTCGCCTGCACCTGCCACCTGTGCAAAAGAACAATTAACGTTTTCTTCCTCTCCACGCGTAGGATTTAGCCTGATTAATTTGATAAGGAGTGATGAGTGGCCGGACACAATCGAGCGTTACTGAGTGACCAGCAGGCAATCGTGGCTAAAGCAGGCGAGAGCGCCGGTTCCTGCATCTTCATATCCCATTTTCATATCGACAAGAATATCGTGCGTGCCATCGCAAAATATATTATGGAACATGGAGGGCTGGATGTATTTTTCGATGAGAACGATGCCGACATCGATTTGGATGTATTGTTGAACGATCCCTCACGTGTCACGAAATGCATCGAACGCGGGATACTGCTCTCAACCCACATCCTTTGCCTTACGAGCAAAGATACCTGCAAATCCTGGTGGATTCCTTATGCGATCGGTTTCGCAAAGAGTTCGAATAAGGGTGTGGCGATTCTGAAACTGAAAGGATCGGTCGAGATGCCGGAGTATCTGAAGATCGCAACCGTGTTACGCAGCACCAAGAGTCTGAATGTATACCTCGAAGCGCTGCGGGGAACCGGAGCCAAGAAACATACCATCAGCGAATCGCTTCTTGAGCATAAGGTGATGAATCACCCACTGGATAAAATTCTTGATTGGCAGGAATAAACACAGAATTCGGTCATCTTTTTGAACACAGAAATATTACCTAAATTAGCCGTCAGATAATCGGTAACCAACACCTGCTTCAGTAAGTAGGAACTGGGGCTGGGCGGGATCCTTTTCGAGTTTGTGACGTAACTGCGCCATATAAATTCGAACATAGTGACTGTCCTCACTGTGGGATGGTCCCCAGACTTCGCGCAATATCTGGCGGTGGGTGATTACACGGCCCGCGTTCCTGATAAGCACACCCAGTAATCGGTACTCGATGGGTGTTAGATGGATTTCCTGGTCACCGATGAATACGCGACGGTGTGTTAAGTCCACTTTAAGAGTTCCATTGATGTATTCGCCATGTGCATCTTTGGAAGCATTGGTCGAGTGTCGCAGAGACACACGTATGCGCGCCATTAACTCACCTATGCCGAATGGTTTTGCCAAATAATCATCGGCGCCCCGGTCCAGGGTGGCGATCTTCACGGATTCGGTGGTGCGCGCCGATAACACGATAATTGGAATCGGAGTCCATTCGCGTATCCGTCGTACGATTTCGACGCCATCCATGTCTGGCAATCCCAAATCCAGGATCACCAGATCCGGTTTACCCGTTTCCGCTGCTATCAATCCGTCTTTCCCGTTCTCGGCCTCGAGCACATCAAAATTCTGCGCAATGAGCGCAGTTCTTACGAATCGCCGGATTTGCGGTTCATCCTCGATGATCAGGATTTTAACATTTCCATCAGTCATCAGGCTCGGGCTCCAGGACTGGCGGACGACCCGTAGCTGGCAAAGTAAACCTGAAGACCGCGCCGCCCCCGGGGCGATTCTCCGCCCAAATTTTGCCGCCGTGCACATCGATAATTGCACGACAGATGGTGAGACCCAGACCCACTCCACCCTGCGGGCCTTCGAGTCTTCCGCGATAAAATTTTTCGAACACCTGCTCTTCGCTTCCAGCAGGCAATCCCGGGCCGTGGTCCACCACTTCCACGGTTACTGTACCGTCGCCGGCACTGGCATTGATTTCTATCGGGGTTCCAGGGTTTGTGTATTTCACCGTATTTTCAAGCAGATTTACCAGAACCTGTTCCATCAAACTGCCGTCCAGGTAAAGCCACGGCAAGTCCGGCGGCAAACGCACGGCCAGCGGATGCTGCTTGAGCCTGTCACGCAGGCGCGCCAGCACGCTTCCCACCAATTCCTCCAGAGGATACCACTGGCGATTGAGGTTTACCGTACCGGATTGCAGGCGTGCCATATCCAGAACATTATTTATCAGCTCGCTCATACGCCGCGCAGATTCGAGGATTGCGCGGCTTAAATCGCGTCGTGCGGCCGTGTTGAGCCCCGCATCCTCATCCAGCAAGCTGCTAGAAGCGCCGATGATGGCAGCGAGTGGTGTTCGCAGGTCATGGGAAATGGAACTCAGCAGGGAATTTCGCAGACGCTCGGTCTCCGTTTCCACCTGGGCGGCAGCGGCGCGTTTTGACAGGTTGATGCGCTCCAGGGCGAGGACCACTTGCCCCGCGAAAGTCTCCAACAGACGCCGCTGTTCCGGCAGCAGCACGCGCCGCAGCTCCTTCGGCATAAGCGCCAGTACTCCTAGCGCGCCCGCAGCGCCGCGCAAAGGCACGTAAATGGCTTGTGTGCCGGGCAGTGTATCGGTGCCCCGGCCCGCCAACTGGCCGTGGTCATGCACCCATTGTGCAACGCCGAGATCCGCATGCTGCAGGGAGTAGGGCTTTGCTGCGGAAACCGGGTAACGAATGCGGCCGTGCGCATCGGGCAGTAGCACTACGGACTTGGCGCCGAACACTTCCGCCACATGACGTACCGCTATGTCCAGCAGGTTTTGCTCGCCGCGGGTAGCCGCCAATTCCCTGGACATGGCATACAGCGCCGCCGTCCGCTGCTCACGGTGCGCGGCCACGCGTGCCTGCAGCCTCACGCTGGCTGTAAGGTTGCTGATGACCAGCCCCACCACCAGCATGACCGCAAAGGTGACGAGAAACTGCGTATCCGATACTGCAAACGTGAAATACGGCTCCACGAAGAAGAAATCGAATGACGCGACTCCAAGCACTGCGGCCAGAACCGAGGGCCCGCGCCCATAACGCACCGCCACCACCACCACGCCCAGCAGATACACCATGATGATGTTGGCGAGCTCGAAGCGGAAGTGCATGAACGCCGCGATGATCGTGCATGCCGCTGTGACAGCAAGCCCGGCGAGATAACCGTGGGTGCGCGGCTTGCTGCTGGGGAACTCGCTGGCTGGCTGCCGGAACCCGAGGTAACCGTCCAGAAAGACCGAAAGCGAGAAATGCGGGCGCATATCATCCGCACTAGTGCTCACGATGCTCACGTCAATGACGCCGCTGCCCGCGACGATGGCATCCACTACCGAGCCGAATATCCATCGCCGCCAGCCGCTACGGTGGGGTTTCCCCATAACGATCCTGCTCACGTTTTTCGCATGCGCGTATGCCAGGACGTCTTCGCTGAAGTATTTTGCGCCGCTCAGAGTGACGGGCTCCGCTCCCAGTGTTTCCGCCTGGCGCAGCATCCGCGCCACCACTTCCCGCTGTTTCTCCGGCAGGCGCAGCAGTTTGGGCGTTTCGATGTAAACCACCATCCACTCGGCGTGCAGGTAGTCAGCCATGCGCTTGCCGAAGCGGATCAGTTTCTCGTTCTCTGCGCCCGCACTTATGCAGACCATGATGCGTTCGCGCACCGGCCATACCTTGTCGATGGCGTGGTGCCGGCGGTAATCTCGCATCTCCACGTCAACCCGATCCGCGGTGCGCCGGAGTGCCAGCTCCCGCAGGGCGATGAGATTACCCTTGCGGAAAAAGTTTTCGATGGCCCGTTCGGCTTGCTGGGGCAGATAGATCTTGCCGTCGTGGAGACGCTGCAGCAGTTCGTCGGGCGGCAGGTCGACGAGCTCCACATCATCGGCCTGCTCGAAGAAGGTATCCGGCACTGTTTCCCACACGCGCACACCAGTGATCTGCGTCACCACATCGTTGAGACTTTCAATGTGCTGGATATTGAGCGTGCTAAAGACATCAATACCGGCTGCCAGCAGTTCTTCCACGTCTTGCCAGCGTTTGGCGTGGCGTGAGCCGGCAGCATTTGTGTGAGCCAGTTCATCAACCAGTATCAACGCCGGGTGTCTGGCCAGCGCCGCATCTAGATCGAATTCTTCGAGCGTGGCATTACCATAGGCCACACGCCGGTGCAGCAACAGTTCAAGACCTGCAAGCAGTGCCGCTGTTTCTGATCGCCCGTGGGTTTCGATTATTCCGACCAGCAGAGGCTGCCCTTGCTTGCGCAAAGCCTGGGCCGCCTGCAGCATGGCGAAGGTCTTGCCTACCCCAGCTGCAGCGCCCAAAAATATCTTGAGGCGTCCGCGTTTGGCTTTGCGTTCTTCGTGCTCGATCTTGGCAAGCAGACTGTCGGGATCGGGTCGCCCGTTACTCATGGTAATTGCCTGACTGGACTTTGCTAATTAGAACACAACCCCGGTTTCGAACAGCAGGCGCATCTGATCGTCTTGATTTCCGCCGTTGCCGAATGCCAGGCCGGCGGTGAATTCCGATACTTTTGCATAAGATAATTCGGTACGTACAAACAGGCCGCCGGATTGCCAGGTAGGCGTGAATGTCAGCGTCCAGGCGTGGCTGCCCGGGCCGTAGCCCAACAGATTGTTGTTGGCACTGGTGTTGTCCGCACCCGAGCTGGTGACGTATTCCACTCGCGCGCCCAGACTCCATTGCTTGTTGATTGTATAATCTGCCAAAAGAGCCACGCCGGATGCACTGTTGTCGTGGGTGTATCCCAGTTCTGTGGAGGCCGGTGATTCCACATACTGAATATAGGGCGTTAAGATCCAATTCCCGACGGCGTGTGTATAGATAAGGTTGTAAATGCGCGAGTTGTTAAGCGCTTCAGGGGTGGCGCTGGAACCGTAAGGTGTAGTTCCAAGGGTGTCGTATACCACTGCCGTGAACGTATCTGCCGGACTCAGTGTGTAGGTGAAGGATCCCGTCAGGTTATTGAAGCGCTGTGAATAGAACCCATCGGTCCAGGCAAGAGCTGCACTGAACGCGCCGCTGGAATAATTGATCTGTGCGCCATGTGTTACTGTGTTCTCCAGATTCCATAACAATCCGCGTTCGATGTTGTAGTTACCCCAGGGCCACGCGCCTTCAGCGCCCACAAGGCTCGGGAGCTTGCCGACTTGCAGGGAAACAGTGTCTGTGGGCACGAACTTGATATATGCTACCGGAATCGGTCCGAAGAGATTCTTTACCTCATCAGCAGTGTCAGTGAAAGGCGTACCCACGACTGGAAAGTTATAGGCGCCGCCCTGCACAAAAAACTGCAATTCCCCCGAATCTTTCTGCAGAATCAGCTGGGCATTGTCCACCTCAAAACGCTGGCTCTGATCGCTGCCGGTAGCGTTGCTCTGGGTGGTAGCCAGCCCGCTCAGCATTCCTTGAATCTCAAGTTTGCCCAGCGGTCCGCCGTCGATTGGAACAGCGGCGGGCAGTGTCAGTGTGTCCGCACTCGCCGAAGCGCTGTTAATCAGCACGCATACCAAGATTGCTGCCGCCGTCAGTAACAGTAACCAAGGCGTTGATTCCTTGTCGTTAGGCAGTTTCATGTGGATTAGCCCGCAGAATCCAGCGCCAAGTTCAGCTCCAACACATTGACCCGTGGCTCACCCAGAAAACCCAGTTGCCGGTTTGTTGTATATTTCTGGACTAATGCGCGCACCGCGCTTTCACTCATGTGCCGGCTTCGCGCCACACGCACGACCTGATACTCGGCGGCCGCCGGGCTGATGTCTGGATCAATACCGCTGCCCGAAGCCGTTACCAGATCCACCGGGAGCGGACCAGTTTGGTTAGGGTCGGCTGCATGCAGCGCCGCGATGCGCGCCTTAACCTGATCCAGTAGCGCCGGATTGGTGGGTCCCAGATTTGACCCTGTGGACGGCTGCGGGTCATAGGGAAACGGGCTGGTGGCGGACAGCCGTCCCCAGAAATATTTCGGATCGTCAAACGGTTGGCCGATACGGACCGAGCCGACAAATTTATTGTCCTGTTCGATGAGGCTGCCGTTGGCCTGGTAGGGAAATATCAATTGGGCTAAGCCGGTGACCGCCAGCGGATAGGCGAACCCAGTGATGACGGTGAATACTATAAGCATCAGCAATCCCGTACGCAGATGATTGAGCATGACATGTACCTCAGACGAGATGCAGGGCGATCAACGACATGTCGATCAGCTTGATGAATAAGAAGGGCATGACGATGCCACCAGCGCCGTAGATCCACAGATTCTTGCGCAAGATGGCCGCCGCTCCAATGGGCTGATAACGCACACCCTTGAGCGCCAGCGGTATCAGCGCCACTATGATCAGTGCGTTGAAGATCACCGCTGAAAGTATGGCGCTTTCGGGTGTCGCGAGATGCATGATGTTGAGCGCATTCAGCGCCGGATAGGTGGTGGCGAAGGCCGCTGGGATGATGGCGAAATACTTGGCCACGTCATTGGCGATGCTGAAGGTAGTCAGTGCACCGCGTGTCATGAGCAATTGCTTGCCGGTTTCCACCACCTCGATTAGCTTCGTGGGATTTGAATCCAGATCCACCATGTTGCCGGCTTCCTTGGCGGCCTGGGTGCCGGTGTTCATGGCCACTGCTACATCCGCCTGCGCGAGTGCCGGTGCGTCGTTGGTACCGTCGCCGGTCATCGCTACCAACCGGCCTTCTGCTTGGTGTTCGCGAATGAGCTTGAGCTTGGCCTCGGGAGTGGCCTCGGCGAGAAAATCGTCCACGCCGGCCTCGGCAGCGATTGCCGCAGCCGTCAGGCGGTTATCGCCGGTGATCATTATGGTCTTGATGCCCATGCGCCTTAGTTGCGCAAAGCGCTCCTTAATACCACCTTTGACGATATCCTTGAGCTCGATGACCCCCAACACTTGAGTATTGTCGGCTACCACCAGCGGCGTGCTGCCGCGGCGGGCGATGTTGTCCACCTGAGTGGATACGTCCGCCGGAAATTTACCGCCGAGTGTTTCCACATGCTTCTTAATGGCGTCCGCTGCACCCTTTCGAATGATGTGCGCCTCCATATCCACGCCGCTCATGCGAGTTTTGGCGCTGAAGTGCACGAATGTGGCGCCGAGCGCGTGGATGTCACGTTCCCGCAGATTGAAGCGCTGCTTGGCCAGTACCACGATGCTGCGGCCTTCCGGCGTCTCATCGGCGAGTGAAGCCAGTTGTCCCGTATCGGCTAAGACCTGTTCGGTGACGCCTGCGGCTGGCACAAATTTCGCCGCCTGGCGGTTGCCAAGGGTGATGGTGCCAGTCTTGTCTAGCAGCAATACGTCCACGTCTCCCGCAGCCTCCACGGCGCGTCCGGAGGTAGCAATCACATTAGCCTTGAGCATGCGGCCCATACCGGCAATGCCAATGGCCGAGAGAAGCGCGCCGATGGTAGTGGGAATCAGGCATACCAGCAGCGCCACCAGCACCGTGACTGTCACTGGCTGCCCGGCTTTCTCCACCAGCACGCTATATAAGGAATAAGGCAGCAGCGTGGCGGTGGCTAGGAGAAAGATGATCGTCATGGCCACCAACAGAATCGTCAAAGCGATCTCATTGGGTGTTTTCTGGCGCTTGGCGCCTTCCACCATGCTTATCATGCGGTCGAGAAAGGTCTCGCCTGGATTGGCAGTGATGCGGACTACCAGCCAGTCCGAGAGCGCGCGAGTGCCGCCGGTGACGGAGCTAAAGTCGCCGCCGGACTCGCGAATCACCGGCGCGCTCTCGCCGGTGATGGCGCTCTCATCCACCGAGGCCGCGCCTTCGATGACTTCGCCATCGCCGGGAATGTAATCGCCGGCTTCCACCAGCACCACGTCGTCCTTGCGCAGTGTCGAAGCGGGAATGGAAGTGAACCTCGACACCGCCGGGGTGTATCTATCCAACTCCAGCTTCTTGGCGGTGATGTCGCGCCGGCTGTGGCGCAGGGCCGCTGCCTGGGCGCGGTTGCGGCTCTCACTCATAGCTTCGGCGAAGTTGGCGAATAGCACCGTGAACCAAAGCCACAGCGTTACCGCCAGGATGAAACCGGCGGGTGCTTCACCATGGCCGTCTAAGGCCTGGAAGAACAAGAACGTGGTAAGAATGCTGCCGATGTAAACTACGAACATCACCGGATTGCGCACTTGGTCCCGGGGGTCAAGCTTCTTGAGCGATGCCCAGATAGCCTCTGCCACCAGCTTGCGCTCGAACATGAACCCTGAAAGTGTTGCTTCGGTCATGAGTTTCTCCGTAATCAATGCATTCCCAGCATCGCAAGTTGCTCAGCGATGGGACCGAGCGCTAGGGCCGGTACATAGGTAAGCGCGCCAACCAATAGAACCGCGCCGATCAGCAACACGATAAACAGGGGCGTGTGGGTGGGCAGCGTACCGAGTCCAGCGGTAACGCGTTTCTTACCTGCCAGCGCGCCCGCCAGGGCGAGCGTGGCCACCGCTGGCCAGAAACGACCGAGCTGCATGCAGATGCCGAGCGCGAAGTTGTAGAACGGCGTATTGGCGTTAAGCCCCGCAAAGGCGCTACCGTTATTGTTCGCTGCCGACGAAAAGCCGTAAAGGATTTCGCTGAAGCCGTGCGCACCTGGATTCGACGCGCCTGCCTGTCCAGCGGGGAGCATCATCGCGATGGCTGTGCCCACCAACACCAGCATCGGTGTCACAAGAATAACGATGGACACCATCTTCATCTCGAAGGATTCAATCTTCTTGCCGAGGTATTCCGGGGTGCGTCCCACCATCAGGCCCGCGATAAACACCGCCATCAGCGCGAACGCCAACATGGTATACAACCCCGAGCCGACACCGCCGTAGATCACTTCACCAAGTTCGATTAACAACAGCGTCACCATTCCGCCAAGCGGCGTGAAGGAATCGTGCATGGAGTTTACCGAACCGTTGGAGGTGGCTGCCGTAGCGGTAGCCCATAGAGCCGAATTGACGATGCCGAAACGCGTTTCTTTGCCCTCCATATTGCCACCGGCCTGCATGGTGGAAGCGCTCTGGTTTATACCCAGAGCAGTGAAGGCCGGATTACCGCGTTGTTCGGCATACTCCGCGACGGTGAGAAACATCACCAACAGTATCGTCATGGCGGCGAAAATGGCCCAGCCTTGCCGCCGGTCACCCACCATCTCGCCGAAAGTGAAGCACAGCCCGGCGGAGATCAGCACGATGGAGACCAATTCCAAGAGATTCGATAGGGGCGTCGGATTTTCATAAGGATGTGCGGAGTTGGCGTTGAAGAATCCGCCGCCATTCGTTCCAAGCTGTTTGATGGCAATCTGCGATGCGGCCGGACCCATAGGCAGCAGCTGGTTCTTTTGAATTACAGTCTCAACCTTGGGATTGCCTTGGGCATCCTTAATTGGATTGCCGCTGGTATCCGTCACCGGGCTCTGGTAGGTGGTCTTCTGCAGCAACGGCACGTTTTGGTAATGCCTGAAGTTCTGGATCACGCCCTGACTGACTAACGCTACAGACAACAGCAGCGACAACGGCAACAGAATGTAGAGTGTGCTACGTGTGAGGTCCACCCAAAAGTTCCCGATGGTTTCGGTAGAATGTCGCGCGATTCCGCGGATCAGGGCCACAAGTATGCACATGCCGGTGGCAGCCGAAACGAAGTTCTGTACAGCGAGACCGGCCATCTGTGTGAGATAGTTCATGGTGGTTTCGCCGGGGTATCCCTGCCAGTTGGTGTTCGTCATGAAGCTCATAGCGGTATTGAACGAGGAATCCGGCGTTACTCCCCTGAGGTGCTGCGGATTAAACGGCAGGTAAATCTGCAAGCGCTGCAGCGCATACACCGCCAGGAAACCCAGAAAATTGAATACCAGCATGGCCAGCGCATACTGCGTCCAGCGCATTTCGGCATCCGCACGCACTCCGCATATCCGGTAGATCAGACGTTCCAGCGGAACACCGACACGATTGACGATAGCCAGGCGCCCTTCGTAGACACGCGCCATGTACCAGCCCAGCGGGCGGGCCAGTACCAGCACCAGGATGAAGAACACAGCGATTTGCAGATAACCGTTGAGCATCATGAGAAATACTCGGGTTTGATCAACGCGACGATCAGATAGATAAACACAGCCACAGTAATTACCAAGCCAATCAGATATAGCCAGCTCATATTTAATTCCTCAGTCGCTCGAGCAGGTACACCAAGATGATGGATGCCACGAATAGCCCAATGGCTAGCAATAGGGAGAGAATGTCCATAGGTATACTTGTAAAATTTAGGCAATAGACTCTAAATGGCCATATATAAAAATGGTGTAAAAATTAATGCAACACCCATAAAGTATCTGTAAAGCAGGCCGTGTGTAAGGAATTTATGGTTGATTTCAAACGTCCCGAATCCGTCCTTGTAGTTATTTATACAGATCAGGGGGAGGTGTTGCTCTTGCGCCGTTGTAACCCCTTCGATTTCTGGCAGTCGGTTACCGGCAGTCTGAAGCTAGGAGAAATGCCACAACAAGCCGCCATTCGCGAGGTGTACGAAGAAACAGGATTAGAACTGAGTGCGGGTCTTACAGACAGCCGCGTTATCAATCGCTACCCTATTCACCCTGCCTGGCGCGCCAAGTTCGCACCGGATGTGAAAGAAAATATCGAACACGTTTTCTCACTGCGCTTGCCATCTATCACTGCTATCCAACTGGATCCCAAAGAGCATATTGAATACCGCTGGCTACCGCGTGACAAAGCGGCGGCGCTGGCCAGCTCCCGAACCGATCGCTACGCCATTCTGAAATTGGTTCCAGAGAAATTGTAAGAAAGGCTTTAACCACGGTTGGCCCGTTATTCAACCTATAGGAATTGCGGGTGGCTTTACGCGGTGCAGCACTGCCCACTCCGCATTTT
>Ga0307372_10012682_pt1 | contig 11000 bp, 9 predicted proteins | sample OX1MG_FD_202533 | JGI IMG/M metagenome (GOLD analysis project Ga0307372, IMG submission 202533) | Soil microbial communities from Risofladan, Vaasa, Finland - OX-1 | ecosystem: Environmental > Terrestrial > Soil > Coastal area > Acid sulfate soil | place: Finland: Risofladan, Vaasa | collected...
CCGCCTGGCCGGGGAGCGGTCCTGGCGGACCCACGACTGGCGGGAGGTGGCGGGCACCACGTGGCTGGTGGTGGGAGTGGGCGGGATCGGGTCGGAGGTGGCCGTGCGGGCCCGGGCCTTCGGGGCCCGGGTGATCGGGTGTCGCAGGCACCCCTCGCCGGATGACCCCACAGACGTCACGGTGCCGCCCGACCGCCTGGCCGAGGTCGTCGGGGAGGCCGACGTGACGGTGTTGGCCGCACCGGCCACCCCGGCCACCACCGACCTGGTGGACGCCAGTCTGTTGGCCGGCATGAAGGAGGGCTCCGTGCTGGTCAACGTGGGCCGGGGCACCCTGGTGGACGAGGACGCACTTCTGGAGGCCCTCGACCGGGGCACCCCGGCGCTGGCCGTCCTGGACGTGTTCCGGACCGAGCCGCTCCCCGACGACCACCCCTTCTGGACCCATCCCTCGGTGCGGGTCACTCCCCACAACGCCGCCGGGGGCGCGGGCCGGCTGCAGCGCCAGGCCGACCTGTTCTCCGCCAACCTGGACCGCTACCGGGCCGGCGAGGCGCTTCTCAACGACGTCACCGACGAGGTGCTCGGGACCTCCTGACGACGGTGCTCGCGCATCCCCGCCTCGTCGCGTACGGTCCCGGCCCCCCGGCTAGACCCGCTTGAGCTGCTCCATGGTCACCGGCAGTCGGGCCACGGCCAGCTCCGGCCGATCGCGCAGTGCCGCCGAGAGGACCAGGTCCATCTGATTGTGGAAGGCCTGTTGCCACCACCTGGCCGGGTGGATCACCGGGATGAGCACGATGATGTGGTCGTACTCGCCCTCGCGGTGCTCGAAGGCGTTGATGAACCGGATGATGGGCCGGGCCACCGAGTGGTACTGGGAGCGGAGGGTCACCAGCCGGACGCCACAGGCCCACTCGTTCCACTCCCGCTCCAGCTCGGCCCGGCGCTCCTCCTCGTCGGAGAACACGACGGCGACGGCGACCACGTCGTCCCCGATGGAGAGGGCCTCCGACATGACGTAGGACGTCAGCCGGGTCACCCCGTTCACCGGCACGATGACCAGGACCCGTCCGGTGCGGGGGACCGGGGGGACGGAGCCGATGCCGAGGACGCCGCTCAGCGTGGCGTAGTAGGCCCGGATGCGGTGGAAGAGGAGGATGAGCAGCGGCACCACGACGACCACCACCCAGGCCCCCTCCTTGAACTTGGAGACCAGGAAGACCAGGGTGGCCAGTGCGGTGACGACGGCCCCGATGCCATTGAGCGCGGCCTTCCCGCGCCAGCGGGCGGGGCGGTCCGTCCTCCAGTGCACCACCATGCCCGTCTGGGCCAGGGTGAAGCCGACGAACACGCCGATGGCGAAGAGGGGGATCAACGCGTTGGTGTTCCCCCGGACCACCACCAGCAGCAGGCCGGCGGCGATGCTGAGGGCCCAGATGCCTTTGGAGAAGACCAGGCGGTCGCCCCGCAGGGCGAAGGCATGGGGCAGGTAGTGGTCGCGGGAGAGCAGGCTGGCCAGCACCGGCAGGCCCCCGAACGAGGTGTTGGCGGCCAGGCCCAGCACCACCGTGATGGACAGCGAGACGATGTAGTACGCCCAGCCACGCCCCACCGAGTACGCCATCACCTGGCTCAGCACCGTCTGGCCCGAGCGCGGGCCGACGTGGAACTTCTCCACCAGGACGGCGAGGCCCAGCAGCATCACCCCGAGCAGGACGCCCAACAGGAGCTCGGTCTGCTTGGCACGGGCCTGGCGCGGCGGGCGGAACAGCGGCACCCCGTTGGCGATCGCCTCCACCCCGGTGAGCGCGCTGCATCCGGCCGAGAACGCCTTCAGCACCAACAGGACCCCCACCGGAGCCAGGTTTACGGTGGGGAGCAGCGAGTGGCCGGGCTGTGCCAGGTTCGGGTCGAGCGGGTGGACCATCCCGATGGCGATGACGGCCAGGAGGCCGACGATGAAGACCACGGTGGGGAGGAGGAACGCCCGAGCCGTCTCTCCGAGTCCGCGCAGATTGAGCACGGTCAGCACGGCCAGCTCGGCCAGGCACAGCGGAACCGTCAGGTGGCCCAGCGCCGGGAACGCCGACGTCAGCGAGGCGATGCCGGCGGCGATGGAGACGGCGACGGTGAGGGTGTAGTCCACCACCAGCGAGGCCGCCGCCACCTGGGACGCGCCCTTCCCGAGGTTGGCTCGGGACACGGCGTAGGCCCCGCCCCCGTGGGGGTAGCCGTCGATGACCTGGCGGTAGGAGATGACCAGCAGGGCCAGCAGGGCCACGATGGTGATGGTGATCGGCAGCACCAGGTGCAGCGCGGCCACGCCGGCGGTACCGAGGACCAGCACGATGGCCTCGGGACCGTAGGCCACCGAGGTGAGCGCGTCGAGGGAGAGGGCGGGGAGACCCTCGAGGGGTGTGATCTCCCCGTGCCCGGACTCGCTCGACTTGAGGGGCCGACCGATCAGGATCCGCCACGTCGTCGCCAGCGGCCCCGGTCGGCGGGCCGTGGACTGGTCGGCCGCCGGGGTGGATGCCGGCGTCACCGCCGACGCCGAGGGCGGCCTGGCCCGGCCGGGTCGGGGCGTGACGAGACGAGAGGCATTCCGGAGGTCGAGTTAAGCACCGCCGGTTTCCGGCCGGACGGATGCCGGCGCCACGCGGACGCTCCACCGTCGTGGCCGGCACTACCATCGGCCGATCAGCCAGTCTGAATCTGACGTGGGCAATCGCCCCGGGGAGGTCGTCGTGAACTATCCACTGGAGGTCGGTGGGATCGGGGACTACCCGGTGAGGGTGGGCAGCATGCTGCTCACCCTGGTCGAGCCCAACCCGGGCTTCGAGCGGGCCTACAACCGCTGGTACGAGCGTGACCACTACTACGCCGGGTGCCTGGTCGGTCCCTGGCTGTTCGCCGGGAGCCGCTGGGTGGCCCCCCGCGTGCTGAAGGACCGGCGCTGGCCGGCGGACGGCGTCATCGCCGATCCGGTCGACGCCGGCAGCTATGTGGCCATCTACTGGGTGGAGCAGGGCCATCACGACGACCACTTCGAGGCGTGGGCGGTCCCCCAGGTCAGGGAGCTCTACGCCGCGGGCCGGGGGTTTCCCGAGCGGACCCACGTGCACACCGGGCTCTTCAACCACCTCGCCTCGGTCTACCGCGACGACGACCCGGTCCCGGTGGAGCTGGCCCTCGACCACCACTACGACGGCCTGGTCATCCTGTGGTGGGACGCCCGATCGGGTACGGCGGACCAGCTCCACCGCCAGCTGGCGGCCGATCATCTCGGCCCCCTCCTCGACGGCTCGGACATCGAGATCGCCTCGGCCTGGGTCCCATCCGTTCCCGACGAGGGTCCCCGGGACGTACCCATGGACCTGGGGTCGCCTGCCTGCGGCACCGACCGGCTGGTCCAGCTCCTGTTCGTCGGAGGCGACACCGAGGCGACGCTCGACCGGGTCAGGGCCTACACCGACGGGGTGGCGGAGGCCGGCCTGGCCGACCTGCTCCTCGCCGCCCCGTTCTTCCGCACGGTCGTCGGCACCGACACCTACGTCGACGAGCTCTGAGCCCGGTCGATGGCAACCCGGGCCGTCCCCCCCGCGGGTCGTCCTGCGTGACCGGCGCCGGCACGGCCGGGGCCCCGTTCACCGGGCTCTCCCACGTCCAGTTGACGGTCTCCGACGTCGCGGCCAGTGCCGAGTGGTACCGGGCCGCCCTGGGCCTCGACCGGTTCGCCGAGGACCTCTCGGTGGGCTACGTCGCCCTTCGTCACGGCCCGTCCAAGGTGGTCGTCGTGCTCACCGTCCGGGAACAGGACGGGCGGCCGGACCCCGGAGCGGACAACGGGCCCCTGGACCACCTGGCCTTCGCCGTTCCCGACGGCGACACGCTCGGGGCGTGGGCCGACCACCTCACGGCGATCGGGATGGCCCACGACGGTGTGGTGCTGGAGGACGGGCGTCCCTCGCTGCAGCTGGTCGACCCCGACGGGATCGCCATCGAACTGGTGGCGCCGGCACCCCGACCGCGGTCGGGTTGAGCCGGCGACGGAGGGAACGCCCCCCGCCCGGGGCGGTCCCCGCGGCCCTAGATGCCGAGGGAGGCCTGGCGGAGGCGGTCGGCCAGCCGGGCATCGCCGGTGACCTCCACCCGGCTGGCCGCTTGGCGGCCCGCGGCGAACAGCGTCAGCTCGCCCGGATCACCGTCGACCACCAGCACCGGACCGCGGCCCGCCACTTTCGGTTCCCGACCGTACGAGGTGATCTCGATGGAGGCGCCCACCTGTTTGGCCATCCCGCCGGCGCCCACCCGGCCCCACAGGGCGTCGGCCAACGACGGAGGGAGCGGGCGCGGCTCCCACTCCGGCCGGGCCCGGCGGACGTCCTCGAGGTGGATGAAGAACTCGACGGTGTTCATGGCGTGGTCGAACGGCCGCAGGAGCGCCGGTGGGCCGCGGCGCACCGTGGCCAGCAGCTCCGGCCACGACATCCGGTCGCGGACCTTCTGGCGCACCCGATCTGTGTAGTCGGCCAGGGGCGCCCACACCAGACCGGGGCCGCTGTCCGGCCGCCGCTCTCGCACCACGAGATGGGCCGCGAGGTCGAGGGTGGTCCAACCCTCGCAGAGCGTCGGCGCCTCCGGCCCCAGCGCCTCGAACAGGTCGCAGAGGGTGTGGCGCTCGCGTTGGGCGTCGGACTCCGGTGGCACGGGAAGAGACTACGACCCGCGCCGACGACGCGCCGGAACCGGGTGGTCCGCAGCCCGGCCGGCGCCGCCCACACCCCCGGCGGGGAAGGCGACCCCCGACCATCGAACTCCCGTCGGTGGCCTCCTCGACGCCGGGGGACGCAGACGGGAGCGTGGGCGAATCCGGTGGGCACGAGCCGGGCGTAGATCCACCGTCCACCTCCGGCGCCCCGTCGCCTAGTGTTCGGCCGACCACCACCGGACCGGCCTGACTTCGTGCGGGTCGGTCGACGACGCGCACCGAACGACCGGAGGAGACGGCCGACCATGACGTTTGCCCCCTATGACCGCCCCGTGCGGGCCGCCTTCGTGGGCCTCGGACGCATCTACGACCTCAACATGCGGGCCTACGTCGACAACCCAGACGTCGAGGTGGTGGCCCTCGTGGATCCCAGCGAGGAGCGCCTTGGCCAGCGCCAGGCCGACTGGCCGTCGGCGCGGACGTTCGCCTCGGTGGCGGAGCTGGCCGCCAGCGGCCTCGGAGTCGACGCCGTCGAGGCGCTGCTGCCCATCCCGCTGCACGTCGACGGCGTGATCGAGCTCCTCGGCCACGGCTGGCATGTCAACCTGCAGAAGCCGATGTGCAACGACCTGGTCGGCGCGGCCCGGATGCTGGAGGCGGCCCGGGCCCACGACCGCCTCCTGAGGGTGATGGAGAACTACATCTTCTACGAGCCGTTGACTCGGCTCAAAGAGGTGGTCGAATCCGGTGCCATCGGCGACGTGAGCGGCTACCACATGAAGATGGTGGCCAGCGGACGGGGCGGATGGGACGTCCCGGCAAGCAGCTACGAGTGGCAGTTCAAGCAGATGCGAGAGGGCCGGGGCATCCTCGTCTTCGACGACGGCTGGCACAAGCTGGCCACCGCATTGTGGCTCTTCGGCCCGGTACGGGAGGTACGGGCCTGGGTGGGCGGGACCGAGGTGGTCGAGGGCATCGAGATCGACGCTCCGACCACCCTGACGTGGGAGCACGACAGCGGGGTGCGGGGTGTGTGGGACATCACCCTGGCACCCGACATGTACCTCCGCTCCGACTACTACACCAACGACGAGCGGTGGGAGGTCACCGGCCGACGCGGCTTCGCCCGCGTCAACAGGTGCACCGGGCGAGGCATCCAGCAGCCGAGCCTCGAGGTGTACGCCGACGGGGAGATGCGGTCGTTCCACGCCCTCGACGACGACTGGGCCAGCAGTTTCCGCGACTCGGGCCGCCACTGGCTGCGTTGGCTCCGCACCGGGGAGGGCCCGCTGCTGTGGAGCGGTGAGGAGGCGGTGTCGGTCCTGCGTTTCGCCCTGGCCGCCTACGCCAGCAGTGCAGCGGGTGGAGCCGGAGTGGACCCCGCCGCGCTGGAGTGACCTTCCGCTGACGGCCCGCGCCGCGCTCGGCACGTCACGGGGCGATCGGCACCGACCGATCCGGGTGGCGAGGTTCGAGCCTCCCACCAGGGAGTTTGCCAAATCGCGCCCGGAGTTGATTCAATACAATACATGTCGGATCGTAATCGACCGCCGAGCCGGGCGGGGTGCGCCGTCCCGACTCGCCGCCCCTGACAGTTCCGCCCCCGACAGAAAGGGCTCCGCATGCCGGTCCTCGATCGCAAGTGGTGGACGCTCATCGCCGTCTGCACCGCCACCTTCATGCTCCTCCTCGACATCACCGTGGTGAACGTGGCACTGCCCGACATCCAGCAGTCCCTGCACTCGACCTTCAGCGACATCCAGTGGGTGGTCGACGCCTACTCCCTGACCCTGGCGGCGTTCCTGCTGACCGCCGGCGTGGTCGGGGACATGTTCGGTCGGCGGGTGGTGTTCGCCATCGGGTTGGGCGTGTTCTCCGTGGCCTCCCTGACCTGTGGCCTGTCCACCTCCTCGCTGATGCTCAACCTGTCACGGGCCGCACAGGGCGTCGGTGGCGCCATCATGTTCGCCACCTCCCTGGCCCTGATCGCCGCGGCATTCACCGGTCGGGAACGGGGAACGGCCTTCGGGATCTACGGGGCGGTGCTCGGCGGAGCGGTGGCCGTTGGTCCCCTGGTCGGCGGAGCCATCACCAGCGGGATCGGGTGGAGGTGGATCTTCTTCGTCAACGTGCCCATCGGGGTGCTGGCCATCGCCGTGACCCTGATCAAGATCCAGGACTCGCGGGATCCCAACCACCGGCGCGTCGACTGGATCGGGTTCGTCTCGTTCTCGAGCGCCCTGTTCCTGTTGGTGTTCGCCCTCATCCGGGGGAACGACGACGGTTGGTCGAGCTCGTTGATCGTCGGCCTGCTGGTCGGGGCGACGGCCCTGCTGACCGTGTTCCTCCTGGCCGAGTGGCGCCAGGCCGACCCCATGCTGGACCTGAACCTGTTCAGGCGGCCGGCCATGGTGGGCGTGTCGCTGAGCGCCTTCACCCTGTCGGCCTCGATCTTCGCCCTGTTCTTGTACCTGACCCTCTACATCCAGGACGACCTGGGCTTCGGCCCGCTGGCCGCCGGGGTGCGCTTCCTGCCCTTGACGGTGCTGGCCTTCATCGTCGCCCCCATCGCCGGCAAGCTCACCGTGCGGGTCCAGACCCGGTACCTGCTGGGGACGGGCCTCTTCCTGATCGCGGTGGGCTGCGTCCTGATGGCCACCACCCGCGCCGACTCCACCTGGACCGTGCTGCTCCCGGGCTTCATCGTCGCCGGCATCGGCATCGGAACGGTCAACCCTGTGCTGGCCTCGTCGGCCATCTCGGTGGTACCGCCCCAGCGCAGCGGGATGGCCTCGGGGGCCAACAGCACCTTCCGCCAGGTCGGGATCGCCACCGGCATCGCCGGCCTGGGCTCGGTCTTCCAGTCCCAGATCCAGCAACACACCCTGCACGCCCTCCGCGGCACTCCGGCCGGGCAAGAAGTGCTCACCCACGGGGGTCCGGCCGTGGAGAGTGCGATCCTCGGCGGCGCGGTGCACCGTGCGGCGGCGGCGATACCGTCGGAAGCTGCGCGGACCGCACTCCTCGATGCCTACCGGACCGGCTTTTCGGCCACGCTCGACACACTCATGGTCATCGGTGCGGTCATCGCACTGTTGGGCTCCATCGGGGCCTTCGCCCTGGTGCGTCAGCGCGACTTCGTCCCCAGCGTGGCGCCCACCGCCCCCCCGGCGCCCGGCGCCGTGGCCGAGGCGGTGCCGGCGACATGACGACCGCCATCGACCACGACGTCGATGAGCTGGACAGGTCGGGACCGGCGCGGGGACCGGGACGGCCCCGGGACGAACGGGCCAGCTCGGCGATCACCCGCGCCGCCCTTCGACAGCTCCACGAGCTCGGGTACGGCAAGGTCAGCATGGAGAGCGTGGCCTGCGAGGCGGGTGTGGCCCGGGCCACCGTCTACCGGCGCTACCGGGACAAGGCCGACCTGATCACCGCGGCCATCGCCGGCAACAGCACCTCCCACCGGGTCGATCGAGCCTCCGACGTGCCCCGAGGCGACCTGGTCTCCTACCTCGAGGAGTTCGACCAACGGTTCGCCGAGGGGTGCCTCGAGGTGGTGGGGACACTGATCGGCATGCGCCAGGACCCCTGGGCACTGGACCTCCACCGCCAGCGGGTGGTGGGCCCCCGGATGGGGTACGTCCGGTCGCTCCTGGTCCGGGCGCAGGCACTGGGCCAGCTCCGTGAGGATGCCGATCTCGACCTCGCCCTGCAGATGCTGGTGGGGTCGGTGTTCGCCCGGCGGGTGGCCGGGGAGACCACCGTGTCCGGCTGGGCCGAGCGGGCCGTCGACGCCATCTGGACCGGCATGGGACCCGGCTGAGGGTACCGGTCTGAGCGAACCGGCCGGCCGGCCGGGCCGGCCCGGAGGCGGGGCGGATCGGGCCGGGTCAGCCGCCTACCGCCGCTGGAGGATCCCCCGGACGTAGGCGGCCTGACCGACGTGCTGCAGGTCGTCGGCGATGACGCTCACCAGGCGGATCCGCACGGTGACCGGCGGATCCCAGCTGTCGTCCACCATCCGCTCGAGGTCGGACTCGGACAGCGTGGACACGAACCGGAGGGTCCTCTGGTGCACGTCCTCGTAGTAGTCGAGCAGCGTGGGGGCGTCGGCGGTCACCAGGGCGACCGTCGCCGGATCGTGGCCATAGCCGGTGTCGCCGGGGTCGAGGGGGAGGGCGAACCGTTCGACCCAGCCCTGGGTGGTCCACCGCTGCCTCCCGTCGTCCAGCCCGGCCACGTGATCGTCCTGGATGCGGGTCAGGTGCCAGACCAGCCAGGCGATGGAGTTGGACTCGGCGTCGGGCCGGAAGGCCAGCTCGTCGGGCGCCAGACCGTTCACCGCAGGGTGCACCGCGTCCCGGACCCTCTCGAAGGCGTCCGCCAGCAGGTCGCTGCTCGTCACCGGCACTCTCCTCTCCGCTCAGACTGTAGACGCAGCCGGACCCGGTCGGCCCTCTGGCCGGGTGGCCGGCGGGCGGGTCCGGGTCGGTCCAATCCGATTGGGCCAGATCCGGCCGGCGGCGTCAAGTCGTACTGCACGGTGGGCCGCGGCGCGGAGCTGGCGCGCTCGGTGGGTGTTGCTCCACCGGGGATTTGGGTAGAGGGTGGTGGCAGCCGACAATGCGAGGTCCACCATGGCGATCGCCACCGTCAACCCGGCCACCGGTCAGACCGTCAAGTCCTTCTCCGAGCTCACCGAGACGGAGCTCGAGCGGGCCCTGTCCCGGGCGGCGGCCACCTTCCCCACCTACCGGAACACCACGTTCGCCCAGCGGTCGGCGTGGATGCGTCGGGCCGCGGAGATCCTCGAGGCCGAGGTCGACCAGGTCGCCGAGACGATGACCACCGAGATGGGCAAGACCCTGGCCTCGGCCCGACAGGAGGTACTGAAGTGTGCCAAGGCCTTCCGCTACTTCGCGGAACATGCCGAGGAGTTCCTCGCCGACCAGCCTGCCGACGCCGACGCCGTGGGCGCCACCTCGGCCTACGCTCGCTACCAGCCGCTCGGTCCCGTCCTCGCCGTCATGCCGTGGAACTTCCCCCTCTGGCAGGTGGTGCGTTTCGCCGCGCCGGCGCTGATGGCCGGCAACGTGGGCCTCCTCAAGCACGCCTCCAACGTCCCCCAGACGGCCCTGTTCCTCGGCGAGCTGTTCGGCCGGGCCGGGTTCCCCCACGGTGCCTTCCAGACCCTCCTGATCGGCTCGTCCCGGGTCGAGGCGGTGCTCCGCGACGACCGGGTGGTGGCCGTCACCCTCACCGGTTCCGGCCCGGCCGGCTCGGCGGTGGCCTCCGTGGCCGGGGAGGTGGTCAAGAAGTCGGTGCTGGAGCTGGGTGGAAGCGACCCCTTCGTCGTGATGCCCTCCGCCGACCTGCCCCGGGCGGCCGAGGTGGCCGCGGTCGCCCGCTGCCTGAACAACGGCCAGTCGTGCATCGCGGCCAAGCGGTTCATCGTCCACTCCGAGGTGGCCGAGGAGTTCGAGCGGCTCTTCGTGGGGGCCATGGCGGCGCGAGTGGTCGGCGACCCGATGGAGGACGGCACCGACGTCGGCCCGCTGGCCACCGAGCAGCAACGCGCCGACATCGACGGGCTCGTCGAAGACGCCGTGGCCCGGGGTGCGGTGGTCCGGTGCGGGGGGTCGGTGCCCGATGGGCCGGGGTGGTTCTATCCTCCGACCGTCCTGACCGGCATCACCGCCGAGATGCGGGTCCACACCGAGGAGGTCTTCGGTCCGGTGGCCACGGTGTACCGGGTGTCGACCATCGACGAGGCCATCGAGCTGGCCAACGTCACCGAGTTCGGCCTCGGGGCCAACGCCTGGACGACGGTCAGGTCCGAGCGGGACCGGTTCGTGGACGAGCTGGACGCCGGCATGGTCTTCATCAACGGCAACGTGACCTCCTTCCCCGAGCTGCCCTTCGGTGGGATCAAGTCGTCCGGCTACGGACGCGAGCTCACCGCCCACGGGATCCGTGAGTTCTGCAACCTCAAGTCGGTGTGGGTGGGTGAGCCCGGCGACTGAGGGCCCCGCTCAGGCCGAGCGGATCTGCTCCAGCAGCCCGGCCGGGTAGGGCGAGTCGTAGGGGGTGATCCCGTAGGTCGTGCGGATCTCGGTGACCGGGCGGTCCCAGACCTCCTCCCACGCCACGCCCAGCAGGGGCGGTGTCCGACGACCGTGGGTGTACGCCGACAGCACCGTGTCGAGAAGGAAGCCCATGGCTTCGAACGGCTCCGAGAAGGCCACCTTGGTCAGCACCACCCCGAGGAACATGGAGGAGTACT
>Ga0307372_10012684_pt1 | contig 10998 bp, 8 predicted proteins | sample OX1MG_FD_202533 | JGI IMG/M metagenome (GOLD analysis project Ga0307372, IMG submission 202533) | Soil microbial communities from Risofladan, Vaasa, Finland - OX-1 | ecosystem: Environmental > Terrestrial > Soil > Coastal area > Acid sulfate soil | place: Finland: Risofladan, Vaasa | collected...
TTATGACAGGCGTCCAGACAATAGCCGGGATTTGGTGGAACGGCGATGGCCTCCACTCGTCCGTGATCGCTCTCTTGTTACTCGCTGAGCGTCGTTGCCGCGAAGAGACTGTCGACCGCCATCCGTCGCGGCGTCAGCCCTTGCTCGTAGGAATAGTCGCAAGCCTGTTCCAGCGTCCGGCGATTGGCTTTGATACCGTAATGGATCACCGGAGCCCCGATCGCCGCTCGATAAGACGGCGGCACCGCGCCAATCATAAGGTGGTGCTGCATATGCTCCACCCGCTCGCGATCGGCGATCGCTGCCGCCTGACTCATGGCTTTGTAGATGCTCAGGGCCGCCCACGGGTATTTTTCATGCAACGAGCGCCGAAGCACCATCATATGATTGATGGGGAAGATTCCAGTCTTTTGAAAATACCGGATGCTCTCGGCACCCGGATCGGAAAAGACCGGCACGATATCGGGATGTCTCGTGATATCGATCGTGGTGCGATCGATCATGTTGGGCGGCGTACCGAAATAAAGGCAGGTGGCGTCCAACTCGCCAGAAACAAGCATCGATCCAATGTTCTTGTCGTGGGGAATTTGATTGATGATGGTTCCCTTCGGCGGCGTGAAGCCGGTCGCGCCGCCATGACTATGCTCGGGCGTAAACTCCATCCACCAGTCGACATCTTCCTGGTTGCAACCAAATTCATGCTTCATCGCGCCGCGAACCCACAATGCGCCGGTCATTTGGAATTCCAGGACGCCGATCCGCCGACCCTTATAGTCAGCGGGGCTGCGAATCCCAGAATCCTTTCGTGCATATCCCATGACATGAAAAAAGCGACGCTGCGGAAACACCGGCAAACCGATCCAATCCTGATTCCCGGCGGCCATAATCATGACAAAGGAAGAGAGTGACATCTCGGAAACATCAAACTCCTGAAAACGAAGCTGCCGCCAGAAAAGCTCCGTCGTGGTCAGGGAATGACAGATAAAATCGATACCATCCGCCATCACACGGCCGTCCAGAACCGGCCGGCTGCGCGGATATGGTGACATCGCGAAGCTCATTTGAATTTTCGTCATGGCTTGTCCTTGATCGGCTTGGGCACCGCGACCAATTATCGCGAAATGATCTTAATAAGATTCTCGATTTGTTTGGCCATGTCGCGGTGCTCCCGCGCCCAGGCGATATCAATATCCCCGAACTTGACACCTTCTTTCTCCGCTTCCGCCACCGCCGCCGAAGGCACGGAATCCGGATAAGTATCGAGATCGCCGTCGCGTCGGCGGTCGCGATTGGCCGCCTGCCCTTCGCTTGACGAGAGATAGAGGCCAAAGAGAATGCCCGCATTAGGATCGGGAGCATGCGTCGGAATCGCGAGATACTGGTATCGCCGAAAAGCCGCATCCGGAACAATACGGAGCGCGAGCACATTCTTGAAACGATCCTGAGTCTGTGCTGTGCTCGCGCAATCAAGTGCGAGCGCGAGAACTTCACCAGAGGCGATGCGTTCTTGCGATCCGCAAGGAACAATACCACTGATCTGGTCGGCCAAAGCTTTGAAGTATTCGACCGATTTGTCGTAGCCAATGCGTGCGACGAACCCGTCTAGACCGCCGAGATCCGGCGTCGTCGCGAATTTCCCCTTGAACGATGGCTTGAGGAGGTCATACATGGATTTAACGCTCGCCATCTGCGGATCGGCTTGGCGATTGTAGAGAATGCCCGGAAACCGCGTGAGAATGCGCAGCGCGCGTCCGTCGGCCTCGGCGATCTGCGGCGTGATTCGACCGGGCATTAAGGCGGGCCAAGCCACGGAGCGGAATAATCCGGTATCCAACATAGCTTCGATCGGAACGGCCGCGGCGAGGTAGGCATCGGTCGATGCTTTTACATGCGCCTGCAACTCCGCATAAAGCTTGCCCGCTTGGCCGCGATTATTGGGATTCGGCGTGTAGGCCGTGCTGAGCGTTATCCCGAATTCCCGCTTAATCCAGTCGGCAGCTTCTCTGACAGAATCGCCGCCGCCCATAAGACTGGGAGGCGATTCGACAATCAGTTTTCCTTCCGCGCGTGCGCCATCGACGACTTGGCGAAGTTGCGGTGTCATCTCGAGCGCAGATGAGGGCCGGATGTTCGACGCGATTAAAATAGCAATGGCTATCGGCACAAACCGCAGAACCTTAAGGCTGACACCTTTGATTATCTTCATCATTCTCTCCCTCCAAAATGCGGTGAATTGCACCATTTCAACTTCCGCTCATTTTTTCGGCCGCGGCAAGGATGGACTCGACAATGCCGACATAGCCGGTGCACCGGCAGAGATTGCCGGTAAGCGCGGCACGAATGTCTTCCTCTCGCGGCGACGGTACTTGGGCAAGAAAGACGTAAGCCGTCATAATGAAGCCCGGTGTGCAAAACCCGCATTGCAGACCGCCACGCTCGATGAAGGACTGCTGGAGCGGATGCAATTTTCCGTCCCTATCGCTAAGACCTTCGATCGTAAGAACTTGCTTGTCGCGCGCTTGAATGGCCAACATGATGCACGATTTCACGGCTTTGCCGTCGACACTCACCGTGCACGCGCCGCAAATGCCGGTCTCACAGCCGCGCTTGGTTCCGGTGAGGCCGAGGTCGTCACGAAGAAAATCAGCCAAAAGGCGACGCGCGGGTACTTCCAGCGTGTAGTCGTCGCCATTAACGATGACATCGATCGAATGCTTTTCCACGACCTAATCCATATCAATGCCGAAAGCGCGTGCCGCCGCCCGGCGTACGATGACCTGGGCGATCTGCTGGCGATAATCCGCCGAGCCGGCAAAATCCGAGAGGGGGTTGATTTCGGCGGCGGCGATCGCGCCGCACTCTGCGAGGGTTTCGGCGGTAACTCTGTTTCCTTCGAGAAACTTTTCGGCGGTGCGCGCCCTCATGGGTATCCGCACGGACGCGCCAATTGCTATCGAAACATCCCGACAAAAACCTTGGTCGTAGCGCGCCGTAACGCCAACGCCCAAAAGCGGGCGATGCTCAGCCGGCGTCTTTAAGAAGCGGATATAGGCACCTACCAAATCGGGGGCCGGCGGCGGAACGTGGACTTGGATCAGAATTTCGGCCTGCTCGAGCGCCGTGACGAAATAGTCGACGTAGAAATCCTCAAGCTTGAGGACGCGCTCGCCATCGGGTCCTCGCAAAGTCACGGTCGCATTGAGCGACAAAAGACAGGTCGGCGGATCGGTCGAGGGATCGCCGTAGCACAGATTCCCACCGAGCGTTCCCATATTGCGAATCTGCGGATTGGCAACTTGCTCCGCCATCTTGGCAAGGAACGGATACCGCGCCCGAATGGCCGGGTGCGCGGCGATGTCGGCGTGACGCGCCAGTGCACCGATACGCAGGCCCCGGGTCTCGTCGAATTCGATAAGATCGAGACCCGGTACATTTCCGAGGTAGACCACGGCCGAGGGGATCGATAGCCGCTGACGCATCGCGAGCAAAAGCGCCGTGCCGCCGGCATAAAGCCGTGCCTCGTCGCCTTCGGTCGCCAGCATCCGGCACGCATCGTCGACCGAGGTAGGTTCCAGAAAAGCGAAATCACGCATTCGATTTCCCTGAGGCTCCTTGATTTTGCAGCGCCTTCAAGACGTCTTCGGGTTTGATCGGCAGCGTATTGAAGCGGATTCCGATGGCATCATAGATTGCGTTGGCAATCGCGCCCGCAGGCGGCGCAACCGCCGTTTCGCTCGCCCCTTTTGCCCCGTAAGGGCCGTTGGGATCGTTCGACTCAACGATGCCGGAACGCAAATGCGGGAGTGAATCCGCCGTCGGCAAAGTGTAGTCAGCGAAATTGCCGTTGATTAACTGGCCGTCCTGGAATTCCAGCTTTTCATAGAGTGCCCAGGCGATACCCTGAGCGGTTGCCCCGTTGGTCTGACCGTGAACGGCGAGCGGATTGAGCGCCTTGCCACAGTCATCGACGGCTAAGCTGTCGACGATACGGACCTGTCCAGTTTGCGTATCGACCTCGACCTCGACAGCAGTAGCTGCGAAGGAATAGGCCGTCGAGACATTACCGTAGAAATTCTTATCCGGCACTACGCTCGGCGCATCGAAAGTCGCATGCGCATAGATGCCTTCACCGCCCGAGCGGAAAATGTGGTGCCGCGCCGCGTCGGCAATGCTCATACCATGATCGCGCGCGCCGACTACATGAATAAACCCGTCTTCGATCACGAGATCGGCCGACGCGACCTCGAGCTTTTGCGACACGACTGCCAGAAGCTTTTCCCGCGCCAGCCGCGACGCACGAATCGCGGCGTTCCCAGCGACGGTGGTGACGCGCGAGCTGATCGAACCGATCGAAAACGGCGCGGAATCAGTATCAGGCGCTGCGACAGTGACGTGATCAATCGGTATGCCGAGTTCGTGCGCGCAAATCTGGCTCAGCACGGTTTGCGAGCCTTGGCCGATATCGCTTTCGCCGGTGATCAGAACGATGCGCCCGTCCTCGTTGACCCGCACGATGACGCTGGCGCCTTCCCAATCGTCGCGCGCGCGGTTGCCGCTGACATGGATGGCCGCGCCGATCCCGACCCCGCGTCGCCGCGCGCCCTGGCTTTGCCGGCGCTGATATTTGTCCTTCCAGCCGATCCCGTCGCGCGCGCGGATCAAACATTCGGAGAGACCGACGCTGCCCATGTGCCAACCATGGACGCTCGTCTCGCCGGTGCGAATGGCATTGCGCAGATGCACGTCGACCGGATCCATCCCGATCATTTCGGCGAGCATCGCGATATGGCTATTGAGCGGGAATGCCATCTGCTGCAAGCCCATCCCGCGGAAGGCACCGCTTGGAATTTTGTTGGTGTAGGCAAGCCGCGCATGTGTACGGACGTTCTGCAGCCTGTGCATGGAATCGGTGCGCATCGCAGTGACATAGGTGACCGAGGTCGCGAGACCGGTGTAAGCGCCATTGTCGGCAATGATCGACGATTCCTTTGCCAGGATCTCGCCGTCCTTCGCCAAGCCCATTTTCAGCCATACGCGCGCGGGCACGCTGGAATGTGCCGAAAGGAAATCCTCAAGCCGGTTATTGATCAACCGTACCGGACGCCTCGCTTTAAGCGCCAGAAACCCCGCGATCACCGTATTCGAGTCTTCGGTCACCTTGCCGCCGAACCCTCCGCCCGTGACGGTCTGGATAACGCGAATCTTCGACGGGGAGAGATCGAGCGCATCGCAAAGACGCGCGCGCGCGGAAAAGATCGATTGCACGGGTGCCCAGATGGTCAGCCGGCCACTGCCGTCGGGCGCCGCGATCGTCCCCATCGGCTCCATATAGCCGGGGTACTGATACGGCATATCGTAGGTCGCCTCGTAAACGGCCGCCGCTCGCTTGAACCCGGCTTCGACGTCGCCCCGATCGATACGGACCTCCCAAGCGAGGTTGCCCGTACCATCATGAATTTCCGGCGCACCCGGCTCGAGCGCGCTCGCGGGATCAAATACCGCCGGCAATTGCTCGTATTCGACATGAATGAGCTCGAGTGCATCGATCGCCGTATTCTCGTCGATCGCGACGACGGCCGCGACTTCCTGACCGACGAAACGTACTTTATCCCTGGCGAGGATATGCTGATCTTTCTTGATCACGCCCCAACGACGTTCCGGCACATCCTCGCCCGTAACGACGAGCCGGACGCCTTTCACCACACGCGCGCGCGAGGTGTCGATGCCGACGATCCGTGCATGGGGATAAGGGCTGCGCAGAATTTTGGCGTGAAGCATCCCCGCCATTTTCATATCGGCGACGTATTGCGCCGCACCGGTCACCTTGGCCCGCGCGGTGACTTGCGGCACCGAAGCGCCAATTAACGAGGGAGACGGTGTTTTTCCGTTCTCCGTCATCGCCTGCTCACGTTCCAACACGAAGGGTTGCGGTAAAAGCACGCAAAGCGGCGATGACGCTCAAGGGCGTGATGCTGCTCGTCGACGGATTTTCCACGCTCGGTACATTTTGGATCGACATTGAGAAAGCGGCACTGCCGGCATCGACCTCGATCGAATGGACGTTTCGTTCGACACCTGGATCGGCCCAGACCTCGACCTCCGTCTTGTCGGGCCCGATTCCCGCCAGCGACAAAGCTGCGGCCACGTTTACGTTCGATGGGAATGCCTTGGCCGCTTCTCGGGCGGAGCCCTGGAAAATACAGGTTGGCGCCCGAATCGACGCGACGTCGATTCCATTGGCGGTCATATAAGGCGCGCCCTCCAGCGACAGCGGCGGCTTGCGGGTTACCAATCGGATGCGGGTCACTTGCCCTTCGGCCGCGGCGCGGACCGCATCCAGACCGAGCAAAGCACCGGTGACCAGCGTGATTCTGGCACCGGTCCGCTCGGCGAGCGCCACGAGCTCGGGCGAGTCCAAGAGCGCCGCGCCGCTCACCGTGATCATCGTCCGACCATGCCCAAGCACCGTTTCTGCGACAGCGCGAAATGCCGGCGGCGGCACGCACTCGACGATCAAAGCCGCGCGCGCCACGCATTCCGATACGCCTAATACCGGAACCTCGATCGACGCCGCGGCGAGCTGCTTTGCCGCGACGTCAAGCCGAGCGGCCGATACCGCAACCAATTTCAGACCGGGGATGCCGCGATACAGCGCCAACGCCACCGGAAACCCAATCGCACCAAGGCCGATCACCGCCGTGTCTACCGTCATGGCGCGACACTTTTATTCGCGTGCTGTGCATCGCGAATGGCGCGCCAAATTTCCTCGGCTCTCGCCGGCAGTTTGATGTCGGTAATACCGAACGGCGACAGTGCGTCGATGATCGCATTACTCACTGCTGCTGGAACACCCACGTTTCCCGCTTCGCTTCCGCCCTTGGCACCAAGCGGATTGGTCTTTGTCGGCACCGGATGGCTCGCGGAAGCGATCAAGGGCATATCGGAAGCGCGGGGCATCGCATAATCCATGAAGGATCCGGTGATGAGCTGCCCGCTGCTGGGGTCGTAAACGACTTCCTCAAGCAGCGCCTCACCGATTCCTTGCGCGCTCGAGCCATGAAGCTGACCTTCGATCAGCAACGGATTGAGGACGACGCCCGCATCGTCGGCCGCCGATAAACGCACAACAGCGATGGCACCGGTCTCCGCGTTGACCTCGACTTCGGCGACCATGCAGCCATTGGGAAAGGTGTTCGGTCCCGGATGGCTGGCAGTGCCATCCAGCCCAACATCGAATTCCGCCGGCAGCCCTACGCCTTGATAGGATTTGCGAACGACGTCATCGAAGCTTAGACGCCGATCCGTACCTTTGACGGCAAAATTGCCGTTCGAGAATTCGATATCCGCTTCGGCGGTTTCGAGCATCCAGCCGGCCACCCGCTTCGCTTTAGCGATCACGACGTCAGCTGCAAGCCTCAGCGCCGACCCGCCCGCGAGCATGCTGCGTTGCGAGAAGGTCCCGCGCCCAAATAGAACCTGATCGGTGTCACCCTGAAAAACGCGGACGCGATGGAGATCGACGCCGAACCATTCACTGGCGAGCTGGGCGAATGTCGTTTCATGCCCCTGTCCGTGCGAATAAGTACCGACATAAAGGCCAAGGTAACCATCCGGCGATACGCGTATTTCCATCCGCTCCGACTGATTGCCGGCGCGTTGGCAGTGCATAGCAAGGCCAAAACCGCGCAGGAGACCACGATGCTCACTTTCCGCCCGCCGCGCGGCAAAGCCCGTCCGATTGGCGAGAACGAGCACCTTGTCGAGAACCTGCTCGAACTCGCCGCAATCGTAGACGTGGCCTTCCGCCGTGCGATGAGGCATCGCCGAAGCCGGAATCAAATTGATCCGCCGCAGCTCGATCGGATCGCGCTTCATCTCCCGCGCCGCCTTGTCGATTATGCGTTCGACGAAAAAACTCGCCTCAGGCTTCGCCGTGCCGCGATAGGGCGCGACCGGCGCGGTATGCGTGTAAGCGCCCCTCACCGAGGCCTGAATTGCCGGCAATTTGTAGACACCGGTATAGCTCGACGCGGCGTTCATCGGGGCAACGCCGGCGGCGAGAGCGAGATAAGCGCCGAGGCCGATGGTCACGCGGACGCGCAGCGCGAGCATACGGCCGTCCGCGTCGAAGGCGAGTTCGCCTTGCGCGACCTGATCCCGTCCCTGCGCGTCTGCCGCAAGGCTCTCTCCGCGCTCGGCCGTCCATTTCACTGGCCGCCCGAGGCGACGGCACGCCCAAGTAACAAGTACGTCTTCGGGATAGGTCTGGCTCTTCATCCCGAAGCCGCCGCCCACGTCATACGCGATGACATGCAACGCCAGTTCTGGCAGGTTGAGCGAGCGGGAGACGACCTCGCGGATCCGGAACGGCGTTTGTGTGCTCGAATAGATCACCGTCCGGCCAGGTGCGCTATCAGGACATGCCACCGCCGCTCGCGGCTCGATCGCATTCGCCGAGACACGCGGATAACGCACCTCAAGGTGCGTGACATGAGCTGCGCGGTCGATCGCTTGCTGGACTGCCTCGCCATCGCCGTTTTTGATCTCGAACGCGATGTTGTTGCGTACATCCGGCCATACCGGCGGAGCGGTCGCAGCGATGACATCACCCATATTCGCCGGCGCCAATGCCTCGTAGTCGACGCGTAAATTTTCAGCGGCGTCTTTTGCGATCGGAACGCTCTCAGCGACAACGAAGGCAACGGCTTGGCCAACGAAGCGCACGTAATCCGTCGCCAGAACCGGCCAAAGAGGGCGCCAGACAGACGCGCCCGTGTTGGGAAAGGCTAAACAAGGCAGCGGACCGATCGTCTCGCGCTCCACGTCCCGTCCCGTCAAAACACAGAGCACGCCCTCGATGTTTTCGACCGCGGTTGTATCGACGGCGCGGATCTTCGCATGCGCATGTGGTGACCGGACGACATACCCGTAAACGATCCCCGGAAATTTCAGATCGTCGGCATACCGTCCTCTACCGGTTAGGAACCGCTCGTCTTCGACACGCCGAACGGGCGATCCAATGCCAATGCCCGGCCTGGAAACCATCCGTCACTACTTTGCGACGAGACGATTACGAATGGTCCCGATTTGCGGCGACGAGACTTCGACGACATCGCCGACCTTCAAGAACTTGTCGAGTGGGCGCGTACCGTCCGGAAGAGGCTTCGTGGTGTCCGCCGCGGTCCCGGCGCCGGTGCCGCCGCTGATGATATCGCCGGGCATGAAGGTGAAGTCGCGCGACAGGTGCTCGAGAATCTCGCCAAAGGAGAACACCATATCCTTCGAATTGAACTGCTGGCGTATTTCCCCGTTGACGCGGGTTTCGACGTCGATATTCCGGAAATCGTATTCGCCGACGACGATGCACGGGCCAATCGTCGCAGCGCCGTCGAAGCATTTCATCACATTATATTGGAGCGCGCGCTGCTCAGCTTTGTCGCGAATAGTCCAATCGTTGAAGAGTGTCACGCCCCAGACATATTCCTCGATCTGGCTCGCCTTGATATCCGATCCTCGCTTGCCGAGGATGATCGATGCTTCGCCTTCATAGTCGAGAAACTTCGTGCGTTTGGGATAGGGCACGTCATCGCCCGAGGCCCGGACGTCGTCGACGATCTTAAAGAAGCCGAACTGGCCACTCTTACGCATTTCCACGGCCGCAGTTTCGACCGCCGCGATGCCGCCGGACCGGCCATAAGTGTTCTGCTGGATGCCGGCGATATGCGCTGCATAGTTGCTAGCGGCCATTGCCATCCGCCGACCCGGCCAAGGTGCATGAAGCCGCACCTTGCTCGCATCGACAACGAAGGACGGGTCCGCCTTCGCCGTGGCGAAATCGATCGCATCCTGCGCGGCAGCCAATGTCGGTTTGCCCCCGGCGATAAAGTCGTCGAGCCGCACGGGCACCGACGCATGGATATGCCCGGCGGATTTTGTGCCTTCGGCAAACGCGGCATACGCGCTACTGAGGTCGACGACCTGTCCGTTCACGAGCGCGCCTGTTTTCTTGGCCGGCCCAAAAATCACGATTCGCATTTCAAACCTCGATTAAACCCAGGAAACCTTCGTTGAAGTCGTTACTATTCTTCATCCGCCTGCATCAGCGGAAGCGTTGGATCGTAGCGCCACGGCGTCAGCGGTCGGCCCTCCTTGAGCGCCTTAAGCTCGCGCAGCCAAATCCTTCGCACTTCCAGAACGCCCACGTCACTGGCGCCAAGGCGCTCGCTTGTGCGGTCGGTTATCCGCCCTTGTGCAATCAGCGCTACATCGTCGACGAAAATCGGATAAGCGGTGCTTCGGGGATCGACATCGAGACGATTGATTTCTCCATGCAGAACAGCCTCCGCGAGTTCGCCCGCAGGCCGGGTCTGGCCCCCGAAGGTCTTCTTGCGCATGTCCAGATAGGTGTCGAATTCCTCTTTCGACATGTCGTTGGCTTCGACATAGAAGCGATGATTGCTTTCATCGTCCATCGGCACGAACCAGATGAGGATTTCGCGCGTCGGCAAATTCGGCAACAGCGGAAAAATCCTGCCGCGGAAAATATTCGGCATGCCGAATTGGGTGTGGCCGACTTTGCCGCTCGGCCGGGCGTGGCGGCTTGAAGCGCCCCAAGCCGTCTCCGCTGCCTCGATTGTGGGACTATCGGTGCGGCCGTCGAAGCCGCCGGCGTGATCGCTATGGACAAAGCCGAGATGGGTCGCGTCGAGCAGATTGTCGATAGAATTGAAATAGTTGAAAGCGTGCTTCGTCTCGAGGGCGAGGATTTTCTTATTCTCGAACTCCGGATAGCGCGGAAACTCGGACGGCTCACCTTCGCCGAAATAGGCAAAAACAAGTCCCAGATATTCCTTTACCGGCGCGGAACGAAGCCGAATACGGTGGCAAAACGGCTTCGGCTCTGCGGGTTGCTGCACACACTCGCCCGTAGGACCGTATTTCCAGCCATGGTAGAAGCAGCGGATCTCGTCTCCTTCCACCCAACCGACGGCAAGCTTC